>Ga0302323_100000680_pt1 | contig 27407 bp, 13 predicted proteins | sample Fen_T0_3_FD_201950 | JGI IMG/M metagenome (GOLD analysis project Ga0302323, IMG submission 201950) | Peat permafrost microbial communities from Stordalen Mire near Abisko, Sweden - Fen_T0_3 | ecosystem: Environmental > Terrestrial > Soil > Wetlands > Permafrost | place: Sweden: Abisko...
CTCGTCAACGCGCGTGCCGACCCCACCCGCGAACCGCGTGTGGGTGTATTCGTAGTGGGAGCGATCCGTGTCCACGGCGCGCGCATTGATGTCGACCTGGCGTTTCTGCGAGATGATGAGCAAATAGGCGCGCGCTACCGAGGTCGCGAGCGTCCGCCGAATATCCTCGCCGCTGGCCTTGCTAATCGTGAGATTCGCCGAGGATTCGGACCAATTCATCCACGCACGAGGCGCAACGAGCGGCACGTTGAGTTGCAGATTGGCGGCCTGCTGATTCTTCGCCGAGATATTCCTAATACTTTCAGGAGTGATCGGCGTCGCGGGCGTTACGAGAACACGATCGGCATCGAGCCGAGTAAGCGTCCCGTTCGCCATCAGCGATGGCATCGAACCCGCGCGCGCCTGGACCAGCAGTGCCTCGGCCCGCCTGATCTCTTGCATGGCCACCACGGCGGTTGGATTGCGCGCCAGCGCGCGGCGGACCGATTCAGTCAGAGAGATCTTCTCGTACCCTGTGCCCGATTCCGGTGAAACCTGGTCCAGTTTTGGAATCGGCGGCATGGCCGGTAGCACCTCCGCCGACGCGCGCCCAGCCACGAGGAAAAGCAGTGTTCCGACAACAACCGCGACTACCATTCGATCCACGAAACACCTACGCATGCACGCGCTCCTCGTCGTCATCCTCATGGGGCGCCTTCCGCTTGGCAAAGCGATCGAGCAAGGTGTAGAGCGCCGGCACCAGGAACAAGGTGAAAAAGGTGGAAACCATGAGGCCGCCGATGACCGCGCGGGCGAGCGGCAGGTTGGTCTCGCTGCCCTCGCCGATACCGAGGGCCATGGGAATGAGCCCGAGCACGGTCGCGATGGTGGTCATCAAGATGGGGCGCAGGCGGGTGCGGCCAGCCTCGATGGTGGCTTCTCTCAGATCCTTGCCCCGTCGCCTCAGCACGTTGGCGAAGTCGACGAGCAGCACGCCGTTCGACACCACGATACCGACCATCATGATGATGCCCATAAAGCTGTTCACGCTGAGCTTGGTGCCCGTGAGATAGAGCATGATGAAGACGCCAGACACGCCGAGTGGCACGCTGAACATGATGACCAGCGGATCGATGAGCGACTTGAATTGGCTCGCCAGCACCATGTAGACGAGGGCAAGTGCCATGATGCCCGCGTACAAGAGGCCCAGGAACGCCTTCTTCTGCTCGAGGGTTTGCCCGCCGAGAGTCGCGGAGAATCCGTCGGGCGGCTGCAGCTGATCGACCAGGCCCTGTACCGCTTCACTGGCATTGCCAAGATCCGAATCGGGGGCGATGTTGGCCGTGATGTGTACGATGCGCTGCAGGTACTTGCGGTCGATCATGACCGGGCCGCTGCGCCGTTCGATACGCGCCAAGGTGTCCACGTTGACAATGCCGTTCGCCGGCGTGCGTACGAACAGGTCGCCCAGATCCGCGACGTGGCCACGGTTATTATCGTCCATACGCACGTTGATGTAGTACTCATTGCCGGTCTTGGGATCCGTGTAGGGCACGGGCGAAATCTGCGTATTGCCCAGCAGGCTGACCAGAATCGTCTGCGCCACGTCCTGCTCGGAAACCCCAAGCATGCCCGCCTTTTCGCGGTCCACGATGACGTCGAACTCGGGGCTGTTTTCTTCGCGCGTGGACTGCACGTCCACGACGATGGGACGCCCCTGGGAATCGGTCAGCAGGCGCATCTTCGCCATCAGGTCGCGCGCGTAGGTCGAACCGGCCTCGAAATCGTAGCCCAGAACCTCCACATCGATGGGGGCGGCGGCGCCGAAATTCTGGATGCGTTTCACGATGCCACCGATGAAGAAGAAGATCTGCGTACCCGGAAGCGCATCTTTAAGCGCGGTACGGATCTTTTCCGCCGCGACCACATCGGAAATTGGACGTTCGACCCTGGGAAGCAAGTTCACCTGCAGGTTGCCAGAATGCGTGCCCGTGTTCGGGCTGAAGATTGCGGTCCGGCCCATGGGCAACCCGCTGTCTGACAAAATGGTGGTGTACAGAGGCATGTCTTTGCCGCCCACCCGCATGGGAACAAGTTGATCCTGAACAATCTTCTCCAGTCGCTGCGTCACTTCTTCCGTCTTCTCTACCCGCGTCCCGATGGGCGTCTTGTAGTTGATGGTGAACTGCGACTCATCGGTCTCGGGGAAGAACTCACTGCCCACGAAGCGCTTGACGTAGAGGCTGCCCGCGAAGAAGGCGGCGATTCCAACGATGGTGATGAACCGGTGCGAAAGTACCCAGCGCAAGGTTCCGGCGTACGCGGCGTCCATGCGGTCGAAGAATCCCGTGACCACGGCAGCGATCCCGGTTGTCTTGCGTTCGTGCGCGCCCTCCTTGAGCCAGTAGTAGCAAAGCAGCGGCGTCACCGTACGCGAGATCCAGAAGCTCATGGTGAGCGCGAAGGAGATGGTGAGTGCCAGCGGCAAGAAGAGATAGCGGGCGATGCCGGCCATGAACAGCACGGGGAAGAACACCACGATGGTCGTGATGGTCGACACCAGGATGGGCATGGCCACTTCCTGCGCGGCTAGCAGCACCGCCTGCTTGCGGTTCTGCCCCGAAGCCAGATGGCGGTGGATGTTTTCCAGTTCGACAATGGAATCGTCGACCAATCGACCGACGCCGAGAGCGAGGCCGCCCAGCGTAAACACGTTCAGGGTCTGGTTGGCGAAGAAGAGCAACATGAACGTCGCCACGATGGAGAGCGGAATGGCGATGCCGATGATGGCTGTCGCGCGAATGTTCATTAGAAAGACGAGGATGACGAGGATGGCGAGAATTCCGCCCTGGACGGCCTCGTGCTTGAGCGCCTCCACTGCCGAATGGATGTACGCGGACTGATCGAAGGAAATGTCGAGCTTCACGTTGCCTGGCACCGAGCGCAACCTGGGGATCGCCGCACGAACCGCCTCGACGGTCGAGATGGTGTTGGCACCAGGCTGCTTCACCACACGCAGGAAAACGCCACGCCGGCCATTGACCCGGACGATCTCGGTCTGATCCGCTGCCAGATCCTCGACGGTCGCCACGTCGGAAACCCGAACCACGCCCTGGGCCTGCCCGGACGTGGCCGCGGTCGAGCGAACGACCACGCGCTTAAGCGGCCCCACGTCGGGCACCTGCGTGTTGGTGAACACATTGTAGTCGCGATCCCCGGCGCGCAAGCTTCCGCTGGGCAGCAGCAGATTGGAATTCCGCACCGAGTTGGCCAGATCGAGGATGCCGATGCCGCGCGCCCGCAGCGCGCTCCGATTGGCCATGACCTCGATCTCGCGCACCTTGCCTCCACCCACCGACGCGCTGGCCACGCCACCTATGCGTTCGAGCTGTGGCTCGATGGTGTTGTAGGCCAAGTCGTAAAGCTGTTTCTCGTCGAGCGAATCGCTGGACACGGTGACGGCCAGGATAGGAATGTTGGTGATGTCGAACTTGAGCACGAAGGGCTGCTGAATCCCGGGCGGCAGCGTATTGAGGATCTGCGCGATCCGCTGCGACACCTCGAACTGGGCATTGTCGAGGTTGGTGCCATAGTTGAACCAGACACTCACCAAGGAGACGCCCTGCTTGGACGAGCTTTCGACCCGATCCACCCCGGGCGACGCGCTCACGGCGCGTTCGATGGGCTGGGTGATGGACTTCTCGATGTCGGCAGGACCTGCGCCCGTGTAGAAGGTCGCGATGCGGATGACGGGGATGGTGATGTCGGGGAAAAGATCCACGGACAGCTTGTTGAGCGACACGATGCCCAGCACGATGAGCATCAGCGACACCATCAAGATGAAGACTGGATTCTTGAGCGCGAGCCGTGTGAGCCACATGGGGTGTTGCCTGCCGCGGAGCTAGTTGCGTGTGGGGACCTGGGGCTTGCTAGCCTCGGCCCTAGTCGCCGTGGAGGCGCCGGAGTAGGGGTTCACGTCACGGGTCACCCGCACCGTCGTGCCGTCGGCAAGTCCATCGGCACCGGCGATCACGACCTCGTCGCCCGGGGCGAGCCCCGAGCGAACCTCCAGTGCGCTGCCGTCGTCGACCTCGGCCCCGGTGGTGAGCACCCGGCGCTCGACCTTGGTGTCGTGAAGTACGAAAGCGTATTTTTGCTTGGATGAGATCTGCACGGCGTTGACCGGTACGACAGGGGTGTTCGGGTGGACCTCGCGGCGGATGAAGCCACGGCCGTACATGCCAGGCCGCAGCTCACCCGAATCGTTGGCCAGCTGGACTTCGGCCTCCAAGGTGCGGGTCAGCGGATCGAAGGCGGGCGCCACACGCACCACCTTGCCCGAGTAGCTCCTGCCCGGTACCGCGTCCAGCTCCACGTGCGCATCCATGCCGACCGCAATCCCCATGGCATCGGTTTCGTTGAGGGTCAGGAACACGCGCAGTCGATCCATGCGCACCACGGTGATGATGGCGCCACCGCCGGGCGGCCCGACCAGGGCACCTGGGTCCAGCCGGCGCTGCGACACGTAGCCGGTGATGGGCGAGGTAATCCGCGTTTCGCCGAGACGAATGGCCAAGCCCGAAATCTGCGCCTGGGCCGAGGATTCGGCGGATTCGGCCGAGGCCAGGGCCGCGCTCGACGCTTGCAGCTCTTGCTGGCTGACCACGCCCGAGGGCGCGAGCTTGCTGGCCCGTTCGTAGTTCGTGCGCGCCAGCGCCGCCTGGGCCTTGATCTGTCCGATGCTGCTGCGAGCGGCAGCGAGTTGGTCGGGCAAGTCGCTGGGCCGCACCAGGGCGACGATCTGCCCCTTCTTCACGCGATCGCCACGCTCGACGAAGATCGCGTCCACGTAGCCCAGCACCTTCGAGCCGACATCGGCCTGTTCCAGCGGTCGCAAATCCACAGGTGCCTGGACCTCGACGGGGACGTCGCGGGCAAGCACCTTGGCGACCACCACCGAAGGCGCAAGCCGGCCCTTGGGCGCGCTGCTCGACTGGGCCTTGCCGCAACCCACGGCTGCGAGGACAACGAGAATGGAACATCGGATGGCGGGCATCGCACCTGGCGCGCCGAGGTCTCTGCGACGGAAAAGAAGCAACATCGTGGCCAAGGCTTATTCCCGAAAACGACGAAGTGCAACAGCGGCTTCTGCAACCTGCGCAAAGCCGCCCCGTTGCCCATTGCCTTTCCTGCGGTCTTGGCGGCGGTGTGCGCTATGCTCGGCAAGTGAAATGGGCGCCTGCCTTGTCTCTGCTGATGCTGGGCGCGGGCTGCCGAGGTTCGGTGGCGGGCGTGAGCGCCGCCATTGCCCAGGCCAAGGAAACCCGCAGCAACATCCTGCGCAGCGACTACGTGGGCTCCGCGGCTTGCGCTGCCTGCCACGCCGACGTCTACGCCAAGTGGAGCGCCTCGCCCATGCGCAAGATGACCCGCGATCCCGGCACCGCCGAGATCCGCGCGCCCTTTGCCGGCGAAACCTTCAACTTCAAGGGCGACCAAGCGACCCTGTTCCGCGAGGGCTCGGCCCGCTTCGTGCGCATGGTTTCCGGCGACGAGGGTGACCACCTGTTCCGGGTCACGCGCGTGATCGGCAACCACTACCGCGAGGATTTCGCGGGCATCGAAGTCGATTCCACCGCGACCGTCGTCAAGCGCGGCGTGGTGCCCGAGCTGATCCTGCCGGTCACCTACTATTTTCAAACCCAGGGCTACCGGCCCAAGGGCTATTCGGTCATGACCCACGAGCGGCCTGGCCTGCACGCCGGCGGCGTGTGGAACCAGACCTGCATCTTCTGTCACAACACCGTGCCCTGGCTCGACACCTTGCTGGGCGCGCTGGCGGGGCCATCTCCGCCTGGCTACCAGGGCGTCTTCGTCGACAGGTTGCTGCCACCCGAGCGAAGGTTCACCTACCGGGTGACCAACGAGGAAGCCTTCCGCAAAGCAGTCGCGGGAGAGGAAGCCTTCGTGGGCGTCGAGATTCCAGGCCAAGCGGCGGACGCAAAAGGTGCCGCACGGGCCGGCATCCGCGCCCTGGCCAGCCGGTTCCAGGGCCAGCATCTCGTCGAGGAAGGTATCGGCTGCGAGGCTTGCCATGGCGGAGGCCGCGAACACGCCACCGATCCGAACGTCCGCACGTCGTTTGCGTCCCGTTCCGACTTCCTCGCCATCGCGCCCGCCGCCGGACCGCCGCCGACGCGCGCCCTGCTTATCAACCGCACCTGCGCGCGTTGCCACCAGGTCCTTTTCTCGCGCTATCCCTTCACCTGGGAGGGCGGGTTCCGCCACGGCCCTGCGCCTGGGGGCAGCTCGGGCACCTCGGGCGAGGCCAGGGACTTCTTGCTCGGCGGTCCGGGCCGCAACATGGCCTGCACGGTCTGCCACGATCCCCATGCCCTAGACAAACCCGGTCACCTGGCCGAGCTCGCGACCCCTGCGGGCAACCGCGTGTGCCTGACCTGCCACACGTCGCTGGCCAACGCCGAGGCACTTTCCGACCACGCACACCACCTGCCCAATGGACCCGCGGGGTCGTGCATCGCCTGCCACATGCCCCGCAAGAACATGGCGCTCGACTACGCGCTCACGCGCTATCACCGCATCGGCTCGCCGACCGATCGCGAACGCGTGGAAGGCGACCGCCCGCTCGAGTGTGCCCTGTGCCACGCGGACAAGAGCGTGGCCGCGCTGGTGGGCGACATGGAGCGCCTGTGGGGCAAGAACTACGACCGTCGCAAGTTGCGCGCACTGTACGGGGATCTTGAAGGCAACGCGCTTCGCCTCACCCTGGAACGCGGACGGCCCCACGAACAAGTCACAGCAGCCATGGTGCTGGCTGAAGCCAAGGTGAATTCGGCGGCGCCCTTGGTAGCGCGGCTGCTCACCAGCCCCTACCCGCTGGCCCGCCGGTTCGCCGCGCAAGCGCTGGCAGCCATGCTCGACAACCCTTGCGCCGTCGACGTAGATGCCTCTGCCACGGACACGAAGCAGGCGCTTGCTCGCTGCGGGCTCGACCTGCTGGAGGTGCCAGCGAACGCGCCCACGGGCCACGCAGGGGGCGAAGCTGGGGACGAGGACTGACGCTGACGGAACTTGCGCGAGTTTGTGGCATCCTAGGGGGGCTTGAAAGCATCTGAACTTGCACAGTGGAAACAGCGACTGGTCGCACTGCGGGCCGAGATCCTCGCCGAGGGCGACGTGGCCATCGAGCCCGTGCGCAAGGACGACACGCGCGTGGGCAGCGAGGAAGACGAGCAGCCCCTGGTGGAAATGAGCCAAGTCATCGCGTCGAAGCGCAATCGCGAGCGCACCTTGGCCCTCAAGAGCGTCGACAAGGCCCTGGCGCGCATCGCGAGCGACCCCGAGATGTTCGGGCTGTGCCGCGAATGCGAAGAGCCCATCGGCAAGCGGCTGCTAGCCATGCCCCACGCCGAATTCTGTGTCGAATGCCAGCAAGCCAGCGACGGTGCAAGCAAACCGGGTCGCCGGCGGCACCTGCTGGATTTCAAATAAAGGAGTACCTATGACCAAGATCGAGGTGGGCAAGAAAGCCCCCGCATTCAATCTGCAAGACGAAAACGGCACCAAGGTTTCACTTTCGTCCCTGGCCGGCCAGTGGGTCGTGCTCTACTTCTATCCCAAAGACGACACTCCGGGGTGCACCGTCGAGGCCTGCGAATTCACCTCTGGCCTGCCCAAGTTCGACAAGCTGGACGCGACCGTGTTTGGGTGCAGTCGGGACACGCCCGAGAGCCATCGCAAGTTCATCGCCAAGTACAAGCTGAAGATCAAGCTGCTGTCCGATCCCGAGCACGAGGTCATGGAGAATTACGGCGCCTGGGGCGAGAAGAACAACTACGGCAAGAAGACGATGGGCGTGATCCGCTCCACGGTGCTCATCGATCCGGCGGGCAAAGTGGCCCACCACTGGGCCACCGTGAAAGCCGCGGGGCACGCCGAGCAGGTGCGCGCCAAGCTGGCCGAGCTCGCGGGCTGAGCGAGCCGCTATTCTCGAAAACGGCGGTTACCTCTGCGCGGCCACAGCCTTGGGCAGAGATGTGATGGTCGACCGCCCGCCCGAGGCTTCGCCGCCGAGGATCAAGTTGTCGGCCGCCGCGGTGGTGGTGGAGCTACAAGCAGACCGGCAACAATTCATGGCACACGTGAGATAGGCATCCCAAGCCGGCCCGGTCGAGTTGCTTGTACAGTTGGTGTCGTTGACACAACCCGTGAGTGGCGCGCAACAAGAGTTCGCGATGCAGTTCGAGCAGGTCGTGGTCCCCTGGGCAGACGTGCACATGGACGTCACGGTACTGGTCGTGCAGATCAGGGTTCCTGACCACGAGCAGCCATTGACCAGACAATACGTGCTCGACGTGTAGCTGGTGCAACTGGATGGGGTACCGCTACAAGTCGCGCTGGTCGTGTTCCAAGCGCAGCCAATTTCGGCCAGGCATTCGGAAGAACTGGTGTTGCCAGAGCAAGGTGCGGGCACACCGGAACACAGGGATGTGGTGGTGGATCCGCCGCTACCACCACCGGCCCCACCCTTGCCCAGCGTACCTCCCGCGCCGACAACCACAAGCGCGTCGACGCCGGCATCCTTGTTGCCCCCGCTTCCGCCCGTGCCAACGATGGGGGTGGTCTTGATGCCCCCCGTGCCTCCCGTGCCCGAGGTGCCTCCCGCGCCGCCTGTGCCAACGATGGTGGTGGTTTTGATGCCACCTGCGCCCCCGGTGCCTAGGGCACCGCCGGTCCCCACGCCAGCGTCCTTGCCGCCACTGCTGCCGCCAGTTCCCACGCTGGTGCCGGGGCTGCAGGTCGTGCCGTTGCAATCGGGCACGTAGCCGGCTGTAGCGCAAATGACATAGCCGGGGTTCTTCGCGGTGCCACAGGAGGTGACGGTCGAGCAAACACCTGGCTGGGACCAACAAGTCTTCGACGACGAGCAGTAGAACGCGCTGTTGGACGGGCAGGACAGATCCTTGTTGTCCATGCAATAGTGAACGGACGTGGTTCCGTCATCGGAACAACTGTAGCCGCTCGGGCACTGCTTCTTGTCCGAGCATTGGGTCTTGCCGCTGGTGTAGTTGGGCTGGCAACCAGCGAGGAGGATGAGAACCAGAAGTCGATTGTATTTCATGGCAAGTCCCCGACTAGAAGCTTCCGCTCAATGCTGCGCCTGCTGCCCCTGGCCCCACCACGGGCGCCAAGGCCACGGGGGGTGGTGAGCTGCTGCCTCCAGAGCCCACGATGATGGCGGTGGTGAGCAAGGCCGCCCCGGCGCCGTACCCGATCCATTGATAGATAGCGAAGTCCTTGCCCTGCTTCTCGACGGCCGGATCGTACTTCTTCTGCACTTTCGAGAATCGGTCCAAGGCCAGCGCGGTGCAAACACCACCCGCTGCCAGGCCACCGACGCCCGTGATGCCAAGAATCCAGGCCGCGGCCTTCCTGCCGCCGCCACCGCTGGGCGGTGGGGTCGCGGGCGCAGCCACACCGGCAGGCGCGTAGGCGCCAGGTGGGTAGGCAGATTGGGCCGGCGGATAGCCCCCAGCAGGGGAAGGATACTGCGTGTTGGGATAGCCTGGCTGGCCCCCATATTGGCCCTGTGGATACCCAGGCTGGGGCTGCGCGCCGTACTGACCCTGCGGGTACCCGGGTTGCGGCTGGGCGCCATACTGACCCTGCGGGTAGCCGGGCTGCGGCTGGGTGCCGTACTGACTCTGCGGGTACCCCGGCTGAGGCTGGGCGCCATACTGCCCCTGTGGTGCGTAGGTGCTGTCGATGGGTTGAACCGGCTGTTGAGAAGGTGGCACGGCGGACGCTTGGGCGGCAGCAGGGGGCTGCGCGGGCGGTGGCGCCGCGGGCGCCGTTGACTCGGGCGAACCGGGCGCAGCCACCGGCGCGGTAGGCGCAGCCACGGGCACGGGGATCGGCACAGGCGCTAAAGCCGGCGCGACCGCGGTAGGTGCGGGCGCCGGAACAGCAGCCGCGGCAGACTGATCGCGCATGCGCTCCATTTCGCCGATCCATCCGGCCACCTCGGCGCGATCGTCCGGGGCAATGTCCTTCTTGCGGTGCTCGTAGTCGCGCAGGTTGGAAAGCGCGGGTTCGTAGCGGCGCATGTAGTAGTAGCAGGCGCCAAGATTGCGCACGAACACCAACATGTCGGGATAGGCGACACTGAGTTTCACGAAGATTTTGGCCGCATCTTCGTAGTTGCCCTCTTTGTAGAATCGCATCGCCGTCTTGGCATCGGCCTTCGCGTTCTTGTCCATTTCGGCAGCGGCGGCGGGCCTGGCCGCAAGCGGCAGGGCCGCGGCGAAGGCCGCCAAGCAAAGGCCAACCAGGGCTACCCTCAATGAACGCGCCATTCGTCTTCCTCGTTTTGCTGTGGTTTGGGCGGTTTGCGAGCGCCGCCGGACTTTTTCGGCTCTTTGCTCGGCTCCACACGTGTCACCGCGCGTTTGCCGGCCGCCTCGGCGGGGGCGGCTTCCATGCGCTCAAGTTCCACGGTGGTGGACGAATTCCCGTCCAGAGCAACCGCGATGGACTTGTCCTTGTAGCCCGCCAAGCGCAGGGTCATGCCCACGCTGCCCTTGGCCAGGGGATAGGACTTCTGCAGCGGCGTCATCCCAAGTGCGCTTCCGTCTTTTCCGTCCAGCACGTTGGCCCCAGCAGGCGAGCTTTGGACACGCACGAGAACCGTTGGAACTGCCTCGCCGGCAGCGGACTGCACCGCAGGCGATTTCTGAGCAGCGGCCGGCCCAGCGGTTGTGGACAGCGACGTCGGCCGAAACACGAAGAACAGGGCGGCGGCGGCACCCGCCACGCCAAGAATCACCACCAGCGGCCAGCGTCTCGGCTTGACGGCTTCGAGATCGAGCTCGCTTTCGGATGGCAGAGGTGGCGGGCTGGCCTCACCGGTGGCGTGCGAGAGCGTGGTGATGGTCGGACTGGGCGCGGGCACGGGCATGGGGCCAGGCGTAAGTCCGACCCGGCTGGCGAAATTGCCCACCAGAACCGGCGCTGGCGTGCGCTGGTAACCGAAGCCATGGGCCGAATAGACCGACCCGCTCGGGGAGCCGCCCAAACCAGCAACCGCCGCGGGGGCGCTGCCCTGGGCGGTCAAGGCAGGGTAGTTTCCGAGCATGGCGCCGACGAAGTAGTCCACGTTGCCGAAGCGCACTTCGCGATCCTTGGCCAGTGCGCGCATGACGGATTGCTCGACGTACTCAGGCACATCGGGAACGTGCTGCCGCAAGGGCGGAGGATCGGCCGTGATCTGCATGACCAGCATCTCGGTGGCCGACTTGGACGCGAACGGCGGCAGCCCAGACAGCATTTCGTAGATCATGATGGCCAGCGAGTAGATGTCCGTCCGCAGATCCACGTCGGAGCTGTCGCGGCACTGCTCGGGCGACATATAGGCCGGGCTGCCCATAAGCAGGCCCGCTTGCGTCTTGAGCGTCGAGTTCTGGTCGTCCCGGTGTTTGACCTTGGCGATGCCAAAATCGAGCACCTTCACCCGGAAACCCAGGGGCATGGCCTCGTCGGGAATCAGGAAGACGTTCTCGGGTTTGAGGTCGCGATGGACGATGCCCGCGGCGTGCGCGGCGGATAGGGCAGAGCCCGCCTGGCGTGCAATTTCCTGCACCGTGCGCAACGGGATCCGCCCCCGTTCGAGAAGGACCTTCTGGAGAGAATCTCCCTCCAAGAATTCCATCAGGATGTAAGGCTCGCCCTCGGGCGTGACCCCGGCGTCGAAGACATCGATGATATTGGGGTGGCGAATCGCGCTGGCGGCGCGCGCCTCGTTGAGGAACCGGCGGACCAGCTCGGGATCTTGAACCATCGCGGTGTGCAGCACCTTGATGGCGGCGCGTCGCTGCAGGAAGGGATTCTCCGCCTCATAGACCTCGCCGAACCCGCCCTCGCCGAGCAAGCGCACGACTTGGAAGTTGCCAAAACTTTGTCCTGCTACCACCGCCATGCGAGCTAGTCCTGCAAGGGACGATAGTACGACAGGCCCCAAAATTCCGCTGGGCTTTCGACACGCTGGGCGGCATTTTCAGGGCGGGGGCCGCGACGCGCTCAACCTCGCTGGGTTCTGCACACGGTCAGCCGCGCCGGGCAATCATGTGTTGCACAACACCAAACCCCCGCTGATAATCCTTGACGAGCGTGATCGGCACGAGCATCGGCAACTACCAGATCCAGCGCCTCATCGGAGAGGGGGGTATGGGAAAGGTGTATCTGGCCGAGCACCCTGGCATCGGACGCCAGGCCGCGGTCAAGGTACTCACCCCCAACGATGCCGCAGATCCCCAGATCGTCAGCCGCTTCATCACCGAGGCGCGCGCGGCCAATGCCATCCGCCACCCCAACATCGTGGACATCTACGACTCAGGGGTGCTGCCCACTGGCACACCCTACATCGTCATGGAGTTTCTCGACGGCGAGACGCTCAAGGACGCGCTGGCGCGCGGACCGCTGCCGCTTGCGGATGCCGTCGACTGGGGCTGCCAGGTTGCCGAAGCGCTGGCCGCCGCGCACGCCCACGATGTCGTCCACCGCGATCTAAAACCGGAGAACCTGTTCCTGATTGCGGATCCACGCCGCCTGGGCAAGAAGCAGGTCAAGGTGCTGGACTTCGGTATCGCCAAGCTGCAACGCCGCACCATCGAGCATGTGCACAAGACCCGCACCGGCGCGCTGCTGGGAACGCCGCTCTACATGTCGCCCGAGCAGTGCATGAGCCACAAGGACATCGACACGCGGACCGACATCTATTCGCTCGGTGTGATTCTCTATGAAATGGTCGCGGGCAGGCGGCCGTTCGACAGCGATGGCGTGTACGCGGTCATCAGCATGCACATCAACGAGCCGCCCGTGTCGCCAGCCACCTTTCGCCCTGATCTCCCACGCGACCTGGAAGTCATCATCATGCAGGCGCTGGCCAAGGCACCGACAGATCGTCAAGAATCCATGGCCGTCCTGCACTCGCAGTTGGAATTGGCGCGGGGCAATCCCGCGGCCAGCAGCGAGGCGCTGGCGCGCAGCCACCAGGACCGGTTGCGGCCAGTTCCCCTGACTATTGCGCAACCATCGACCCTACCCGAGCTCAAGACCCTGGGCGACACGGCGGTGTCCAAGCAGGTGACGGGCAAGACCGGGACGGTCCGCAGCCCAGCCCGGCTACGACTGACCCTGGGCGGTGCGGTGGTTGCCTTGCTGGTGGGCCTGTACGCGCTCGGTCCGTTTGGTGCCAAGCCGACCGCCCCGCGGCCCGAGCGCCCCCTGGCACCCGTCGCCCCGGCGCCAGCCAAGATCATTCCGCAACCAGCACCTGCCGCGCCACTGCCCGTCGACATCGGACTGGACAGCGTTCCCTCTGGCGCCAATGTCTTTGTGGGTGACGTGCTCGTGGGTACCACCCCGACAAGATTCAAGACGGCCGCGACCAGCGAACCCGTCGAGTTCACCTTTCGCTTGCAGGGCTTCGAGGCGGAAAAAATCCGCGCCTTGCCCGCCCAGGGACTCACCATCAGTGCTAGGTTTTCCACGCCCGTGGCCGCCAAGTCGCCATCCCCCGGCAAGCGCAAACGCGCCTCGACCTCGCCCGGCGGCCCCTCCACCGACATCCAAACCGAGCGCTAGCCACGACAGCCATGAGATCCGCGTTCCTTGTCCTGCTCATCGCCGCATGCTTTGTTTGCCCGCCCCTGGCCATCGCCGCGGAGACGGCCACGCCCGTCGCAGGCCAGGCGGACGAAGCCCAGTTCCACTTTCTGCGCGGCAACCGCGCCTACCAGGAGAAGCGTTTCGAGGACGCCCTGGCGTCCTACTACCTTTCCAATCGGCTGGTCGCCAATCGCAACGTGCAATTCAACATCGCCCGCTGCCTGGACCGGCTGGGTCGCTACGATGAAGCCTTTCGCGCTTGGTCCTCGCTGGTCGCGCAGGACATGCCGGAGAAAGAGAAGAAAGCCGCCCAGGATGCCATCGCAGAGCTGCGACCCCACCTAGCCCTGCTTGAAATCGAAACCACACCGCCCGGCGCGACGATCTACGCCGGACGCCGCGACCTGGGTGCACTTGGCGCCACGCCCAAGAATCTGGCCCTGCGCCCGGGCCCGACCAAAATCATCCTGGAACGCGATGGCTACCGCTCCGTCGAGTTGGCGGCCGAGCCGGAGCAGAGCAAGCAAATCAAGCTTTCCGTCGCGCTTGAACGCATCTACGGCGAAATTGAAATTCGGCGCGTGCCGGCCGCGGCAGAGATCCGGCGCGACTATCTTGACGGCGAAGTGCTGCGCCAAGGTCCAGGCACGGTCAAGGTTCTGCCCGGCCCCCTGGTGCTGTTCGTTTCCGCACCTGGGTTCCAGACCGAGCGCATATTGGTCAACGCCTTGCCCGACGCCACGGTTCCCGTCGACGCCATTCTGGCGCCCGCGGAAGCACCGACCGGAATTCTGGTCGTGCGTTCCAACATCACGGGTGCGCTCATTCGCGTCGACGGCAAGGAAGCAGGCTTCGCCCCGGCGGTCATCGACGGCGTGCCCGCGGGCTTGCGCAGCGTCGAGATCCTGGCCGAATCGCGCCAGCCTTTCCAAGCCCAGATCGACGTGAAGAAGGGCGAACGCGCGTTTGTCGATGCCTACCTGGGCCACGCCGACCCTGAGGTCACGGCAGCCACAAAATCCGCCGTGGCATCCGAGAACGCGCCCGCCTCGGTCAGTATCGTCACGGCGGACGAGATCGCGGCCTTCGGGTACACCTCGCTGACCGAGGCGCTCACCGCCATTCGCGGCACCTTCACCTCGAACGACCGCAGCTACGAATCGATTGGCTTCCGCGGCTTCTCGCCGCCGGGCGACTATACCAACCGCGTGCTCGTGCTGGTCGATGGTCACTCGGTCAACGACGCGGTCACGGGCCAGGGGTACGTCGGTCACGACTTCGACGTGGACTTGGCCAACGTGGCGCGCATCGAGATCGTGCGCGGACCCGGTTCGGTACTGTACGGAACCGGCGCACTCTTCGGTGTCATCAACGTGGTCACCCGACGGGCGACGGAAGGGGCGCACGCCGCCATCAACACCACCCTTGGAAACATGGGCCTGGTCTCGGGACGCGCCACGGGCAGCGCCCGCAAGGGCAACGCCGAGCTGATGCTCAGTCTGGCCGGCATGGAGTCCGACGGAGACAGCCGCTATGTCTGGCCCGCCTCGCAAACCGGTGGCGCGCCGCTGGCCGTTCTCGGCGCGGATGGGGAAAGGGCTGCGCACGCCGACCTCGTGGGGCGGCTGGGCCCCCTGTCTATCCGGGCCGGTTTCAACGATCGCAAGAAGTACCTGCCCACCGGCGCCTATGACACCCAGCCGGTCTACGGCACCTACAACCACGATCGGCGCGGTTATGCGGAACTGCGCTTCGACCAGGCGACCCACGGCGTGCAGGTGGCGGCTCGCGCTGCCTACGACATGAGCTGGTACCATGGCAACTTCCTGGCGCTCGATCCCGCGGCCTCGACGGAAGAGAGTCTGAAGGCCCAGTGGGCGACCGGAGAGCTGCGCTTGGGACTGCCGCGCTTTCTTTACCAACATTTCACGGTGGGTGGCGAAGTCGTCCAGCAGTTGCAGATGCAAGCCGATCAACCCTTCGCGGACAACGCGCCCATCGGCAAGGATCTCATCGCGTCGGCGTACGTGGTGGATGACATCCACATCTCGAACCGGCTGAACGTGAATCTGGGCGCACGCAGCGACAGCTACACCAAGAGTTTTGGCACCACGATCAATCCGCGCCTGGCCGTGGTCGCGAAACCCTATCTGCGCGGCAACACCAAGCTGTTCTTCGGACGCTCGTTCAGGGCACCTTCGCCCAACGAGCGCGCCAACAATCCAAGCCAGAGCCTGCGGCCTGAAACTATTTGGAGCGGCGAGATCGAACATGCGCACGCCATCAGCGATGACGTTCACGTCGTCGGCGCAGTATTCGCCAACTGGCTCAGCAACCTACTGGCGCTGGTCGAAGATCAGGACCACGGTCAAATCTATGCGAATCAGTCGAACCGCATCCGCAGCCTGGGCGCCGAGGCCGAACTGCGCTGGGAGCCCGGCGGGGGAACCATGCTTTCGCTATCCATCACCCGGCAACGCGTCGAAGAGCTCCGGCCAACGGGGAACGTTCCGTTCCTCAACGCGCCCGAGACCATGGTCAAGGCGCGTGTGCTGTGCCCCTTGGTCGGCACGGCCTTGCGGCTCGGCAGCGAGCTGGTTCTGGATGCGGGCCGGCACTTCCGCCAGGACGACCCGTCCCAGCTACCAGGGGACAATCAGGTCGACGATGCGTTGCTATGGAACGTGAGCTTTTCCGGAGAATTCCGCGCCTACCACCTGCGCTACTTCGCCGGCCTCACCAACCTGCTTGACGTGCGCGACGCCAGGACGGGCTTCCCCACCAGCGTGGACTACCCGCCGAGCCTGATCCCTCGCTACGGTCGGTCCATGCGCGCCGGACTGTCCCTGGCCTTCTAGCGCCCGAGGCCCAGGGCCAGACTCCCAGCCACTAAATGCTCCTGGATTGGTCCACTTTTAAAACTAGACTCTGTCCATGAGCACAAACCGGACCACGAACACGCGGCTGCTCGGCGCGGCCACGCTATTTCTCCTCCTGGCCTGCGCATCTTCCGGTGCCGCCAAGGGTCCAGACGCGCCCCTGCCAGTGGGAAGCGCCCTGCCCGACCTGACCGGTAGCGATCAGAACGGCCAGCCAGTCCGCCTCAAGGCCTTGCAGGGGAAGCCCCTGCTGGTTTTCTTCTACCCCAAGGCCGGAACCCCTGGATGCACCAAGGAGGCCTGCGCCTTCCGCGATGCTTGGCTTCAGTACGAGAGCGCTGGCGTCCAGGTGGTGGGCGTGTCGCACGATACCGTGGCCGACCAGGCCGCCTTTGCCCGCGAGCACGGCCTGAAGTTTCCCCTCGTGTCCGACAGTGAAGGCCGATGGGGACAAGCGTTCGGAGTTCCCCTGCGCGTGTGGAAGTTCTACTCGCGCATCAGCTTCCTCGTTGGCCGCAATGGCGTGGTGGCCAAGACCTACCTGGATGTCGATCCTGGCGTCCACGCCAGCCAAGTGCTCGCGGACGCCAGGGGACTTTGACCGATTCTGTGCGGCGTCGCCCGCGCGTCAGTTGTTGGGCGTGCCGGCGCTAACCCAGGACTGGAAGAGCTGCTTGTTGGCCGTCGAGAGCGCCCCGCCGGGTGGCATGGCGCCGTTCTGGATAGCACTGTTGGCGACGTTCGCGTTCTTGCTGGCGCTGGCATAGGTGCTGAGATCGATGCCCGACTGAGGATTCGAACCACCGTGGCAGCTGGTGCAGTTGGCTTTGAGTAGCGGCGCGATCTGCGTCGCGTAGCTCACCGTCGAGCCGGAATCGCTCTTACCCACCTCGGGGCCATTGCCCGTGTCGCGATTGGTTCCCGCGTCCTTGGCTCCTGAACTGCCGCCCGTGCCGCTGGAGCCCCCAGTGTTGCTCGAACCGCCCGTGCTGCTAGAGCCGCCGACACCCTTGGAACCGCCAACACCCGTGGAGCCGCCGGTGCTGGAACTGCCGCCGCTGCCGGTGCGACCGCCGGATGAGCTGCTACCGCCCGTGCCGCCGCTGCTGCCTCCGGTTCCCTCTGTGTTTCCGCCAGTGCCGCCGGTGCTGCCCCCAGTTCCCGAATACCCGCCGGACGCGGTGGTGCCGCCAGAGCTGGTCGTTCCTGCCATTCCACCTGCCCCCCCCGCAGCCGAAGTTCCGCCCGTGCCCCCGTTGCTTGTGCTGCCACCGCTCCCGCCGCCCGTGCCGTCGTTGGCGCTGCCGCCCGAAGCGCTGCCCCCATTTTCTTCATAGTTCGGTGACGATGGGGTGTTGTTGCAAGCCGCGGTCACCAGTGCCATCAGCCACAAAGCCAGAAGTGGGGATCTGCGTGTCGTCATACTGTCTCCTTCGCGTCGAAGCAGGCGTCCAGCATCGGTACGTGGGCCGCCGCGGGTTCCCAAGGGTCGAGAGTTGGATGTTTCTTCCTTGGCGTTGGATGCAGCTGGTGGGCCCCATTGCCCAAATTAAGACCTCGCGACTCCTCTTTTATTCAAGTGCCCCCAATCACCCTTCCGCTTGGAGCGGTGGACGAGACCGGCGCGCCCCCCCTGAAGTGGCCAGCGAGAGGCGATGGCGACCCGATGGCGACCCAATTAATCGGACGACACCCTGACTGTGACCATCTGCCGCCATGTGGGTGGACCCCACATCGCACAGCGCGCTGACATGTATTTTCAGCTCATATATAAATGTATTTTGGGGTACACTATGGGTGCCTAGAACGTTCATTCCGCGCCCATCTCAGGAGCGAAATCATGTCGAAGAGAAGATTGCATCGTCACCCCATGCTTGCCGTGTTGGCCTTCACGACGCTGGCGCTGGGCGCGGGCTGCCAGAGTGCCGGAACCGTGGGCGCCAACGCCAATGACGATGCCGGGGCTGGTAGCAAGCGCGACACGCTACTCGCTGGCCCCGAAACCCCCACGGTCAAACTCCCCGATGGTGGCGGGTCGTGGGCCCTGGACGGCGGCGTCTGCCAGCCCATGGTTAGTTGCAAGGTCGGCGGCGGCCAGTACTGCGGCATCATCGGCGACGGCTGCACCGGGAACCTGAATTGCGGCGACTGCCCGACGGGGCAGTCCTGCCAAGGCGGCGTGTGCGGCAATGGCGCTGGCTACGATGCCGGCGTGCTCACATCGTGCTCGGTCACCGGCGGAACCTATTGCGGTGTCATCGGCAACGGCGCGGGCGGCAAGCTGACCTGCGACGCTTGCCCGGCGGGCTGGACCTGCACCAGCGGCCTGTGCACCGGAGATCCCATCACCTGCGCCGCACGTTCCTGCGGCAGCGGAACCAGCAAATACTGCGGCACCATCGGCGACGACTGCGGCCACGCCAAGGACTGTGGCGGCTGTGCGGCCGATCAAGTCTGCACCAACAACCAATGCGTGCCGGCTGTGGGTTGCGTGGCAGCGACCTGCAATCCCACCGGCGGCCAGTACTGCGGCGGCAACCTCGGCAACGGCTGCGGCGGCGCCATCACCTGCGGCGACTGCACCACGCCCGGCTGGACCTGCCAGGATCACCTCTGCAAGGGCGGCGCCTTGTGCACGCCCATCGCGTGCGGAACCGGCTCTGGAAAATACTGCGGCACCATCGGCGATGGCTGCGGTGGCAGCAGCGACTGCGGCACCTGCATGGCGGGCGAGATCTGCAACAACAACCAGTGCATGCCCGCGCCGTGCACAGCGCTCACCTGCAATCCCAAGGGCGGCCAGTATTGTGGCGGCCAAGTCGGAAACGGCTGCGGCGGTGTCCTCGACTGCAGCGCCGCCTGTTCGGCGGGCTGGACCTGTCAGAACCATCTGTGCGTCGGCGATGCCACCTGCAAAAAGGTCACCGCCTGCAGCAACGGAACGCCCTTCAACTACTGCGGCGACGTGGGTGACAACTGCGGTGGGGTTCTCCACTGTGGCAACGACTGCGCCGCTGGGCAAGTCTGCGACGCCACCACGGGTCTCTGCAAAGGCGATGCGACCTGCGTGCCCGCTACCTGCGACAACGGATCCCTCTACAACTACTGCGGCGACATCGGCGATGGCTGCGGCGGCACCATTCACTGTGGCAACGACTGCGACAAGGGCCAGATCTGCGACGCCGTCACCGGCCTGTGCAAGGGCGATACGACCTGCCTCCCTGTGGCGTGCGACAACGGCACGCCGTTCAAGTACTGCGGCGAGAACGGTAACGGCTGCGGCGGCGCCCTCCACTGTGGCAATGACTGCGATGCCAACCAAGTGTGCGGTACCGACGGCGTCTGCAAGGGCAACGCGACCTGCGTGCCCGTGACCTGCAGCAACGGCACGCCTTTCAGCTACTGTGGCGACATCGGCGATGGCTGTGGCGGCGCGGTCAAGTGCGGCACCCGCTGCGCGGCCAACCAGGTCTGCGGCGCGGAAGGCCTGTGCAAGGGCGACAGCACCTGCGTGCCCAAGTCCTGCGACAACGGCACGGACTTCAAGTACTGCGGTGTGGTCGGCGACGGCTGCGGCGGCGCACTTTCCTGCGGCACCAGCTGCGGTGCCGGCAAGCGCTGCGACACCCAAACCAGCCTGTGCCACGGCGACAGCACGTGTGCGCCCATCACCGCGTGCACCAACGGCAGCGACTACCCCTACTGCGGCAAAATCGGCGACGGTTGCGGCGGCAGCTTGCTGTGCAGCACCAGTTGCGGCGCGGGCAAGACCTGCGACGCCACCACTGGCCTTTGCCACGGCGATAGTTCGTGCCTGCCCATCACCGCGTGCACCAACGGCACCCCTTTCAACTATTGCGGCAAGATCGGCGACGGCTGCGGCGGCAGCCTCACCTGCACCACCAGTTGCGGCGCGGGCAAGACCTGCGACGCGACCAAGGGCCTGTGCAAGGGCGACAGCTCTTGCGTGCCGAAGACAGCATGCACCAACGGCACAGACTACAACTACTGCGGCACCATCGGTGACGGCTGCGGTGGCAGCCTCACCTGCAGCACCACCTGTGGCACGGGCAAGATCTGCGACACCGCCGCCGGCCTGTGCAAGGGCGACAGCTCCTGCATCCCCATCACCGCGTGCACGAACGGCACGGCCTTCAACTACTGCGGCCAGATCGGCAATGGCTGCGGCGGCAGCGTCAACTGTTCCACCGATTGCGGCCCTGGCAAGACCTGCGACAGCACGGCCCACCTGTGCAAGGGCGATTCAAGCTGCACGCCGCTTACCTGCACGCCCGCCAGCGGCGGCCAGTACTGTGGCGGCACCATCGGCGATGGTTGTGGCAGCTCCATCACCTGCAACGCGGCCTGCCCCTCCAAGACCAAGTGCCAAGCCAACGTCTGCGTTTGTGACGATGGCCTGCGCTGCCAGGTAGCGACCGACTGTGCGGCGGGCGCGAAGACCACGCTCAAGGGCATCGTGTACGACCCGGCCGGAAGCGTTCCGCTCTACAACGTCATGGTGTACGTGCCCAACGCGATGGTTGCCCCCATCACCCACGGCCCGACCTGCGATCAGTGTTCAACACCATCGGGCGATCCCATCACCGCCGCGCTCACGGGAGCAGATGGCTCGTTCACCCTGACGGATGTTCCGAGTGGCACCAACATCCCAGTGGTCATGCAGATCGGGAAGTGGCGTCGGCAGATTACCATCCCGACGGTCACCGAATGCGTGATCAACGATCTGTCCGAGGGCCCTGGCTCGACCACCCGCTTCCGCTTGCCCAGGAACAAGACCGACAGCGATCCGACGACGGCTGCCTCGTTGCCCATCATGGCAGTTGCCGCTGGCGGGGCGCATGGACCGAATTACGACTTCACCATGACCGAACGCCTGCAGTGTCTGCTTCGCCGCATGGGTGTCTCCGACAGCGAATTCACGCTGCCTACCGCGACGGGATCCATCCAGCTCTACAACCAACCTTCCACGGGAGGATGTAATGTGCTCGCGACGCCTTGGGGCACCGGGTGTGGGTCGTATAGCGCGGCGGACACGTGTAACCAGATCGCTGGGTCGACCACGCCCTACCCGGATGCCGCCACCACACTGTGGAACAGCCCAACCAACCTCAACAAGTACGACATGGTCTTCGTCAACTGCCCGGGAGACCAGAACGCAGACTTGCACGGCTACCCATCGCACACCGCCGACACCGATCGTATGAAGGCCTACGTAGATGCTGGCGGCCGGGTCTTTGCCGAGCACTACGCATGGGGATGGCTACGAACGAGGACGAGCACAGGTGGCAACTACACATCGTCTTTCGGGGATGTGGCGACCTGGTACACCGACAGCAACGGAAATCCGTCCAGCCCAACCATCTCGGCGGCTGCGCGCACAGCCCTTCTCGATACCTCCTTCGCGCGAGGCGACGCGCTGGCCTCCTGGCTCGTCAACGTGGGCGCGTCCACGACCAAGGGTCAGATGACGATTCCCGGAGCGGTGCGAGGAACCATGCAAGCGCAGATCAATCCACCCGGGCAGCGCTGGCTCTACGAAACCGTCAGCGCCTCGAACTATGTGCACTTCTTGACCTTCGACACGCCCATCGGTGCGACGCCAGTCAATCAATGTGGCCGCTTCGTGTTCACCGGCATGCACGTCAGCGACCGCATCGACACCGCGGATGCCTTCCCCTCTGATCCAACGTTCAACACCACAGTGACTTCCGCCACGGCCAACAAGACGGCGGCCATGCTCGCCCAGTCGTTCCCCGGTTGCTGTGCTGCCCGCACGGCCCTGTCACCACCCGAGAAGGCGCTGGAGTTCATGATTTTCGATCTGTCTTCCTGTATCAGCTCGACCGGCGTGCCAACCGTTCCGACCTTGCCACCGCCACCACCCGCGCCACCGGCTGCTCCGCCGCCGGCTTCGCCGCCCGCGCCCGCGGCGCCCGCGGCTCCGCCGGTCCCGGCGCCTGCGCCACCACCGCCGGCCTCACCGCCGCCACCGACCGCGCCCTCGGCACCGCCACCACCACCCGCGCCCGCGCCGCCGCCGCCGCCACCGCCAGCGACGAATCCACCCGCGCCCCCCTCGCCGCCCGTGCCGCCGCCACCGCCGCCACCGCCGCCCGTGGCGGCGCCACCGCCACCACCGCCACCGCCACCGGCCACGGCGCCACCGCCACCACCGCCACCACCACCCATTCCACCTGTCTACATCCCATGACATGGGGCTCGCGTGGTGGACGTCAGATCCGCTGCGCGGCCGTGTCCACCGTCAGGGTCAGGATTCCGATAGGAAAGAACGCTTACCTCTTAAGCACGACTGAGAATTTGTCGAAGTGACATCTGGGCCTTCGTAGGAGTGTGTCCATGGAGAAATCTAGTCCCCGCGATCTTGCGGCAACCGTTGCCGTTCCTTTTGTCTTCCTGGCGATCCTCGCTTTGGGCTGCCAAAGCGTCGACAAGGTTGGCCTGCAAGGCCAGGACGATTCCGGCACCAGCGGCACCAAAGGCGATGCGCCCTTGGGTACCCCCGGAGGGCCCGTCATCATTATCCAAGATAGCGGCTGGACGTCCGGCTTGGATGGCGGCACTTGCCTGCCCCGCACCAGCTGCACGGTTGGCAGCGGCCAGTACTGCGGCGTCATCGGCGATGGCTGCAACGGCAACCTCAGTTGCGGGATCTGTCCGGTTGACCAGGCTTGCATCGGTGGCGTGTGCGGCGGTGGCGCGGGCTACGATGGCGGCGTTCTCGTGTCATGCCAGGTCACGGGAGGAACCTACTGCGGCGTTATCGGCGACGGCGCCGGCGGCAAGCTAACTTGCGCCGGTTGCTCAGCGGGTTGGACCTGCACCAGTGGCTTATGCACCGGCGACCCAGCCACCTGCGCTCCGCGATCCTGCGGTAGCGGAACCAGCAAGTACTGCGGCACCATCGGCGACGACTGCGGTCACGCCAAGGACTGCGGCGGCTGCGCGGCCGATCAAGTTTGCACCAACAACCAATGCGTGCCCGCGGCGGGCTGCGTGGCAGCGACCTGCAATCCCACCGGCGGGCAGTACTGCGGCGGCGAGCTCGGCAACGGCTGCGGCGGCGCCCTCACGTGCGGCGACTGCACCACCCCCGGTTGGACCTGCCAGGATCACCTGTGCAAGGGCGGCGCATCGTGTGCACGCACCGCCTGCGGCGCCGGGTCGGGAAAATACTGCGGCACCATCGGCGACGGCTGCGGCGGCAGCAGCGACTGCGGCACCTGCATCGCCGGCGAGGTGTGCAAGAACAACCTGTGCATGCCAGCGCCTTGCGCGCCACTGACCTGCAATCCCAAGGGCGGCCAGTACTGCGGTGGCCAGGTCGGCAATGGCTGTGGCGGCGTCCTCGACTGCAGCGCCGCGTGCCCGACGGGCTGGACCTGCCAGAACCACCTGTGCGTTGGCGATGCCACCTGCAAGAAGGTCACCGCCTGCACCAACGGAACGCCCTTCAACTATTGCGGCGACGTGGGTGACAACTGCGGCGGCGTGCTCCACTGCGGCAACGACTGCGCGGCTGGCCAGGTGTGCGACACCACCACTGGATTGTGCAAAGGCGACAAGACCTGCGTGCCCGCCGCCTGCGACAACGGCTCGCTCTTCAACTACTGCGGCGAGGTGGGCGACGGCTGCGGCGGCACCCTCCACTGCGGCAGCGACTGCGACAAAGGACAAACCTGCGACACCGCGACAGGTCTGTGCAAGGGCGACGCAACCTGCATCCCAGTGGCGTGCGACAACGGCACCCCGTTCAAGTACTGCGGTGACAACGGCAACGGTTGTGGCGGTGCCCTCCACTGCGGCAACGACTGCGCCGCCCATCAGGCGTGCGGCGCCGATGGAATCTGCAAGGGCGATGCGACCTGCTCGCCCGTCACCTGCGACAACGGCACCCCATTCAGCTACTGCGGCGACATCGGCGACGGCTGCGGCGGCGCGGTCAAGTGCGGCACCCGCTGCGCAGCCAACCAGGTGTGCGGCTCGGAGGGCTTGTGCAAGGGCGACAGCACCTGCGTACCCAAGAGCTGCAACAACGGCACCGACTTCAAGTACTGCGGCGTGGTCGGCGACGGCTGCGGCGGCGCGCTTTCCTGCGGCAGCAACTGCGGCGCGGGCAAGGTCTGCGACACGCAAAGCGGCCTGTGCCACGGCGACACCACCTGCACACCCATCACGTCCTGCGAAAACGGCAGCGACTACCACTACTGCGGCAAGATCGGCGACGGCTGCGGTGGCAGCCTGCTGTGCAGCACCAGCTGCGGCGGCGGCAAGATCTGCGACACCACCACGGGCCTGTGCAAGGGCGACAACACATGCGCTCCCCTCACCGCCTGCACCAACGGCACGCCCTTCAACTTCTGCGGCAAGATCGGCGACGGCTGCGGCGGCAGCCTGACCTGCGACCCCACCGCCTGCGGCACGGGCAAGACCTGCGACACCGCCAAGGGCCTGTGCAAGGGCGATAGCACGTGCACGCCGAAGACGGCGTGTACCAACGGCACGCCCTTCAACTACTGCGGCACCATCGGCGACGGCTGTGGCGGCAGCGTGGTGTGCGGCGCCGACTGTGCCGCCGGCCAGGTTTGCGACACCAGCACCGGCCTGTGCAAGGGAGGCGCCTCGTGCGCGCCCATCACCGCCTGCACCAACGGCACGGCCTTCAACTACTGCGGCACCGTCGGCGACGGTTGCGGTGGCAGCCTGGTGTGTGGCGCTGACTGTGCCGCCGGCCAAGTTTGCGACACCGCCAGCGGCCTGTGCAAGGGAGGCGCCTCGTGCACGCCCATCACCGCCTGCACCAACGGCACGGCCTTCAACTACTGTGGCAAGATCGGCAACGGCTGCGGCGGCAGCCTCGACTGCCCAACCAGCTGCGGCACGGGCAAGATCTGCGACACCGCCACCGGCCTGTGCAAGGGCGATTCCACCTGCGTGCCCACGGTTTCCCCAAGCTGCACCGCCGCCAACGGCGGCGTGTACTGCGGCGGCCCCATCGGCGACGGTTGCGGCGGCGCCATCACCTGTCCCGCCACCTGTGCGACGGGATTCACGTGCCAGAACAACGCCTGCGTATGCACCAGCACCAGCTGCGGCATGTGCTCTGGCCTGCAGTGCCAGATCGCCAAGTGCGACGCCGGCAGTACCACCATCAGCGGCAAGGTGTTCACGCCGGCTGGCGCCACGGGCGATCCGGTTTACAACGCCTTGGTGTTCATCCCCAACGGCGCCCTGCCCGCCATCTCCACCGGTCCGTCCTGCGACAAGTGCTCGCCCCTAACCTCGGACCAGGCCATCGCCGGCGCCGTTTCCGGGCCAGACGGAAGCTTCGTCATTCCCAACGCGCCCACCGGCACCGGCATCCCCTTGGTCGTCCAGCTGGGCAAGTGGCGCCGCCAGATCACCATCGACGTCACCACCGCATGCGGCAACAACCCTATCGCCAACGGCACGGTCAGGCTGCCCAAGAACCAAAGCGAGGGCAACATTCCCCTCACCGCGGTCACCACCGGCTCGTCGGACGCGCTCGAATGCGTGCTCAAGAAGATGGGCGTCGACACCGCCGAGTTCCAGCTGCCGACCACGGCCAGCGGGCGCATCAAGATCTACAAGGAAACCGGCGCCTCGTTCACCTCGGGCTCGACCCCCAGCGCCGACAGCCTGTGGGGCGGAACTGGGTCGAACGGTGGCACGGGCAAGAATGGTCAACCCGGGCTGGCGAGCTACGACATGGTTCTTCTGCCCTGCCCAGGCGACTCGCCCAGCGGGGCCAACAACCCCAGTACCCCTGGTGCGGCCCCGTCGAGGGCGGACACCGATGCGGCCGGCTACCCAAATCTGCTCAGCTACACCGCAGCCGGTGGACGCGCCTTCGTCACCCACTACAGTTGGAAGTTCATCGCGCCCTCGCGCAGCCCCTTCCCTGCCACCGCAAACTGGAGCATGGCCGGCAGCGGAACCCAGGAAGTGCAAGAGACCCGCTACTACTTGGGCGGCGGCAGCACCACTCCGCCGGCCTACCTTGGCATCACCGCCTTTGCCAATACCGCGTTCGCCAAAGGTTCCGGTTTCGCCCAATGGTTGGTCAACATCGGGGCCGGGACACTGGCCAACGGAGTCACCTCGATGACCCTCAACAATGTCTCTCACGAGGTGAACAGCGTTATCGAAGGAACGGCGACGAACCCCATCAGCCAGGCCTGGTTGACGTCGCCCCTGGCGTGGCGCCAATTCCAGGGCAACTCGACCACAACCTGCACCGACGCCAATCACTCCAGCAGCAACTGCATCCAGCATCAATTCGCCCACGAGTTCAGTTTCAACACGCCGGTGGGCGCGGCCACGGATCAGCAGTGCGGCCGCGTGGTGTTCAGCGGTTTCCACGTCAACCAACCCAGCTCTGGAACAACGCCCGGCTACTGCTCTGGCGCGATGACCGCGCAAGAGAAAGTCCTCATGTTCATGATGCTCGACCTCTCGTCGTGCATCAGCATCGGCGAGCCGCCCACGCCCACCATCCCGCCACCCTCGACGCAGGCGCCGCCACCGCCACCGCCACCCGCGCCACCGCCGCCGCCTTCCTCGCCGGCTGCTCCGGCGCCGCCCGCCGCGCCCGCGCCGCCGCCACCCGCGGCACCACCGCCGCCGCCACCGGCTTCCCCGCCACCGCCGACCGCCCCCGCAGCGCCACCGCCGCCGCCCGCGCCCGCACCACCCGCACCACCGCCACCGGCAACCAACCCGCCCGCGCCGCCGTCGCCGCCGGTGCCACCGCCGCCGCCGCCACCGCCACCCGTGGCCGCGCCGCCACCGCCACCACCACCG
>Ga0302323_100000681_pt1 | contig 27399 bp, 19 predicted proteins | sample Fen_T0_3_FD_201950 | JGI IMG/M metagenome (GOLD analysis project Ga0302323, IMG submission 201950) | Peat permafrost microbial communities from Stordalen Mire near Abisko, Sweden - Fen_T0_3 | ecosystem: Environmental > Terrestrial > Soil > Wetlands > Permafrost | place: Sweden: Abisko...
ACATCGGGGGCTACAGGGGAATCCGCCGTGGAGAGAGGCCCAGGTTCGGCCCTGGCAGGCACCGGCAAAATCAGCAAGGCGCAAATCGAGCTAAAGACTGCTGGGAAGATAGGGATTCGCATGACTTCTCGCTCGTGGCATAGGTTTAGGAGAAGTAGAGCTACGGCGCGGCGGAACGGGCGCGGTGGTCCGATTGTCCACAGCAACCGGTGGCGGAGCTATCGCGGGCGCGCGGGTGGGCATATCAATGGTGGGCGGCGCGCTGGAGGGGATTGCGGCCGGCACCTCGGGCGGTGTCACCAGCGCAGGCGCCACGGCCGTGGTCCGAGCGGTCGAGCTAGACCACCTCGATGAAGCCACGCCGACGATGAGCGCGGCCACTCCGATCGCGGCGGTCAGGAGCATCATCTTACGTCTCGTCAAGAACGGCCTCCGCTGGTCAACGAACGGAGGCTCAGTCGACTCGTCCGTCTCCAGCTCAGGGTCGTCTAGCGAGCTCGCCGACACCAAGTTGCGATACTCATGGGTGTGCTCGATCGGAAGTGGTGGCGGCGTCAAACGCGCATTGGTCTCGATGTCGTGGATGAGCTCGGCCCGCGCGTCGAGTGAGCCTGCGGCGAGCCCACGAACCCAGTGGCCGACGTCGCGGCGCGAAGCGCTTGGCACCGCCCGCTCAACGGCGACCGCGAACTCGAGGGCCGTGGAATAGCGCTTGCTCGGGTCCACCTCGAGCGCCTTGCTCACCACCTGTTCCACCTCGGGTGACAGGTCGGGATTGTGCTCGCGAACCGAAGGGTAATCGCCGCCCACGATGCGCAGCAGGCGCTCGGCTTCGGTGCTGCCTCGGAACAGCCTTCTTGCCGCCAAAACCTCCCAAAGCATGACGCCAACGGAGAATATGTCTACCTGCCGCGTGACCAGCGATCCTCGAACCAGCTCGGGCGCCATGTACGCGCACTTTCCCTTGAGGGTTCCTGGATTGGTGTGCGGCTGCTTATGAACCGCCTTCGCAATCCCGAAGTCGAGCACCCGCGCGACACCATCGGCACCAACAATGACGTTCTGGGGGGACATGTCTCGGTGGACGATATCGAGCGGATCGCCGTTTCCGTCGCGCGCCTCGTGGGCCGCGTGCAGCCCCTCGAGCACGGCCGCGACGATCGCGCATCCGATGGGGATCGAGAACCATGTCTTTGCTTTTCGTGCGGCCTGCATCAGGGCCACGAGAGACTCGCCATGGACGTATTCCATGATGATGATGAGCTCGTCGCCGTGCGAGAGCACATCTAGAATGGGAACAACGTTGGGGTGGACGATGCGAGCAGCCAGTTGAGCCTCGACCAGGAACATGCGCCGAAAGTTGGGATCCTGGAGGAAATGCCGGTGCATGCGTTTCGCGGCCACAACGCGACAAAACCCTCCGGACCCCATGAGCCGCGCGAGATGAACGCTGGCCATGCCGCCCGACGCGATCTCGTCAAAGATCGCGTAGCGGCCGACTTGCTGTTCGGGGCGTTTCTGGCTTGCTTCGAGCGTCATGACGAACCCGAGCGGAACAGGGCTATCCCTGTCGTCCGAAACACTGGACCTCTGACCTATCGGTGGACCGTGGGAAATTCTGAACCCGAACGACCGGGGCTGAAATGCAGTGTGGTCGCGGGCCAGACAACGTTGTCGCCGCATAGGGTTCTGGTCGAAAATGGACTCAACCCGCCCTGCACCAGAATCAGCAAATATCCTGGTTGTCCGTCAAGCACACGGAATTCGAGGAGGTCTGGAAGAGCACCCTGGTGCCGCGCTGCTGGCGCACAGAAAGCATCGGCTGTCGCGCTGAAATGCGTATTATTCGCCAGACGGGCAAGGTGCGGACTTGTCGCAACCATCGACGAACCGACCTGGCAAAGAAGCCGCGGGGCCCTACGAAGTGGCCAGCGCGATGGCCGAGCCTATTCAGGCGACGACGTGGATTGATTTCGGCGCCGGTTGCGCCTGCTCCGTGCTTTGCTTGACGATCTGTTTCACGGGGTTGAGGCCGGCCTGTGCGGTTTCCTGAGCCCTCTGTGCGACGCTCTTGGCGCCGTCGTCGAAGCTCGATTGAGCCTCTCCGCTCAAATGAACCTTGTCCGTGGGCACTGGATTTGTCTGACTTTCGGGCGCGGAGTCTCGCGCGGCTACCAATTGAGCCAGTGAAGGTGCCTGAGCCTGGGTCACCGAGCCAATCGAATCACTCATCTGGGCATAACTCCTTCCGTGAACAAAGTGCGACAAGCCGATCTCGGCACGGAAATGGGCTCCGATAAGGGCGGTTCCAACCTTTCCTCGAAACTCGCAGGAACTGTCACGCCTATGACATTTGTCGCCCGTGCCGATGCATCTGGCCCCTCGACAGGCGCGAGTCTTCCCCAGCGATGGCTGAATCTCGGCGCCGCCGCGCCAGAAGTGTGACGTGAACCGTTCGGCACGGGCTGTGCACCACGCTGTTCCACCTCGTCGAGAAACCAAGGACCGCACGCTTGTCTATCACTTCGATTTCATCGCTCTCGGCTCAGGAGATCGCGAGCCTCGCCCCCGCCGATCTACAAAGTGCCGCACCCGCAGAATTCGCCGCTCTGCTGGCATCTCAGGTGAAGGGTCTCACCCCCACGCAGGTGGCTGGACTTTCCACCGAGCAGGTCGCCACGCTCACCGCCAACCAACTCCTGGCGCTAAGCGGATTGCAGCTGTCAGCGCTTACCAGCGGTCAGGTCTCGGTCCTAGGCACCGACCAGATGGCCAGTCTCACGGTGACGCAGCTGCGGGCTCTCACCAGCACAGATATTCGCGAGCTGGCTGCCACGCAGGTCGCGGCGCTCACGGGGCACCAGGTCGCGGCGCTGAGCGCAACCCAGATTCGTGCCCTGGGCGTCGCTCAGGTCGGATCGCTTCTGCCAAGCCAGATCAGGTCTCTGTCGGCAACCCAAGTCGCGGCGCTCACGGCGAACCAGGTGCAGGCATTGACAGGTGAACAGCTCATCGCGCTTTCCACCGGCCAGATCCGTAGCCTTGCCACCTCCGCCATCAGCCAGCTGAGCGCCGCGCAGATGGGGTCACTGGCACACACCCAGATCGCGGCGCTGACTAACGCCCAGGTTCGAGCCTTCGCCCGCACCAATCTGGGCGAGCTGACCCCGGATGCGATCGCCGCCTTGTCGACGACGCAACTTTCGTCCCTTACCGGAACCGCGGTGGCGGGACTCACCGCAGAACAGATCAGTGACTTCTCGACGACCCAGATGAAGGGCCTCACGAGCAGCGCCCTGGCGGGCTTGACCATGGCGCAGGTCGCAGCACTGGCGGGGACTCAAATCGCCAGTCTGAGTGCATCGGCAATCGTCGGTCTCACAGCCACCATGCTCCGTGGTCTCTCGGCAACACAACTGTCGACGCTCACCACGACGCAGATCAGAGCGATGAGCGCCTTCCAGCTCCGCGGCTTGAGCACCGACCAAGTCGCCAATCTGTCGACTACCCAGATTGGCGCCCTGTCGACCACGCAACTCGCGGCGCTGAGTCTCTCGGCCTTCCAGGCCTTGGACGTCTCGCAAATTTCCGCCCTGTCATCAAGCCAAGTGAGGAGCCTGGCTCCCACCGTGATCGCCGCCCTCGCCGTCCAGCAGATCGGGGCCTTGTCGGCTCAGCAGCTCGGCTCGCTGAGCACCGTGCAGGTTGCGGCGCTGACCGCAGAACAGATCGGGGGGCTTACGTCGGTCCAACTGAAAGGATTCGTCCCGTGCCAGCTCGGGGCCCTTTCAACTGCGGCCCTCGACGCCCTCACCGATGCCCAACTCGGGTCTCTCAGCACAATCCAGGTCAAGGGTCTGGCGGGCACCGCCATCAGCCGATTCAGCGAGGCACAAATGGCCGGACTCTCCTCGGCTCAAATGGGTGCGCTAACCACGACTCAAGTGCGGGCTTTGACCAGCACTGATGTCGCCGAGCTGCGCCCTCGAGACCTCGCTGCATTCTCCGCGACACAGCTTTCAGCCTTGACTGCGACTGCCGTCAAGGGACTCAGCGAGGAGCATCTCACGGTGCTCACAGGCGACCAGATCCGAGGCCTCACCGGTATGGCGGTGGCTGCTTTGAGCGACACGCAGGTCACCGCACTGACAGGAACGCAACTGTCCGCGCTAACGGGCGCCGCCGTTGCAGGTTTGAGCGCCACCCTGGTAGGTCAGCTGTCGGCCGAGCAGATCGGAGCTTTCACGGCCACGCAACTGGCAGGACTGACCGCGACACAGATCCATGAACTTACGCCAGACCAGATCGACGAACTGTCCACCACCCAGCTGAGCGGCCTCACCGCCGCCCAGATGGGGGCGTTCACCACTTCGGCCCTCGCAGCATTGAGCGCAACCCAGCTCGCGGCCCTGACCACGAGCCAGGTTCGAGGCTTGACCGGCGCCGGCCTGAGCACGCTGAGTGCTGTCCAGATGGCCGGCCTGAGCACAACGCAAATTGCCGCACTGACCACGACGCAGTTTCGCGGTCTGACCGCCGCGGATGTCGCCGATTTGACCGTGAACGATCTTGCCGCCCTTTCGCCGACCCAGCTTTCAGCCCTGACGCCCTCGGCGGCGCGCGGTCTGACCGAAGATCATGTGGCGGCGCTGACGACCACGCAGGTGCGCGGCCTGACCAGCGCAATGATGGGAGCCCTGGACCAAACACAGGTTGCGGCGCTGAGCGCCGACCAGGTTGCCGCGTTGACCGCGATGGCGGTCGGAGGGCTCCTGCATGACGGCGTCGCCGCTCTGACGACGACCCAGCTGGCATCACTGGCTGCCACCCAGATCGCTGCTCTGTCAGGGTCAGGGGTTCAGGGATTCACGGCAGAGCAACTGGCGGCCCTGACACCGACCCAGCTGGGGGCGTTTTCAGCATCCCAAATCCCCGCGCTGGCAGAGCGCGATTTTGCTACCTTGAGCCCGGTTCAGCTGGCCGCGTTGAGCACCCGGGCCGTGTCGAGCATTACCGAGGCGCAGATCGGCTCGCTCTCGGCGACACAATTGGCCAGCTTTGCTCCCAGCCAAATCAAGGCGCTCTCGCCGGGGGCCATCCATGAACTTTCGCCCAGCGCCCTCGCGGGTCTAACCGATCCCCAGCTTGCGGCCCTTACTGCAGGCCAAATAGGGGCGCTATCCGACAGCCAGATTCGTTTTCTCGCGACCACACAGATTGCACATCTCGCCCCCGCCCAAGTTGCAGCGCTCTGCGCAACGCAGGCCGGCGAGTTGACCGACACCCAAATTGCCGCGCTCGGCGGCAGCCAGCTCGTGGCACTGACGTCAACCGCTATCTCCGGCTTGACGGCCAGGCAGGTCCAAGCCCTTTCCGAAGCACAGCTGGCCAGTCTGCGCCCGGCCCAGGTCGCGGCGTTGTCGTCCCTTTGTGTAAGTGGCCTGAGCTCGTCAACCTTGCAAGCCCTGACCACCAACCAGGTCGCCGCCCTGGGTGCAAACCAGATCGCATCCATGACAGCCGACCAGATCGTTGCCATAGGCAGCACACAACTGTCGGCCTTGAGCGCGGGAGCCATCGGTGGACTGACAGACGTCCAAGTTGGGGAGCTTCCTGCGACCGTGGTCGCTTGTTTCACGACCAGTCAAATCAAAGGCCTGTCCTCGTCAGCCGCCTCCGCCTTGAGCGCCGAAGCGCTGGCGTCGATGACCGGCGCTCAACTGGCCTCGCTTCCCCGGGCGGATGTGGCAGCTCTTCGAGCCAGCCAGGTTGCAGCACTCGCCCCAGAGCAAATCCAGGCTTTGACCGCCGATCAGATTGCGGCGCTCTCGACCACGACGGTTTCGGCCTTGCCGGTGGCGACACTGCTCGCGCTCAGCTCCCGCCAGTTGTCGTCCCTCACCTCAGCACAGCTCGGGGCGCTCGGGATTTCGCAGATCACCGCCCTCCCCGCCACTGCGTGGGCGTCGCTTGCAACTACGTCGATCGCTGGCCTTACGGAAGCACAGACCGCCACCCTTTCTCTGGAGCAGTTGTCGGTCCTGTCTTCCCCCCAGATCCGCGGTCTGTCTGTGGATGGGATTGGCGGACTCGGTCTCACGGCAATGACGGCGCTCGCGCCCTCTCAGATCGCAGCACTGACGGAGACCCAGGTCGCCGCGCTGACCCCAAGCCAGGTCTCGGCCCTTACCAGTGCCCAGCTTGGCGCTCTTTCGAGGACCCAGCTGCGCAGTTTGGGCTCCGAGGGAATTTCTCCTCTTTCCGGCCCGCAACTGGCGGCGCTCGCCCCGAACCAGATCGCCAGCTTGACCGCGACCCAGGTCGGCGCGCTAAGCAGCGGACAGTTGCTCGATCTTGGCGCCGATCAAGTGGCCGCGCTGGTCAGCACGCAGATTGCGGGAATAGATCCCACCGCCGTAGCTGAGCTGCCTTCCACGTGGCTGGCTGGGCTTACGGCGCGTCAGTTCGCCAGTTTCGGGCCTACCCAGATCGCCGCGTTCACCCCGTCCCAAGTCGCAGGACTGACCGCCGCCCAACTTCAAACACTGACCGCTACCGCGCTCGGTGGGATGACCGAAACACAGCTCGCCGTCCTCTCCGCCGAGCAGCTGGCGGCCCTGGCTCCGGCGCAGATGGCAGCGGTTTCCCCCACCGCGATGGTCGGTCTCACGGCCACACAGATCGAATCCTTGCCGTCGCCCATGCTTCGGCAGCTCACCTCCAACCAGTTGTCCGCCTTGACAGCGGAGCAGTGGCAAGTCTTCGGGCAATCCCAGCTTGGGATGCTGACGACGGCTCAGCTCACCGGGCTGTCGACCAACGCGGTTCAGCGCTTGTCCGCCAACCAGCTCAACGCTCTCGAGCCCACGCAATTTGCAGCGCTCACGACCACCCAGGTCGCGGCGCTTGACCCTGCCATTGTGGCACAACTCGACGGCACTCGCCTCGGCGCGCTCACAGCCACACAGATCGGCGCCCTATCCACGACTGCGGTTGCATCGCTGGCGCCCAGCCTGTTGCCGAGCCTGTCCACGAGACAGGTCATGGCCATGTCAGGCACTCAGACCGCAGCGCTGACGGCTGCCCAAGTCGGCGCGCTCTCGGTCCCGCAGATCCGCGCGCTGAGCCCAGCGCAAATAGCCGGCCTAGGCGCGAGCGCCGTCGGGGCCCTGTCGGAGACCCAGCTTGCAGCGGTCACCACCTCACAGATCACGGGCCTCTCGGCTGCTGGCATCCGCGGGCTCAGCAACGACCAGGTGGCCATGTTGTCGTCGGCGCAGTTCTCGGCGCTCAGTGCTGCGGCGGTCGGCGGGCTCGGAACCGACCAACTACCGATGCTCGGAACCCGGATCGCATCGCTCTCCACCACCCAGCTGGCGGGTCTCGCCACCAGTCAAGTCTCAGCGCTCGCAACGGCACAGCTCGCGGCATTGTCCTCGAGCCAAATCGCCGCTCTGAGCCCCGCGCAGATCGGAAGCCTGACCACCCTCCAGGTGGCCGCCTTGGCCCCCACCCGGATGGCTGCCATGAGCGCGGTGCAGATCGCTGCTCTCGCGGCCACGGAGGTCGCGGCCCTGACGACCGACCAGATCGCCGCACTGACCACCACCCAAATCGCCGCCCTCTCTGCCGAGGGTGCGAGCGGATTGACCTCGACGGAGATCGCAAGCTGGTCGACAGTCCAGCTGACTGCCCTGGGTTCCACCCAGCTTGCTTCTCTCTCGGGCACGGCTCTGGCGGAGATATCCGGGGGCCTTCTCGCTGCGCTGACGACAACGCAGTTGTCCGGCCTTTCATCCACAGGTCTAGGCGCCCTGAATGCGTCAACCCTCTCGGCGTTGTCTTCCAGCCAGCTCTCCGCCCTGACGCCTCAGCAGCTCGCCGGCCTGACCAGCGCTCAGCTGACCGCCCTCGCGTCCACCCAGCTGTCCCAGCTGTCCGCAACCCAGATGGCCGGGCTCTCTATGACGGCATTACCCGGCTTGATGTCCAACCAAGTGGCCGCGCTGGCCACAACCCAACTGGCGGGACTCACCTCGAAGCAAATGGCCGCTCTCACATCGACGGTGGTGTCCGGACTGACGCCGACCCAGCTGTCTGGACTCACGGCCGTACAGTTCGCGAGTCTTTCGCCGAGCAGCATTGCGAGCTTGTCGGAAGAGCAAATCGGCAGTCTAGGAACGGCGCGCATGGCGCTCTTCACGTTTACCGCGCTGGGTGCACTCACGGGCTCCCAGATTGGGGCTCTTACACAAGACCAGCTCGCGGCACTTTCATCGAATCAGATCGCCGCCCTCTCTGGATCCGCGGTCGCAGCGTTGTCCGACGGACAAATCAAGGCCTTGAGTTCCGAACAATTTTCGGGCATCACGACGGACCAGATCGCCGCCCTGACGACGGGACAGATTGCCCAGCTTACGCTGGCACGGCTCGGGGCCATGAGCGCCACCCAACTCGCAGGCCTGCAGCGCACGCAACTGAGGGCCTTGTCCGTCGACCAGATGGCCGGACTGTCGACGGCGCAGTTGTCATCCCTCTCGCCAAGCCAGTTCGCGAACTTCGCCTCGACCCAGTTGCGCGCAATGTCGCAAACCCAGTGGGCCGCCCTCACCTCGGCTCAGATCGCGGGCCTGAGCGCGGCGCAACTGGGCATGCTGACGGATGAACAGATGCAATCCTTGTCTGGTTCCCAGCTCAGCCGAATTTCATCGACGGTGATTTCCGGGTTGCAGGCGTCGACCATCGCGCACCTGACCCTTGCGCAGATTGATGCGCTCACGATACCCCAACTCGATGCGATGACCGATGCCCAGCTGGCCGCCATGACCGACGAACAGCGCGCCGCCGTGGAGAACGCCAAGGCTTGACCGGAGGAATCCCCATGTCCGCACAGCAAGCGATGAGCACGATGATTGCACCTCAAGCGCCGGCGGCCGCTCCCGCCGCTACCACGCCCGGCATGGGTGTTGCGGAGCTGATTCGTGCGGTCGAGACCTTGCGTAGTACAGGCCAGGCCAACGTGGCAGCGCTGCTGTACGAGGCTTGGATCGAGCGGAACTCGGGCGAGCCACTGCTCTATGCCGTCCTCTTCAACTACTCGGTCGTACTCTCGGACACCGGACAGCTGGACATGGCGCGCGGCAGTCTCGAGCGCGCGATCGCCCAGAACCCCGATTTCGTTCCCGCCCTCATCAACCTCGGCAGGATCTACGAGCGTCAGGGAAACATCCCAATGGTCTTCAGTGTTGGGCAAGCTGGCCGAAATCACCGGTCCTTCGGTGGGCTACAAGACGACAGCGCTCAACCAGACCGCGCGCGTGCTGGAGGCTGCCGGACAGGACGAGGCGGCCGAGGCCATGCTCAAGGAGAGCATGGAAATCGACTCACATCAGACCGAGGTGGTCCAGCATTGGGTCGCGCTTCGCCAGCGCCAGTGCAAGTGGCCTGTCATCGTGCCCCCGTCCGAACGCGTGAGTCGGAACGGGCTGACGGTGGACATGTCGCCTCTGTCGATGGCCATCCACGCCGACGACCCCATGTTGCAGCTTGCCCATGCGCGCAACTACAACAGGGTCGAGGTCGGCCGGGTTGACGGACCTCCGGTGGCCTCCGCGACACCTGCTCGTCGCTCCGGACCGCTCCGAATCGGTTACCTATCCTCGGATTTACGCGAGCACGCCGTCGGATACCTCATGAGAGACGTCTTCGCCCTACACGACCGCTCCGCCGTGGACGTGTTTGCCTACTACTGCGGAGCCGACGCGAGCGATCCGCTGCATCTCAGGTTCAAGGCCTCGGCCGGTCACTGGACGCCGATTGCGGGAATGGACGATGCGACCGCCGCCCGGCGAATCGCCGATGATGGAATCCACATCCTGGTCGATCTCAATGGGTACACCCGGGATGCCCGGCTGAAGCTGGTGGCGCAGCGCCCTGCCCCAATCATCGTGAATTGGTTGGGATACCCAGGGACGATGGGCAGCCCCTATCACCAGTACATCATCGCGGACGACTGGGTCATCCCTAGTGGCGACGAGCTCTACTATTCGGAGAAGGTTCTGCGCCTGCCATGCTATCAGCCGAACCCGCGTGATCGCGAAGTGCCGTCCCAGGTTCCCACCCGAAGCGACGTCGGCCTACCTGGGACCGACGTTGTCTTTTGCTGCTTCAACGGAAGCCAGAAGATCACCCGCTTCGCATTCGACCGATGGCTGAAGATCCTGGCCAGGGTTCCTCGAAGCGTGCTCTGGCTCCTCGACGGTCCCGAGGGAACCCGCACCCGCCTGCGTGCCTATGCCTCCGAGCGCGGCATCCCCGGCGAACGCCTGGTCTTCGCGCCGAAGGTCGCCAATCCATTGCACCTTGCTCGGCACCAACTCGCCGACCTCTTTCTCGACACGACACCCTACGGCGCACACACGACAGCATCGGACGCGCTTTGGATGGGCGTGCCGGTGCTGACTCTCAGCGGAAGGTCCTTTGCTTCCAGGGTTTGCGGCAGTCTCGTGCGTGCGGCGGGAATCCCAGAGCTCGTGTGTGATTCGCCCGAGGAATACGTCGAACGGGCGGTCGCGTTTGGCACACACCCCGCCTCACTGTTGCCTTTCCGAGAGCGCTTGCATGCCACGAGGGACGCTTGTGCACTCTTCGACACCGGCACGCTGGTGCGCGGGCTGGAAGGCCTGTATGAGCAGATGTGGAGCGACCTTCAACGGGACGAGCTACCGCAGCCCGACCTGAGCAACCTCGAGACCTATCTGGAGGTTGGCAGCCAAGTCGACCATGAGCAGCCCTCGGCCGCGCTGCGCGCAACGGGTGCAAAAGTCACCGCGACTGCGCACACGCCCCCTGCGCAGGAGGCGAAGGACACGAGGATGTGATGTGGCCCGTGAAGGAAGATGCTGATGCGCCAGCGACGGCCGGTTAGCACCGCCCGCGAGCCGGCCTGCCGCTCGGCGCCGAACCCGGGCGCGCGGGCGGCATTGCGATCTCGCGGCCGTGTGCCGAGCCTCTCTAGACTGTGACCAGCGTGCCGACGCCTTTGTCGGTGAACAGCTCGACCACCACGCTGTGGGGCTCGCGGCCGTCGACCACGTGCACGGCTTCGACACCGCCCTCAAGGGCGCGCAGCACGGCTTTCGACTTCACCGCCATGCCGCCCTTCACGGCTTTGCCGGCTTGCAGGCGGACCTGCAGGTCGAAGGTCTTAAGTTCGGAAAGAAGCTTCCCGTTCTCGTCGAGAATACCCGCCACGTCGGTGAGGAAGATCAGCTTGCGCGCCTTGCATGCCACCGCGATCTCCGCCGCAACGTGGTCGGCATTGATGTTATAGCTGGTGCCGTCAGCGCCGAGGCCGATGGGCGAAATCACAGGGATGTAGTTCTTCTCGAGCAACATATCCAAGATTTCTGAATTGATGGACTCGACCTCGCCCACCAGGCCGAGGTCAGGCTTTCCGGGCTTCGGGATCTGCTTGCGGGCGCGGATCAGGTGGGCATCCTTGCCAGACAAACCCATGGCCGAGCCGCCGATCGTGTTGATGAGGCCGACGATCTCCGTGTTCACCTTGCCGGTGAGCACCATCTCGACCACGCCCATCTCGGCGGTGCCGGTCACGCGCTGGCCGTCGATGAATTCGCTCTTCTGGCCCAGGCGGTCGAGGGTGCGGGTGATCTCCGGGCCGCCACCGTGAACGATGACCACCCTCAATCCCGCCGCGCGCAACAGGACCACGTCCTGGGCAAACCGGCGCTTCAGCTCGGGCTGCACCATGGCGGCGCCGCCGTACTTGATGACCGCACGGGTGCCGGAAAACCTCTGGATGTACCTGAGCGCGTCGACGATGAGGTCGCGTCGGCGGGCCAGCGATTCGATGGGTTCGTTGTCGGTCTTTGTATCGGTCATGGCAAATGTCCTGCGAGCGAGAGCAGCGCGGTTGTTTCTGGCAAATCAAACATTAGATTTGCGTTCTGCAGCGCTTGTCCGGCGGCACCCTTCACCAGATTGTCGATGGCAGCCAGCGAGACGACCACGCCCCGCTTGGCATCGACGGCCGCGCCAATCAGCACGCGGTTGGTGCCCACCACGCCCTGCAAGCGCACCTCCTCGCCCGCGACGATGCGGATGAAGGGCTTGTCGCGCGCGAAGGTGGCAAGGGCTTGCTTGACGGCCGCCGCGGGCTCCGCGCCAACGTCCTTGCGCAGCCGCGAGTACGCGACCGCCAGAATGCCTCGACGGACTGGCAAGAGGTGCGGGGTGAAGACGACGGTCGCCGGCTGAGAGCCACCGAGCACGAGCGCGCGCTCGATCTCGGGCTGGTGTTGGTGGCGCAGGATTCGATACGCCTTGATGTCGTCGGCCACCTCGGAGAAGGACCAATCCTCGGCGGCCTTGCGCCCGCCGCCGGTGGTTCCGCTTTTGGCATCGATGAAGATCGGATCGGTTTCGATAAGGCCAGCGCGCAGGAGCGGCAGCACCGCCATCACGGAGGCGGTCGGGTAGCAACCCGGGTTCGAGATCAGCCTGGCAGTGCGCACCTTGGCCGCGGTGTCGGTCACCTCGGGCATGGAGTACACGGCCTCACTCAAAAGGTCGGGCTTGCCGTGCTCGAAGCCGTACCAGGCGGGATACTGATCGGCAGCCAGACGGAACGCCCCCGACAGATCGACCACCCGCGCACCGGCGGCCATGGCAACCGGCGCCAGCGCGATGGAGACCTCGGCCGGCGTGCACAGGAAGAGCAACTTGACCTCGGCGAAGCGGGTCTGCCCCTCCGCATGCGATACGCACATCAGGTCCGCGGCCGGACCGGAGATGGCCAGCCTGTCACCCAGGCGCTTGCCCTGCCACTTGTCCGTGGTCACGAGGGAAAGCTGAAAATTCGGGTGACTCGCTAGTAGACGCCCGAGCTCCATGCCCGAATAGCCGGAGACGCCGACGATCCCGACCGAGATCCGTGTCGCTGGATTACTGCCTTCGTTCATGCGCGAAACTTGTCACACTGACGGGCGCAAGATCAATCACCCTGTGTGGCCAAAACCACCCGTGCCTCGCGCGGTTTGCGACAACTCTGCAACTTCTTCAATCGTTGCTCGCGAAACCGGAGCGATTACCATCTGCGCCACACGGTCGCCGGGCGCGATAACGTAGGATTCTTGCCCCAGATTCACCAGCAGCACGACGATCTCGCCACGGTAGTCGCTGTCGATGGTACCGGGCGCGTTCACCACGGTGATTCCGTGACGAAGCGACAGACCCGATCGCGGGCGGACCTGCGCTTCGTAGCCAGGGGGCAACTCCATGGTCCAACCGGTGGGCACGCCCAACCGTTGCCCAGGCGCCAGGCAGATGGGACCGTCCGCAGCCGACGCCAGATCCATCCCCGCCGCGCCGTCGGTCATGTACCGAGGCAACACCGCGCCCACTCGAACCCGACGAAAGCGAAGGTTGGGAGCCACGGCTAGAAATTAAGGTTCTTGCGAATGCGCGCGAGCGGCTCGTCGAAATCGGGCACGAACTCTTTGCCCGTGATGAGCTCGTAGAGGGCGACGTACCGGCGTGCCGCCTCGCAGCGAATCTCGTCGGAGAGAGGCGGCGGCGCCCCTTCACCGGTATAGCCTTGGGCGGCTAGCTTGTGGCGCACGTATTCCTTGTCGAGGCCACGCGGCTCTTCACCGCGATCGAAGCGGGCCTGGTAGTCGTCGGCGTACCAGTAGCGTGAGCTGTCGGGAGTGTGGACCTCATCGATGAAGCAAAGGCTACCGTCGCGGCGGCGACCAATTTCGTACTTGGTATCGACCAGGATGAGGCCGCGCTGCGCCGCCAGGCTCTGGCCGAAGGCGAACACCCGCGCACACATCTCGGCGGCCCGGTCGAAGTCCGTGGGCGACAGCAGTCCATCGGCCAGGACCTCGTCACGCGATACCGACATGTCGTGGCTGCCCTTCGCGGCCTTGGTGGACGGCGTCAGGATGGCACGGTCGAGCTTCTGATTCTTCTTCATGCCGTCGGGCAGATCGTGACCGCAGAAGCGCCGCACGCCCTTCGAGTAGTGGTGCCAGATGGACGTGGTGGTCACGCCGGTGATGTACGCGCGCATGACGAACTCGACTGGAATCAGCTCGCACTCCGTCGCGATCATCACCGTTGGATCTGGAACCTCGATGACGTGATTCGATGCGAGATGCTTGGTGACGTCGAACCAGTACGCGGCGATCTGATTCAGAACCTGCCCCTTGAAGGGGATCGTACCCAGCACCACGTCGAATGCGCTGATGCGGTCGGTGACGACGATAATGCGTTGGTTGTCGGTTGTGTAGCAGTCGCGAACCTTGCCTGCGTACTTCTTTCCCAGTGTGGGAAAGTCGGTCGACTCCAGGGTCTTCGCAAGCTGTGCTTCAATCAGGGCGTCTGAGATCATTGAGTCGGCTCCCTCGTGTGGCTCAGGTCTCTTCGTCGCGAAGCGCACGATCGATGATCGTTTTGCTCCAGCGCAGGTGATGTCGCAAGTCGAATGCTTGGTCGAGATCGGTCGCCGACAAACGCGCGGCGATTTCAGGGTCGGAGCCAAGCCGCGTGCGGAAGCTCGGCGGCATGCCGGTCCCCAACTCGGCCGAGGCGGCCAGGGCGTGCTTTTGCACCATCTCGTAGGCGGTCTGCCGCGGCAGCCCGGTGTGAACCAAGGCCAACATCACGCCCTCGCTGAAGAAGAGGCCGCCGGTATAGTCGAGGTTGCGCTTCATGCGCTCAGGATACACGACCAGGCCATCGACCAGGCCGGCCGCTCGACGGACCATGAAATCAGCAAGCCCGGTGGCGTCTGGCCCGATCACCCGCTCGACCGAAGAGTGCGAAATGTCGCGCTCGTGCCAGAGGGCGACGTTTTCGAACGAGGTGTCCGCATAGGAACGCAGGAGGCGCGCGATGCCGCACAGGTTCTCCGAGAGGATCGGGTTCTTCTTATGGGGCATGGCCGACGAGCCCTTCTGCCCCTTGCCGAAGGCCTCCTGCGCCTCGCCAACCTCGGTGCGCTGCCAGTGGCGAACCGTGAGCGCGATACGCTCGACCGCGGTCCCCACGCGCGCCAGTGCGGAGAAAAAGCCGGCGTGCCGGTCGCGTGCCACGATCTGCGTGGGGACGACCTCGGGCCGCAGGCCGAGCGATGCCAGCGCCTTGCTCTCTAGATCCGGGTTCAGGTTGGCGTACGTGCCGACCGCTCCGGCGATCTTGCCGACCGAAACCTCGTCACGCGCGGCCACCAGGGCTCGGCGCGCGCGACCGACCTCGGCATAAAAGCCAGCGAACACTTGTCCCGCGACGATGGGCTCGGCGTGGATTCCGTGCGACCGACCGATCATCGCCGTTTCGCGATGCTCGTCGGCCTTCTTGCGCAAAGCCGCGCGTAAGAGGTCGACGCCCTCGAGAATGGCGTCCGCGGCCTCGCGCAGAAGGATCGCCAGCGAGGCATCGAGAACATCCGAAGAGGTCATGCCCAAGTGCAACCATCGCGCGCTAGCGCCGGCCAGCTCTTCCACGTGGGTTAGGAAGGCGATGACGTCGTGGCGAGTCCGCTCCTCGTGCTCGAGGATGCGCTTGGCGTCCAGCTTGCCCTCAGCCTTCGAACGAACGTCCGCCGCGGTGCCCGCCGGCACCATGGAGGCTTCTTCCATGGCCTGGCAGGCCGCGAGCTCGACCTCTAGCCACGTCTCGTAGCGACGGGCATCGGACCATATTTGGGCAAGAACAGGTCGTGTGTATCTATCAATCATGTGACTTCCGCTGTCGAAGTCCGCTTCCGACCAAGGGTGTATGCCAAGGCACGATTTGCGGAGGCGTGGTTCTAGCGGATGTAAGGTCCCTATTCAATGGGCTCGGCCAAGCCGGCACCAGGCCAGCACCAACTTAGCGAAGGCGGGCCATCGGGATGACGCCGGCCCCGATGAGAACGGCCAAGACGCCAATCGCGCCGAACAGGACGACGCGCACCACGGTCGCGTCAACTGGATTTCTCCCGGGAGCAGCGTCTCGGCTGCGCCGGCGGAGTCGCAGTTGCAAGAGTGCAATGGCGATCAACACCGCCCCGCCGAACAGGAAGAATCGGTGAGCAACCTGGACAATATTCATGTGTCCTCGCTGATGAGACGCTGGTAGAGAGCCAATAACCGATAGGTGACTGGACCGGGCTTGCCGTCGCCGACCGGCGAACCGTCGACCATGGTAACCGGCAAAATGCCACGAACCGCACTGGTGACAAAGACCTCGTCAGCGGCCAGAAGTTCCCGGGGCTCGACGAAATCGGCTTCGATGGTGGGGACGCCCGAACCGCGCGCAAGCCCCAGCACCTTTCCGCGCGTGACCCCTTCGAGGATGCCGACCGCGAGTCCAGGCGTTACCAGCGTCCCACCACGAACCAAAAAGACGTTGCTGGTCGCGCCCTCGGCGACGCTGCCGTGACCCGAGCACAGAATTGCTTCACCCACGCCGGGCCGCCGACGGCGCGCCTCCCCGATGGCCAGCACGCTGTTCAGGTAGTTGCCCGACTTGATGGCGGGGTCGAGACTTCCCGAGGCGCCGCGCGAATGGTTGACCACCTCGACGGCGATGCCCGAGGCGAGCATGTCGGCCGTAGGCGCACCGAGCGGCTGCACGATCACGATGAGCTGCGGTTCGCCAGCGGTAGCGGGATCGATATCGACCGGGCCAACGCCCCGGGTAACGATGATACGGATGCGGGCCTCGGACTCACCCGATCCGACCACGGCGGCACGAATAGCATCTTCCACTGCGGTCCGCGGGGGCGGGTCGAGAAATAGGCTCTTGGCTGACCTTTCCAGGCGGTCGAGATGCTCGGATAGAAAATGTGTGCGGCCGCCCTGGTAGGCGACGGTCTCGTAGACGCTGTCGCCGAACAGGAAGCCACGGTCGAACACAGAAACCACGGCGATGTCAGGTGGGCGCACCTGGCCGTCGATATAGACACAGATTGACATGGGGAACGGGTCAGACGAAGCTAGTACGAACAGAGCCTGCTGGCCACAACGTAGAGTCGATACCCTGGGGAGAGGGAGATTTTGAATATTCTCCGAGTTCGCTGTCGAAGCGCCGAAGATTTTCGCGGCCACTATAGTACTGACCATCCCGACGGTGTGTTGTTCTGCCCGACCACGACGCAGCTAGCGGCAGAGACACCGGTGGTGGTGGAAATTGCGTGCAAGGGATTGCCGAACAAGGTCCTCGTCCGGGGAGTCGTGCTCTCCTGGCGCCCAGCCCTTCCACGGCTGCGTGTGCGCGCCGGGGCCTTGGTGCGATTTGCGCCGGAAGAGGCGAGCAAGCGAGATTTCGTCCTGCAGACCTTGATGGGAACTCGCCAATCGACCCCCAAGCGGAAGCACACGCGAATACCGGTTGGACTCGGCGTAAAGGTTCGCATCGGTAACGATCCGGCGGGTGTCGAGGCAGAGCTGCGCGAGATCAGCGTGAGCGGCGGATTGTTCGCCGCCGGGTCGCAGCCGGCCATCGGCACCGACGTAATCGTGGAAATCGTTCCGCCGGGCGGGGTCGCGCCCATGTCGATCTCCAGCCGCGTGCTTTACCACGCGGGGCCAAACCAGACCGGTGTCAAGTTCATGTTCCGGGAAGGTGGCGGTTCGCGTCGGTTGCGCGAACTCGTCCGTCGTTTCAAACTGTCGTAGGTTTTTCTGCCAAGCGGGCCCGTGACCAGCCTATAATGCGAGCCCCTTCTGATGAACGACGCAGTATCACTTGATGTAAAGGGATCGACCACCCCACTTCCGAGCGCGACCGTCATCGGTGGTCGGTTCCAGATTCAGTCCTTTGTCGGCACAGAGGCAGGGACAGAGCTCTACCAAGCACTCGATAGCAAGGATAACGCGCCTGTCCTGCTTCGACTGTTCGCCTGCCCGGCTGCAGCCAAGCCCGCGCTGGAGGCTGACCTGGCACACGCTGCTGGCATAAACCACAAGAACGTCTCGACGATCGTTGCTTGGGGCTACGAGGGCGAACGCGTGTACGTGGCCACCGAAGCCCTGGACGGCGCCACGCTGAAGCAGATCATTGCGTCTCGAAAGGCACAGAACCAGGTGGTCGGTCTGGACCACGCGCACGTTCTGCTGGGACACGCCGCCAACGGACTCGAGGCCGGATATCCGGGGCTTCCCCACGGCGGTGTCCACCCGGGTGCCATTCGCCTGAACAACGCAGGCCGGGTCAAGATTCAGAATTTGGGATTGACCCGTGCGGTGCCGGCGCTGGCCCGCGACGGAATGGTCGACGGCATGACCGCCAGCCCCTATCTGGCACCGGAAGTGGTCGCGGGAGCGGCGCCCTCGTCTGCTTCGGACGTCTTCTCGCTGACCGCGGTGCTGTACGAGCTGGTCACCGGTCACGCTCCCAGCGCGCCGCCATGGCCCGCGACGCAAGTCAATGCCGAGCTGCCGAAGGGCATCGACAAGCTCATCGACCGCGGCCTGGCATCGTTGCCCGAAACCCGGTTTGCGCGTCCATCGCAACTGATTGCCGAGGTGGGGGTGGTGCTGTCCGCCACGCCCAGCAAGCAGGACAAGGTCATGTCGGCGCCCCGGCTGAGCTTGGGAAAGTCGTTCAGCGTCTCCGATGCGGTCCGCATCTCTGAGGAGTACGAGCGCTGGCTGATCCAGAAGGACAACCTGGATTTTGGGCCTTTCTCGCTTGCGCAGGTCATGTCCCAGATGGAGAAGGGCGTCTTTTCGGGCGACCACTTCATCGTCGATGCGGACTCGGGCGATCGTCAGAAGATCAAGGATCACCCGCAACTCGCCGAGTTCACCCGGGTGGTCGAGCGCAAGCTAGAGATGCAACGCCGCACCCGCGCCGAGCAGGTACACGAGCACACGGAGCGCAGCAAGGGACGCTGGATGATCGCCATCATCGGGGCTGCGGTCCTGGTGGTCGCGGGTGGCTTGACCTTTTACCTCATGAACCGCAAGGCCGCCGAGCGTGACGTGCTCGCCTCCCGTGTCAGCGAAGCAGACGTGGACAAGTTCCTTCGCGACGTCAAAATCGAGTTCGCTCCACCCAGGCACATCGGTGGCGGTGGCGGTGGCCGCCGACGTCCGGGCGCAGGCAGCGCCGGGCGAGCCGAGGACTTCAACAACATCATGGAATACGGCGACGTCAGCAAGGAAGGCGGCGACGCCATCCTCGACGAAGGCACCATCGACAAAGTCATGCGCGCCAACTACCGCAAGCTTGTTCCCTGTGTCATGCAGTCCGGCGCTCGCACCGTCGAACTCGACTTCGTCGTGCAGCCAACCGGCCGCATAAAGGCCGTGCAGTTCAACGGGCAACGCTCGGGCGGTGTACCCGTGTGTATCCTGAACCAGATGCAGTCGTTCGGGTTCCCGCAGTACAAGGGCAAGAACACGATCGCCAGTTGGTCGATGTCGTTCCGGTAGCCAGGCACGGGGCTGGCCACCGGATCGCCCGGCCCTTCTACTTCGCGAAGCCGGCGCCCTGCTCTTTTGCGCTCTTCGCGCTGCGAAGCTGGAGCCCGAGCACGAGGTCGTAGGTGAACCAGAACCGCTCGCCCTTCGCGGTCTCGAGACAAAGCACGGAATCACGTGCCTCGATACGCACGACCTTGGCGATTTGAATCATCTCACCGGGCCCGCCGACGATGAAGGTGGCGTCGCGTTCTTCGGGCACGGTGCTGGTTTCGCCCGAGGTCTTCAGGCGTTCGGCTTCGAGGGCGAGGAGAAGTGTGTCCTTGGTCATTGGCAGAGTCTACACCGAGCGAAGCTCTTCGCATGCTCGCGCAATTGCATCCGGCAAGTCGGTAGCGATCAGATGCTGCGAACCGACGATTTGCGTCGCAATCTCCGCCGCCGCACCGTGAACAAATACGCCGGCGCAGGCCGCATCCTTGGCGTCCAGCCCTTGGGCGAGGAATGCCCCAATGGCTCCAGTCAGGACATCGCCACTGCCAGCGGTTCCGAGCGAGGCATTGGCGGTGGGGTTGACGTACGCTGTGCCTTCTGGCGTGGCAACGATGGTACGCGCGCCCTTGAGCACCACCACTGCGCCCGAGGCCGCCGACAACCGCCGGGCAATTCCCAGTCGGTCCTTCCCCACGTCGGCGGTGCTGCAGCCGCACAGCCGAGCCATTTCCCCCGGGTGAGGCGTGAGCACCCGCGGAGCCCGGGACTTCCGCACCACCTCGGCGGCCTCCACGCCCAGCAGATTGAGCGCGTCGGCGTCGATGACCAGTGGCACGGCCAGCTCGACCACCAAGCGACGAACCAGGGCCGCCATCCCCTCACCCGTCGGAATCCCAGGACCGATCACGACCGCTTTCATTTTTGCCGTCTGGGCCGCAAGATCCGCGAAGCTGTTGGCGTCGACGTCTTCACCCTGCGCATAGCATGTGGTCATTTCGGCCACGACCTTGGCGTCGAAGGCAGCCTGCGCAGAAGCAGTCGTCGCGATGGTGACCATTCCAGCGCCGGCGCGCAAGGCTGCGCGGGCGACAAGAAGCCCTGCCCCGGTCTTCCCCACCGAACCCGCGATGGCCAGCAAGTGCCCCGCAGTGCCCTTGTGTCCCGTGGGCATTCGTTTCGGCAAGAGAGCAGCGATGCTGGGTCCGTCCAGCCACCGGCACACCGGGCCCAACTCGAGCGCCGCATCGAGAGCACTCTCGGTCGGCACGCCCAAATCGACCACATCGATACGGCCGACGGGCGCTTCTGGGCGGACCACCAATCCGAGCTTTCGCGCGCCCATCGTCGCGGTGACATGTGCCTGCACGACGGTGCCGCGGATCTCGCCCGTATCTGCGTCCAGCCCTGACGGAATATCCACTGCGACCCGCAACGCGTGCGTCGCGTTCATGGCGCCAATTGCGGCCGCCGGCACGCCCGTGACCTCCGAACGCAGTCCGGTTCCGAAGAGCGCATCCACGATCACGTCGGCATCTTGCAGAACCTCGATCCACGTGTCGACCCGAGCCTCGGCAGACAAATCCACGACAGCGTCCCCGGCCAGCGCTCGGAACACCTTCAGAAACACCGCCGCGTCGCCCGTGATCTTTTCTGGAGGCATCGCCAGTATGACCTTCGCCCGCGCCCCCCTAACGAGGAGGTGTCGCGCGATGACGAAGCCGTCGCCGCCATTCTGCCCGGCCCCGCAGACAATACGGGCGTCGAGCCCTCCGAGATTCGGCCGTTCGCGCGCAATCACCTCGACCACACCGCGACCGGCGTTTTCCATGAGCACGAGGCCGGGCAGGCCGAGCTGGTTGATGACCGCACCATCCACGGCGCGCATCTGGGCGGCTGTAAGCAAAAGGGCCATGCCCGGAAGCTTAGCCTCAGAGCTGCCCTCTTACATCATCCTTGATGCCCGCGACTCAGGCCTCTAGGGCCTGGCGCATGCAATCCGCGATGTCATCCGCGTAGCCCTGGATTGTCTTTTCGTCGGTGCCTTCGATCATCACCCGCGCCTTCGACTCGGTGCCAGAATACCGAACCAGCACACGACCATCGCCGGCCAAGGCCTTTTCCACCTGGGCGATAGCGGCTTGAACGCTGGGCAACTCCTCGATGGGAACCTTCTTTCCCACCCTGAAGTTCACCAGCACTTGTGGGTAACGCGTCATCTGCTTGGTGAGATCCGAGAGGCTGCACCCCTCTTGCACCATCGCCGACAGAACCTGCAGCGCCGCCAGAAGACCATCGCCCGTGGTGGCCTCGTGGAGGAAGACGATGTGACCCGACTGCTCCCCGCCGATGACGTAGCCGCCCTCGCGCATGGCTTCGACCACATAGCGATCCCCAACTGCGGTGCGGAGTAGCTTGCCGCTCTTCTTGGCCAGCGCGCGCTCGAGCCCCAGATTGGACATCACCGTGGCCACCACGGTCCTGCCCGGCAGCTGGCCCTTGTCGAGGAGCCGCGTGCCCAGGATCGAGAGGATCTGGTCGCCATCGCAGACCTCTCCGCGCTCGTCGGTAAGGATGACCCGGTCGGCATCCCCGTCGAGCGCAATGCCGATGTTGGCATGGACACGCCGGACCTCGGCCGCCACCTTGTCGGGATGAAGAGCGCCACAGCCGTCGTTGATGTTGCGGCCATTCGGCTCACACGCGATGGCCGTGACCTCGGCGCCGAGCTCTTGGAAGATTTGGGGTGCCGCCCGATAGGCTGCGCCGTTGGCACAGTCGACCACGATGCGCATGCCATCGAGCGTGCGATCCTTGGGGAAGGTGTGCTTGATGTATTGCACATAGCGCCCCTCGGCATCGTCGAGGCGAACTGCCTTGCCGATCTTGGGTTCCGGGCCGGGGGTGAGAGGATCCGGGTTGGTCATCCGAAACTCGATTTCGGCCTCGACGTCGTCGGGAAGCTTGAAGCCGTCGGGACCGAACAGCTTGATGCCATTGTCCTGAAATGGATTGTGTGAGGCGCTGATCACCACGCCAGCATCGGCACGCATGCTGGAGGTGATGAACGCAATGGCAGGCGTGGGTAAGGGACCCACCAGCATCACGTCGGCGCCCGCGGACACGATGCCCGCTTCCAGGGCACTCTCGAACATGTAACCCGAAAGCCGGGTGTCCTTTCCGATCACCACACGGCAGCGCTTTCCACGCTGGCGAAAATGCTCGGCCACCGAGCGCCCCAGCGCCAGGGCAACCTCGGCAGTCATCGGATACTGGTTGGCGACACCGCGAATGCCATCGGTGCCGAACAGACGTCGCTTTAGGGTAGGCTCAGCCATAGCGGGGCCATTCTAGTGCCACCCACCAGAATTGGTAGAGCAGATGCTGGCAAGCCTCGGGCCAGCCTCGGCCGGACTACGCGGTTGCAGTGCTCGCAGCCGCAATGGCCTGGGCCACGCGAACCACGTCCCGCATTTCCTCGACGTCGTGGACCCTGACCGCGTCAGCCCCACCCAGGATGGCAGCAGCGACGGCTGCGGCGGTTCCAAATGTACGCGCCTCGGCCGGCTTGCCGGTAAGCTCGCCAATGAAACGCTTTCGCGAAACCCCAACCATCACGGGAACCGCGACCCCGGCGCGTAACACGGCCAACTCACGGAGGATGCGCAGGTTGTGCGCCGCGGTCTTGGCAAAGCCGATACCTGGATCGGCCCAAACGTCCGTGCAGCCATTTTCCCGCGCCACCGCAATTCGGTGCAAAAGCTCACGCGTCACCTCGGCGACTACATCGTCGTAGTGGGCGTTCGCCATCATGGTTGCCGGCTCTCCCCGCACATGTCCGAGCACGATAGCAGCCCTCGATTCCGCAGCGACCGTCAGAATCGCGGGATCGATGGTGCCGCCCGAGATGTCGTTGACCACGGTCGCTCCCGCGGCAAGCGCGGCACGGGCTGTTCCGGCCCTGTAAGTATCGATAGAGACGCGGGTGCGTCCACCAAGCCGTTTGCTCAACTGCTCGATGGTGGGAACGACCCTATCTATCTCCTGACGCTCGGTCACCGGGGCTGCCCCCGGCCGGGTGGACTCGCCGCCCACGTCGATCCAGTCCGCCCCCTGCTCTGCCATCAGCATTCCGGCCGACACCGCGGCTTCCACCGAGGCAAAGCGCCCCCCATCGGAAAACGAGTCCGGCGTCAGGTTGAGCACACCGACGATGAGGGTCGGCATGATGCCGATGCGAAGCTAGGCCTTCTCGGGCGTGGGCGACGGGATTGGGGGGAACTTGCCCGAAGGGGCCGATTCTTCTCGCTGAGCGCGAAGCTGCTCGGAGCTCTTCGACAGGCTCGGGAAAGTCGCCACCTCCGGGGTGCGATCGAGCTTGCCACCAGCGAGAAGAACATCGATCTCCGCTGCATCCAGCGTCTCGCGCTCGAGGAGCGACTCGGCCAGAATCTTGAGCTTGTCGAGGTTGTTCAGAACGGTTTGCTTGGCCCGCTCGTAGTTTTCCATCACGATCCGCCTGATCTCGCCGTCTATCTCTCGCGCGGTTTGCTCGCTGTACTCCTTGTGCTCGGCGAAGTCGCGGCCCAGGAAAACCATCTCGTCGTTGCGGCCGAAGTGCAAAGGCCCAAGCTTGTCGGACATGCCCCACTCGCAAACCATCTTGCGAGCCAGCTCGGTTGCGGTGTGGATATCGTTCGACGCGCCCGTCGTGATCTGGCCGAAGATGATCTCCTCGGCCACGCGGCCGCCCATGGCAACCGCAATCTGGTCGTTCGCCAGATCCTTGGAGACGTTCAGACGGTCTTCCACCGGCAACTGCTGGGTCAAGCCCAACGCACGTCCACGCGGAATGATGGTAACCTTGTGAACCGGATCCGAACCCTTCATCATCTTTCCCACCAGGGCGTGGCCACCCTCGTGGAATGCGGTGACCCGCTTGTCCCGGTCGCTCACGATGAGTGAGCGGCGCTCGGGGCCCATGAGGACTTTGTCCTTGGCATGCTCAAAGTCGTGGCGGTCGAGCTGGTCCTTGTCGTTGCGTGCGGCCAAAAGCGCCGCCTCGTTGACCAAGTTTTCGAGGTCGGCCCCCGAGAATCCAGGGGTTCCTCGGGCGACCACGTCCAAATCCACGTTGGCCGCCAGCGGTGTCTTCTTGGTGTGAACCTTGAGAATGCCGGCGCGGCCCTTCACGTCAGGCTGTGGCACGACGATGCGACGGTCGAAGCGGCCCGGGCGCAGAAGCGCGGGGTCGAGGACATCGGGACGATTCGTGGCGGCGATTAGAATGACGCCGTCGTTCGACTCGAAGCCATCCATTTCGACGAGCAGCTGGTTTAGCGTTTGCTCGCGCTCGTCGTGCCCGCCGCCAAGGCCTGCGCCGCGGTGACGTCCGACGGCGTCGATCTCGTCGATGAAGATAATACAGGGCGCGTTCTTCTTGCCCTGATCGAACAAATCGCGCACGCGACTGGCGCCCACGCCAACGAACATCTCGACGAAATCCGAACCTGAAATCGAATAGAACGGCACGCCGGCCTCGCCCGCGATGGCGCGCGCGAGCAACGTCTTGCCCGTCCCGGGCGGGCCCATCATGAGGACGCCTTTGGGGATTCGACCACCGAGGCGCGTGAACTTCTTCGGATCCTTGAGGAAGGCGATAATCTCCTCAACCTCGTCCTTGGCTTCCTCGATTCCTGCCACGTCTGCGAAGGTAACCTTCTTCTGGTTCTCGGATAGCAGCTTGGCCTTGGACTTTCCGAAACTCATGGCCTTCCCGCCGCCAACCTGGATCTGCCGCATGAACAGCAAGAACACGACGGCAACCACCAGGATCGGAAGCCAAGTGATCAGGATCTGCTGCCAGAACCCGCCCTCGCTTTCGCGGACGATCTTGTAGGCGATACCGGCCTTGTTCAACTTCTCGAGAGTTTGCTCTCCGATGAAGCCCGTCGTGGCGAAGGCTTCGTCGTTTTTCTTGAGCACGCCGCGGAACTCGGCGTGGTTGCCGTTCATACGAATCTCCATCGGGGGCGCCGGCTTGAAGTCACCCGGCGCCTTCTCCACCTTCTGGACGAAGTCGGAAAACGTCAGTTGCTGCTCGACTTGACGGGGATTGATGAGCTGCCAGACGACGATGAAGGCAAAGATCATCATCACCCAGACAAGGATGGTTTTGTGACTATTGCGCACCGGTTTCCTTATCCAATGGTTGTACGTCAGATATTGACACCAAATGGGGTGTCGTCAACGCGCCACGCGCACCTCTACCCAACCTTCTGTGTCGTGACCGGGACGCCCTGCTTCCGACGGACGCAGTCCCGGAACAAACAAAATCGTGCCGCCGGCGTCGCACAGCACGGGCAAGAGCGCCCTGTCCCGTCGAGGAATCTTTGCGTCGATGAGCAAATCTGAAAGCTTGCGCCTTCCACGACCAAACCGTGGCGCCATGCGATCACCGGGCCGCCAGGCCCGGACGCACAACGGCCATTGCAGGCCTTCCACCGCGAAACAAGCACGATTGCCCTCCGGGCAGCATCCCGTTTGCACGGGCAGCACCTCGATCGCCGGGGCTGGCGCCTCGAACAGACGGAAGCACCCCCCCGACGGTGAGATGGCCTCCGGCGGACATGCCCGGGTCAGCGTTGCGCCCGGTTTGCCTTGCCAATGCACTCGACCATAGCGAACGACAATCTCGCCGTTCTTCACGGCAACTTGCCGCGTGCCGCCTTCACGAAGGGCCCGCTCTACGGCCTGGGCCGCTCCCCTCGGCAGGTAAGCCCCTTCGGGCAGCTCGCCGCGCCAGCTACCGATGACTCGGCCCTGTGCCTCGCGAGAAAGGGCAAGCAGTGCCTCGACCACGCGCGGATTTTCGCGTGCGAGCATAGGCAATACATCGTGGCGTATGCGCGAGCGCGCATATCGCCGATTGGCGTTGGACGGATCCGAAAAGAAGGAAAGGCTTCGCTTGGCGAGGTAGGCCAAGAGCTCCCTGCGACGAACGTCGAGCAGGGGGCGCACGAAGGACTGGCGTTTGTACGGAATTCCGGCCAATCCCCCGAGCCCGGTGCCGCGCACGATGCGGAAGAGCACGGTTTCGGCCTGGTCGTCGGCGGTGTGCCCAAGCGCGACCTTATTGCGCCCAAGTCGCTTCGCCATTTCCAGCAGCCCGGCCAGGCGTACCGTCCGAGCCGCCTCTTGGATCGAGACATGCGAACGGCGCGCCGTCCCGACGTCGACAGAAATCACATCGCACCGAATGCCAAGGCCGCGGCAGCGTTCGGCAACCGCGCCGGCCTCATCGGCAGATTCCGAGCGCAGACCATGATCGACGCAGGCCGCGGACAACTCAATGCCCAACCGAGGTCCCAGCGTCAGCAATCCGTGGAGAAGCGCGGTCGAGTCCGGGCCTCCCGAAACCCCGACCAGGACCTGGTCACCGCGCTCGAACAAGGCGTGGTCGCGAATCGTGCGTAAGATCCGGGAGAGCACGCGTGAACCCTAGCACCTCGGACCGTCGATTGGGTGCGTGGCCTTAGGCGCCCAGCGCACGGGCGAGGAAATAGGTAGCAGCGCCTATCGCGGCGGACGCGGGGATCGTGAAAATCCACGCCCAAACGATGCGGCCGGCAACGCCCCAGCGGACTTTGCCACGGTTGGAAAGCGAGCCGACACCGACAATGGCACCGGTAATGGTGTGCGTGGTCGAAACCGGAATCCCCAGCATCGTGGCGGAAAAAATGGCCACGGAACCACCGGTCTCTGCGCAAAATCCTCCGAAGGGACGCAATTTCGTGAGGCGCATGCCCATGGTCTTGACGATCCGCCATCCGCCCGACATCGTGCCGATGCCCATCGCCAAATAGCAACCAACGACAATCCACTTCGGGATCTCATGGCCCGACGGAAAGTGATCGCCGAGGTAACCCTGCGAGTAAAGCAAGACCACGATGATTCCCATGGTCTTCTG
>Ga0302323_100000684_pt1 | contig 27384 bp, 27 predicted proteins | sample Fen_T0_3_FD_201950 | JGI IMG/M metagenome (GOLD analysis project Ga0302323, IMG submission 201950) | Peat permafrost microbial communities from Stordalen Mire near Abisko, Sweden - Fen_T0_3 | ecosystem: Environmental > Terrestrial > Soil > Wetlands > Permafrost | place: Sweden: Abisko...
GGTTCTTGTGCTTGAGCCTACGCGTGAACTCGCCGCTCAGGTGGAAACGGCATTTCGCGACTTTGCGCGGTTTACAGATCTCCGTCCCGTGGCGGTATTTGGTGGTGTCGGTTACGGCCATCAGCGCACGGAGCTTAAACGCGGGGTTGATATTATCGTAGCGACGCCCGGACGCTTGATGGATTATTTGAAGGACGGTGCGATTTCGCTGCGCGACATCCAGATCCTCGTGCTCGACGAAGTCGACCGCATGCTCGACATGGGCTTTCTTCCAGTGGTGAAAGATATTATTGGGCGCTGTCCGCGCGAGCGGCAGACATTGTTTTTCTCCGCGACGGTGCCGCCTGAAATTCAGGCGATCGCATCGTTTGCGCTGCGTAATCCCGAGCGGGTTGAAGTGGGTGTTAATCGCTCGATCACCACGTCAGTCAGCCACGCGCTTTATCCCGTGGCCTTTTCCCAGAAATTTGAATTGCTGGCAGCGCTGCTGGCCAAAATCGATTACGATAGCGTGCTAGTTTTTTCCCGCACGAAACATGGTGCGGACAAGATTGCGCGTCGGCTCAAAGCTGAAAACCATTCTGTGGCGGTGCTGCATGCTAACCGTTCGCAGAACCAACGTATCGAAGCCCTTGCCGGTTTTAAGAGCGGCAAGTATGAGATTATGGTTGCGACTGACATCGCGGCGCGCGGTATCGACGTCGCGGGCATCTCGCACGTGATCAATTACGACGTTCCGGAAAATCCCGAAGATTACGTGCATCGCATCGGCCGCACGGGTCGTGCGCAAGCCGTGGGCGACGCGTTCACGCTCGTCACGCCGGAGAACATGAACGACGTGCGTGATATCCAACGTTTCATCGGCCAAAAAATTCCCGAGCTGAAACTTGAAGGTTTTGATTACGCGCCTTTCACGGCACGTCCAGAACCTGCTCCTGGCCAGGGCCAACGCGGTCAACGCGGGGGACAGCGCCAAGGTGGTGGCCGTGGTCGTACGCAGGGCGGTTATTCGCAGGGCAGCGGCCAGTCGCGCCAAGGTGGCGGTGGACGCGGTCGGTTTGGCCAGAGCCGCGGACGGCGCTAAGAATTATTGAAAGGGTAAGTTCTTGCAGCGGCGTTGGAAATATGGCGCCGTTGCAATTTGCTCATTGTTCACTTGCGAAGCGGTGTGCTTTTAGAAATGTAAGCAACCACTTGCATGCAAAAATCACGCACAATTCGTCGCCCTGCCCGTGAGCGTCTGCTTGCGGCTGCGGCATGCGTATTCGCCAGAGACGGCTTGACGGGTGCGACGACGCGCGCGATCGCTCGCGAGGCTGGGGTGAATGAGGTGACGTTGTTCCGACACTTTCGTACTAAGGAACGTTTGCTCGCGGCGGTTGTGCAGCAAAATTTCGGCGACGATACACCGTCCAACGCAAGTGCGCGCGCAGCGGACACCACTGATCTTCGTACAGATCTTGCTCATTATGCGGGCGAGTATGTGCAGCGTTTGAAGGAGAATCTGCCACTCGTCCGCGCGATGATCGGTGAGATTCATCATCACGGGGATAACGAGCGCAAAGTCTACCGCGGCCTTTTTCAGCCATTGCGTGATGCGATTGAGGCTCGCATCGAAACAGCGCGAAAAGCGAAGGAGCTTCGCCGTGACGCTGATCCGGTGATGTTGGCCGATCTTTTCACCGGAATGATTTTCACCGATGTTCTGCGCCGCGCATCGACGACTTTTCAGAGGGAATATTCCTCGGCGGCTTATTTCGACGTCGCGGTCGACCTGATCGTTCGAGGGGCTGCGCGCTGAGGCAGCGGATATTACTGTGGCATTGGATGCCTGTGCCGCTCGCCCGGATTTTTTCAACATGCCAACGACTCCTCAGAAAACCACTCACGCGAATTTACGCGGCGGCCGTTGGCGCCGTCGTGTCCTGCTGCTGGCGGGTCCTTTGGTACTGGCGATTAGTGGGCTATATTTTTACCTACATAGCGGACGCATTGTTACGAGCGACAACGCATATGTGCACGCGGACAAACTCACCGTGACTTCCGAGGTAGCTGGCGAGGTTGTAGAAGTGGCGGTGCGCGACAATGACCACGTTAAGGTGGGCCAGCTCCTTTTTCGGCTCAACGACGAGCCCTATCGGATCGCTCGCGACGAGGCGCTAGCCCAGCTTGAGATGGTGCGGCTTGAACTGCGTACACTTCGCGGCAGTTACCAACAGAAGCTCGCAGCGATCGACGAAGCGCAGGAGCAGCTTGCCTATTCCGAACGTGAGTTGAAGCGTCAGGAAGAACTGGCAACCAACAACGTTTCCACGGGAATCGAACTCGACAGGGCTCGCCACACTGTGGACGCGGCCCACCGCCGCGTGAGTGTTCTGCAACAGGAAGCAGCGACGGTATTGGTGACACTGGGCGGAATCATCGATCGGCCCGATGATCAAAATCCACGCTATGCCGCTGCCAAGGCCCGCGTTGACAAAGCCGAACGCGACCTGCGTAAAACCATCACTTATGCGCCGATTGCTGGAGTGGTGGCCAACATAACGAACCTGCCACTAGGAAAATATCTTCAGCCCGCTCAGGCCGCTTTCTCGCTTGTCGCGACAGGGAATGTTTGGATCGAAGCGAATTTAAAAGAGACCGAGCTCACTTATCTGAAAGCTGGGAACCCTGTAGCAATCGGAATCGATACGTACCCGCATCATGAATGGCGTGGCTACGTAGCCGATGTAAGCCCTGCGACGGGTGCGGAGTTCTCTCTCATTCCGCCGCAAAATGCCTCTGGCAATTGGGTGAAGGTCGTGCAGCGCATCCCCGTCCGGGTGAAAATTGTGGGCGAAGATGCGGATCGTCCATTGCGGGCCGGCATGAGCGCTGAGGTTAAAATCGACACGGGGCATACACGATCACTGCGGGATCTCACGCACTTATTCAGTGCTGATCCGGAAGGTTGAGCGGAGCTTTATGACCTGCTCGCCGGAGAAGCCAACGCATCGCGGTGCGATTACGGTTTGCGTGATGCTCGCCACGATCATGCAGGCGCTCGATACAACGATCGCCAACGTCGCGTTGCCGTACATGCAGAGCAGTCTCTCGGCGGCCCAGGACCAGATTAATCTGGTGTTAACATCGTACATCGTGGCCTCGGCAGTGATGATGCCGGCGACCGGCTGGCTCTCGACGCGGCTCGGGCGAAAGAACTTGTTTCTGATCTCGGTCGTGGGCTTCACGGTCGCATCGGTGTTGTGCGGCATGGCCATGTCGCTCGGGCAAATCGTCGGCTACCGGCTTTTACAGGGAGTGTTTGGTTCGACGTTGGTGCCACTTTCGCAGGCGGTGTTACTCGACGAGTATCCGCGCGAAAAACACGGTTCAGCTATGGCATTGTGGGGTGTCGGTGTGATGGTGGGGCCGATTCTTGGCCCGACATTGGGCGGCTGGCTGACTGAAATGTACAATTGGCGTTGGGTTTTCTATATTAACGTTCCCATCGGTATTCTGACGTTTGTGGGATTATCGGCTTACCTGCACCGCACCGAGCCGCAGCGTGGTTTGTATTTTGATTGGTTCGGTTTCCTTACGCTGGTCTTGGCTATAGGCTCATTGCAGATGATGCTCGACCGCGGAGAGCAGCTGGAATGGTTTGATTCGCCGGAGATTATCCTTGAAGCCGCGCTGTCGGTGCTGGGCGCCTATTTGTTCATCGCGCATTCGTTAACTACGGACCGCCCTTTTCTAGATCCGAGACTATTCCGTGATCGCAACTTTGCCACCGGAATGGTGTTCATTTTTATTGTAGGTATTATATTGTTGGCTACACTGGCTTTGCTGACGCCATTTCTGCAAACCTTGCTGGGTTATCCGGTATTGACGGCGGGCATGCTGCTCGCGCCGCGAGGAATAGGAACGATGCTAGCGATGATGATTGTGGGCAAACTGGTGAATCGTGTCGATCCGAGGTGGTTAGTTGCACCAGGGCTCATGCTGACGGCGTTGGCCTTGTGGCAAATGTGCGGGTTTTCGCTCGAGGTTACCCAGCGGATGATTGTTGTGTCGGGGGTGACACAGGGGCTGGGTTTGGGTTTTCTTTTTGTGCCGTTAAGCACGATCACGTTTGCGACTCTGCCGGCCGATCTGCGTACGGCAGGCACCGGGCTCTACAGCTTATCGCGCAATCTGGGGTCGAGCATCGGGATTTCAGTGGTCGTTTTTCTGCTCGGGCAATTCACGAGTCAGTCGCATGCGTCGCTCGCAGAATTCGTGAATCCGTTTCGTATGCCCATGCAACAGCTGCCGGGATTATTGGATCCCGCGACAGACGCGGGTCGGGCGTTGCTCGATGCTTTGGTGACGAAGCAGGCAACGTTGCTTGCTTTTCTGGCGGATTTTAAAGTGATGCTAGCGGTCGCTCTCGGTGCATTGCCGTTAGTCTTGTTTATGCGTCGGCCGCGTCGTCACACAACACGCGACCAAGAAATCGAGGCCGCATTCGAGTGATCTCGGAAATGTGGTGGAAACAAAAACTTTTTTGTTTACGCGCGATGAGAAGTGCCTCCGGCTTCTAGTAAATGCTGCCAAAAATCCCCGTCGAGAAGCACCTGGCCGCACTCAGTGCCTGCAAGCTCTGTCCGCGGATGTACAAGCCCGTGGTGGTAGGACGGCCGATCGCCAGTCGCGTGATTTTGGTGGGGCAAGCGCCGGGCGACAAGGAGCCCAAGTTGGGCCGGCCTTTCGCGTGGACGGCAGGCAAAACTCTTTTCAAATGGTTCGGCAGCGCACTTGGTTGGACTGAGGACATGACGCGTGACCGTTTCTATTTTGCAGCGGTATGCCGTTGTTTTCCTGGCAAGCGGCCCGAGGGCGGTGATCGTGTGCCGGCGCCGGACGAGATCGCGGCTTGCGGCCGTTGGCTTGAACGGGAATTCGCATTACTGGAGCCAGAACTCGTATTGCCGGTGGGCAAGCTCGCGATTGCGCAGTTTCTACCCGAACCATTACCTTCGTTAACGGAGATCATAGGGCGAAAGTTTGTGATCGAGCGCGCGGGTCGCCGTATTGATGTGATTCCACTGCCGCATCCGTCGGGCGCTTCTCCTTGGCACCGGACAGAGCCTGGGCTAACGCTATTGAAGCGGGCGCTGACATTGGTCGCGACCCATCCGGCGGTTCGCGGCTGTGGGCAATAATTTTTTGCGCGCCCGAGGATTGCAGCCGACCGCGGAATCCTTCAAGTTTAGGTATGCATTTTTGCCGTTACCTCCTCGTTTTTGTATTGTTGACCGTTCCACTGGTTGTTCGTGCGCAACGTGAGAAGCTGTCTCCGGGGGATCTTGAAATCGTTAATAAAACCTGGCCTAACGCGAAGCGTACTTCGACAGGTTTGCGCTATGTCGTGTTGAACGAAGGGCAGGGCGAATTGGCGAAGCCAGGAGATATGGTTAGTGTTTTATACACCGGCTGGTTACTGGACGGTACTATTTTTGACCAGACGAAGGATCCAGCGAAGCCGTTTGAATTTCGTTTAGGCCGCAACAACGTGATTGAAGGTTGGGACCAAGCTCTCCAACTCATGCGGCCTGGTGAAAAGCGGCTTTTAATTATCCCCTACGAGCTTGCTTACGGCTCGCGCGGGCAGCCTCCGAGTATCCCACCCCGAGCGACGCTCGTTTTCGAAGTTCATCTGCTCGAGGCAAAAAAATAAGTATTTCGCGATTTTCGTGGAAAGATGTTTCTTCGCCGCACGGCCGAAGCGAACGTGAATTTATTGTTCATATGTTGCTTTTAGGTAGAGAGTTAAGAGATGTCGTTTAGTTAAATACATCTATTTTCATCTAGGGCGAAGGTGGGTATTCTGAGTTAAGGCCAGGTCTGTACCTACATTTAAGTAGGTAGCCTCAAGTGCCGATAAGCTCATTACCCTGCCCAAAATGGATTTTTCATCGCGATTCACCGCTCTGTTCCTCACGGCGATTTTAGCCTGTCTACCCCTTTGTTCATTCGCCGACGACACGGTTTACACGAAAGTGGACGTCAATCCAGTACCGGTGAAAACGCCGCCCCCGGATTTTCCCGACACCATGAAGAGGCAAGGCATCTCGGGTGTGGTAGCGGTGGCGATCGTGATCGACGAGACAGGCATCGTTACCAGTGCCAACGTGTCAAAGTCTTCATCGTCGGAGTTTGAAGCACCCGCTCTGGCCGCTGTCAAAAAATGGAAGTTTAAACCCGCACAAAAAGACGGCGCAGCAGTGAAGATGAGAGTAACCATCCCAATTCGGTTTAACGTAGAAGAATGATCGCCCTATTAGCGTGTTATCCAGCCTGCCCATCATCGTGAAACCATCATCATTTACTATCGGCCGGAAGATAACCTCCGGGTTCACCTTTATCCTCGTACTCCTCGCGATTGTCGCAGCTATCGCGCACTACGCGATGAGCAAGGCCGGTCAGAGCATGGCGGAGTATTCGAAAAGCACGGGGGAGACTAACTCGATCACAAAACTCGAAGCCTCGATCCTGGGAGTTCGGATGGGCATTAACGAATTTCTTCTCTCTGGCAGTGACGAAAGCCTAGTCGCCTATGAAAACCTGAAAAAAGATGTGGACGCTGCGGCGGCCGATGCACAACGAGATTTGCAGGTCCGACCTGAACTTGCTCAAGATCTCGATGAAGCAGTCAAATTGTTGACCGATTATGACGCAAAATTCCGACAAATCGTAGATCTTTTCCACGAACGTCAGAAGGAGGTCGTCAATACATTAGACCCGCGGTCTGCTGCGATCGGCGAAGCCCTCAAAGGCATGCTCGTAGCGGCTCGTCAAAGTGGCGATCAAAGTGCCTCATACAAAACCTCTTCATCCCTCCAAAATTTCTTCGAAGGCATCGCTTCGGTAAACAGCTTTCTTCTCACTCGCGAAAAAGCTCATGTGACGAAAGCTCGCGATTCCTTTACTGCTATGCAAAAGCAGCTCACGACGATTGAGAAGGAACTCAAGGAAGCTGAGACACTGGACGCCAGCTTGGCTGATCCGGCCAAGATGAAGTTGCTTAATCAGCTTCAGGAAAACTCAACCGCCTACCTGGTAGGTTTCGACAAAGTCGTTAAGGTTACCGACGACCGCTCTGCGATTGTCACAAACAGTTTGGAGAAACTTGCACCCCAAGTTACCGAAAAGATTGGCAAGATCCGTGGCTCGCTGCGGGAGTTGCAGGACTCTCTTGACGTGGAAGCGCACGTAATTGAGAAACGAAACCAATGGCTTGTCCTAACTTTTAGTATTGTTGGCGTTGTTCTTGGTTTGGCTGGCGCTTTCTTGATTATCCGCAGTGTTAATCGCCCAATCCGCGGGCTCACCGTCCGCCTGACCGATGGGGCCGAGCATACCGCAAGCGCAGCTGGCCAAGTCACTTCCGCTAGTCAGAGCATGGCTGAAGGTTCCTCGCGCCAAGCCGCCGCTCTCGAAGAAAGCTCTGCTTCCCTTGAGGAGATGGCCGGCATGACCCGCAAGAACGCTGAAAATGCCCAGTCGGCCAAAGCCCTTGCAAACCAAACGCGCGCCGCCGCCGACGCAGGCTCTGACGACATGAAGGAAATGAAGATCGCCATGAGCGCGATCCAGGCCTCCAGCACGGAAGTTTCCAAGATCATCAAAACGATTGATGAAATCGCTTTCCAAACCAATCTCCTCGCCCTAAACGCTGCGGTCGAAGCGGCTCGTGCCGGCGAAGCCGGGCTCGGCTTTGCTGTCGTCGCCGAGGAAGTTCGCTCTCTTGCTCAACGTAGCGTACAAGCGGCTCGCGAAACTGCGCAAAAAATTTCCGACTCCACCACCAAGAGCGAGCAAGGTGCGAAGATCAGCGACAAAGTCGCAAAAAGCCTCGACGAAATCACAGCCAAGGCCCGTCAAGTCGACGAACTTATTGCTGAAATCGCCGTTGCGTCCCAAGAGCAAAGCCAGGGAATCGACCAAGTTTCTCGCGCGGTGTCCGATATGGATCGTGTCACGCAAGCCAACGCCGCCACAGCTGAAGAAACCAGTGCCGCAGCCTCAGAACTTAACAACCAGACTGATCAGCTAAAGGCTGTTATCCGCGAATTGATCCAAATGGTGAATGGAGGCGAAGCCGCTGAGGCAACGCCCGTAGGCGTGCCGGCTGCCGTTAGAAAACCGGCGGCTAGAACAGCTGCGGCTCGTCGCACCCCCGCGCCAGCTGCCCGTGTCGGCCAACCTCATGCAGCGTCACGCAATCAAACGGCTGCCAGTAACGGCCGTCACGCCACGTCAGACAAAGCCGATCATGGCCCAATCCCTAATCGCAATAGTCACGCGGAACCCGCGCCGGGTGAGGAATCGGAGCGTTTCTTTAAAGACGTTTGAACGCTGTTGCGCTCGAAGGTCGCGCCTTTTCATTTTCAGCCGGGACTTGAGTCCCGGCTTTTTCTTTTAGCGAGGTCCCGGGTTGCGCCGGACAGAAGGTTTGTTTGAGCTAGAGGAATGCAACCCACGCTCCTCGTCCTCGCCGCTGGCACGGGCTCCCGCTACGGCGGCCTTAAGCAGATCGACCCGGTCGGCCCATCGGGCGAAACGATTCTCGACTACTCAGTGTTCGACGCGTTACGCAGTGGGTTTGGTCGCGTAGTTTTTGTTATCCGCAAGGATTTCGAGGTGATGTTTCGCGAGAAAATCGGCGCGAAATACGCCGGGCGCATTGCGGTTGATTATGTTTTTCAGGCGGTCGACGCGCTGCCTGTGGGCTTTACGGTGCCGGATGGCCGAGAGAAACCGTGGGGAACGGGCCACGCGACCTGGTGCGCGCGAGAGGCAATGCACGAGCCTTTTGCAGTGATCAACGCCGACGATTTTTACGGCGCTGACTCGTTTCGACAACTTGCTGATTTTTTTAACCAGGCCTCGGGTGCGAATGCGGCGATGGTTGGGTTTCGTTTGGCGAACACTCTCTCGGAAAACGGCGCAGTATCGCGTGGCGTATGTCGGGTGGGAACCAGCGGCGCTCTTCTGGGCGTTACGGAACACACAGGGATTTTGCCGGAGGAGGTTGGTTCGGGACGCAAATTGGCGGCCGACACGATCGTCTCAATGAACTGCTGGGGCTTCACGCCGGAGATTTTTCCGCGGCTCGATGAACGTTTCCGAACTTTTCTCGCCAATGCGATTACGGAGGCGCCCTTGAAAGCGGAATTTTACTTGCCGGGGGCGATTTCCGATTTGATCTCGCGCAAAGAAATAGGTGTCCGCGTGCTCCCGACGACGAGCAGTTGGTTTGGCGTGACGTACCGTGAGGATAAACCACGCGTTGTCGCGGCATTGACCGAGTTGGTACGTGCGGGTCAGTATCCGGAGAAACTTTGGTCGTGAAATTTTCCCAACCTGCAGCCGATGTTTTCGTTCCCAACGGTTTGTCGCCAACGGTGGCGCTCGCGCAACTCACGCATCTGTGCATCGCAGCGCATCAAGACGACATCGAGATCATGGCGCACGCGGGGATCGTCGATTGTCTGGAAACCACCAGTTGTTGGTTTGGTGGAGTGGTTGTAACGGATGGCGGGGGCAGTCCGCGGAGTGGAGCGTATTCAGAGTTCACCGACGAGAAGATGAAGGTCGTGCGTCGCGACGAGCAGCGTCGAGCGGCCACTCTCGGCCGCTATGGCGTTCAGATTCAGCTGGCCCATCCCAGCGTTAGCGTGAAATCCGTCGTTGCAGCCGAATCGGTTCGCAACGACCTCACGGCAATCCTCGGCGGCTGTAACCCCGACATTGTTTACCTGCATAATCCGGCTGATAAACACGACACGCATATCGGCGTGTTAGCGCGCAGCTTAGAGGTGTTGCGCGCGTTGCCAGTGGAGCGGCGTCCCCGTTTGGTCTTGGGTTGCGAGGTCTGGCGTGATCTCGACTGGTTGTTGGACAACGATAAAATCGCGCTCGATTCCGGTCGTCGCCCAGAGCTCGCGGCGGAATTGCTCAAGGCTTTTGATTCGCAGATTGTCGGCGGCAAGCGCTACGACCTCGCTACGCAAGGCCGGCGGTTGGCCAACGCCACGTTTCATACGTCACATGCGACCGATCGTCTTTCAGGAATTACGTGGGCGATGGATCTGACGCCATTGATAAAGGACGCGACGCTTTCGTTGCGCGATTACACGCTTGGATATCTCGACCGGCTAAAGGCCGACGTCGCGGCACGACTGGGAAAGTTTGGTTGAAGCGTTGGCATTGGCCGCTTGCCTCCGCTGCTGCAGGACGAATGCTCGGACGCCATGCCTTCCAAGCCCATTCCAGGTTCAACCGGAGAAGTGCTGACGTGTTTGCCGTCGCCATATCTGGCACATGCAGCGACCGGGCTGCTGTATTTACCGCGCTTTCTCGCGAAATGTAGCTACGTGAAAACGCACGGTGCGTTGCCGAAGAGCTACGCCAAAAATTATAAACGCGGTCTTGATCGTTTTCTTTGCCTGCATCTGGGTATTGACCCGGCGGCAGTGGAGAAAATTGTTCTAGAATCGGCTGATAACGTGGAAATCGAGACGAAATTACGGGTATTGCTGCCGTCAGATGTGCATGCGGCGAAATGGAATCGCGAACTGGTGCAAAAGGGTATGACGGAGGCCGGGCGCGAATTCCTAAAAGAGGCGCTGACCGCGATGGGTTGTGCTGACCGTGTTGATCAGATCATCAGTGTGCCGGACCTGATCGACTTCGACGAAGGGCGGATCGAGTGAGAATTTTCTAAGAACATCTTTGCACCTAGATGAAATCCCCAGCATCAACTTCGTAATTTCCTGAGTTCCATATTTCGAAAATCCAGTTAAAGTATTTACCATGATCAAAGGTCAGAGAGTCGTCTGCACGAATGACAGCTTTCCGCAATTTGTCCGCGCCCTGTACAAACAGCTACCGGTAAAGGGTAAAACGTACACTGTCCGGGAGGTGTTTTTGGGCCGCGAAAAAATCGTGAAGGGCGGCGAAACCGCCACCGTTGGGCTACTCCTCGAAGAGTTGAATAATCCGTCCGATCCTTTTCACGCGGGGCAGCAAGAGCTCGGCTTTTCGTCAGAGCGCTTTGCTCCGTTGGAGGAATTGCCGGACGAAGAATATGTTGAGGAAGAAGTGGCGGCCGGTATAATCGGTTTTCCCGGCGAAGCGGGTGCCAACTGACCTCGCGACCGAACAAAGCCACCGCTTTTCCCAAGCCGAATGGTTCACGCCTGCGTTGGGCGGGGCCACAGGCTCGGACGCAGGCTTTAGGCCGTGGGTAAGCAGGTGGGCTCATTGCAAATTGTCTTCATAAAAAAGTGCGTAATTGTGCCTGCGAAATTCCTAAGAAGTGATAGGTATAGGTTATTGTCGATCGGCTTTGGCCCTCGGCTATACCTCACCTCAATCAGTCCACATATGAAATTATCTGCTATGCTCCTCCGTTTCTCCGCGGTCTGTATCCTAGCCGCCATTACAACTACGCTGGCTTCGGCCTTCGAAGGTAAAATCGAAATGAAGACGACTTCATCGCATAACAAAGAGGATATGCTCTCAACGATGTTCTTAAAAGGCACTCGCATGCGCATGGAGATGGCAACTCCACCGGATAAGCATAATAAAGAGGCCGGAACGTTTGCCATGATCATCAACATGGAGACGCGCGAAAGTACCATGCTCATGGACAAGGAGAAAATGTACATGGTACATAAGATCCCTGAACCGTCGGCGGAAAAAACCGCTAGCAAAAATAGCGCTATCGAATTCAAACCCACGGGCCGTAAAGAAAAAATCGCTGGCTATGATGCCGAAGAATACTCCGGCCTTTCGGATAAAAAGTACGTCGAAGTTTGGGTCACCAAAGAAATGGGTAAAGTGATCATGGCGAACCAGGGAAAGGGTGGAAAGCAAACTCCGGCCAGCGCTTGGCAGAAGTTTGCTGAGCAAAACGATTTCTTTGCATTGCGAACCGTAATGCGCGCCAAAGAGGGCGGACCCGAAGAGATGCGCATGGAAGTAACAAAGATCGAGAAAGGCCCGCTTCCCGACTCACTCTTTCAGCCGCCAGCCGATTATACAAAATTTGAAATGCCCAGCATGGGAGATATGATGAAGGGCATGATTCCTGGTCGCTAAGTCTTGGTTAAAAACTAAAGCTAAAATCGCGCCGCAAGATCTAAGGCTTGCGGCGCGATTTATTGTGAGGAGGCGTTTTCAGAATGTTTGAGGCATTCTGTAGCCAAGGTTTTCGGCCGTTATACGAGCTAATCCGGCGAGTCGTATGCCAGGGTTGCCGAAAAACTTAGAAACCCAATGCAGTATCAGCGAGGTGCGCCCTCGTGGCTTGGCAATTAGGAGTAAGCGGCGGTTATAACTTAGAAGCCAGCTAGGCATTTTCCAGGAATACATGAGCAGATCGCGATAGAGCGGGCCATAAATACTGACCCAAGTCGCACGATCGAACCGCGGCTCGTGTCCGCCTTGACGCAGGCGGGCGAGATTGCGTTTAACCTGCACGGCACAGTCAGGAACCTTACGCCCAGATTTGCTCGCGGCGGTTGTCCCACGATCGTTGCCCGAGTGAGAGCGATAGAAGCTCAGATTAGCTCCAAGTTGCACGGTTCCGCCGGCCAAGGTGAGTTTAAACCAAAGCTCCCAGTCTCCTGTGTAGATTGATTTTGCCGGGAAGCCGCCCACGTCAAGTACTGTGGCGACATGCATGAGTTGGCCAGGAAAACTGAACTGGTTCTCCACTGCCAGAATTTCAGCCGGAACGTATTTCCAATGCTGACCAGCGCAGGGGCTTTTAACAAAGAAAGGAGCTCCTTTTTTGTCGATATAGGTCGTACCGCCGCAGAATAAAGCACAGTTTTTTACCTCGGGAGCGACTTTGAGGATCTGTTCCACAAAGTCTTTTTCCAGCAAATCATCGTCGTGCAGTACCGAGACCCACGGCGTGGGGCTCTTCCAAACACACTGATTCATGTTTTGGAACAGTCCGAGTGTTTTTGGATTGCGATGATATTCTACGCGCCCTCCAAAGCGGGAAAGTATGCGTTGTAAGCGCCCAATATCTTCACAGCCGTCATCATGCAAATGGACCTTTACCGGTATGGTCTGGTTTACGGCTGAGGTGAGCGCCTGCTCGAGAAATTCGAGGCGGCGAAATACGGTCACGCCAATAGAAATATCTTCAGGCTTCAGTAACATAGCGACGTTAGAGTCGCTTTTAACCTACAGGTTCGCGCACATTTCTCAAATTTCCGATCCGGTTTCATTTTTTTGGAAGGTACAGAGCCAACAACCGAGGAAAGCCTAGCAATGTTTTTGCATTTAACGGATCAGCAAGGAGAGACCGCTTTAACAAATTGTACGCTTTCTGCGGACTCTCCGACTTGGCGACATTTGCCGCCCAACGGTAAAGGTTTGCCGGACGTGACCGTTTACAGCTTCGGGGAATGGCGTCCCATTTTGCATATCGTTCGCAAAGTCGTGCGCTGTCTTCCAACAGTTCTACTGAACGGTTTGACATCGACTGATCGTGTTGGCGATAAAAGCAGGTTATTTGATTTGAATAACCGATAAGGCCTCCTCCATGTAGAATTCGCAGCCAATATTCTGTGTCGTTAACGTAAGGAAATTCAGTCGAAATATTGCCGTACCGAGCAAATGCCTCCCTGCGAATCAATACCGACGAAGGCATAATTGATAGCTGGCCCGTGAAGAGTGCGCGAGGTAAAGAACGCAGCTGCTTTTCGGTTGGCACGCGAGTGCCCACGGTTATGTTTTTATTGTGATCGAAAAGCTTGGAGCCGGCAAATACGAGATCGTAAGGGCCGTTTTTCATTTGATTTATTAGCGATTCCAGATGATTAGGTTCCCAGAAATCGTCGGCGTCTAAAAACGAGATCCATTGTCCGCGCGCAGTAGCGATACCCGTGTTGCGCGTGTCTGGTAACCCGCGGTTCCTCTCATGGCGGTTGTAAACGACAGGCCGGACCACTTTCTTGGCAAATTCCGAGGCAATTTCCTCAGTGCGACTTTTTGAACCGTCTTCCGTTACGATAATCTCCCAGTCATGGAAGGTCTGAGCAGCTACACTATCCAGCGCTTTTCCAATAAAAGCATCTGCTTTATACGCAGGTATACAAACGCTGACAGAAAGCGGATTCATACTGGGGTTGAAGCTGTTGGAGGATTTGTGGAGGGCCAACGCCACTTACCACAGGGTGCTGATTCCAGCGCAAAATCTAGGCAAACTCCAGCTATCTTCTACCTCGATAGGTATTAGGCTGGGTGCGAATTGGATGTAACTAATCGATCGACTACCGATAAGCATTCCACTCTTCGGTCGAATATTGGTCGGTGAGAGCGGTGAGTTCTTCTTCGGAAATTTCTGGCCAAGGGACCACCGTGGGCACTGCGTGTAGCGCAGCGCCGAGTTTAGCGGTGAGCTGCTGTTCGAAAGCGTCCCAATCCAGACTGGGCGAAACGGCACTGCGAGCAATGGAGCCTTGGAAGAGCATTCCCTGCTTGGAACGTTTCTGGGCCGCGCCGGCGATTTTTGTTCCTGTGCGTGGGTGCACTACGTCGTAAACCTCAGCTTTTGTGAAACACACACCGGGTTCACAGCCAGCCGTGTCGATGGCTAAGGTAGGTTCTGGTTCTTTCAGCAAGGCGGGTTGGCTTAACGCTCGGAATGCCTCTGCAATGCAGTCGTGCACAAGTCGATAGGACTCCGTTGCGCGGGCTTCGCAGAGCTTGTGTTCGCTCGGTATAACCAATGAATAAGTCCAATCATTACGATGATCGACCACGCCACCTCCAGTAGGGCGTCGGCAGAGCTCGACCGTTTCATTGGCCGGCAGTTGAGCTCGCACAAATTCAAGTGGTTGGCCGTAGCCAAAAGTGAACGCCGGCCTATGCCAGCTATAATGACGGAACCGCGCGTTTTCTTTTTCAGGATAGCGCTGGAGCAGCAAAAAATCGGTCGCCATGTTTTCGGCGGCGCTACCTGAGCGGGCGGGAAGGAGATCGAGACGCATCGTGAGTGAATCGTTTTAGAGCGGCCATGGCGCTGTCGGCATGTGTTTTGTCGTTAAAAGTTCGGGCGTGACGAACCAGCAAGCATGCCAGCGTGGTCGACCGGTTTTCTTATGAGTATCGCCTGTGCGGTCGAGGGTTAGAACTGCACTTTTTCTAAAATCAACCAACTCGGGACTGGGCTTCCCACGAAGCAGGAATGATGCGAGCGCTCCCAAGTGGGGCTGGTGGCCGACGATGGCGACATTCACGGCGCTGGAGATCGCGTCGAGGCGTGTGGCGATTTCTTGTGGGTCGTCTTCGGGTAGCAGGCCGGTGGTTTCCACAAGCGCAGCCTCGCTGGAGATTCCGATCAGCAGCAGCTCGGCAGTTTCGCGCGCGCGAGCAAGTGGGCTGTGCCAGACGTGAGCCGGTGTAAATTGGTTGTTGCCGCGTAAAAATGCCGCGAGCGTCCTTACCTGGGCGCGTCCGCCTTCGCTTAAGGGACGTTGCCGATTTTCCTGTTCAGAAACAGCGTGGGCGTGGCGTACGAGGTAGAGCGGCATGACACGCCAAGCACAATGCGCTGAACTGAGGCAGGTCAACTACGGCGATGGAACTTTATTATCCAGCAGTCCGCGGGCGACCTTTAGAAGCGCGCTCAGCGTGAAAGGCTTTGGCAGGCATGCCTGATAAGCTGGGTTCAGGTCGGGGAAGACGGTGCAATCGGTATTACTGATAGTGAGCACACGCGCATCGGGCAGCATGAGATGCAAGGCTCGCGCGAAAGTTTCCTCGGCGCTGCTTTGTTTGACGTTGGTTTGCACAATGACGAGGTCGAATGGTTGGCGAGAATTTTTTAATACATCGAGCGCTTCTTCCGCGGAAGATACGGCTTCCACGTTGTAGCCGTCGGTCCGAAAAATTTCTGCCACCATGTTCCGAATCGTGCTTTCCTCTTCAATATAGAGCACGTGTTCGCGTCCCTTGGTGGTGGGTAAAGGTGGCAATGCGGGGGAACGATGATGCGCGGGTTTATTGACGAGAGGCAGGAAGATCTCGAAGGTCGAACCGTGTCCAGGTCTGCTCCGAACGCGGATATAACCATTGCTTTGCTGTACTACACCATAGACCAGTGCCAGTCCGAGGCCCGTGCCTTTGCCGCTTTCTTTGGTGGTGAAGAATGGTTCGAAAAGGTGAGATCGAATGTCGTCGTCCATCCCGGAGCCGTTGTCGGACACGGAGAGAACCGCGTAAAGATTAAAGCGCGTCGGGTCGGTTTCGTCGGGGTTCGTTTCGCGTAGGGCGGTTGAGATGGTTGCGCGACCGCCCTCGGGTAAAGCGTCGCGCGCGTTGAGAACGAGATTGAGCAGCACCTGCTGAATCTGGGCGGGATCGACGCGGATGTTGGCGTTGGCAGCGGTCAGGGAGAATTCCAGGGTGCGAGCCGGTTTGAGCAAGCGTGCGAGAATATCTCCATTGTCGCGTATGAGCTGGTCCAAATTTATGACGCGGGGACTGTTTGTTTGCCGTCGGCTGAATGCGAGCAATTGCCCGACGAGATGGGCGGCTTTTTGGCTGGCTTGATGAATCTCCTGAAGCTCGTGCGTGACGAGTTTGCGGATCTTCCGTTTCGAAGCCATCATCTCGCAATAGCCATTAATGACCGACAGCAGGTTGTTGAAGTCGTGCGCCACGCCGCCTGCGAGCCGACCGACTGCGTCCAACCGTTGCGAATGGATCAGAGCCTCCTGTAAGTGGCGCTTTTCAGTTAGATCGCGATAGGTCGCGACGATGTGGGTGACCTTGCCTCGTTCATCCGAAACCGGGCAGTAGTTCCAAGACGAATACACGCTGATGCCATCTTTGCGAGTCAGGTAGCCCTCGCCGCTGAGCGTTGTGCCAGGCCTGAGTTTGGACTGCCACCGGTGCAGTTGTTGAAGATCTTTTCTATTTACATGCAGGAAACCCTGGCCGAGCTCACGTAGTTCGGCTCCGGTGAAACCTGTCATCGCGCAAAAGCTTTCGTTGGCGAAGAGAATACGCAGCCCCTTTTTTGTCCAACGCCGGGCCGCGATCAGCACGCCTTCGCTTTGCGCATGCACAGCTGCGGCTAAGAGCGGCGCGGATGGGGGCTTGTCGTGCCGCTCACGTGCGTCGGGCAGTGACGGAAAAGGGGGTGTTGACTGAAGGTAACGCAAGAGTAATGGGCTTGGAGATAAGCAAGAGTTAAGGAGCGAGCCGCTCTATGGTCCATGAGCCGTCGGTTTCACGCCGATAGCGCAAGCGATCGTGGAGACGGTTCCGGCGCCCTTGCCAGAACTCCACGGTGTCTGGTTGCACGCGATAGCCGCCCCAGTCTGGTGGCATCGGGACCTGCTGGCCGGCATATTTTGCCTCAAGTGTCTTGAATGCTTCTTCGAGAACGCTGCGCCCGGCGATGACGGTGCTTTGTGGTGAAGCGCATGCGGCTAGTTGGCTCGCATGTGGACGACTATGAAAATACGCGTCGGATTCTTCGCGAGGAAGGCGCGCAACATGACCCTCAATAATCACCTGACGCTCCAGTGTGATCCAGGGAAACAGCAGCGAGGCGCGTGGATTGTCGGCGAGCTCGCGACCTTTTCGGCTTTCGTAGTTAGTATAGAAAACAAATCCGCGTGCATCGAATCCTTTGAGCAGAACGACACGTGAGGAGGGTGCACCGCCTCGATTAGCCAATGAACAGACCATGGCGTTTGGTTCGGGGACCTTTGCCGCTTCGGCTTCATGAAACCATTTTTCAAACTGACGGAAAGGGTCACGCGCCAAGTCCCTTGTAGAAAGACTTGATAGATCGTAATCTCTGCGCAAATCGGCCAGCGACATGCCTTCGTAAATAAATTGCGAAGGGTATAAGTTCCACCGCGAATTCTACCGAAGGGCAAAAAGCAGGGAAAACACTACACGCCAACTGCGTGAAAACACGTGCTCAGCTAAGCGAAATACGGTTTTTTGTAAATTCAGCCTCGCCTGAAGAATTTACTCACCGCGTGTGAGCGTCTCGATAAGGCTCCTGTATTGAGGAAACAGCTGAAAAAGCATGGACCGTTTTCCCAGTTGGAACCCTTCAGAGCGCCAGCCGGGTATCATGGTGCAGGCGATCAGTGACCATCCACAACGCTTCTCGGCCAAGTTGGTGGGCGGCAAGATCCTTGCGCCCTGCCAAGTGCCACGAGGCACCGTGATTTCTGGTAGTTGGCCGCCCAATACGTTTTGTCCTAGGCAAGTCACTTGGCCATTGGCCCCGACTCCTGGCGTAAGCTGCAGATGCTCGACCGGATCACCGGCTTGGAAAAACCAGAGCTCGTCTGCGTCGAGGGCATGAATGACTGAAAAATCCGTCGGCGTTATTAGGAAGTGAATGGTTGTGGCCGCGGCCCGTCCGCAAGCTAGCTTATCTGGGCTTGTCCAGGTGCGTGCAAAGAAACCGCCTTCTGAGGCAAGCGGCTCAAGCTTCAAGTGGGCGATGATTTTGTCGGCTTCGCTCAAGTGGGTATTTAATCGTGGGCGAAACATGCCGGTGGATGGCGAGGAGATCCAGCGCGTAAATTGTCCTAAATAGCGGGAATTCGGCGAAGTTTTAGGCGAAAGGATTAGTTATACTACGATTAGAAATTACTAGTTGTCCCGTTCACTGATAAAATAGACATTAGGCGTTTGTGAGTAGCCTCTTGCGGAATCGATGTTTATCCGGCGCGGGGCTTGCCTGAAGCTCTTGAGCGGATTAGTTTTCTGGTCACAGAAAGTTCTAAACAATCCAAACCCCAGGAGGCTGACATGCCCGCGATTAAAATTTATCTGGACGACGAGGAGTTCGCTCCGATCTGTCGGTTAGCAGAAGAGCTTCATTTACACCCCGAAGACGTGGCCTACGCCGCGCTCAACCAATTAATGCTTCGCGCAGACGAACCCGAGGTGCGGGCAGATATCACGCATGCGCATTTTTGGCGACGTGCGAACCTCCCGCGCTGGGGAGATTCCGCTCGTTCTGTGCATGCTTATGAAGGCAAAGCTGACGATCCGCCGACGCAGAAAAAATGATAATTTGCTGATCAACCCGCGCCGAGAGTTCGATCGGGCGTCTTGCCCTCATAAATACAGCGAGACGCCTACGCGAAGGGCTTGAGCGAACGAGGGAGTTCGCTTTGATTTTGCAGGTGAAGCATCCCGACCTGCCGCAAAATCTCTTTGAGCTGACTCGAGCGGAGCTGCAGGTACTCGTTGCATCTTGGGATCTGAGCCTTGTCCATGCAGCGCGGCTGTGGAATTACCTCTATTACGAGTGCGTGGATTCATTTGTCGCGATGTCCGACCTGCCTGCGCGAATGCGTAAGCGGCTTGAGATGGAATGCACGCTCGGTACGCTGCGGGTCGCGGACGAATTGCAGAGCAGAGACGGTTTTACGCGGAAATTTCTTTTGGAACTAGTCGATGGTTGTAAAATCGAGACGGTGCTCATGCGCTTCACCGGGCGAGTGACGGCCTGTGTGAGCAGCCAGGTCGGTTGCGCAATGGGCTGCGTATTTTGTGCGACGGGTCAGATGGGGTTTAAGCGAAACCTATCGACAAATGAAATCGTGGCGCAGGTATTACACGTGCAGCGAATCCTTCGTAGTTCTGGCGATCGGTTGCGTAACGTGGTTCTCATGGGCATGGGCGAACCTTTGCATAACTACGATGCGGTTATGAAAGCGACCGATATCCTGCGCGATCCTAACGGGTTGGCGCTTGGGGCAAAAAAAATCACGCTTAGCACGGTGGGTGTGGTGCCGAGCATTATTCGAATGGCTGACGAGACACGGCCTGTGCACCTTGCGGTTAGTTTGCACGCGGCGACGCAGAAGGAGCGCGAGGCGCTCGTTCCTGTGGCCAAGCGTTGGCCTTTGGATGAACTGATGGCCGCGTGCCGTTATTTTGTGCGCAAACTCGACCGGCGAATTTTCTTCGAATGGGCGTTAATTGAAGGCCAAAATGACACGGCCGAGCAGGCGCATGCCGTAGGCAATCTGCTGGCGGAATTGCAGGCTCAGGTGAATCTCATCCCACTAAATCCAACGACCGGATACGCGGGAGCGCCCACGCATCAGGAGGCCGCGAAACGTTTTCAGGCGATTTTGGCTGAATATGGTTTGCCGAGCACCATACGTCAGCGTCGTGGCATCGACATCGCCGCGGGCTGCGGTCAACTGGCGACGGTTGAGACTAAGAAATCTTGTTCCTAGAATGCTGGTAGCATTTTTGGGAACTGGGCTCACGCAGAGCCGCAGAGTGGGCAGGGTGATGCTTTCAGCCCAAATTCCCTGCCATGAAAATTGGAATTGGATTTTTCTTTGTGCGCTCTGCGAGAGGTCTATTAGTAAAATCTAGTTTTTTGTTAACTGGATTTTTTCTGCAATTCCCGCAGAGCGTCTTTCGCAATCCAACGAGCAGCACGTGAATCGATTTTAGCGATTGCTATTGATTCCGTAATGGCAGCTCTGCGCAGGCGTGGGTTGCGCTTACCGATCTGCCTCAAAGCCCAGTTCACGGCTTTGCGTACGAAATTGCGGTTGTCAGTCGCTTCGCGGCGGATGATGGGCAAAAACTCGAGGAATATGCCGTCGGGCAGATCTTTTCGACGCACAGCCATGCGCGCTATGAGGACGAAGCCGGCGCGTTTCACGAACTCAGCGCGACGCTCTGTCCATCGGAGTGCTTTTTCGAGTGCGAATGGTACGTAGGGCAACACCTCGCCGCAGACCTGGTCGCAGATATCCCACGAATCGAAATCGCGTACCCAGCGTTCGACTTGAGCGCGTGTGGCCCGAGCGGGATCTTCGACCAAAGCGGCGAGAATCCGCGCTTCGTGGATACCGCTTGCCCAGAGTTCCAGCGCGAGTGCGTGGTTTTTTCGGTAAGGCCGCGCTAACGGTCGAAGCACGGCTATGCTGATACCGAGGTGTTCGGTTTTGGGTGTGATACCGAAACGGCGTTGGCCGGCGATATTGGCCGGGTTCCTCAGTGAACGCAGGTGGGCGATGAGCTCAGTTGCGATTGTTGCCATCGAGGATTGAAGCGTGTCTTAATGCCGGGCTATCGTTCGCCCAATTAAGAATCCGCTTGGACGGCGATGCATCTTGGCTACCTGAGCCAGTTAGGCTCCAGCACAGCAGAAGATCTTAATTATAAGTATAATTATAATCCGAGTACGCGCTTGGCTTCGAGCACGAGAGGCGTTTCAGACAGCGGGGCGTCGGGCGGAATTGCGTTGGTGGCGTTGACCTTCGGGGCGCGATCGCGCAGAGCGAGCCAGGCAAGAGAGGCGGCCTCGCTGGATGCGGCGCGAGCGGCGATGCGGGCGAGATTTTGCGCGGGGGAAGGTATCTGCTCTTTCGGCAGAACGCCTTTCTCGGCGAGGAAAAATGAAAGTGAAGTGCCAAGGGTGTCGCACCAGGCGAAAGGATTTGGCGGTGGCGCGTAGGTCAGACCGGTTCCAGCTGGATAGGGTGTGAATTCCATGAACATGCGGATGGCCTCATGGAGTTTCATCAGTTCGGCGTTAGCGGTGGCAGGCGTCCATTGGAGTTGGAAGGTTTTGCGTTCGCGAAATTTCTTAATCTCCCAGAGCCGTAATATCAGGCTGTAATCGCCGCTCTTGTGGCTCAATGCGCCGGTGAACACGTAATCGAGGCCGCCCTCTGAGGTATCGACCAGCTGACGAATGTTGTCGGTGGTCCACTCTGACGCGAACAGGCCGTAGTGGGCCTTTTCCATCATCGCGATCGCGGCGACGGGCGTGTAGTGGGGGCAGAAATACATCGACTCGTGCAACCAGAGCGGGATGCCGCGGCTGAGGCGCGCGAGGTCGTCTTCGGGCTGCGACATTTTCTGCATCCAGTCGTTCGTATCGAGTAAAGCTAGCTGAGCGAAGGCCACGCGGCGTTTACGGCTTTCCTTCGGTGGAAGGAGGTTGGGCACTGCATCAAGTCCATAGGACCAAATCGGGCGGCTAATGCTGACGAGATGAATGGTTTTTAGACGCGGGGGATCGCCGGGCGCAGCTTCTTCGTCATCAGCATTTCCAGCGGCGCGTGCTGGGAGCTGGCCGCGGCGCTCGGCCTCGAGGAGCTCGGCTAGAGCGTTGGAAAAGCCGTAAAGGCGTTCCTCGATCTCAGGCTGTTTTAACGCGAAAAGAATATCGAGCAGGTGTTGCGCGGCGTTGGTGTTACGCGTTGCGAGATATGCCTGCAGGAGGTTGATGCCGGTAGCAGGACCGTGGCGTTGGGCGTCGTAACGCGGCGCGACCAATTCGACGATTTGATCAACGTGTCCACACGAGCCGAGGTCACCGGAGAGAGCCACAAGCACGTCGGGGCGGTCGCCCGAAGTGACAAGCAGCTCCTCATAGATCGCGAGAGCCGCGGGCAGGTCTTTGGCCTCTAGTTTTTCCCGTGCCGCGGCGAGTTGAGCCTTCACACTTCCAGGCGGATACGGCGTGGATGTGCCAGCAGGTTCGGCAGGACTGGAAGGAGTGTCTTTATTTGAGGTAAAACGGTCGAAAAAGCCCATAACATGAAAATGCAAAGGGATGCATGGCCGCGGTGCGACGCTATTTTCGCCAACGAATTATGAAATTCGAGGTGCGGTTCTGCCGATATTTTGCGGATAGAGCGCAGAAGCAGCCAACGATCGGTCTTGGTGACTGTAATCGCGTAAGCTTATCGCCTGCGCCGCGATAGCGCCGTTGCAACTCCTACTGTGGCGCCGACGAGGTGGGCGAGCGGCACACTATGAACACCTTGGGTGGCAAGCTCCGGATTGAGCGGCAGGTCGCCAAAGCTCTCCATGCCCACTTTGGTAGCGAACAAAACCAATACCGCCAGCCACAACCAGCGTGCGCGTGGCTCGGTGCGTAAACCGTGCACCGCTAGCGCGACAAGCACAGCTGAAGCTACCCCTGAGATACCGGCGTACGAGGTCAACGGCGGCTCGAAGGCGAGCAGCGCCAAGCCAATCGCCACTGGCGAAAGCAGGAGTGTCCAAATCAAACAGGTAGTGTCGCGCCGCTCCAGCCAAACACCGGCCGGTATGAGCACGACGAGATTCCAAAATAAATGTCTGGCCGAAAAATGCACCCAGTGCCCCGTGACGATACGCCAGAGTTGTCCACCGAAGATTTTACCACGGTCATAGACGAGTAGATCGAACGCACCAGGCCAAAACCATGCGACGACCGCAAGCATGCCAACGAAAAGTGTCAACCAGGGTAGACGGCTGGGCGGAGCTTTGTCAGAGGTCGGGGCTGGTTGGGGCATCTGAAAGGTTTCGGCTTGGCCAACAGGGCAGACCGTGGCACTTGAAGGTCAATGAAGATTTTCCGGCGAGTGCTGCACGGGTGTGCAGCGCTATTATCCTGCGGATATCAGTTTTGATAGAAATTCGAAGCCTCGAATAATCAGATCGCTGGGTGCGCGAATAGCGTCGTTTGTACGGGATACGAATATGGTGGGCTGTCTATTTATGCACGTTTGGATTTCCACGTTAGACCTGAGCGGGTAACGCGAAATCTGAGAGACAACAGACGTAGTTTAGCCCTCCTAAATCAGCTGGAGAAAACCTAAAATCTGCTTTCCCGTTTGACCCTCCGGCGGGGTGGGGTAGGTAAGCGCCTCTTCTCAGTGATGCCGCGACAATCGAACCGATGCTTTTCTTTCGAGGTAGGGACGGACCGCCGGGCCGTCCCTTTGCTCGGCGCGCCCTGCGGTCGCGCTCTGCCTTCGAACCGACTCGGCAGGGATGCCTCGTCCTGCCTCTTCCGATGAACCGCGTCTACATAAAAACCTATGGCTGCCAGATGAACGAACGTGACAGCGAGGCGGTCGCGGCGATGTTGCGCGGTCGTGGCTACCGGATCGTCAACTCAGAGGCCGACTGTGACATCCTGTTGCTCAACACTTGCAGCGTGCGCGATGCAGCCGAACAAAAAGCTATCGGTAAAGCCGGTTACTTGCAGCGTCGCAAACGAAAGAACCCTGACTTCATCCTCGGTATTCTCGGTTGCATGGCGCAAAATCGCGGCGCCGATTTGCTAGAGAAATTACCAGATCTCGATTTGATTGTTGGCACACAGAAATTTCATCAAGTGCCCGACTACCTCGATAATCTGCGAGCGGCCCGCGATGCCGGCGTGCCGATCGGCGAAACGATTATCGACATTGCTGAGGAGGCCGGTTCGCAAAATGCGATTCGCGATCACTTGGTCTACGAAGAGGGCAACGCGCCGCAAGTCAGCGCATTTGTATCGATTCAGCAGGGCTGTAACATGGATTGCGCGTTTTGCATCGTGCCGAAGACGCGTGGCGACGAGCGTTCGCGTCCGATTGACGAGATCGTGCGCGAGTGTGAGCAGCTCGCGGAGCGTGGCACGCGCGAGGTCACGCTGCTCGGCCAAATCGTGACGAGCTATGGGCGTCGCGACTACGTACATGAAGGCGGCGTGTCGCCGTTTGTGCGATTGTTGGAACGAGTTCACGCGGTCCCGGGCATCGAGCGCATCCGCTTCACGTCGCCGCATCCGCGTGGGTTTAAACAGGATCTCGTCGAGGCGTTTGGAAGGCTGTCGAAATTGTGCGAATATGTACACCTGCCGTTACAGTCGGGCAGCAACCGCGTCCTGAAAGCGATGAACCGTCCGTATTCGCGCGAACGATACAAGGAGATCGTCGACTCGCTGCTCGCGGTGCGACCCGGCATGTACTTTTCGACCGACGTGATCGTGGGTTTCCCTGGTGAGACGGAGGAGGACTTTGCACAGACGCGCGAATTGTTCGAAGCGTGCAACTATGACATGGCGTACATTTTCAAGTATTCGATCCGCACAGGCACGCCAGCTGCGACGTTTGCCGATCAGGTGCCCGAAGAAGTGAAAGAGCAGCGCAACCAAACCTTGCTCGATATTTTGCACAAAAACTCGCTGCGCCGAAACGAGACGCTTGTTGGCAAAACCGAGAGCGTGCTCGTCGAAGGCCCAGATAAATCGGGCCAACGTTTTACCGGCCGCACGCGTGGGAACCGGGTGGCGATTTTCGAGGCGTCGCCGCGGTTGATCGGGCAGCTCGCGCCACTGAAAATCGAACGTGCAACGGTCAGTTCACTTTACGGGAATCTGGTGCTGGCCGAGTAAGCGAAGGCAGGGATATTTTACGGAAGCGAACAATGGGAACGAAGCGTCGCAGGTATCTCTCAGCGAAATTTTCACGCCGGGTTATGGAAATTCGCTTTCAATGTACCCGCGCCGCTTTGTTCCCTGAGTTAGCTTATGTAAAAACGATGTCCGCGTGCCTCGGTCTTGCCTTTCGGGCAGGAGTTTGCGGGGCTGTTCCCTTTCTATCTTTAAAACTGCTATGTCGCTCCTGCTTGCCACGCTTTTACCCGGACTTTTTTTGGCCATACTTGGACTCTCTCTGCTGATCAATAACTCGGCGATGCAGTCGACGTTCAAGGCATTGCCCAGGTCGCGGACGGGAGCGGCCGTGTTTTTTGGCGGCGGGGCTTTATGGTGTTTGTATATCGTGTGGAATCTTTCGGCGGCGGACTTGGTAATTTTTTCCACTCCGCAGCCATGGGTGGTGATATTCAGCATGCTGGCGGCAGGAGCTTTTTTTTACGTGCCCGATTTTCTTGCGGTGCGCGGATTGTGCGTGCTGACGTTGCTGGCTGGCTGGCCGCTCCTCATGGCGGCGTACATGGAGTACGACAAGCCGCAGCGTTTATTGATGGTCTCAGCGGTATTTATAGCCGTGTCGCTGGCGATCTATCTGGGGGCGGTGCCGTACCGCTTGCGGGATTTTTTTCGATGGCTGTTCTCGACTCCCGGCCGTCCTCGCGTGGTAGGTAGCTGCTTGTTCGTTTACGGTTTGTTGCTCACGGCCGTGGCATTTACCTACTGATCGAGAACAAAAAACGATTCGCCGACGCCATGAGTACAGAGAGAAAAAAAGCTCCCCGCGTATCTTCTGTGCGGAGGCAATCTGCCTCAGTCCGTCCTCTCCGGCAGCGTCGCGTAAAGGCGGTTGCCCCGGTGCTGCTGATTTTAGCGGGACCGGCTGGGTCTGGAAAAACTACATTGTGCGAGCGCATGGTTGCTGAGGTGCCGGGCTTTTCACGAGTGGTGACGACGACGACGCGTGCGCCGCGTCCGGGCGAGGTGAACGGCGTGCATTACCATTTCCTCACGCCAGCTGAGTTTGATACGAAGGTGGCTGCTGGAGAATTTCTCGAATGGGCCTGGGTTCATCAGAAAAACCGTTATGGCACGTTGGCGTCGTCGGTATTGGAACCGCTGACGCATGGACGAAGCCTCGTGATCAATATTGACGTGCAAGGAGTGGAAAATTTTCGCCAGGCCGCGCGCGAAAATCCACTTTTGGCGCATCACCTGGCGACGATCTTTTTAAACGTGCCGCTCGCTGAGCTGCGCAAGCGCATGGAGAAGCGCGGCCAAGATAGTGACGCGGAAATCGCGCACCGGCTTGGCACGGCTGAACGCGAGCTGTTGGAGATCGGCAAGTTCGATTTCGTGATCAGAAGCCGCTCGAAAGAGCAGGATTTCAAGGCATTATTGTCCATTTGGCGCAAGGTCCAGGCGCGTGTCCGGAAGACGACGGTAACGTCGCTCTGAGAAGTTTAGATCGATTGAATCATCGGTATTTTCTTCGGGCGATTGTGGATCGTCTGTTAATAACTTCTACTCGCCACGGGTCCGACAGTTTTGGCATGGTCAAGGCTTTAGGCACGACTACATCCGCTTGCGTTACGGTCTGGTGAACTCTGTCTACGGGCAATCATTGTCAGTTGACTGAATTCTACGGGCCGTTTCCGTAACGCGGTTGCTGAGCAGCCATCCAGCTGGCCTGGCCTCCCATTACACCAACACACTAACACCACCTATGCGTCCTAATCGCGTTAACTTCATTCGCCTGCTGACAACGTTGTTTGTCCTGTTCGCAGGTTATTCTTTCTCCCATGCCCAAGGCATCACGACCGCCGCCATGAGCGGATTTGTTACTGGTGCCGATGGCAAAGCGGTTGCAGGTGCAACTGTCACTGCTGTTCACGAGCCTTCAGGTACCCAGGCCTCGACTATAACTAGGTCAAATGGACAATACGACTTGTCAGGTTTGCGAGTCGGGGGTCCGTATACGGTCACAGTCACAGCGAACGGTCTTCCGACTGAATCCAAAAAAAATATTTACCTTTCGTTGGACCAGATCGAAGACGTGAGCTTCTCAGGGGAGAACAGTGAGGTCATAGTTTTGGAGAAATTTCAGACCACTGAAACGCGTG
>Ga0302323_100000685_pt1 | contig 27380 bp, 27 predicted proteins | sample Fen_T0_3_FD_201950 | JGI IMG/M metagenome (GOLD analysis project Ga0302323, IMG submission 201950) | Peat permafrost microbial communities from Stordalen Mire near Abisko, Sweden - Fen_T0_3 | ecosystem: Environmental > Terrestrial > Soil > Wetlands > Permafrost | place: Sweden: Abisko...
CAGGGCGAGCAGAGCCAGCAGCCGAAGCAGGGCCAGCAGAGCCAGACTTCCCAGAAGCCCGCGCCGATGAAGTCGGGCGAGAGCTCGGGATCGGAATGTTGCGGTTCGAGCGCTGAATCCCAGACCAAGCCGGGCGGCAGCAGTTCCAAGAAGTGACCCCATCGACGAGCACGATCCGTGGCAGCAATTGCCGCGGACCGTGCGCGTCCGTAGCCGGCGAGAAGGCAGGAATACGAACATGCGCGAACAGACCCTCACGAGTGTCCAGCACGAGAACGGCGTCCTTTCGGATGTCCAGGCCCTGCGCGCGCGCGCGCGCAAGAACGTCGAGCAGGGCGCCGTCACCGACGGCTACCAGGCCGATCGGCCCAAGGTCCTGCGGCTGCTCAACGATGCGCTCGCGACCGAGCTCGTCTGCATGCTGCGCTACAAGCGCCACTTCTACATGTCGAGCGGCATCCACGCCCAGAGCGTGGCCGCGGAGTTTCTCGAGCACGCGACCGAGGAGCAGGGGCACGCCGACCGTCTCGCGGCGCGCATCGTGCAGCTTGGAGGCGAGCCCGATCTGGACCCGCAGAGCTTCGCGGCGCGCAGTCACGCGCAGTACGTCGAGGGCAAGGACCTCGCCGACATGATCCGCGAGGACCTCGTCGCCGAGCGCATCGCCATCGACAGTTACGGCGAATTCATCCGCTACCTCGGCAACGACGATCCGACCACTCGGCGCATGCTCGAGGAGATCCTGGCCACCGAGGAGGAGCACGCCGAGGACCTGCTCAGCCTGCTGCGCGGCCAGCGCGGCTAGGCCAACGCCGGCCTACGGGTATCGCCCGCCCCGCCTGCCTGGAAGTGTCGAGCGCACGCCCGCCGGGCAGCCACTAGAGATCGTCTGCAATGTGAAGAGTGCGCAGCGCATCCAAGGCACTGAGCCGAGGATCGTCATGTCGCGCCGCGTCCTGAAACCGAAATGGATACCAAGAACATGAAACACATGAAACTCCTCCAAGTCACGGGCTCGCTCGTGGGCCTGTCCCTCCTCGCGGGCGCGTTCACGCTCGCGAAGAACCCGCCGGCCGTCTGGCTCTCGAGCGACCTGATCGGCATGAAGGTCGTCGCGCAGAACGGCGACAGCCTGGGCAAGATCGAAGACGTCGTCGTGCACCCGGGTGGCGAGGCCTCCTACGCGGTGCTCTCCTTCGGGGGCTGGCTCGGCATGGGCGACAAGCTCTTCGCGATGCCCTGGAGCGTGCTGCGCACTGTCGAAGCCGACACCGCCAAGAAGGACAGCGCGCGTTCGCTGGTCCTGCCGCTCGACAAGGAGCGCTTCAAGACCGCCCCGGGCTTCGACAAGAAGAGCTGGCCGGCCATGGCCAACAAGGACTGGACCAAGGACGTCGACGCCTTCTACGTGGGCGACGTCAATCCCAACACGATCAAGCCGGTCGATGCCGCGCTGCGCACCTCGGTCATCACCTGGCGCGTCAGCGAGCTCAAGGGCACGGACGTCAAGACGCCGACCGGCGAGAAGCTCGGCGACCTCAAGGAACTCGCGATCGACACGAACGGCCGCGTCAACTACGCGTCCATCTCGGTCGGCGGCTTCCTCGGCATCGGCGACAGGCTCGTCGCGGTCCCCTGGGACTCCCTGACGTTCTCGATCGGCGGTGACAAGAGCGACAAGAAGCTGATCACGCTCGCGAGCACGAAGAAGCAGCTCGAAACCGCCCCGCAGTTCAAGGAAGGCAAGGACAACGCCGCCGAGATGACCGACCCCAAGTGGATCGGCCGCGTCTACGAGTACTACTCCTGCACGCCCTACTGGAGCAGCACTTCCGAGATCAGCACCCCGCTGGGCTCGAAGAACTGACGAGTTGCAGGATCGGGCGGCCCGGGACTCGTCCCGGGTCGCTCATGCATCGACACGCAAGGCGGCCACGAATGCGACACGCTGAATCCATCCAGACACGCGGCCGAGTTCCTGCGCGCGCCGCCGCGCTGCTCGGCCTGTGCCTGCTCGTCGCCTCGAGCTGCAGCAGCACGCGCAAACCGTCTCCGCTCTCGGAGAGCGCCGTGCGCCTCGACCTTCCGCTCGTGCACCAGGATGCGCTCTACGACTGCGGCCTGGCCTCGATCTCGGCCCTGTGCCAGTACTGGGGTGTCCTGATCCCCGACGCGCAGCGCGAGCTCCTCGCGCGCACGGCGCAGGAGAGCAGCGGCCTCTCGGGCGACGAACTGCGCACGGCCCTCGAACAGCTCGGGATGGAGATCTACCTCTTCCCTGGAACGCTCGACCGCACGCCGACCGGGCTCTACGGACATGTCGACGCGGGGCGCCCGCCGCTGGTGATGCTCTCCGCGGACGGGAGCACGCATCACTACGGGCTCGTGCTCGGCTACGACGAGCCACGCGGCAACCTGATCCTGCTCGACCCGCGCAAGGGCGAGTTGCTCGTGCCGGTCGCGGTCTTCGAGCGCAACTGGGAGCGCTGCCAGCGCTTCACGCTGCTCGCGTGCCGCCGGGACGAGAACGCCGGCGCGCCGCCCGTGGCCAGCACACACGAACAACACTGACCCTGGACCCCGATCCTCGAAGGAAACGCAATCATGATCCTCTCCACCTGCACCAAGACCGTGGCTCTCGCACTCGTCGCTCCGGCCCTTGCGCTGCTGCCCGCCGCCACGCACGCGCAGCAACTCCCGCGCACGCAGGCCGCTGCGCTGCACGCGAGCTTCGATCCGAGCCTCGGAGCCCTGCGCGCCGGCCGCGTGGCCGCCCCGCGCAGCCTCGACGCGGGCGCTCGCGCCGAACTGCGTGCCGCGCAGCAGCGCAGCAGTTCGCTCGCCGCCCTGCGCGCCGGCTTCGAGGTCAGCGACAACGAATGGAAGTGGCTCGCCATCGGCGCCGGCATCGTGGTGCTGATCGTCCTGCTCTGAGGAGCGCGGCCGCTCAGCTGGCCAGCGGCTCGAGCAGCTTGCGCAGACTCGGTGTGCGCATCTTGACGATGCACCCGCGAGGCGGGCGCTCGCGCCGAACTGCGTGCCGCGCAGCAGCTCAGCAGATCGCTCGCCAGCCTGCGCGCCGGCCTCATCGGCGCCGGCATCGTGGTCCTGATCGTCCTGCTCCGAGGAGAGCGGCCGCTCAGCTGACCAGCGGCTCGAGCATCTTGCGCAGCCGCGGCGTGCGCATCTTGACGATCGCGCGCATCAGGATCTGGCGCACGCGCTCGAGGCTCACGCCGAGTTCCGCGGCGACCTCGGAGTAGATGTGCGCGCGTTCGCAGCCGATGCCGAAGCGCATCTCGACCACGCGCCGTTCGCGCTGGTTGAGCTTCGCGAGCGCGGCCTCGATGCCCGACTCCATCGAGACGTCCTCCAGGCTCAGGCTGCTCTGCTCGTCGTCGTGGGGCAGGGCCAGCTCGCTGGCCAGCGTGCGCGAGCCGTCTCCGCGATCGAGCGGCGCGTCGAGCGAGCGCATCGAGCGCACGGCGGTGCGCGCCGACTTGACCGTGCCGTGGCGCAGGCCCGTCGCGTGCACGATTTCCTCGACGCTGGCGTGCGGATCGCCGAGGCGCTGCAACGCATCCTGGACGTGCTTGATCGACTTCTGCAGGTAGACCGGCACGCGGATCGTGCTGTTGAAGTTGTACAGGTAGCTGCGGAAGCCCTGGTTGAGCCAGTGGACGGCGTAGGTCCGGAAGAGCACCCCGCGGCGCCAGTCGAAGCCGTCGACGGCCCGGAACAAGGCAGCCGCGGCAGTCTGCATCAGGTCCGAACGCTCGGCACGGATGTGACGGTAGCGGCGCACGTTGATCAGCACGAGATACAAGTTGCGCTCGACGAGCTCGAGGCGCAGTGCGTGCAGCTCCAGCACGCGCCGTTCGAGCACTGCCGCAGGCAGGCCGACCTGCTCGCGCGCGCGCTGCAGCCGGATGCGCGCGAACTCGATGCGCAGCACCAGACGCAGCTCTTCCTCGCGGCTCAGCAGCTTCATCCCGTCGATCTCGGCGCCGAATTGGTTCTCGACCGTCACGCGCTGGGAGAGCGTCGCTGCGTGCCAGGCGCTCGGATCGGAGATCTCGAGGTCGGTGCCGCGTGCGTCGAAGGTCGCGCACAAGCGCAACGCGGCCTGCGCAAAGCGTTCAGGCCTGCGCGCGAAGCGTTCGAGCGTCCGGTCGAGTCGTGCGTGCGCGAGCGGTGTGGAAATGTCAGCGCTCATGGTCGTGGATCTCATGGAATTCACCGGGCAGGGAAAGGAGAGGCTAGGGGGGCTCAAAAATCGGAGCAATCGGGAGGTCTCCGCGTCTTTCGATCGGATTCCAGGTACTCGCGCGCGGCCCGCTCAGCAGGCACCGCGACCCGAGATCACGGCCGGCAGCGTTCGAGCGAGCAGCTGCAGATCGAGCCAGACGTTGCGTGCCGCGACATAGCGCAGGTCCAGGCGCATCCATTCCCGGAAAGGGATCTCGCTCCGGCCGCTGACCTGCCAGGTGCAGGTGATGCCGCCAGTGACGCTCAGGCGACGGCGCTGCCAGCGTTCATACTTGCTGACCTCGTCGAGCGTGGCGGAGCGCGGGCCGACGAGCGAGATGTCGCCCACGAGCACGTTCCACAGCTGCGGCAATTCATCGATGCTCGAGCGCCGCAAGAAACGCCCGACGCGCGTGATGCGCGGATCATGGCGGATCTTGAAGACCGGGCCATCCTGCTCGTTCAGGGCGGCGAGCGCCGGGCGCAGCGCTTCGGCATCGGCGGACATCGAGCGGAACTTCAGGAACCAGAATGGCCGGGCAGCTCGGCCGGCGCGCTGCTGGCGGAAGATCACCGGGCCGGGCGAGTCGAGTCGGATCGCAAGCGCGACCAGGCCGAACAGCGGCAGCAGCGCCAGCAGCGCCGTGCCGGAGACGAGCACGTCGAGCGAACGCTTCCACAGCGGCGTGGGTTGCCCGAAGTGCGGCCAGAGATCTTCCATGGGGCGGCCCGCGGGGCTGCTCGGCTCGTCGGCCTGCGCGGCGCACCTCTCGTCGACGCACGGATAGACGAAGATCGAGTGCTCGAGTTCGAGTCCCAGCGCCAGCTCGGCCTGCTTCATCCAGGCCACGACCACCTGTGCTCCCGCCGGTTCGGTGTCGGTCAGCAGGACCTCGAGGCGTTCCCGATTCCGCTCTGCGACGACGTCGGTGGATCGCAGCCGTTCGAGCGCCTGGCGGCTCAGTTCGGAGATGCCTTCGCGAACGCGCAGCGAGTCCCCGGAGTGTTTCCGCGCGCTCGCGACGAGCACGCAGAACCTGCGCGTGCCGCGATCCGCGAGCGAGCGCTCGCGTTCGAGAATAGCCTCGAATTCGCGCGGGCCGAGGCTGCGGCCCGTGGCCCTGCGTGCGGTCGTGGGGCTGATCACCTGCGTGGGACTCATGACTGTTGCGCTCTTCTCTTCTCGTGCGATCGCGGCGGGGCGAATTGCCCGAGAGGAGGGTAGGCACGCGCATGCAACTCACCAATCACCGGAAGCACCGATTGGTATGTGCGGGAGTCCGTAGCTCGCGACAGCGCCTACCGCCTCGTGCAGGGCGAGTTGAGTGCTTCTGCCGATGGTGGCATGTGCCCCGCGCACCTAGGGTGTTCGCTCACCGATCACTTTGGCGTCCAACAACCGAGGCAAACATGACGACCCAGACCGCGAACTACCCTGAAACGAACGTCTCGTCCGCGCGCAAGGCCGGGAGCGACGGCCGCTCCGAGACCGAATCCTGCGAAGGCTCCGACATCAAGCAGCGCGTGCGCAACATGGTGGACTCGGGCAAGGCGCACGTCGAAGAATGGAAGGGCGGACTGCAGGACGGCATCCGCGAGAACCCGATTCGCTCCGTGTTGATCGCCACCGCGGTCGGCACCGTGATCGGCCTGCTCCTCGGCCGACGGAGCCGCTGAACACGGACTCGAGGAACGGAGCTTGAACGCCGCCGACAACCTCGCTCGAGAGCCTGCGAACCATGCGACGGGAACGCCGCACGGTTCGCAGGGTCCCAAGCGGGTCGAAGCGCCGGGCGACGCGTCCGGCGGCGTGCTCGACATCCTGGCGCGCTTCATCGAGGCACTCGCCGGTTCCGCGGACGGCCTGATCGAAGTGCACGCGGACCGCATCCGGCTCTCGGTGCGGCGCAAGGTCGTGCAGGCGGCGCTCGCCGCGGCCGCGGCGCTCTGCGGCGGGATCTGGATCGGCGCAGCCGCGCTCGCGACGCTGCGCGGCTTGTGCGGCGGGCTTGCAAGCCTGTGGGGCGGCCGCGTGTGGCTGGGCGACCTGAGCGGAGGACTGCTCGCGCTGGCGCTCGCGGCCGGAGGCGTCGCGCTCTTCCTGCGAACGAGTTCACGGCGCGAGTTCGAACGATTGAAGAACAAGTATGAAGGCATCCGGAACAAGCACGACGCGGCAGCCTCGAACGATGGAGGAACTCCTCGATCAGGAGGAGGCGCTGGCGATCCAGAGGATCACGGAGTCGGTGCACAGCATGGGTGAGGAACTCTGCAGCGCAGCCGAACTGCGGCCGACGATCCGCCGCCACCCTTTCCTCGCGGTCGGGCTCGGCGCGGCCGCGGGATTCTTCGGCGGGCCGCTGCTGGTGCGCTCGTCGCGCCGCCTGCTGACCAAGCTCCCGGCCACACTCGGCGCGCTGTCCGGACGAGCGAGCTCACTGCAAGGCATCGCCCTCGCTTCGCTGCGCGCCGTGCGCGCGCCGAGTTGAGCTGTCTGCTCCGCTGCGCACACATCCATTCCGATATCCACCGCCTCGCAACCTCTCACTCCAGGAAGTACGCAACCCATGCTCTACACAGTCGCAGTCGTCTTGATCATCCTCTGGCTCCTCGGGATGGTTTCCTCTTACACGATGGGCGGTTTCGTCCACGTGCTGCTGGTCGTGGCCCTGATCATGATCCTGCTGCGCATCATCGGCAGCCGGAGGACCGTCTGATGGCCACGCAATCCGCGGGCATGAGTTCGACCCGCACGCTCTCTCTGGGCCTGATCGTGCTGGGCGTCGTGCTGATCGTGCTAGGGGTGATCGCATCCGACTCGGTCAGCTCCGACTTCTCGCGCTTCTTCACCGGCCAGCCCACCGACAAGACCATCTGGCTGCTGCTCGGTGGAGGTCTCGCCACGGTCGTCGGCCTCGGAGGGCTCACGCGCGGCTAGCCGGCGAGTCGCCGGGTCTGGCCCGAGATGGAACGCACCGGGCAATACCAGCGTCTGATCACGATGGCGGCAAGCGTCATCGTGGTTGCGGCGTTGTACCTCGCGAAGGGCGTGCTGATCCCCTGCGCGCTGGCGATGATGGTGAGCTTCCTGCTCGCCCCGCTGGTCCTGCGGCTGCAACGCCTGCACTTCAGCCGGGTCGCGGCCGTGGTCTCGGTGACGCTGCTCATGTTCGCAGGCACGAGCGCCGCGAGTTGGCTCGTGGTGGGCCAGGTGCGCGACGTGACGACGAAGGTCTCGGAGTACAAGCAGAACATCCAGGACAAGCTGGCTGCACTGCGCGGCATGGTCTCGACGCCGGTTCAGTCGGCGCTGGACACGGTCAAGGCCCTCGGAGCGGATCCTGCGCCGGCGGGGGACTCCCCCGTGGGCGCGATGCCGATGCAGACCGTGCGCATCTCCGATCCACCCCGCGGTCCGTTCGAGCTGCTGCGCGATGCCGCCGGCCCGACGCTCGACAGCTTCATGACGGCCGCGATGGCGCTGCTCTTCGCCTTCGTGATGCTGTTGCGCAGGGACGATCTGGGCGATCGATTCATCCGCATCGTCGGTCACGGCAATGTGCTCGTCACCACGCGCGCGCTCGAGGAAGCGGCCACGAAGGTCAGCAGCTACCTGTGGCGCTTCCTGCTGCTCAACGGAGTGCATGGCCTGGTCGTGGCCCTGGGACTGCTGATCATCGGCGTGCCCAACGCGCTCCTGTGGGGACTGCTCGCGGGCCTCTTGCGCTTCATCCCGTACATCGGGCCCTGGATCGCGGCCTCGTTCGCGGTGCTGACCGCGCTGGCGGTATTCCCCGGCTGGACGCAGCCGCTGTGCGTCGTCGGATTGTTCGCGCTGCTCGAGATCATCAGCAGCAACATCCTCGAGCCCTGGATCTACAGCTCGGGCACCGGTCTCTCGCCGCTCGCGACCGTGGCCGCAGCGCTGTTCTGGACCTGGCTCTGGGGACCGGTCGGCCTCCTGCTCTCGATCCCGCTGACCGTGTGCCTGGTCGTGCTCGGCAAGCACGTACCGCAACTCCACTTCCTGCACCTGCTCTTCGGCGACGCGCCGGGCCTCACGCCGCCCGCGCGCCTGTACCAGCGTCTGATCGCGGGCGACCAGGATCAGGCCTGGCTCGTGATCCAGACCGAGTTCGCGCAGCGCAAGCTGGTCGATTTGTACGACACGGTCGTGCTGCCCGCGCTCGCAATGGCCGAGCGCGACCGCGAACGGGGTGCGCTCGACGAGCTGGCCGAAGCGCGCATCGAGGAGACCTTGCGCCTCTTGCTCGAGGAGACCGGGGAGCTCGGCCCGGCCGCGACTCCCGTGCGCGCGGACGCGCTGCGCGTGCTGTGCCTGCCCGCGCGCGACGCGGCCGACGCGCTGGCGGCGACGATGCTGCGGCATGTGCTGGAACTCGACGGCGTGCATGTCGAGATGGCCTCGGCCACGGAACTCGCCAGCGAGACGCTCGATCTCTTCGCGAGCCGTCAGGTGGACGTGGTCTGCATCTCGGCCGTCCCGCCCTCGCGCTTCATGCACGTGCGCTATCTGTGCAAGCGCATCGCCGCGCGCTTCCCGCAGCTGCCGATCGTCGCCGGGATGTGGTTGTTGGAGCAGGGCGAGAAGCAACCCGACGGCCAGCTGCCGATGCCCGGCAATGCGCGCGTCGTGACGTCGCTCGAGCAGGCGCGCGTGATGGTTCAGCAGTCGGCTCCCTCCCTCCGGATCGTGCGCGCGCTGGTGCCCGATGCGCTGCAGGTCGCAAGCACTCGCGGCTTGCTAGAATCCCCGCCTCGATTCACGCCCACAGGCCCAAAGCAGAACGGAACAGCCGTGACCGATCCCAAGATCGCCCAGAAGGCGCCTTACGTCCGAGCCGAGAACCCGGGCACGCAATACTGGTGCTCCTGCGGCCAGTCCGCGAACCAGCCCTACTGCGACGGCACGCACAAGAAGGTGCCCGGCGGCTTCACGCCCGTGGCGGTGGAGACCAAGGAAGCGAAGCAGGTCGCCTGGTGCGGCTGCAAGCATTCCGCGACCAAGCCCTTCTGCGACGGATCGCACAAGAAGCTTCCCTGATGGCAGGCGGAGCACCGCGGCAGTCGATGCTCGTCGGCTTCCTCGGTTTCAACGCGCTCATGTACGCGCTGCTGGCGCTGTGGTGCGCGTTCGCGCCCGAGCAGACCTCCGCCTTCGTCGGGCTGCAGAGGTTGAACGCCGGCGGACAGTCGGAGTACCTCGCGGTCTATGGCGGGCTCGAGATGGGGCTCGCGGCCTTCTTCGGCTGGGCCGTGTGCGTGCCCGAGCATCGGCGCGCCGCACTGCTGATGTCGTTGTTGCTCTACCTCGGCATCGTCGCATTCCGCTCGGTTGCGGTCGTGCGCCTGGGCTTCGGCGAGCTCGGCAACGCGCGCACCTTCTACGTGCTCGAGATCCTGCTGCTGCTCGCGGCCGTCGCACTCTCGGCCGGGCCCGGGAAGAGTTCGTACAGGCGCCGCTGGCGGTAGGCGAAGATGCGCTCGACGTCCGGGCGCACGAAGAGCCGGTTGACCAGCGCGCCGCCGAGCACGGAATAGCGCACGTGATCGCGGATGCGTGTCTTGCCGCCGAGGTCCTCGAAGGTGTGCTGGTGGATCCAGCTGCGGTACGGGCCGCGCAGCTGCTCGTCGACGAAGCCGTGCGGCGGATTCCAGGAGCGGATCAGGCTCTGCCAGCGCAGCGGGATGCCGCGCAGGCGCAGCTTGTAGTCGATGCGCGTTCCCTCTCCGATCGCGGGCGTGGAGCAGCGCAGGATGTGGAAGTTGAGCCAGGGCGGCGTGAGCGCCTCCAGATTCTTCGGATCGGCGAAGAACTCGAAGACGCGTTCGAGCGGCTGCTCGATCGTCTGCTCGCATTCGAGCGTGAATTCGCGCCCGGGCACGCGCCTACTTCTTCCGCGCGTACTCGAACTCGAGGACCTTGGTGTTCGACTCGCCGATCATCATGTCGTGCACCTCGAGCGTCCACTTGTCCTGGCCGAAGCCGCGGTAGATGTAGCGCACCGTCTTGTCCTGCTCGGGCGTCATGGGCTCGTCGATCGTGCCCCACAGGATCAGGTTGTCGCCGCTCTGGTCGAAGTGGCCCGAGGAAGTGTCGAGCGTCGTCTGCAGGCTGTCGACCTTGGCCGTGACGTAGCGCTCCTTGAAGTTGTCGTAGCCCATGAGCGTCGTGCTGTTCACCTTCTGGCCGAACATGTCGATGCTGCTCTTCCAGAGCAGCCACTTGCCCTCGACGAGCCAGCTGATCTCGGCCGTGCCCTTCGTCTCCACGGCCGGCTTGCTCGGGTCCATGCGCATGCGCATGGTCACCTCGTAGTTGCCGAGGATCTCCTTCAGGCGTGCGTGCGCCGGGCCCGGCTTGAAAGTCCCCATCCAGCGCGCCATGCCGCCGTCGGCGTCTTTCGACACCGGATGGGTGAAGCGCGCCGGCTTGGCGTCCTGCACGAGCAGCGCGCCCGCGGCGAAGGCGAGAGTGGAGAAGAGGGCGAGGGGCAGGAGTTGCATGGGTCAGTCGTTCCGAAGCGGGGGAGCGGAATTCGCCGTGAGCACCATTGCCGCGGCGTGGACGGTGAAGCAGCTCTGGCGCTCGCCGGCGCGCTGCGCGGCGAGCACGTGGCGCGCCGCTTTGCGCAAGTCCGCGGCCGCGTCGGCCATCGGCAGGACGCAGGCGACGAGGAACAGCGCGAAGGCCGCACAGACGCCGCGCACGAGCGCGCGCGGCCTGGCGACAGGGCTCTCGAGGCGCTCGATGCGCAGCACGAGCGTGTTGGGCTGGCCGAGGAAGGCGCGCACTCCGGCGCCTGGACGCGCGGCCACGAGATCGCGCGCAGCGTGCACGAGCGTCTCGCGGTAGGAGCGCGCTTCGCCGCCGAGTGAGCGCGCGACCGCTTCGTCGCAGGCGAGCTCGCAGAGTTCGTGGATGCGCGCAGCGGCGAGCCAGGCGAGCGGCTGGAACCAGAGCAGCGCGCGTGCGCAGGCGCACAGCTCGTCGAGCCACAGGTCGCGGCGCTCGAGGTGCGCGAACTCGTGCAGCAGAGCGTGCTCGTCGCGCCGCGTCGGCTCGCGTTCGAGCCACTCCCGCGGCAGCAGCAGCGTCGGCCGGAAGAGTCCGAAGACCGCTGCTGTCTCGAGACCTGCGAGGCTGCCAAGGTGCGTGCGCCGGCGCCCGCCCGCGCGCTCGATCGCGGCGCTCCAGGCGCGCGAGGGATGGCACGTCCGGATGCGCGCGCCGATCTGCAGCCGGCGCACGAAGCGCACGCCAAAGCAGGCCAGCGCGCCCGCGGCCCAGAGAGCCGCGAGCCAGGCGCACAGCGCGGGTGCCGGCGCGGCATCCGTAGCAGCGAGCAGCGGTTCGCCGAGCGCCTGGGTCAGGCTCAGCGGCGAGCTCAGTTCCGGCGGCAGGAAGCAGCGCGCCAGCGCGAGCAGCCACAGGCACAGCAGCAGCTGCGGCCAGACGCGGCGCACGAGCAGGCGGTCGGCGAGCCAGGCGAGTGCCAGCAGCAGCGTGCCCTGCAGCGCCGCGCCGAGCGCGAAGGCCGCGGCGGCCTCGAACGCGCTAGCGCTGCCCACGCTTGTGCTCCTTGCGTTCGACCTCCGCGATCCAGGTCTGCAGCTTCTTGCGCTCCGCGGAGCTCATGCGCTTCTGCTCGGCGAGGTGCGCCAGCAACGGACCCGAAGAGCCCTCGAACACGCGCTCGACCAGGCGGCGCACGGCGTTGCGTTGCGCGGCGTTCTGCTCGAGCGCGGGCTCGTACCAGGTCGTGTGGCCGCGCATCTGCGCGCGCACGAAGCCCTTTTCCTGCATGCGGCCGAGCATCGTCTTGAGCGTGGTGTAGGCCCAGCCCTCGTTGCGCACCAGCGCCAGCAGATCGCGCGTGCTCGCGGGATGCTTGCGCCAGAGCGCGTTGAGGACCTTCCACTCGGCGTCGCTGGGCTGGGAGATCTCGCGCGGCATGCGCGCCATCCTACTACAGATGTAGAAGATGTCCAGTGCCGCTCTCAGGGCCAGCGGAGCAGCGTCTCCGCATCAAGATCCGCGCTGCGCGGAGGGGCAGGCAGGCGTGCCAGTTCGCGGAGCCCGCGGTAGAGCACGATCTCGCGCGCCTCCGGGCCGGCGCTCAGGCGGCCGGAGCGACCCCCGCGCAGTCGCACGCTGCCCGCGCGCACGGGCAGCGTGCCGCCGAGCGCCCAGAGGTCCGCGATTCCGTCCGCGCCGAGGGCGCAGATGCGATCGGGCGCCTGTGCGCTGTCCGTGCTTTCGAAACGGAACGGCCTCAGCGAAGCGAGTCGCAGCGTGAGCGCATCGCTGCGCGCGGCGGGAGCGAGCTCCATCCGCAGCGGCAGGCAGCCGGCGTGCGTCGCGACGAGGTAGAGCGTGCCCGGCGGCGCATCCGCGATCTCGAAGTGCCCGGCCGGATCGGAGCGCGCGAGCACGCGCCCGCCTCCAGAGACTCGTCCGAATCCGACGCCCGCGTCGCCGAGCGCCGCGCCGTTCTCGTCGAGCACGCGGCCGACGAGCAGGCGCACACCCGCGTTCGCGGGCGCGCGCAAGAGCAGGTCGCGCGTGCCGGCCGGCACGGCCTGCGAGCGCAGGATCAGCTCGACGCGCGAACCGCGCTCGCGGCCCGAGGCGAGCAGCGTGTACGCGCGTGCGCACAGTCCGCCGAACTCGAACGCGCCGCGCGCGTCGGAGCGCAGCTCCACGCGACCTTCCGCGCACTCGCGCGCGTCGCCGCCTGGATCGAGCGCCGTCGGATCCGCGAGCTGCACGTGCCAGCCCTTGAGCGGCGCGCCGTCCGCGCCAACCAGCTTGCCCGCGATCGCGAGCGCCGGGCCGGCGAGCTGCAGTTCGACCGGCGGCAGCGTCTGCGCGAGCGCATCGACGCGCGCGCCGTAGCCCGCGAGGACCGCCGGCTGGAAGCCGCTTGCGCAGGCGACGAGCGGCGTCGCGGCCGTGCACCAGCCGCAATGCAGGCGGAAGTGCCCGGCTTCTCCGCTGCGCGCGCGCGCGGCACCGAGCGTCACGAGCGCGCCGGGAGCGGGCATGCCGTCAGGACGAAGGACCGTGCCCTCGAGCAGCGGCCCCTGCGAGTCGGCGGGTTCGAGCACGACCTGCAGCTCCTCGGGGAAAGGCAACGGCAGCACGCGCTCGTCGCTGCGCCAGCCCTCGAGCGTCGTGCGCAGCTCCAGCTTCGGCAGGCTCGGGAGCTGCTCGAAGCGGAACCGGCCGTCGCCGCCGCTGCGCGCGAAGAACTCGGCCGAGCCCGCGTCGAGGCGCACGACGAGCGTCGCCTCCGCGAGCGGATGGCCCGAGCGTTCGAGCACTCGGCCACTGAGCGAGGCAGCGCGCGCGGCGACGACTCGAGTCTCGTCGAGGGCCAGCGCGTCCTGCGCGATCCCGAATCTCACGGTGCACCAGCCCGCCTCGACCACCTCGAATTCGCAGGGCAGCTCCTCGACCGCCAGCACGAAGCGCCCATCCGCGTCCGAACGGACCGCGAGCGCGGGCTCGCGCTCGTCACCGCGCACGGCGACGGCGAGGCCGCAGAGCGGCTGGCCCGCGAGGTCCACCACGCGTCCGCCGGCCCGCAGGGCTTCGAGCGGCGGGCTGTCCGGCGCGAGTCCTTCGGGAGCGACCATCGTGCGCTCCAGTGCCGGCGTGTCGGAGACGGCCTCGGGCCGCGCGGCCGACTGCGCAACGACGGGCGCGGGCGGGGTCTCGGGCGCGCCGCCCCGCGCAAGCAGCCACGCCAAACCTCCGACCGCGAGAACGGCCAGCAAGAGCAGCGAGAGGAGGGGCGCCTTCACGGACGGAGAGAGGGAATGGAAACGGGGCGGACCCGCTGGCCCGCCCCGTTCCGGATCGACCGCTTGGGCCCTGGGCTACTCGCGCGAGTACTCGAGCACATAGTAGTGCGTTGCGCCGCTGGTGGCGTTCGCATCCGAGATGCGCACGAAATAGGGGCCAGAGGCCGTAGCGGTGGTGCACAGGCAGCTCGTCGGCAGCGGCTGCGAGACGGACTCGGTGAACACGCTGTTGGCCGGGACGCTGGTGCTCGAGGCCACGACGACTCCCAGGTTGTCGACGAGTTCGATCAAAGGCGCGAGGTCCGAGCCGTGGCCCGAGTACTCGCTGATCCCGTTGCTGTCCGTGGCGGAACTCGAGGCGTAGCAGACGAAGCGCACGAGCTTGTCCTTCGTCAGGCTGACGCGGAACATGTCGACGTCGGCGCCCGAACTGATCACGCCCGAGACGCGGTCGGCGAGGCCGCCGGCCTCGACGGCGGTGTCGTTCGGTTCGGTCTCGTAGACCGAGGACTTGAAGAGCGTCAGTTCGATCGCGTAGGGCGAGGTGCCCGCGCCGCCCTGGACCTTCACGTAGAACGTCCCGGTCGCCTGCAGGATCGTCGTGAGCGTCTGGAAGTCGCCGTTGCCGCCAGTCGCCAGCGCCGTGGTCCCGTCGGTGCCGACCAGCGACACGTCGATGCTGTCCGTGCCGGCCTGGGCGTTGCCGCTGTCGAAGGACTGCAGGCGCACCATGTCACCGGCGTGGCCGCTGAACTTGTAGAAGTCGGTCTCGCCCGTGGCGATCGTGCCGCGGCGGCGGCCGCCGTAGGCGATCGTGTTGGCGGTCGCGGCATCGTCGTTCGGCTCGGTCTCCATCGCCCCGGTGGCCGCGGAGGTGTTGAGCGTCAGGAAGTACTCGCCCGACATCCCCACGCCGAACTCGTTGACCGCGACGAAGTACGTCCCGGGCGTCGTGATCTCGTACTGGATGGCCGCGTCGTAGAAGTACGTGTCGTCGTTGTCGAAGAGCACGCTGGTGCCGTCGGTATCGTAGAGCTGCAGCGTCGTGTCGTAATAGAGGGCCGTGCCGTCGTGCACGCCATTGCGGTAGGAATTGAGCTCGAAGCGCACCACCGTCGGGGCGCTGATGGTGAACTTGTAGTAGTCGAGCTCGCCCGCGACGTGGTAGCCGTGCAGCACGCCGTTGTGGATCGTCTCGGCCGTGGCGAAGGTGTCGTTCGCGCCGCTCACGCCGCGAGCCTCGGCTTCCTCCTGCAGGCCCGAGGTCGTGACGCTCGAGGCGCGCAGGATGTAGGCGCCGCCGGCCGCCGCCTGGTTGTCCTGCGTCACGCTGACGAAGTAGGTTCCCGTCGCCGGGGCCTGGAACATGGGGATGTCGAGGTCGTGGAAGCCCCAGCTCCAGCCGTCGCTGAACGTGCCCGAGAAGTCCTGCTCGAGCAACTTGGCGTTGGCGTTGGCGTCCGTGTCGAGGATCGTGAGGCGCGGGACGTTCAGGGCCGTGTCCCAGCCGGCCTGGTCGTTGCGCGTGCCGAAGAGCTCGAAGCGCACGACCTGCTTGTTGGTCAGGTGGATCGCGAAGCAGTCCACGTCGCCTGCGACGAGGACCGAGCCGCGCATCGGCGTGCCGAGCTTGAGCGTGTTGGCCGTGGCCGGAGTGTCGTTCGCGGGCGTCTCGTTCTCGTCGAGCGCCAGCGGGATCCCGCCCGTGCCGCCGCCGCCTCCGCTGCAGGCGGAGAGCAGTGCGAGGAGCGCGAGGCTGGACAATGTGTTCGTTTTCATGGGGCTTTCCTGTTCGATTCGTTCGGGGTGCGGTTTGTGCAGCAGCGAGGTTATGCGCTGTGTGCGCGCAGTGAGGCGCGTATCTGCCGACTTCTTGCGCGCATTCGAGCCCGAAAAACAGCTGTGATTCGCAGCTCCAGGACTCGAGTCCTCATTACTCGGTATTCGCGCACGTGCTTGCGGGTCGAACACTCGCTGAAACTGGGTAGTGCTGGAGGCGAGCAGTCGCTCGTGTAGGATTCGCGCCCAATCCATGCTCAACACACTCCTCTCTGCGCTCCTCTGCTTCTCCGCCCCCCAGTCGCCCGCGCCCGATTTCGTCAGCAAGGACCTCTCCGGCAAGGAGGTGCACCTCTCCGACTTCAAGGACAAGGTCGTGCTGCTCGACTTCTGGGCCACCTGGTGCGGCCCGTGCATGCAGTCGATGCCGCACACGCAGGAGCTGGCCGCGAAGTACAAGCAGCAGGGCGTCGTCGTGTTGGCCGTCTGCACCAGCGACACGCGCGGCAAGTTCGAGGAGTGGGCCAGGAAGAACCAGGAGAAATACCCGGGCATCCTCTTCACGCACGATCCGGCCGAGAAGGGCGTCGAGCGCGCCTCGGCGAAGTTCTACGACGTCCCGGGCATTCCGGCGCAGTTCGTCATCGGACGCGACGGCAAGCTCGCCGGCCGCGTGATCGGCTTCGAGGGCGCGGAGGACGCGCGCTCCGAAGCGGCGCTCGCGAAGGCGGGCGTCGAGGTCGATGCAGCGATCGTGACGAAGGGTGATGCGCAGTCGAAGAAGGAGGCCGAGGAAGAAGCCGCGCGCGCCGCCGACGAGGCCGCCAATCCTCCGCTGTCCTTCAGCGCGCAGCTCGGCGAGCGCAAGTCCGGCGATGTGCTGCCCGATTTCACGCTCAGCGGCCCGGACGGCAAGGAGTTCGCCTTCTCGAAGCTGCGCGGCAAGACGGTCGTGATCGGCTTCGGCTTCGACGATTCCGTGCTCCCCGGCGAACAGCTGCAGGCGCTCGGCACCAAGCACGGCGCGAACGGGGTCGTGCCGCTGGGCGTGCTGATCATGGCCAAGCGCGAGGTCTACGACGCCTGGCTCTCGAAGAACAAGGGCAAGGCGAACATGCTCTCCGGCTGGGATCCGGCCGGCGCCTACGAAGGCGATCGCGAGAAGCTCGACATGCAGGCCTACTCGGCCTGGGACGCGAAGACTGCGCTGCGCAAGCTCATGGGCGGCGGCCCGATGGACGGCACGCCCGGCTTCCCGTTCTTCGTCGTGGTCGATCCCGCGGGCAAGTTCGTCGGGATGTGCTTCAACGGCAAGTCCTTCGACGAGGGGCTGGCGAACCTGCTGCTGCGCGCAGGCGTGAAGCTCGCGCCCGAAGACATGCCCAAGAAGCTCGCCAAGGACGAGGACTTCGCCGTGAAGCCGCCGCCGCCGCCGGAAGCGCGCGTCGAGCAGCTCGCGATCGGCGCGCTCGCGCCCGACTTCGCGATGACCGACGCGGCCGGCAAGCCGGTCAAGCTCTCCGACTACAAAGGCAAGGTCGTGGTGCTCGACTTCTGGGCCACCTGGTGCGGACCGTGCGTCGCCTCGATGCCCCACACGCAGCAGGTCGCCGCGACGTACAAGGGCCAGGGCGTGGTCGTGATCGGCTCGTGCACGTTCGACAAGCGCAAGGCCTTCGAGGCCTGGGTCAAGCAGAACCAGTCGAAGTACCCCGACTTCATCTATGCGCACGACGCGCTGGAGAAGAGCCCCGAGCGTGCCGCGCACAAGCTCTACGGAGTGGACGGCATCCCGGCGCAGTTCATCATCGGCCGCGATGGCAAGGTCGCGGCCTTCGTCAGCGGCTACATGGAAGGCGAGCGGCTGCTCGAAGCGGCACTCGCTCGTGCGGGTATCCAGGTAGCGCCCGAGATCCTGGCCAAGGCCGCCGAGGACCAGAGGAAGCGCGACGAGCGTTGAGCGGCGCAGTACGCCGGTTCTCGCGGGATTTCCTGGAGCGGCGAGTTGGACTGGCCCTATGGAGCGGCCGCCATGCTGCTCGACGATTCTGCCCATGCGGCCTATTCGTGCGTTCTCTGCGACGGGCCGTTGCAGGACTGGATGAGCGTACCTTCCGACTGGCGCCGTCCAGAGGATCCGCGCAGCTACGAGCTCTACTGGTGCGCGGCGTGCAGCTTCGGGCAAGTCCAGCCGCGGCCTTCGCATGCGGATGTGCGCTCGTTCTACGAGACCGAATACTACACGCACGATCGGCACGAGCCCGAGCCGGAGCGGCTCACGTTTCTCGAGCGCATCAAGGAGCACCTCGCCTGGCGCGCCGACCGCGGCGTGGACATCACCGCCGAACTCGTCCACCGGCTCGTGAAGCGCAAGCCGGCGCGGATCTGCGAGTTCGGCTGCGGCAGCGGCACGCTGCTCAAGGCGCTGAGCGACCTTGGCCACAGCGTCGTCGGCCTCGAGCCGGATCCGGCGGCGCGGCAGGTGGCCGAGGAGCGCGGCATCCAGACCTACCCCGACGATGCCGAGACTCCGTCCGCCGAGCTGACCAGCGGATCCTTCGACGTCGTGATCATGTGCCATGTGCTCGAGCACTGTCTCGATCCGCTGCGCGCGATCGCCACCGCGCGCCGGGCGCTGCGCGCAGGCGGATACCTGATCTGCGAGACGCCGAACAACGTCGCGCTGGGCCTGCGGCAGTCCGGTGCGCGCTGGCCTTGGCTCGACGTGCCGCGCCACCTCAACTTCTTCACGGCGGAGAGCCTGAAGCGCATCTCCGCGCTCGCGGGCTTGAACGTCACCGGTGTCGAGTTCGTGGGCTACTCGCGGCAATTCGACCGCAAGTGGCTGCGCGACGAGGAGCGCATCTGCGCCGCACTCCAGCCCAGCCCGCGCAGCACGCGCACGCGCATCGCGCTGCAGAACTGGGTCCTGCTCGGACGCACGGCCCTGGAGCGCGGCGAGCGCAAGTATGACTCGGTGCGCGTCGTCGCGGAAGCCGCGAGCGCCTAGAGCCAGTCCGGAAACGAGCGCAGCTTCAAGAGCTGCCCGCTCGCGGGATGCCGCACGCTGATCCCGGCCGAGTGCAGGAAGTAGCCGCCGTCACCCGGACGTGCGTCGCTCTTCGGCAATCCGCCCGCGCCGAAGAGCGGATCGCCCACGAGCGGAGCGCCGCAGGCCGCGAGGTGGATGCGGATCTGGTCCGGCCGGCCCGTGATCGGCTGCGCGGCGACGAGCGAGCGCTCGAGCAGCGTGTCGCGCGCGAGCACGCGCAGGCGCGTGATCGATACGCGGCCTCCGGGCTGCACGCACGAGACGTCGAGCGGCCCGTGCGGCAGCGTGCCGATCGGTTGGCGCGCGATGCACGAGACCGGCAAGCTCGTGCCGCTCGCGAGCGCGAGATACGTCTTGGTCGCGCGGAACTCGCGGAACTGCGCCGCGAGCGAGGCCAGCGCGGCGGGGTTCTTGCCGAAGAGCACGAGGCCCGAGGTCCCTCGGCCCAGGCGATGCACCGGCGAACTGTGCACGCGCTCCGCAGCACTCGAGCGCACGCAGTGCAGCAGCGTGTTCGCGAAGAAAGCGCCCGCGGGCAGCACCTGCAGGCCCGACTGCTTCTCGACCGCGAGCACGTCCTCGTCCTCGTGCACGACGCGGAACTCGAGCGGCGCCTCGGGCTCCTCCCAGGGCGGGCGGTGGAACTCGAGCCGGTCGCCGGCGCGGAGCAGCTGCTCGCAGTCCGCGACGCTGCCGTTGACGCGCACCGCGCCCGCCTCGATCGAGTGCCGCCAGCTCTCGCGCGAGGAGTGCTGGAAGCGCGCGGCGTGGTAGTCGAGCACCTGCGTGCCGGCGTCGGCGGGGCGCACCTCGTCGCGGTAGACGTAGCCCTCGTTCAGCATCAGCGCTCGCGCAGGATGCGCGCGTCGGGATCGAGGACGAACTCCTTCGTGCTCCCGAGCGGAAGACTGGCCTTGTTGTCCTTCAACTCGACGCGCCGTGTCTGGCCGCCGATCTGGACCTCGACCGGCATCGGGAAGGGCAGGTTCGCGGGCGTCTCCCAGGAGAGGCGCAACTCGCCGCCCACGACCGTGCCGATGAGCTTCGGCAGCTTCGGCTGGCGCAAGTAGAGCTCCCAGAACCAGCCCAGCTTCTGTCCGCTCTCCTTCTCGGCGATCGCGAGCAGCTCGTCGGTCGTGGCGAAGCGGCAGGCGCTGCCGTCGCTGAGCTTCTCCTTGGCCGGATCGGGATAGGCGAAGCGCCGCAGCACCTTGAAGAACGTCTCGTCGCCGAGCACCCAGCGCAGCGTGTGCATCACCCACGAGCCCTTGGTGTAGATGTCGCCGGCGGGCGAGTCCTTCCAGATCCGCGTGGTGTACATCTCGCCGCTCGAGCGCGGCTCGCGCGGGGCGAGCGTGCCGGTGTTGGCGATGCCGCGGCGCTGCTCGCTCATCACCTGCTTGTAGGCGGCCGGACCCTTGAGCTTCTCCGCATACAGCGCCTGCGTGTACGTGCCGATGCCCTCGTGGATCCAGAAGTCGTTCCAGTTCCTGGCCGTGACGAGCAGACCCCACCACTCGTGCGACATCTCGTGGTGCAGCAGGAAGTCGAAGCCCTGCTGCGCGCCCCAGGGGTTGCCGCGGTAGTTGTTGCCGTAGCCGGTGAGCGTCTGCTGCTCCATGCCCAGGTGCGGCGTCTCGACGACTCCGTACTTGTCCGCGCGGAAGGGGTAGGGGCCGCAGATGCTCTCGAAGAAGGCCAGGTCGAGTTTGATCTCCTCGAAGAGCTGCTTGCCCTTCTCGAGGTTCTCCGGGAGCACGTAGTAGACGAGCGGGATCGTATCGCCGGCCGTGCTCTTCAGTTCGCCCTCGATCTTGGCGTAGGGAGCGATGTCGAGCGCGACGGAGTAGTTGTTGATCGGCGCGCCGATGTGCCAGTGGTACGTGTGCCAGCCCTTCTCCGCGGGCTCGACGTCCACGAGCCGGCCGTTGCTCGCGGCGACGAGCGGCTCGGGCACGGTGAAGAACGTGTCCATCGAGTCGGGTTCGTCGTCGGGTTGGTCCTTGCAGGGCCACCACAGGTCGGCGCCCTCGCCCTGGCAGCTCGTCGCGATCCAGGGCGCGCCGGACTTGGTCTTCTTCCAGGTGAAGCCGCCGTCCCAGGGCGGGTTCGAGGCTTCGCGCGGCACGCCCGCGTAGGCGATCGTGATCTCGAACTCCTCGCCCGGCCGCGCGAGCGCCGCCAGCCCGCTGACGAGGATGCACCCCGGCTTGCGCTCGAAGGGCAGCGCGGCCTTGTCGCGCGTGATGGCGCTGACCGTGAAGTGATCATCGAGATCGATCTGGATCGACTTCGATTCCTTCAGCACGCGCGCGCGCATCCCGAGCGTGCCGCCGATCGAGTGCTTGTCGGGATCGACCCTGAGCGCGAGCTCGTAGTGCAAGACGTCGTAGCAGGCCTGCTCCGGCGTCGGCGGAGTGCCCGAGTCGAGCAGCGGCTGCTGGGATGGAAGGAGACAGGCGATCAGCGTGGGGAGCAGCATCGGCGTGGCGCTGATCGTCGAGCGCGCTTTGCACGCCGTCAAGCACGGCTTGATCCGCGCCGCGGTGCGCATTGACGAGACGGCAACAATCGCCCTCTACCGTGCTCGTCAACCCGCGAGCCGCGCCGTGCACCACCGAATCCGCCCCCGAATTCGCTGAGCCAAGTCCATCGTGCCGGCCTGGAGCCTTCTATGTTCGATCCTGATCGGAGCCATGCTGCCTCTTAGCGCGGCTACTCCCGGTCAGCAGGCCGCGGGCTCGATCCGCGGCGCCGTGACCGATCAGGACTTCGGCACGCCGCTCGCCGGCGTGCAGGTCCAGGTCGTCGAGAGCGGGCAGAAGGCGCTCACGGCCGAGCAGGGGAACTACGTGCTCGCGAACGTCAAGCCCGGGACCTTCACGCTCGTCTTCACCAAGGACGGCTACCAGAAGCAGGTCAAGGCGGGCATCGTCGTCCTCGAAGGCCAGCTGGCACAGGTCGATGCCGAGCTGACCGGCGAATTCACGGACATGGAGGAGTTCGTGGTCGAGGACCTGCAGGCCTTCGGCGCGGGCTCGGAGGCCTCGCTCTTCAAGCTGCGCTTCGACAGTCCCTCGCTGCTCGACTCGATCGGCGCCGACCTGATGAGCCGCGCGGGTGCGGGCGACGCCGCGAGCGCGCTGCGCCTCGTCGCCGGCGCCTCCGTGCAGGGCGGCAAGTACGCCGTGATCCGCGGACTGCCCGATCGCTACGTCAGCTCGCAGCTCAACGGCGTGCGCATGCCCTCCGCGGACGAGAACAAGCGCGCCGTCGAGCTCGACCAGTTCCCGGCCGCGGTGATCGAGAGCATCCAGGTCAGCAAGACCTTCCTGCCCGACCAGCAGGGCGATGCATCCGGCGGTGCCGTCAACCTGCGCACGAAGGGCATTCCCGACGAGTCGCAATTCCAGATCAAGGCGCAGTACACCTACAACACCCAGGTCAGCGGCCGCAGCGACTTCCTCACGTACTCCGGCGGCGGCTTCGACGCGCTCGGGCGCGACGACGGCGGGCGCGCGATCCAGAGCGCCAACCTGGGCGGGAACTGGGATGGCGCAGTCGGCACCTCGGAGATGGACGCGCCCGTCAACTACAAGCTCTCGGTCTCCGGCGGCGGCACGCACGACCTCGGCGGCGGGACGAAGCTCGGCGGCTACGCGAGCCTGTTCTACGAACGCGAGAGCTCGTTCAGCGACAACGGCAAGAACGACTCGTACTGGGTCACGACACCCGGCGCCGGAATGGTGCCGCAGACGAACCAGGGCACGCCCGAGAGCGGCGACTTCAAGACCGCGCTCTACGACGTGACGCAGGGGCGGCAGTCGCTGCGCCTGGGCAGCTTCGGCACGCTCGGTCTGCAGGGCGAGTCGAGCTCGATCACGCTCACCGGTCTCCTCTCGCGCACTTCGACCGACACGGCCACGCTCGCGACCGACACGCGCGGCAAGGAGTACTTCTTCCCCGGCTACGACCCGCACGATCCCACCGGTGACGGGAACACGCCCGGCACGCGCGGCGCGGCGCCCTACCTGCGCCTCGAGACGCTCGATTTCGTCGAGCGCACGACCAGCACGCTGCAGTTGAACGGCCACCACACGCTGCCCTGGGGCGGCTTCTCGCTCGGGGATGCGCTCAAGGCGAACGATCCGGTGTTCGACTGGACGCTCTCGCACAGCACGGCCGACATGAGCGAGCCCGACAAGCGCCAGTTCGGCGCGATCTGGATGCCGCGTTCCTACAACCCGGGCGCGCCGCCATTCCTGCCGCCGTACTTCACGCCGCCGACCTGGCTGCCCTACCTGCCCTCGGAGAACTTCAACCTCGGCAACCTGCAGCGCACCTGGAAGGACATCGGCGAGCAGAGCAACCAGATCGCCGCGGGCCTCTCCTTTCCCTTCGAGCAGTGGAGCGGAGAGAAGGGCTCGCTCGGCGTCGGATTCTTCGACGACCAGCTGACGCGCGATTTCAACCAGGACAGCTTCTCCAACTTCGGCGACGCGGGGGCCTCCTACAACAGCGGCTGGGACGATCCCTGGAGCTCGCACTTCCCCTCGCAGGACCACCCGATCACGGCCTCGACCTACGACGTCGACTACAAGGGCGACCAGCACGTCTCGGCCTGGTACGGCATGTTCGACCTGCCGCTGTCTTCGACGCTCACGCTCAACGGCGGCGTGCGTTTCGAGACGACCACGCTCGGGATCGTGAACAACCCCGAAGCGGACGCGACCTGGTTCCCGCCCGGCTCCGACGCTCCGGTGCACCTCAATCCCGGCGACGCGGACGTCACGTTCAGCCAGGACGACGTGCTGCCCTCGATCGGACTCTCCTACCAGCCGGAGAAGGAGCTCACGCTGCGCGCCGCGTTCAGCCAGACGGTCGCGCACCAGACCTTCAAGGAGCTCACGCCGATCATGCAGCAGGAGTTCCTCGGCGGCCCGGTCTTCATCGGCAACCCCGAGCTCGCGATGAGCGCGCTCAAGAACTACGACCTGCGCCTGGACTACGTGCCGCACGAGGGCGGGCTCTGGTCGGTCTCCTGGTTCCAGAAGGACATCACCGATCCGATCGAATACGTGCAGCGCCTCGCGGGCTTCACCTACACGACGCCGATCAACTACCCGAAGGGCAGCCTATCCGGCTGGGAATTCGAGGTGCGCGAGGGGCTCGAGCGCTGGTGGAACGCGCTCAGCGGACTCTCCGCCGGCGCCAACGCGACCTTCATCCAATCCGAGGTGACATTGCCGGCGAGCGAGGCCGCGGCCTTCTCGGATCCCGGCATCCAGGCGCCCATGACCTCGCGCGACATGACCAACGCGCCGGACCACCTCTACAACTTCTTCCTGACCTACGACTTCCCCGACGCCGGCACGCAAGTCTCGCTCTTCTACACCGTGCAGGGCGACACGCTCGTCGCGGGTGCCGGCGAATCGCTGGGCAACTTCATCCCGAGCCTGTACGCCAAGGAATACGACACGCTCAACCTGAGCCTGACGCACAACTTCGGCAAGCGCCTGAAGCTCGGGCTGCAGGCCAAGAACCTCACCAACCCGAGCATCGAGGAGGTCTACCGCTCCGACTACATCGGCGCCGACGTGACCAAGACCTCGTACACGAAGGGCATCGAGTTCTCGCTCGGCCTCTCCCTGACCTTCTGAACAACCATGAAGAACCGACTGATCACGATGGCTGCACTGGCTTGCGCGCTGGGACTGACGAGTTCCGGCGGTGAAGCCGAGGGACCGACGCTCGAGGAGACACGCCTCTCGATGAGCAAGTGGATCGAGACGCAGCAGATCATCTCCAAGGAGCGCAACGAGTGGCAGCAGGGCAAGGAGATCCTCGCCGGCCGCCTCGAACTCGTGCGCAAGGAGACCTCGACGCTCGACCAGGGGATCCGCGCCGCGCAGGCGCAGATCGCCGAGACCGAGCAGAAGCGCGACGATCTGCGCGCCGAGAGCGGCAAGCTCGAGGCGCAGGCCGCGCACATGGCCGAGTCGGCCGAGGCGCTCGAGGCGCAATTGCGCAAGCTCTATCCCTCGCTGCCCGAACCGGTGCAGACGCGCATCGCGCCGCTCTACCAGCGCATCCCGGCCGACGAGGCCGCCAAGGCGCGCGTTTCGCTCGCCGAGCGCTTCCAGAACGTGCTCGGGATCCTGAACGAGGTCAACAAGGCCTCGACCGAGATCACCGTCAGCTTCGAGGTGCGCACGCTCTCCGACGGCAAGCCCTCGGAGGTCAAGGCGATCTACGTCGGCCTGACGCAGGCCTACTACGTCAACGCCAAGGGCGAGGCGGGCATCGGCCGGCCGACGTCCGAGGGCTGGAAGTGGGAGCCCTCGGAGGCCGTCGCGAGCGACGTGCTCGCGGCCTTCGAGATCCTGCAAGGCAAGCACACGCCCGAGTTCGTCCCGTTGCCGGTGAAGCTCCCATGAAAGCACTCACGCACTTCCTCGTCGTCGTCTGTCTGTGCACCGGCGCGAGCGCGCAAACGCCCGCCGCGAGCGAAACCATCGGCAAGCTCTCGGATTCGGCGGGCAAGCAGCTCGCCGAGAGCGTCGCGGAGCTCAACCGCCTGCGCGAGCAGATCGCGGAGGAGAAGCTCCCGCTGGCGCAGGACCTGACCGCGCTCGAGGAGCAGGTCACGAAGCGCCGCCGCGACCACGACACGGTCGCGCGCGCGGTCGATTCGGGCAACCTCGAGCTCGCGAGCCTCAAGGCCGGGATCAAGGTGCGAGAGGACGAGCAGAGCTACGTCGGGAACCTGCTCGACGAGTACGCCAAGACCTTCGAGACCAAGATCGGCGTGGCCGAACTGCAGCGCTACGGCCCGTTCATCGAGACGGCCAAGCAGGCGCCCGAGAACACGGCGCTTTCGGCCGCGGAGAAATTCGAACGCCAGAGCGCACTCGCCGGCGTCTCGCTCCAGCGCCTCTTCGATTGCATGGCCGGACTGCGCTTCCCCGGTGTCGGAGTGGACCTGCAGGGCAGCGTGGTCGAGGGCATGTTCTCGATCATCGGGCCGGCCGCGATCTTCTCGGCCAAGTCCGGCGTGGCCGGGATCGTCGTGCCGCAGAACGGTTCGACGAAGCCCTTGATCCGCCCGCTCGAGGGAGCCATGCAACTCGGACTCGCGGCGCTCGTGGAGACCGGCGACGGCCTCCTGCCGCTCGATCCCTCGCGCGGCGGCGCGCTCAAGGCGCTGGTGCAGCGCACCAACCTGATCCACATCTTCCAGAAGGGCGGCCCGATCATGTGGCCGCTGCTCGTCGCCTCGATCCTGGCCTTCGGCACGGTGATCGAGCGGCTCTTCTTCCTCGCCAACGAGCGCCGCAAGCGCGACGCCGGCGCGATGGAACAGCTCTTCGCGCACGTCGAGCGCGGCGACACGGCCGGCGCGATCCGCATCAGCAAGCAGTCGAACTACTTCGTCGTGCGCGCGCTCGGCGGAGCGCTCGAGCACAAGGAGCACTCGCTCCCGAACGCGCTCTTGCACACGCAGGCGCAGGAGTTGAAGCGCTTCCGGCGCGGGATCCCGATCCTCGACACGGTCATCACGCTCGCGCCGCTGCTCGGCCTGCTCGGCACGGTCACGGGCATGATGGGCTCGTTCCAGCTGATCGGCGGCGAGCTCAGCGCTCCGGGCGCCATCACGGGCGGGATCTCCGAGGCGCTGATCGCCACCGCCTTTGGCCTCGGCATCGCGATCACGGCGCTGATCCCGTTCAACATCCTCAACACCAAGCTCGAGGAGGCCGGCCAGGAGATCGAGTCCGCGGCACGGCAGCTCGAGATCGTCGTGCGCGGACAGGAGAGCCGCGACGTGGTAATCGTGCCCGAGCATCGGCAGCACAAGCACGCCGCCCCCGAAACCGTCCTGAGCGCGAAGGACTGATCATGCACGGCTCCTCCTCATCCGGCGGCCGCAAGCGCGCGCGCATCGAGATCATCCCGCTGATCGACATCATCTTCTTCCTGCTCGCGACCTTCATCATGGTCTCGCTCTCGATGTCGAAGAACCAGGGCGTGCAGGTCGCGCTGCCGACCGCGAGCAGCGCCGCCTCGCTCGGCGACCAGTCCGAGCTCGACAAGGCCGTGACGCTGAGCGTCAACGAGAAGGGCGAGGTCTACTGGAACAAGGAGAAGATCACGCTGGCCCAGCTGCCGCTGCGCCTGCAGACGCTCAAGGCCGGCTCGAAGGATCCCAAGGTGATCCTGAACAGCGACGGCTCCTCGGCCTTCAAGTACGTCGTCGCCGTGCTCGACGAGGTGCGCAAGATCGGCATCGCCAAGGTCGGGATCAACACGGACAAGCGATGAAGTTCGCCTGGATCCTCGGCATCCTCTGCGCGGTCCTGCTGCACGCGGGCGTGCTGGCTTTCGGGGGATTGATCGTCGGCGGCGCCAAGCCGGATCACGGAACGCTGCAACAGGTCGAGCTGCTCTCGCCCGACGAGCCCAAGAAGGA
>Ga0302323_100000687_pt1 | contig 27336 bp, 50 predicted proteins | sample Fen_T0_3_FD_201950 | JGI IMG/M metagenome (GOLD analysis project Ga0302323, IMG submission 201950) | Peat permafrost microbial communities from Stordalen Mire near Abisko, Sweden - Fen_T0_3 | ecosystem: Environmental > Terrestrial > Soil > Wetlands > Permafrost | place: Sweden: Abisko...
CGAGCTGACCGGGGACCCGTCAACCGGGGCACCGGGGCACGTGCCTCGTGCCCTCCGTCGAGCGCGAAGCGGGGCACCGGGCACCGCGGCGCGTCGGGACGGGCCCCAGGATGCCATGAGCAACGCGTCATCGACCCTTGGCACCCTCACCCCTACCCCGCCCCTCCGCCCCTCCTACCCCCCTATTCCGGCCCTCCCCGGGCCCTTCCGACCTCCGGCCCTCGACCCCTGCCCTCCCAGCCCTGACGCAACGCCCCACCTACATAGGACCCGTGCTCCCGGGGCCCACTGTGGTGGCCCGCCACGGCCCATTGACGCGGTGCTCGGGCCCTTCGGGCCCCTAAACAACCCCTAAACAACCCCTAAACGCTGGCATGGCCCCTGCATTACCCCTATCCGTCCGGTTGGCACTGAGGGGCCCCTCAGAGGTACAATCGGAACTTTCCGAGGGCCCTCGGAAAAGACTCTAAACAACCCCTAGACAACCCCTCGTCACTTGCTATACTGAGGGTTCCTAGCAGCACCCAACCCAAAGGAGACCTATCGCCATGGCGTTTAAGCGTGTAACGGAGCTAGTTCCGGGTGATCTCGTGATAGTTGAGCCGAGCAAGGGCCGGCGCGCAGACGAGGTCATCCTGGCCACGGCAACCCGTTACGCATCGTTCGCGGGTGCGGGTGCCGCCTTGGGTGTCGAGGTAGTCTATCGACGTCACGGGACCTATCACTACAAGCGCTCCGAAAGCGTCGAGATTTCCGACACCAACTTTTCGTCAAACAACCCCTAACCACACACCTACCAAAGGACCTACCAATGTCTACCAACATGACTCTCGAAGCCCGCCTTGACCGCGCTCTGAAGTCTGCCGACGCCCACGATGCCATGGCCCGCAATCCCGAGCGCGTCAACGGTAAGCTTCTCCTCGCCCCCATCGAAGAGGCCCGCGACCTCTCGATTGCCCTCCCGACCGTCAAGGTTGCCGACGAGATCCTCAACTCCCACCGTGTCAACTGGACGGTTTCCAAGGTCCCGCTGTATCTCCCGACGGGCGCTGTGATGCCGGGCGCCTTTGCCCTCGTTCGCGACGACAACCGGGTCCCCCTCGCCACGGTCGGCTCGCGCTACACCGTCAACCAGAACACGCGGGGCCTCGCGGCGTTCGATGCCTTGGTCAAGGCTGGGCATCTCAAAGGCTACTCGAACGCGGGCATCTTCGGCGGTGGTCGGCTCGCGTGGATACAGGCTGAAATGGCGCGCTTCTCGGTCGGTCACCCGGACGACGAGCACGCGGGTTACCTCACGTTGACGATCTCCCATGGGTCACGCATGACCGACCGCTGGAATCCCTCGGCAACGCGCATCGTCTGCCGCAACACTTTCATGATGTCGCGGTCGGGCAACGCGGGCCTTCGGCTCGGTCATACCGCGTCGGGCAATGCCAAGTTCGAAGATGCGGTAGACCGGATCCTGCGCGCCGCTGCGGCACTGAAGGAGTTCAAAGCGCAAGGCGATTCCCTGTACGCTCGACAGATGACGTCGGCGCAAGCTCGGGCCTTTGCGCATGAGCTTTTCCCGTCGCACACCGATGACGTCTCCGGCAAGCTGACCGGCATGCGCGAACGGGTGATCGACCTCTTCGACAATGGCCAAGGGCAGTTTATGGCGCGCGGCACGCGGTTTGCCGCGTGGAACGCGGTGACGGAATACGCGGACCACACGCGCACCACGCGCCGCGGGGCGAGCGGCGACGATGCCGAGACGTCGCGCCTTAGCTCTGCGTGGTTCGGCTCGGGAGCTGACCTCAAAGATCGGGCCCTCAAACTCCTCCTCGCGTAGCGCCCCACCCCGGGGCCCGAGGGGACTTCCTTCGGGCCTCGTATGGGCCGCTAAGCAAGCAAGTGCCGTTGTGCGGCGTGGCCACGCCAGCGACGGAAAGGCATCCGGCCAAGCTCCGCGACAGACTTGCATGTGTCGGCGGAGGTCTATCAACCCCTATACGAGGTCTAAACAAATGTTCGTCACTGCGTGCGCGTATGAGTTACTAGAGGTGTCCGCCGACGATCGGACCCGCACCTACCCCGATGGTGCGCTCGACGTCTTGAGCGCGCTTGACGAGGCCCGTTGCCTGGCAATTCTTGCCCTCGGGCACCCCGACCGCACCGCGTCGCTGTGGTACACCAATGAAGCGCTTGACTTGTTACAGCGCATTGTCCCCTAACCAACCCCTACCCAATCTCTACACGGAAGCGACTGACTACCAATCCCTAAACAACGGAGAAACAATGTCTAAACAACTGTTACGTTTTATCTTGGCCCTCTGCGTCGTCGGCTGCGAGACGGCGCCGGAGGTCACCCTCGCAAGCTACTGTGAGGAAACAGGACACGCTTTCTGTGCGCGTGTTACCGCGTGCGGCTTGTCCGCGCCGACGTGCCTTGCAGACTTCGCCGCGGGGTGTTGCCCCGGGGGGATCTGCCCGGGTACTGTCAGCACCGAACAGACCGATACGTGCGTCTCGGCGCTCGCCACCGAAGCGTGCGGCGACGTGCAAGCGGGTCTCACGCCTGCCAAGTGTCGGCCGTGATCGAGAAGTGCAGTTGCGAGGAGTCGCAACACTTGCGCGTGGCCTTGACGATGATTCATGACATCGCCACGGGCCGCACGCGGGGCGGAGCGGTCGGGGACTTGGCCATCATTGGCAACCTTGCCGCGCAAGCGCTGGCGTTGAAGCGCCTGGAAGGCGACCCGGCGGTCTATCCGCTAGAAGGGTACGTGTTGGGCAATGTCTAAACAACTGACAGCGAAGGAATACCGCGAGCTATGCAATCGTCTTTGTCCGCTCGGGTGCGGACACAAGCTCGCATCACACGTCAACCCCGGGCGGCATTCGAAGCACTTCGGCGCTTGTCATCCGATCGTCGGCGGATTGATTGCGCCCGAGTGTGAGTGCAAGGGTCCGGGCGAAGTGACGATTCCGCCAGGGTGCGGGCGCAAGGTGATAGGTGGTCCGCGCTTTTGCGGCGAACTGGTATCACCGAACGACACGCACCCTCGTGCTGCGCGGGTGTTCTGCGAGACATGTACCCGCGCGAAAGTGACGGTAAGCAATGTCTAAACACTTGTTTATCAGCATCGGCATGTGTCCACACGGGTGGATGTATTGCGAGCAAGGGCCCAACGGGACCAAAATCATGCACGGGTTGTCACGTGACGACCTGTTGCGAAACATCGAACAATCAATAAGCGACGTCGAAGTGAGCTATGTTGTCGACGACGCACGAACGTGTAACGACCACACGCCGCCTAGCTGACAAGGAGACAGGACCATGGTAGACGAGGCACCGACCGATGACACCCAAACCGAAGGCAACCCTATGACGACTACGAAACCTGAGAAAAAGAAGCGTGCCAAGAAGCGCACGAAGAAGACGCCCGAGGTGAAGGAGAAGCGCGCCAAGGTTTGGGGAGCGGGCCGCCAGCGTCGCGGCGCCAAGCTCAAGGACAAGAGCAAGGCCAACGGCAAACCCGAGTTGACGGACAAGGGCCTCCCCGTGCGCCCGAAGTACGACGAACAACTGGGCATCCGCGTGTCCGCGGACGAGCGCGCAGAGCTGATCGAGCGGTGCCGAAAGGATGGACAGTTTAGTCTGTCGAACCTGATTCGCGCAGCGCTCAAGCTTCCGCCGCTCCGGTAGGAAAGGACGGGGCATCGCCCCCGCATGGCCGGGAATGCCGAGTCGCGCTCGGCAGGGTACGACCGCAAGGCGGAGGGTTCGAATCCCTCGCCCGGCCACCACACTAAGTAACAACCTATAAACAACTAGGAGACAACGACATGGCAAATGGTATCAGTGCCGCGCTTCCGACTGTGATGACGTGCGGGAAGATTTTGTGCTACGCCACGCCGACAATGGCGGCAATATTGTGCGGCACTCCGGTGCCCGGGAACAGACCGACTCAGTGCGCTGATTGCTGGAACGCCGATGCTGTAGCGACGGAGGCGCGTCGTATTGCGCTCAGTCCTTGCGGCCACACCCAAGCCGAACACGATCAGGGCTTCGGCGGGCAAAGCTGTGCCGTGATGGCGATCAGCGCTCCCCAGAACAACGCCCGACCGCCGACGCGCACAACCCCATGGCAGAGAATGGGCCTCGTTTCTCTGGTTAACTTCCAGACGGAGGAGGCCATCATCGCGGTTTTTGATCGGCTCGACATCGAGGAGGCGCATCGTACCATTTGGCGTACACCCTGGGGTGCGCTTCGCGCTTCCGCGATATTGTGGAATCGAACCAACCCCAACAAGCCGTGACGAAAAGAGAACCGATGGGATGGATTGACCGATTGGTAAACAAGGCGGGAAACATTGTCGATAGGTTGTTTCCCAAGTGGGAAGAAGAGCGCGACGACGATCGCCCCGGCGCTGTCATCTACGTCATGCGCTCCACGGATGGCGACTACATCGTGCAGGATGAGGGCGACGGTTCGTGGTCATGGGTGCTCGTAGATCCGGAGACCGGAGCGCCGCTCGACCTCGGCGCCAAGCTCCCCTCGCTGGAAGCGGCCAAGACTCACGCGGAAACGCACTATCGCGGAGAGGCCGCGAAAAACAAAGGTTGAAAACCGCGGTGAATTGCATACGATAATCCCGCATGCCCGAGAAGAAGGACAACACCGCACTCCTCGCCGTCGGTGGGCTCGCCGCGGTGGGGACCCTCGGTTACTTCTTCTGGTACGCGCCCCGGGTCGCCGCGCGACGCCAGATTGAAGCCACGATGCTCGCGAACGCCAAGAAGGCGCAAGCGTCGGGCGCGCCCAACTGGAAAGATCAGCTCTCGTCGGCTGCCTGCATCGCCGCTGCCGCCTACTACAGCGTGCCGCCAAGTATCAGCGGCCCCCTCTGTCGCAAGTACGCTCCCGGGCTCGTTCGGCGCGCCGTGTCCGACGCCTACACCACCACGAAGGGCGGCGTCATCGGCACCGTTCACGGTGTGGAGAGCGCCGCCGGTTCGATTGGTGGCGCGGCGCTCGGGGTGGGCAAGAGCGTCGCGGCGCCTTTCGTCTCGGTGGGCAAGAGCATCGGGAATGTGTTCAGCAAGATTTTCTAGACAAGCTCTAAACAATCCCTAAACGAAAAGGAGTCTCGTATGCTGAAGCTATCGGCGGACTTGCCACGCGCTCGTAGGGCGGTGGAGGCCAAGTTGAAGATGGTGATCTTGGAGCTTCAAGGCGTGAAGCCCTACTTGACGGCGGACATGGACGCCGACACGCGGAAGGACGTCGAGTCGACGGTGAGACGCGCGGCCGAAGTGCTGGGGGTCATCGCGAAATCGGTCAGCGAGATGACCAACGTCAAGCGCCGTCGCCACGCGGGAAACTTCAAGCTTGGCAACCCCGGTGGCCCCGGGCGCGGGCACCACGAGCCGATTTCGATGAGCGGCGGGGTGGTTCGTGGTGGCGGCGGCGGAGGGGGTTGATGGCTGATTTCACCGTCAAGTTTCCCGTCTTCCAGCTCGGGGAGGCGCATCGGGGCGTCCTCCTCTCCGCCAAGGTGCGCGTCGACGGCTACGCCGACGTGACGTTGCTGACCGACGACGGCAAGGGGCTTCTTGTCGTGATGCCCATGTCGCGGGTCACCGAGGCCGTGCAGCGGGGCCCGTATGTGGTGCTCGTCGAGGTCAAGAACGTCGGCGGTGAACAGGTGAGGGGGGTGGGGATCCTCGGGCCCGACGGCCAGCCGTTGTGAAGGTCCACTACCACGCGGAAGGCGCCGTCGCCGCGCCCTGTGGCTACAAGTTCAATCCCCGGCTCCGCGGGCTCGATTCGTGCTCTACTTGGAACAAGAGGGTCGCGGTGCCTGTATCCTGTCGCGACTGCCTTCTCTTCTATCAACCTAAGCCGTGGAAGGTGCCATCGTGGGAAGGGCTCGGAAAAAAGGTGCGGTGAAGATCAACGCGGCCTACGGCAAGGCCCCGCGTACGATGCTGGATGACCTCGCCGATTTCGTGGGCGAGCTGGCGGCGCGGCCCTTCGGAGCGCGCTCACCGCTCGGGCGCGCGGCGGCGGCGGCGACGTCGACATTCACGAGGCACGTGGCGCCGCAACAGTTGCGGTACATGAACGCGGTCTCTGCCTACCCGCCCGAGCTGACAGACCAAGCAAGCCCTAAACAAAAGCAAGACAAGTGGAAAACAATTGCTCCCGGGGTCGCGTACTGCCCCGCCCCCAAGCGGAAAAGGATCTCATGAGCGAAGGCGAGTTTCATTTCAGCCTGACCGAGCGTCGCGACCGTAACGGAGACGTGTATCTCTTCGTCGGGCTCAAGATGCTCAACTCGGTTTTGTTCATTCGCCCCGAACCTGTTGTCGCGGGCGAGCCGCAACGGTGGCAAGCCATTCTCAAGCCCTATCGACCTAAAGGAGAACAAGACAACTACGACGACCCGTGGAAACAGTCCGCAAACGATTCAACAGCAAGTGACAAACAAGGAGACAGACGATGAGTGACACGAAAGCACCAAGCCTGAAAGACGTCCTCAACAAGGGGTTGAAGGCGACGGGGCAAGATGTACCGGACGGCAACTATGCGGGCGTGCTGTTCGCGTTCGGCGACCCGTTCATGCTCGCGGTGTCGGAGAAGTTCAAGAAGGCGAACGGCCCCACCGAGCGCGCCGTCATGGAGCTGCACTTCGGCGTCAAGATCAAGGAGGGCATCGGCGCCGTCGCCTACCTCGTGCCGGTGCCCGAGGGCGGCGCCACCAACAAGAAGAGCAACCTCTACAAGGCGTTGAAGGCGCTCAAGGGGGCCGACACCACCTTCTTCGACAAGGACGGCAATTTCAAGGAAGGTGTTACGTTGGAGCGCTTTCTCGGCGCCAATGCGTCGGTGCAGGTGAAGCACAACGCCAAGGAATTCGCGCAGGTCGAGACGTTGTCGGGCGCCATGGATGGCGTGGTTTACCCGACGCTCGACGATTGTAAGGTGCTCGCGGAGTCGCTGAAGGCCGACAACGACAACATCCCGTTCTGAGGAGTGCGCCGCGCGCCTACCGCGGCTAACCAAAATAGTAGCAGGCACACACGTCGCGGCCCCGGGAGCTGTCCTCCCTCCCTCATCCAACCCGGCTCCCGGGGCTCGCGGCGCTGTTGTTCTACAATCTCTAAACAACCCCTAGGAGAATGCTCATGAGCTGGCGGGCCGGAGACTGGGATGATCAGCGTCGCAGGGCCAACAACGAGCGCTTTCGCATCGTCACGGTCAAGTCGCTCGTGGTGCTCCACGTGACGGACAAGGCTCTCCTTGTCATCGAGAAAGAGACGCTCGAAGCGATGCAGGCGGCTGACCAAGGCATCGCCGATTTCAAGAAGTGGGTGCCCCTTTCTCAGATCAGGTCGCCCTCCATTCCTCTGTTGGAGATTGACAAGGACGACGAGGTTGACCTAGGCCTTCCCCTGTGGCTCGTGCAAGAGAAGGGCTTCCTTTACGAATAGCAAACAATCCCTAAACAACCCCTAAGCGAACTAGGAGATCACATGTTGAATGACACTCTCGGTATCCCGGAGCACATCGAAGAGGCGCCCACCACCAAGATATGCGACCTCGAAATCCGGCCCTACACCATCGAAGAGCACTGCCAGTGCGGCGCGGTGGCCGTCAATATCGACCCCGCCAAGCTGCGGGTCATCACGACCCGGACCCGCATCTACATCGTCCGCTGCCCGAGCTGCCCGAGGTCGTGATGCGCGCCCTCGCGTTCATCTACGGGGCAATGGTGTCGGTCCACGTCGCGTGCATGCTGGGCTGGCTGTGAGAAAGGCCGGCAAGGGATTCTGGCGGTGCCGGCGCTGTCAGCATCGTAACCAAGGCTGGGCAACCCGGTGCCAGCGTCCCGTGATGAATGGTTGCGTCAAGGGGATCTGCGGCCATCGACGGGGCGAGGAGTTGCCGTGCTCGGGCTCATGAGCGCGATGATCTGCAAGCCCGGTGACCCATGCGTACATCACGCGGACGAGCCGGGCTCACCCGAGAAGTGCCCCGGTTGCTGTGACTGGGGTGATTGCCGGCGCGAGGCCACCCTCACGATATGCGACAGTGAGGGGCTCGTACCACTCTACGTGAACGAGCTGAACGGGGGTGAGAATCCAATTGACGATGTCTGTCTATGTGTTTGGCATTTGGTAGAGGTTGTTAAACGATTGGGAAGGGAGCTGAACAATGTCCAGTGACGAAGAGAAAGCGACGGCGGTCGCGCGACTCGTGCGCAAGATGAGTCAGCCGGGGTACGTCATCGAGCAACGCGAGCCCGCCGCGTGCAAGGGTTGCGGCTGATGCCTGAGGAAATCGGAATACGCTCAACAAGTTCGTTGTCGGCCGGCTCGGCAACGATCTCGTCATCATGCGACCGCATAGCCGGCTCTCGGACGCCGACGCCCCTGTTGCTGGCGGCGTATCTCGTGGCGCTCGCGGAAGGCGGGCGCGAGGCGTTCGATAAGGTATACGCAGCGGTTTGCAACACCTAAACAATGCCTAAGCAATTACCAAGTCAGATGACAAACGAGATTCTAGGCGGCCTGACGCTCAAGCACGTCCGTCGCTACTCCAACATGATTCGGGCGGCGGAAGAAGGTCGCGGTCACAACATTCGCATAGAGGAGTGTCGCCTTTTGTTGCCACCGACGAAGCTCTGAGGGAAATCCGCGAAGCGTTCGAGGACGAAGGATAAACATGTCAACATCAGTTGTTCAACAGAAACAGTTGCGCAAGTATCTCCGGCTCGGGAAGCTCGCGCAGGAAGCCGCGGAGGCGCTTCAGCGCATCGAAGATCAGCAAGCTATCCTCGGGCTCGAAATCACCAAGCTCTTGGAAGATGGCGCTACCGTCGAGGACGGCGACCGCAAAGCCCTCCTCAACACCGAGACCGGGGCCCGCCGGCCGCCGTGGAAGGACGTCTACCTCGATCACATGTTCGTGGAACACGAGCGTCCGGTGGCGGACGAAGAGCGACGAGTCATCGGCAACTGCGAACCAAAGACCAAACAAGTTCTAATCGTCACCTAGACAAGGAGATACCATGCGCATCTACGTTGCTTCGAGCTGGCGGAATCTCATTCAACCGGGGATCGTCCACGTCCTCCGGCGTATCGGTCACGAGGTCTACGACTTCAGAAATCCGCCCAACAAGAGCGGTTTCGGGTGGGGGCAAGTAAACCCGAATTGGAAGCGGACAGAGAGCGGACTGGCCAGCGAAGGGAAGGTTGAACCTCAAGTCTGGCGAGAAATGCTCCGTCACCCCATCGCCGAAAGGGGCTACGCCGCGGACAAAAGCGCCATTGAATGGTGTGACACCATCCTCTACGTGCTCCCCTGCGGCAAGAGCGCGAGCTGGGAGCTGGGCTATGCCACGGCCAAGGGGAAGCGATCTTTCGTGCTCGCGCTCGAACCCTGTGAGCCCGAGCTGATGTTTCTCGCGTCGGGGATCCTCGTCTCCATGGACGAGGTCTTCGAGGTGTTCGGGGAGCCGAAGGAAGACGAAGCGGCATGAAAAGCGTTGTCTTACTGTTCGTTGTGGCATTGGTGGGAGGTTGCAATGGGAGTGCAAGGCAAAGTGTTCTGGCGACAACTGATACCGGCGTGGGTGGCGGTGGTGGCGGCGGGGCTGATGACAGCCGACCTGTCGACGACGGCGGGCGCGAACCTGTGGTGGGGGAGCTTCCTGGGGAGCGGGTTGATGGCGGCGGGGTGGATGACCTCCCTGATCTGGGCCCCGAAGTGCCGGTGTCAGAGCAACTCGACGCCGCCGAGGACGGGCCCGCCGAGGCCATCGACGTAGCGCCGGAGGCCGTGCCAGACGCTGACCCGCCCGACGTGCTCATGAGCACGCAGATATTCCCAGGGCTCTGCTGTGGGCAACCGGGTACCCCGTGCCAGTCCATCCGCACCACGGGCGCGTGCTGCCCGTCGTCGATGACCACCGCCGAGTGTCAGGTCATGTGGGGAGAGGAAGCGTGGTGCTACTGCCCGGCGGTGACCGCCGAGGGAACGCGGTTTGATTGCATGTACAAGCCTCCCGGGTTTAATCTACCGGCAGATCAGAACTGGGCCTGCGTACATCTCTAAACAATGCCTAAACAATGCCGGGCACAGTACATATCAACCCGATGGACTTTCGGGATGTATTGTACAAGGTTCGTTTAACACTTGGACGCCGTCAAGACCTGGGGGATGCTCAACCCCCAGTCGCGCGGCCACATCCACAAGGCCGCCGCAGACGTTGTCAAGTGCTACGAACAGATCGCCTCGCTTCGTTCGGCCAGCGTCGAGGTGACCGCGGTCAAGGTCCGGGCCGCGGTGATATTTCTCGAACGGCTCACGGCGGCTGTACACTCAGCCCGTAGAGTCATGACAGACGACAGGAGGAGAGCGCTCGGAAACATCGCACAGGCGAAGCGGAAGCTTGTGGCGTACATCCAGCTCAACATCTTCGAGCACACGTGACGCTACAAGACCTCGTCGCCCGGCTCGGGATAGCCGAGCTGGCCAGACGCGCAGGGGTCACCCCAGCCACCCTCAAGAAGTGGCTCATGCACGGGCCCTCGGCGCGGGGCGCCGGGGTACTGGCGACGGTTCTCCGGCGGCACGAGACCTCGACGAAGGCGGCGGTCACCCGACGACGGCACGCACAGGAGGCGACGGGGATCTCAGTCCCGCCCGAGTCGGAGTTGCCGGCCGGGCAAGTCCTCCCCATCAGGACACCTACCGGCCGCGAGAAAAAAGCTGCGTTCAGGGCGGAAGACCTCGGCACCGCCACGAAACAACCTATCGATTCAATCTACAACGTTGGTGACATCGAATGGGTGACGATTGGAAAGCCGGTTGACGAGGTCACGGTCAACGAAATTGTAGACATTGCGTGGCGTATCTACCAAGACAGCCGCCGAGACTTCATACAATGCAAGTTTCTCTTCTTCAGGTACATTCCCTTCAACCCTCTATATCGCGGCGAATTAGCTAGGAAACAAGGCACGTGGGTCGAGTGGTGGGCTCAAACGAAGGCCCTCGAAACCCTCAACGCATTCACCAACAACGTCGACTACATCATGGACTTCAGTTACAAGGCCGCCGAAACCCGGGTCATCTTCCTCGAAATGATCGGCGTGTTGACCTTCGACCACCGCTCTCAGCTCGAAATCACTAGACCGTTGGGCAGACGCTAAACAAACCAAGGACAACCGCATGACAAAGATGGAACAAACTCTAGGCAAGGCGGTATACGACGCCATCATGGATCGGGCGCAAGGGCTGAACTTCGTCGACAAGATGGTGTTGATGAACGCGCTCCAAACGGAGGCCGAGTTTCGGGCGATCCCCATCGCTCAGCAACGGCTCTTTGTCGAGGTGGGCATGGCGGCGGTGAGGGCGTTGCAGGCGATGAGCGCGGCGGGCGGCGGCTAGTTGGAGACCCTCAAGCCCCTCAAGGGCAAGCCCAAACACCGCGACATAGCTACCATCGACATCGAGACCCGCCAGTGGGTTCACCCCTACGCGGTGGGCTTCTACGACGGTACCGAGTACCGGGATTTCATTGGTACCGCCTGCATCGCGGACGCGATGTTGTATGTCCTGCAACCGAAGTACATCGGCCGATGGATTTACGCCCATAACGGAGGCAATTTCGACTTCATCTTCTTCCTGAAGGTGTTGCTCTCCCGCGGCATGGAGCGGCGCTTCAAGACGGAGATCACACCCATCGGCTCGTGCATGTTCCGGCTCGACGTCTACGAGCTGGACAAGGACGGAGACATCCGCGCTACTGCCAAGCGCAAGAAGGTCAAGTGGACCTTTCTCGACTCGGCGAGGCTCATGCCCATCCGGCTCAACGACCTCGGGCAGACCTTCGGCCTCGGCAAAAAAGTCGAGCTGGCCATGAGCTATGACGACCTCGCCGAAGAGAAGAATCGCCCGTTGATGCGCAAATACTTAGAACAAGATTGCGTGTTGCTATACAAGGCGGTAGCAAAGATTCAACAAGCCATAAACAACCTGGGAGGGGAGATAGGGCCCACCCTTCCCTCGACGTCGCTCGACCTGTTCCGGCGGCGCTACCTGCGCGAGTACATCCACACCAACCGACATTTCATCGAGTGCCCCGACCACGGCAAAAAGCCCGGGGATAGCGTGTGCCACGGGTGCGGACACGACTTCATTCGAAAGGCGTACTACGGGGGTCGGGCGGAAATCTTCCGGATGAAGTTCGCCCCCTCTCCCGGGCACGAGCGCGCCAAGCTCTACGACGTCAACTCGATGTATCCCGCGTGCATGCTGGAGCCCATGCCGGTGGGCCCGGGGATCGTGGTGGAGGGCCCCGAAGTCACCGAAGCGTTTGTCTACAAGAACGCCAAGGGCAAGACGGGGATCGTCGAGTGCGACGTCTACGTGCCGGAGAATTGCTACCTCCCGCCGCTTCCCGTTCGCTACAAGGGCGGCAAGCTCATGTTCCCCACGGGCCGCTTTCATGGCTCGTGGGATACCGCAGAGCTGACCTTGCTCAAGGAGGTGGGCGGACGCATCGAGAAAGTCACCAAGTCCATATGGTTCGAGGAAGCGTGCATCTTTGGCGGCTTCGTAAAGGAAATCTACAAATACCGCAACAAGGACAACCCCGAGTGGAACGCGGGGATGGATTGGATTGCGAAGATCCTTTTGAACGCTTGCTATGGAAAATTCGGCATGCGCGAAGAGCGCGAGCGAATCGTCATCCATCCGGAAGAGGTCATAGGGCTGACCCCCATCGACCTCACGACCGACATCTGGCTAGAAGACGTGCGAGTCTCGCCGTCGTACATCGTTCCTCAGCTCGCCGTCCACATCACGGCGCTCGCGCGCCGGCAATTGTGGAGCATTCTCTATGACGTTGTTAAGCGTGGAGGGAGAATCTACTACTGCGACACCGATTCGGTGGTGTGCTCGGGCGTTGACCTACCAGTTGGTAGACAACTGGGGGCGCTCAAGTTAGAGAACGTTTTGACACGCGCCGAGTTCATCTTGCCGAAGCTCTACCTCATCGAGACCGAGGAGGAATCGAAGAAAAAGAAGCGCGAAAAACACCTCAAGGTGAAGGCCAAGGGGATGGGCCCGGGGATTCGGATCGGCCTCGGCCTCGGCGACGACGAGCTTGACGGCCAGCTCTCGGAGAGCGAATTCATAGACCTCGTGCGGAAGGGAATTCCCCTGGAGCGCCATCGCCTGACGAAGTTTCGCGAGTCGCTGGCGGACCTCGTGAAGCACAAGCTAGACTTCCCGCGAATCATCGCCTCACCAAAGTCTATACAATCGCTATACGACAAACGACAAGTGCTAAACGACTACGACACACGTCCATTGTCGTTGTAAAACAGGTGTTTTTCAGGTGTGCTAGAAGGAGCTAACTATGAGCGAAATGCCGTCTATGGAACCTGATGAGTTCGAGATTCCGGCTGAATTGCCGTCAACGACGCGCACAACGCGCGGTGCGCGCGGGCGTCCGAAGGGCAAAACGACGACAACAACGGTCACGAGACAGATACTCACCGATCCGGAGGACGAAGAGAAGCCCCCCGAGATGACTTTCGCGTCACTCTTCGACGCGGGGCCCGATGACAGCAACAACGAAGTCGTGGCACGGGTACGGGTGTTCCGCAGTGAGCCGCGCGAGGGCCACCTCGGTTACATCGATGACATGGACGCGACCGAGACGTTCATCAAGGAGCACTGGGGAGGCTCGACGTACCGACTCGAAGGCGTGAACAGCAGGGGGCGCATTGTTCGCGTACGAACGATTGCGGTAGCTGGCGATCCGATTTTCGTAGGTGAAGCGTTCGAGGCGCAGTGGCGTCGGCAAAAAGGACTCGGGCCGCGCGGCGCGAGCACGGGCGAGTCGATGTCCATGAAGGACATGTTGGCCGTCATCGAAGCGCGAGAGCAAGCGTTGCGCACGGAGCTGGCCGCCAAGGAAGAGCGCGACCGTCGCGAGCGTACAGAGCGCGATGAATCCCGACGCCGCGACGAGCGCGAATTTCTCTTGCAGCGCGAGCAATCTCAGCGTGAGTGGGATGAGCGCAAGCGCCGCGACACAGAGGAGAGCGACCGGCGCCGCGCGCAGGAGCAAGACGCGCGTGACGAGCGCCGCCGTCGCGACGTCGAGGAAGCCTCAACAAGGCAACAGCAATTCATGACTCAAATGCTAACGATTGTTCAGTCACAAGCGGCCAACACGATAGCATTTGTCAAGGAGACGTTGAGCGGCAAGCCGACCTCCGACCCCTCCGATATGCTCATGAAGGGTGTGACGCTGGCGATGAAGCTCCGCGAGGCCGGGGAGAGCGACGAGGGGGAAGGTGACTTGCTCACGACGGTCGTGAAGAACCTCCCCGAGATGCTCAACAGCGCGAGCGGAGCGATCACGGGCGCCATTCGCGAGGTGAAGGGGTTGCCGCCACAGGCGCCGAAGGCGGCGGCGGCGTCGGGCGGGTTGACGTTGCCGCCGGGCCCGGTGTCGGCGAAGTTCGCGGCGCTCGTGAACCGGATTCAGGCGTCGGGTGGCGACCCCGAGGCGACGCTGGGGGCGCTCGCTGACCGCTTGCTCGCGTCGGCGCCAGTGCCAGCGAAGGCGCCGCGCCCGAACGCGCCTGTGTTCGACCCGGGGCCGCCCGCTCCACAGCCACAAGCCGCCCCGGCACCGTCGACGACTCCACAATCCGCCAACAGCAACGGCACGACGGAGCCCGCGCCGAAGGCGCCGCCGGAAGAGGGCGTGGTGCGGATGTCGTTCGGCAAGCCGAAGGCGAAGGAGGAGGCCACCGCCAGCCCGGTTGTCGAGTAGGTGGTACCCTGATCTGATGCGCCAGCTCGCGGAGTTTGGAAGCGACCACGGACCGACGTACCTCGCCGAGTTCAAAGACCTCGACGATGAGCTTAGGTTCCTGCGGCGGACGATCACGTCCTACCGCATGCGTCCTCAGATCCGCGACCTGGCGACGTCAATCATCTCCAACTCCGGCGTCCTTCAGCGCGACAAGAAGGGGCAAGCGCTCGCCATCGCCGAGTGGACCGCGGCGAACATCTACTACATCCACGAGCTACCCGAGCGCTTCCAGCTTCCCGACGAGACCCTCAGGTCTAAACATGGCGATTGCGACGACTACACAACCCTTATCGGTTCGCTAATCGAGGCGATAGGGATTCCGAGCATCATGGTCGCCATGCGCATCGGCATGAAGTGGTCTCACATCTTCCCGGCGGCGCGCCTGCCGACCGGACTTCTACCTCTCGACGCGACGAACCGATTCGGCTTGAATGTCAACCCGATAGCTCAGTCCATCGCCGCGGGAAAGGCGGTTTCCCTTAAGTTAGCTTGACTTAAGGTATTTTTTCGTGCTCAATTTCCGTGCATGAACATCTACGGTGTGCCGGCGTCGCATCAGGAGAGGGCTTACAACGAGCTGACCGTGCCCGGGTCGTTCGCGACTTCGGTGAACACGCGCAAGACGAAGATGGACAAGGATCTGCGCGACGCTGCGCACTCCGTTGCCGCCGCGGTGTGGCCGTCGCCGATGACCATCAGCACGGACAGCAATCAGTACGTGCAACAGATGGCCGCCAACACCTATCCGGGGATGAACGGCCTCCCCGGGTTCGAGGACGCCTTCCCGAGCCTTTACCCCGCGCTCAACGACATCAGCGACGAGGGCATGGGTGACACCAACTGGGCCGACGTCGCGAAGACGTTCGTCGACGAGATTGGCAAGGGTGTCGGCGGGAAGATCAGCGGCGTCAACCCGTGGTCCGCGACTCCCAAGGTGACCGCGCCCGTCACCAAGCCGGCCGACAACACGGTGAAGTACGCGCTCATCGGCGGCGCGGTGCTCTTCGGCGGCATCCTCCTCTTCAAGGTCCTGAAGTAGAAAGGCGACCATGCTGTACGACCTCGAAGAATTCGACACGCATCGCCTCGGGCGCGTGGCGCCTCAATTCGGCGAGTACGATGACAACCGCCTCGGACGCGTGGCGCCTCAGTTCGGCGACATGGAAGGGATCTGGGGCTCCATCACAGGCGCCGCCAAGAAGGTCGGCGGGGCGGTCTCGAAGGTCGCCAAAACGACCGTCAAGTACAGCGAAAAGGCCGGCGTGATGCCGTTTAAGGCGCTGAACAAGGTGGCTCAGTCGGGCGTGCGCCTCGTCTCGGGCATCGGCAAAGAGACCGGCAAGCTCGGAGGCACCATCCTCGCCGCGCCGGCCAAGGTCACCATCGAGGCGACGAAGGGCGTGATCGGCGGCGCCAAGGGCACCATCGGCAAGCTCGGCAACATATTCAAGCTCGGGGGAGGTTCGTCGTCGACCACCACTCAGCAAGCCGCGACGGAAGTCGCTCAGTCACAGGGCCTCATTCCCGGATCGTCGGCGCCGCCCGCCGCCGCGCCGCCCGGGGGAGGGGGCGTGTCGAGCACGTCATCGGGGCTCACCACCACCGGAGCCTCAGGTGAAGGTGCCACCTTCGACGTCGCGGCGGCACAAAAGGCCCTCGACGGTGGCGCGAGCCCCGCGGATGCCGTGAAGGCCGGCGAAGAGGCCGCTTCTCACGGCGGCATGTCCACCACCACCAAGATCGCGATCGCCGGGGGCGCCGCCGCTGCGCTGTTCATCGGGTACAAGATGTTGCGCCGCCGAGGTGGCGGCCGTACCAAAAGTTAACGGCTCGTTCTGGAGTCGTTTAACGAAGAAGAAGCGTCGCCGTCGCAACCCTCAACCGATGTCTAAACAAATGGCCAAGGCTCAAGACTTCTACCGCGATTTTCACTGGGGCGATGACGCCGAGGAATTCGTCGAGGCGAAGTTTCCCAAGGCCCCCAAGGTTGCGACCAAGCTCGGGTCGCTCCATTCCGTCGCCTACGAGACGACGAAGGACGGCGAGACCGCTATCTGGGAACACGAGTTCGGCGAAGAGGGTGGCGAAAAACCCGATCTGGTGGTCGATGTCTCCAACCAACAGCTTCACATCGTAGGAGGCTCGTACACCGTCGAGCCTCGGGGAATCGTGGACTGATGACCAAACGCGACGTCAAACACATCGTCGTCGGCGGGAGCCTCGGGCTCGCGGCCTTTCTCACCTTTTGGTGGCTGAAGAACCGCAAGCCCGCCATCCCGGAGATCGCCCCGTCACAGGTGAAGTGGGAGCTGCCCAATGGCTAAGCGCCGACATCCCCTCTCGCGCCAGAAGAAGACCGCCACGACGATCGCCGTGCTCGGGCTCGGCGCCGGCATCGCGGCCTACTTCCTCTTCGTCCGGAAGAAGAAGGTGACGCCAACCATCACGTCGAGCGGCGCCACCGTGAAGCGTATCCCGATCGCCAACGCTGCCCCCGACGCCTACGTCAAGGGCTCCGACGCCAACAAGGCGCTCACCGCCGCGCAGGACGGTTGGTATGCGCTTCACCCTGACGAGCCCTTCGTCAACGACGACGGGACGTGCAATATCCTCCCCGAGTTCGACGACGGCACGGATATCCCCGGATGTCTGAACCAGTCCCCACCGTCCGATTAGCATTCCAACACCAACGAGGAAGCAATGGCCAAACTTCGAGGAGCCGCAAGGGTAGCATTTCTCCGCCGCATGGCGCGGGGCCGGGCGAAGGCGCGCCGTAGCTCCGGGGTGGCCCGTGCTCGCACGACGGGCAAGCGTCGCACGGCTCGCCGGGCGGTGCGCTCCAAGGGCTACTCGGGCACCATCTACCGAAGCCGGAAACACGCGGGCGTTGTCCGGTTCCGCGTGCGACGCAATCCGTTGCAGGCGCTCATCGCCAACCCCGGTGAGCTGGTGCCGTACGGTTACAAGTTCCCCGCCCGAAAACGCAGGAAAAAAGGAGCAACGAGCATGGCCAAGAGAAGGAAGCGAAGAAGCGGAAGGCGTCGGGTTCGCCGGGCGTCGCCTCGCCGAAGGACCTACCGACGTCGCCCGGTTCATCGCCGCCGTGCTCGCCGTCGTGCCCACGCGCGTCGTAGCGGCGTGGCGAGGGTTCGGCGTGGCACGCGGGTGATCTACATCAACCCGCGTGGCCGGCGTCGTCGCGGTCACCGTGTCCGGCGTCGTCGCAACCCGGGCTTCGGTGGTCTGTTGCGCATGGCGTTCGTGCCGTACGCGACCGGCGTCGTGACCTCGGCAGCGATGGCGATGCTCGACTCGGGGCTCGCGCAGTGGCCGATGGTGGGCAACATCGTCAAGGCCGGCGGCGCGCTGGGGATCGCGGCGTTCTTCGGCCGGCGTCACCCGCTGGCGGCTTCGGCGGCCATCGGCGCCATCGGCGCCACGCAGGGCTACCCGCTGGCGACCAAGCTCGCGGGCGGCATGTTCGCGCACACGCCCGCTCAGGCCGTCAAGGGCCTCGGCGAGATGAGCGACAGCTACCCCGAGATGGGAGCGCTGTTGCAAGGTGGCCTGGGGGCGCTGTTGCAGGGCCCGACCGACGTGCCGATGTCGTCGAGCAACTACCAGACCGCCTTGCAGAACATGGCGGACGACGACGACGACTCGTAGGAGCAACGTCTAGACAACGCCTGAACGGCCTCTGAACGACGTCTTCTGACCAAAGACCACAAAACACTGAAGGGGGCCGGTCTCCCCCTTCCACTTCGGAGACAACATGAATCTGAACGAAATCAAGCAGAGCGTCATCCATGGGTTCCTCGACCGTTGCGTGAAGGTGGGCGGCATGACCGCCGACATGGCGCGCAACATCCGCATCTTCGCCAACCCCACCGAGGAGATCGTGGACGCGGGGTTGCACCGCAAGAAGATCCACATGTTCGCGCGGGGCGGACAGATGCTGTCCTCGGGTGGCGGGGCGCGGGCGCGTCTGGAGGAGAACTACCTCTTCGACACGCGCCGGTTCCCCACCTTCGTGGCGGCCGAGGCCTTTCCGCTGGCGGCCGGCATCCCGGCGCAGGAGTACCTGTTCTTCCAGAACGCCGTCGGACAGCCCGCCATCAACAACGGCTTCAGCCCGATCATCACGGTCATGACCGAGCTGGAAACCAACATGGACGTGGCGGGGCAGATCGCACAGGGCAAGAACTTCGTGTTCAACCAGCTCGGGGTCAGCTTCAACGCCGACATCGGAACGGTGGACGCGGGGATCTTGCTGGAGGCCGGCGCGCTCCGCTTCGAAAAGCAGGGCGGCCAGTACGCCCTCAAGCACGGCCCCATCCGCATGTGGCCGGGCGGCACGGGCATCGCCGGCTACGCGGCGACGGCGGTCGGCGGCGCGCCACTGACCATCGCGTCGGCGCACAACGGGACCGCGGACATCCGCGCCCCGCGCAAGCTCGCCATCCCCCGCGTCATCCGGGAGAAGGAGAGCTTCGCGTACAAGTACCTCGTGCCGCGCGCTCAGCGCAACACGTCGTCCACGGCCGCGACCTTCACCGCCATGACCGCCCCGTGCATCATGACGATCTGGTTGTGGGGCGGACAGCAGGACGCCATCCCGGTCTAACCGGAGAGGCGAGGGTAGGGGTTCTCTTCGGAGGACCCCCTCCTCCGCCGCTTCGTTTAGCGGATGGTAAACAACAACCCAACATCCCCGGGAGAAAGGGGCACCGATGATTCCCTGGAACGTGGCGTACAAGCGCCTCACGAACAATCCTGATTTTCTGTTGCTCTTCGGCAAGATGTTTCGGCAGGACGAGTTTCGGCCCTACAGCTACGCGCTGAAGTTCGACAGCTTGCAACCGGCGCTGCAAGCCGCCGCCGCCACGCCGAACACGGGCGACGTCGTCTTGACGGCCGCTGACTGGGGAGCCCCCACGACTTCGGTCACCCCGGGACCGCCGCTCACGCGCCTCGTAGACTTCCCCTCGGGAGCCGTGGTGCTGAGTGTCACTGGAAGCGCGAGCCTCGCACAGGCGAACCCTCGTCGCGTCAACCCGCTGTTGAACGTCACCTATACGTACAGCCCGAGTGAGAGCAAGGGCCGGCGTGAGATGTTCGTGGTGGATCTGGAATACGTCGACACCGACAACATTTGTGCCGGCAACCCCATTTCGGAGCTGGTCTCCAACCCCAACTCGGCGATCATCACCGAGCCGCCCATTGTGGCTGCCGCGCTATTCGGCGGCGGGAGCCGGAGTGCCTGCCCATCGCACGAGTTCTACGTGGCGCCGGGACTCGGCATCAACGTGACGGTGCGCTCGCTGGCGCTGCCGTCATTCCTTCCGCTGGCGGGTGATTCTCCGCCCAACATGAACGCTCACGTGGTCATGCACGTCATGATCCCCGGCACGGTGACCTTGAAAAAGGCTGCCTGAACAATCTCTAGACAGTTGCCCAACAACCCCGGTGACCCCGGGAAATCCCTGACGAGGGACAGAAAGGGACTCCCCATGATCCGATGGCGTGAAGCGTTCGAGCGGTGCAAGACCTCAATCGAGTTTCGACGATACTTCGGCACCGGCAACAAGCCGCCCGAGGCGTCGGACTTCCGATACCTCGCCTACTGCCAGCAATTCAACGCGGTCGCCGCGGGCACGGTGGTCGGTGGCGCGGCGCCGACGACGGCCATCGCCGGAGGCGCGCCAACTGGCCCGGCGCTGCAAAACTTTCCGGCCGGGGCCATCGTCCTCGGCATCACGGCTGCCGCGCAGCAAGCGCAGACCACCACGAGCGCGTTCCAGTACGCGCCCTGGCAGTCGCCCGGCAAGCGAGATCTGTTCGCTCTGATGTTCCAGTACACCAACGATGAGATCATCACGCCTGGCGGCCCGGTGCTCGCGGAAGCGTTGCTCGGCTCGGGCGAGGACACCATTTTCCCGGCGCGGGAAATCATCGTCCCGCCGTCGCAGGGGCTTCTGGCCACGGTGCAGAGCTACACCATCGCGCCGCCGCTCAACGTCCACATCGTCTACCATTCGATGGTCAAGCGCACCGCCAACTAAAGCGGGCAAGGCAGTAACAAGCCCTAAACGATTGGAGTGTGATTGATGGGCAGAGGACGCATAAAGAATTACGGGCCCTTCGACGTGTTAGCGCTCAACGAGTTGCCCGAGGGCCAACCTCTGCTGACTCTGCCCTTTGCGCAAGTCGAAGGGGCGCAGATTTTGATTGCGATGACAGCGTCAATACCGCGCGATCAGATCACCTCGGGCGCGTGGCTGATAGCTGAAGTTGGTATCTGGGGGTCATTCCAGGGTTTTCAGTCGCTCATCAAACGGGCCGCCATACGTCAGATCACCGGGCCGATGTCCTATCAGTTTCAGTTCGAGGAGATTTACGATCAGGTCATCATCAAAGCCCGCAATATGTCGGGCGGTCGTAGGGGGCCGCCTCAGTCAGCGTTCGGGATTTACACCAAGACAAACAAATGCGCTCTCGACATGAACATTTTCATTCAGCCCCGCTCGGGCGTTGGCGGATTTTCCCACAATCAAGAGGAACAGGGGTAGAAAATGGATGGACTTTGGAGCGGGGCCGGCGCATCGGAGCCAACACAACAGGCGGATTTCATCCGTCATCGCCTGCTGTGCGTGAACGTGAGCAACATCGGGTTTCAGAACCCCATCGATGCCTCGTCATACGCGAGCGTTGATCCGAATCTGATGTTTGCCGCCGCCAACTGGGCCCCGCCACAAGGTGGCCCTCACTTCGTCATGTCGCCGGAGACACCGGACAGCTCGCATAGCTACGGCTTCGAGTTCGCGTTGTTCGTTCCTGTTCCTGTCACGCTCGACAATCTGATACCGCTCGCTGGAGGTCTCACCGTCACTTGGTGGGAACTGATCGGTAACACGCAAATGACAGACGGGCTGTTCATCCCGACGTGGGCATCGTTTGCTTCCCGAACAGGCGTCAATTTCAGAGAGTTGTATCACTCGTTCGACGTCAACCCCTGCGCGCTTCGACTTCAGATCACCAACGTCACGCAGCCTATTGTTGACGGCGGCTCTGTCATCATCGCCTTCTCCGAGCTGTAGCCCGATGCAGCGGTCATCAATCAGCAGGGACTCCGTTCGCCGTTCTGGCGAAACCGGCAGTATCACGGTCAACGGGGAAGTGATCCCCGGGCCTCCCTTCATCATCGTCACGCCCGCTGACTACGAGTACGAAATCATCAGCACGGTCATCCCGACTGGGGTGTTCACCTTGCAGCTCGCGTGCGCCAGCGCTGACGCCGCCACGTCGCCCGACCGCGACGCTCCGATCATCGGCGGGCCTTACACTTCGTCCACCCTGGCCCTTCATGTCGTCGCGAACACGACGACGGGGAACACGTTCTGGAATGTGGAGAAGAACGGCTTGACCTTGGGGCCGTTCCTCACAGTGGGTCCGGGAGCCGTTGGGATATTTTCACTGACCACCGTGGGAGGATGGAACGGGGCAACTGATACCTTGGGGTTGGGCGTCAACAGTGCGACCGGCGTCGGGACGATGACGGTCAGGGCCCGCATTCGGTTGCAGTGACGAGGCGATGCGAGTAGACGTCAAGCGCTCCGTCCCGCGCGACCTGGTTCGGCGTTCGGGCGAAACCTTGACGTCGCAAGGCACGAGCCTTCGACCGTCCCTCGCTTCGTTTCAGTTCTCGGCCATCAACACAACCTTCTCCCTGGGCTTCCCGACCATCATCTCGGCCGCGTCCGCCGACCGAAGCAATCTACCGCAGGACCGCGGGCACGTATCGCTGAAGCAAACGAGTCTTATCTCCTTGTCAATCAACGTCATAGCAAATGCGACCACGGGAGCCACGACCTTCAGCGTCACCAACGAGCTAATCCCCACCGCCGCCATCATCATCGTTCCTGCTGGCACGGTCGGTCACTTCTTCATCTTCGACGTGCCTTCCGCGTTCGTGCCCGGCCAACGGATCGGGATACTGGTTACCACCGTCTCCGGCGCAGGCGCCATGTCTGCGCAGTGCTACTGCAACCTGAACGCTTGAACCATGCAACGCACAGCGATCGTCCGAACCACCATCCAGCGCAACGGTGAAAGCCTGGCGTCCGGACCTACCACCTTGCGGGCGTCGCTGTCGCGCTTCCAGTTTTCACTCATCAACCAAGTCATCACCGTCCCGACGACGCTATCAGCCGCCAATGCCGATCGAAGCAACGTCGCTGCCGATCGAGACTATCTGACCATGAAGCAATCGAGCTTCGTCTCTTTTTCGATCAACTCCATTTCCAACGCTTCCGCTGACAGTTCCTTTTTCACCGTCACCAAAAACGGAATCCCAACTGCTGTGACCCTCACCATCCCCGGGCTGTCGACCGGGAACTTTTTGATCTCCGATGTCCCGATGCCGTTCGCGGTGGGGGATGGCGTCGGCATTTTGGTGGACAGCGTGACGCACCTCGGAGCGGTCACCGCTCAGTGCGTTGTCAATCTGAACGCCTGACTCCCAATGTCTAAACGCTCGGCTATCAATCAAGACGCTGTCCGCCGCTCAGGCGAGTCCATTTCGTCGGGGGCTAGCAGCGCCCTCTCTCCGTCTCTTGCTTCGTTGCAATTCACCGTACTCAACGCGACCATCGTCGCGCCGATCTTTTTGTCAGCGAGCTCGGCTGACCGCAACCTCCTTGATCGAAGCTACGAAATCATCAAGCAGTCGGGTCACGTTTCGTTTTCGGTCAACGTCATCGCCAACACCGCGACTGGTAACACCCTGTTCAGCGTCACCAATGCTGGCGTATCTCAGCCCGCCACACTCATCACCGTTCCTGCGGGGGCCACGGGGATTTTTGTACTCGTGGACATCCCCATAGTCTTCCTCGTGCAAGAACACGTTGACGTACTAGTCGATACCGTCACCGCCGTGGGCTCCATCTCTGCTGCCTGCCTCGTCAACCTAAACCCATAACCAACCTCTAAACAAGGACACACCAAATGCAACTAGCTGAACTGACCGTCATGGCGAAGAGCTTCGTGGAGAACCTCCCTGCCGAAGTCCTCGAAGGGCTACAAGATATCGAGCTGATCATCTCCGATGACGTCGCCAAGGTCTGCAAGCTCTTGACGAAGGAGCTGGGAGAAGAGTTCGACCCCAAGGAGCTGACCGCCGACCTGAAGGGTGTTTTCGTCGGCACGCCCATGGAGGTCGAAGAGACGGACAACAACGACAACTCCGAGGAGGAAGTGGTCTACTTCCCCGAGGGGTTCATCGTACTCTTGTCTCCCAACGTCGAGACCCCCGAGGAGGGGGCGCTGGTTCTGATGCACGAAATCGGGCATGCTCTCGGCATGGACGAGGAGGAGGTTAAAAACCTCGGTCTCGGGGTAGCAAAGAAAGGCGAGGACACCAATGGGGTACCGAACAGCAGCGGATAAGTACATCGGGGCCTTCGACTCGACGAACGAGCCACGTGCCCCGTCGTGGCAACACGGCGTAGGGACGACCGTGAACAACACCGACGGGTTCGGCGACCTCGAAGGGGCCCGCCACAAGCGCCACCACCACAAGCGGCGCCACCACGGCAAGCCCCCCGGCTTCGGCGACCTGGAAGGGATCTGGGGGACGCTGAAGCGAGGCGCCACGAGCCTCGCCAAAAGCGCCATCCCGAGGCTCCCGGGGTTCCCCATGATCCACAAGGGCTTTCACCTCGGCCGGAAGCCCGGCGCTCACGGCAACACCGGGGCCGGCGGCGCGGGCATGCCGGGACGTGACCCGCCGGTTGGCGGCTTTCGGCGCGGCGGCAAGAACTTCCGGGGCAAACCCCCCGTTGCCGCCACCTACCTCAAGCATCTCGGGCTGGGAAACGTCCACTCGCGCAAGCACCTTGGCTTCGCGCCGCGCGTGCGGCCGATCTCCTTCGGAGACGACCTGTCCGGTCCCTACACCTCGACAGAGACCAACTTCGGCGGGGCGCTCGATGACGTCGTCTCGGGGGCGAGCGCCGTGCTCGACGTGGCCAACGCGAAGGCGGAGAAGCTCCAAAACGCCCTCTACCTGATCATCGGGTTGTCGAGCGTCGCCGCGATCACCGGGGCGGTCACTGTCTTCCGTCGTCGGTGAGCACCATGGAGCCGCAAATTGCCGGGAAGCTCGCGCAGTACGGCGCCCTCGGCATTTTGCTGGCGGTCTTCGTCGCGCTGTTTATCTGGATGTTCAAGACACTCTTTGCAAAGTTTCTCGAACATCTAGACGTTCTGACAGCAACTCAGAAGGAAATCACTAGCGCCCTATCCACACTCAACCGAACCATCGAAGAGAACCACCACGCCCTGAAAGACGAGGTCGCCCGGAATCACCTCGAATTGCTCAGCCAGCTCGCGAGGAGCCACCCATGAGCTTCTACACCTCGACCGTGACCACCTTCGGAGACGCCAACTATCGAACGCCGCGCGTGGGGCTCTTCACCCCCGCCGACCTCCGCGCCGACGCCGACGCCTTGCACGGACAGGTGCTCGCGCTCGATGCCGCGCTCTCGGCGCACGGCGGACAGGTGTCTGATGCAGGCATCGCGTTCCTCGGCTTCGAAAACGAGTGGAACGCCTTCTATGCGAACGCCTTTGACGGAATCCTCGGCAACTTCGGCGCCGCGCTCGACAATGGCAACCGAGACCAGCTCATTCAATTCGAAGACCGCTTCGCCGTGCTGGCCGCCAAGCTGGCCGACGAAGGCGTGACCATCGCCGAGGCCATCATCCGTCCGCTCGACAAGGCCCCGTCGTTGCTGGAGGCCGCGATACCGTGGGTCAAGTGGATCGCCATCATCGGCGCCGTGGGCGTCGGCGTCTACGCGGCGTCCAAGTTCATCCCGCTCGTGGTCAAGAAGAACCCTCGCCGAAGGCGCCGCTCTCGGCGACGTCGTTGAACGATGCCTAAACAATGGTACAACAACCCCTGGATATGGGCGGGTCTCGGGGTTGTGGTGGTCGGCGGCTTCGTGTTGCTTCCCGATGCGAGGTTCGCTGTGAGTGACATCATTGTGCGCGGGAACAAGGTCACCGACGCCACGTGGTTCAACGATGACGAGGCGTACGGCTTCATCATCGACGAACCGGAGGCCCTTGCGGCCCAGGCGTCGTTTTCACTCGGCGTTACCATCGACGTCGACACCTACTCGCTGGCGCGGATGATTCGCAGCGAGGGCGCGCGGCAAGGGCTCGTACGCGCGCACGTTGCCATGAACGACCTCAAAACGTTTGCTTACGCTTCGTCGTTGACAGGCCTCCTCACCTACTCGACCGACCCCGACCGCAAAGGCTACTACGGCAAGCAGTACAGCGGCCCGATGGCGGCTGACACGGTGAACAGCATTCAGGGCTTCCCCAACGCCAACAAGCGACGGTACTCGACGGCCGCTGATCCCTATGACAGCGACGTGCAGACAGCTCAGATCGCCATCGCAGAGCGCGCGACGGGCGTAGACCGTGTTGACGGTGCCACGAAGTTCATCGACAAGTCGAGCATGGGTGTACAGGTGGGCTCGAAGTCGTTCGACGCCATCGACGCCCAATGGCAAGCGGATGGCCTGGTGCCATTCACGCTTGCCGGGGTGGGGACCGATCTAGTCTTCTACAAAAAGGGGTGAACCTGTGGCTACTGTCAAAACAAGCGTCAAACGACTTCTGGACACCTACACATACTATGCGGCGCTCAACGAGATACGTCTCAACGCGAAGGCCGAAAACAAACCGGAAGGCAAGGCGCTCGCGGATGCGCTGTTCGCGATGTTGGCCCCCGCCGAACGGCTCGACGACGCCATGGAACCGGAGGGGAGCGGCGAGGATGATGACGAGGGAGACGACGGCGAGGATGAGAAGGACGACGACAGCGAGTAGAAACAGAATCAGGCGAAAGGCACCCCGCAATGCTGACTGGCAATTCTTCGTGTGGTTGTGGAACTGAAGGGCTAGGGTGCGGAATGGGGTGCGGTGAACTAGGGGACTCGGAGTCTCATCCGGCATTAACCACCTCCCCCAAGCCACCCGGCCGCGTGCTCGCGGTGGGGGCCGTCGCGCTCGGGCTGGGGATCTGGGCCTTCCTTGCGCTCGTCCACGCCCCTCGGCGCAAGCGTTCGCGGTACACGGGTCGCGTGGCGGAGGTCGTTGACGGCGACGAAACAACGCGCCTGCCCTTCGAGTCCATGTCCGAGGTGGTCTTCGAACGCCGACGGTGAGGCACCACAATGGATGATATCATCCACCTGTGCGGCGAGGAATCTTCACATCGGAGCTGTGGGCGACGATCGGCGTCGTCGTCCTCGTCTACGCCACCGGAGACGTTCCACCCACCTGGCAAGCGGGGCTCGCGACGGCGACGACAGTTGGTTACATTGTGAGCCGCGGGCTCGCAAAACTTGGCCGTTCGCAGCAAAGAAGGGA
>Ga0302323_100000689_pt1 | contig 27292 bp, 20 predicted proteins | sample Fen_T0_3_FD_201950 | JGI IMG/M metagenome (GOLD analysis project Ga0302323, IMG submission 201950) | Peat permafrost microbial communities from Stordalen Mire near Abisko, Sweden - Fen_T0_3 | ecosystem: Environmental > Terrestrial > Soil > Wetlands > Permafrost | place: Sweden: Abisko...
CGTGCACTCGGTCTATCTCTCAGTGAAACCATGAACTGACGAACCGGATGCGGGAAATCCGCACGTCCGGGTCCGTGGGAGCCCTGGGGGAGCAATCCCCCGGGGCCACCTAGCCAGGTATCGGCGCGCCGCGGCGCAGCCTTCGGCGTCGAATTGCGGGCAGCAGGCCGCCGCCCAACAAGCGTGCCGGCCTTGATGGGCTCGATCCATGTGCGTCGGCGTGGCCACCACCAATAGCGTCCTGGTCGTGACTGGCTTGCAAGCTGACGCGGCTCTCGCTGCGCTCGACCCGCGCAGCTCAAGCCTGGTACGGATTAGGCGGACGGGAAAAAGCCCCGCGCCGACTTCGCTGTTTGTCGGCCCCCAACCGGAAAGCTTGGCTCAAGTATGCCGCGCATAGACGCAGACGCAGCCGTTCTCGAGAGAGTCCTAGTCGGGCTCGGCGATCCAGAAATCGTAGCTCTCGAAGCCGACCTGCGAAGGGCCCAGCTCACAGCCGATGTCGAGGCGCTCGACCGGCTCATTGCCGAGGACCTTCTCTTCACTGGCCCCGATGGGCAACTGGGTACCAAGGCGCAGGACCTTGCGGCCCACCAATCCGGCGTTGTCCGGATTAGTGGTCACGATCCAACTGAGTTGCGCATTCGTCGCATCGGTACCGATGTGGCAATCGTCGCACTTCGGACGCGCCTCGTCGTTGAGGTCAACGGTGCAACCATTCACGGTACCTACCGCTATACGAGAGTGTGGGCGCGTGAGCAGGGCGCCTGGCGCGTGGCAGGCGGTCACGTAGCAGCGTCGCCGTCGGACGACTCGCCGCCACCCTGACTGCAAAATGCGCTTGCGCCGCCCGACTCCGTGTTGAAGCTCTCGTAGCAGCTCGACACTGGTACGGTTGGGCAGGCGAGCGCTCAGTGGATCACAACGGCTGCGCATCGCGGAATCGCGATCGGTGCGGCAAAGCAACTTGGCAGGCAGCCAACTGTTGAGGACAGTGCGTGCGAGCCTGTCAGGTCTCCGCGTCGGGATGACGAGGTCGCCGCGTCGCTCCTTGCAGAGCGACTCAACTCAACTCAGCTCAGCGCGAGCATGCGATCGATCGGCACCTGTGCGCGTGCGCGCAGCTCTTCCGCCATCTCCAAGCGCGGTTCCAAATCACGCAGCGCGAGGTAAACCTTCTCTGGGGTATTGAGGCGCATGAACGGGCATTCGTTGCAGGCGCAGTTCGCGAGCGGCGGGGCGGGGATCAATGTCTTGCCGGGCGCGCGTTTCTGCATTTGGTGCAAAATCCCAGATTCAGTCACCACGATGAACTCACGCGCATTGTCGTTTTCGACGTACCGCAGCAGCGCGGCGGTCGAACCAATGAAGTCAGCGCGGTCGAGCAACGGCTCTTCACATTCCGGATGCGCGATCACCTTGGCTTCAGGGTGCGCGATGCGAATGTCCTCCAGCTTCCGCAAGCTGAACGTCTCGTGCACGATGCAGCTGCCCTGCCAGAGCACCAGATCATCCCGCCCGGTCTGTTTGGCGACCCAGCGACCCAGATTCTTATCGGGCGCGAACAAGATCTTCTGCTCACGCGGGATGGCCTTCACGATCTTCACCGCGTTGCTCGAGGTGACGATGTAATCACTCTCCGCCTTCACCGCGGCGGAGCAGTTGATGTAGCTCACCACCACCGCGCCCGGATGCCGCGCCTTCCACGTCTTGAAGCGATCCACCGGACAACCATCGGACAACGAGCAGCCCGCCTTCATATCCGGCACGAGCACGATCCGCCCTGGGTTCAAGATCTTGGCGGTCTCCGCCATGAAGTGCACGCCGGCGAACAAAATCACGTCCGCCGTCGTCTTCTGTGCTGCCTGCGCCAGCTGTAACGAATCCCCGATCACGTCCGCCAAGTCCTGGATTTCACTATCTTGGTAATAGTGAGCCAAAATTACCGCGTTGCGCTCGCGCTTGAGGCGACGAATTTCTTCGTCCAAATCGAGCGTCGAAAGATCCGAAGTCAGGCTCTGAGCAGGCGAGGCCATGGGTTAGTCGTTTATAAGTCGCGATCGGACCTTCCGCCAGCCATGCGCGCTGGGTTCACTGGCATCGCACCGGAATCAGCCGTTCTCGAGCCCCAGGGCGAAGCGCAATGCGTCGTCCAGCCGCCGCAGCTTCGAGCTGCCAAGGATCCCGACCCGTTCGACCAGATCTCGACCGCGGCACAGGCCTCGCAGCACTCACAGAGCGCGATAGAGTAAGCGCGCGCCTTGTCTGCGCGAGTCTGACGAGCCGCGCCTTCGGCGCAATTGAGCGCACTCGAAGCTGCAGACTTGCGAGCCCGAGCCCCGAGCTGTGCGTCAGCGATACGTGTTTTGGCGACGAGCTTCACGAGCGACAAGCACAGCTCGAAAGCGATCAGCTCGTGGTGAGGGAGGAGAGCGGCTGGAGGTGGGGTCTGACTCATGCCCCCCAACGCGCTCCAACGCGCACGATCCGTGACAGCGCCCCGCTGTATTGAGACGCGCGCCGGCGCTGGCGCGGAGCGTGCGCGCTCCCGCGTGAGGCAGACCCGCCTCCAGCCACGATCTTAACCGCGAGCGTCCGCTGCCGAACCCCGCTGCCGAGCGTCCGCTCCCGAAATCCGCACCGCTTCCCAACCCGGCCCCGTGGCCCAGTCGGGCACGCGCGGCCGCCACGGAGCGCTGTGCGCAAACGCGCAGCCCACAACGATACTCAGCGCCGCGGAAGCGCGCACGTCCCCAACGCGGCCCCCCAAATAACTCAGACCGTCGGTTTCGCCTTATCCACCTTCGGTACCGCGCTCGCAAAGCGCTCCGCAAACACTTCCGCTGAACTGGCATTCGCCAAATCCAGCTCGAAATCCGGCACGCTCTTGGGCTGCAATTTGAGCAAGAGCTCCGCTGCCTCGCGCTTCGCCAGCCCGCCCTCGGCGAGCGCGGCCGAATCGAGGCTCACGCCATCGCGCGCTCGCAGCGTCTCGCCTTCGGCACTGACGAGCTTCCTCAGCGCGTCGAGTTCCATGCGGCTCACGCGCCCACCGCATACGTCGTAGTCGATCCACGCTTCGTAGCTGAGCGGCGCCACGCGCTTCAGCATGCCGGCCATCACTCGGCCGTATTCTTGGATTTCCCACTGCGCGTGGTGGTCGACGCGCAGTTTCAGAAAATGCAGCAAATTGTGCAGATCGATCTTCCAATACCATTGGGTATAGGTGGATAGCGGCAGGTCGATGCGCGCAAGCTCGCGGGCCATGTCTTCGAGCGTCATCCACTCGTAGGCTTCGCGGCTCTTTTCGCGGATCTCGTTCCAGCGACGTACGGCCTCGGTATATTTGGCGGCTTCGACTACGGTGCCGCTGCGGCCCTGGTTGTTCTTCTTGCTCTGGGTCTGTAGCTGCTCTTCGCTCGGCGTGTAGAAGAGCATCGGCATCAGTGAATAGCGGCCGCTATACTCGTTGACGTTGGCGGAGCGATGCCGGATCCATTGACGTGCGATGAACATGGGCATCGAGCAATGGAACTTGAATTCGATCATCTCGCTCGGCGTGGTGTGCATGTGCCGGCGCAGGTAGCGGAGCAGGCCGCGCGTCTGGCTGGTTTGGCGGGTGCCGTAGCCGTAACTCACCCGAGCCGCACGCTCGATGCATTCGTCGGTGCCCATGTAGTCGACGAGCGACACGAAGCCGTGGTCCAGCACAGGGAAGTACAGCCCGAGGATCTCTTCGGCCAGGGGCGAGGTGGGGCGCCGCGTTTCGGTCATTTGGGCTTACCACTACGCGGGCGACCGCCGAGGCGCTACGCTAAAAATGATGGCAGTTCGCGCGCGCTATTTCTGGCTCATGACTGGCGCTCGTGCCGCCATGGCCGCGTTTGCCTTCGCTGGGCCCGTTGCGTGTGCGGCTCTCGGTGTTGCCGCAGCTCCAGCGAGGGCCGTGCCTCCGCCCAAACCAAGCGTGCCAGCCAAGCCGGCGCCGATCGGCGCGATTCCGGTCGACGAACCAGGTCCGCGGCTGTTCCCTCCGCTCGAGGGTCCGGCGGTCAGCTTCGTCGGTGAAGACCAGGATGGCAGTCAGCGTATCGTCAGCTACGGCTTGCGTGTGCTCTCGCGACCGAACGGCGCGCTCGAGCTCGCGAGTGAGTACTTGCCGACCGCGCGCAGCGTGCGTTCGATCGAATTACCCACGCGGCTCGGTGGGGGATTTTTGTTTTACGTGCAGTCTTCGAGCACGACCTTGTTCTTTCGTGCGCGTTCGTTCACCGGCGATCTCGAGCCTTTCGCGCGTTTGGACTTCGAAGCCGAGCAGGTGATCGCCGGCTTCGATCGGCTGTACGTGCTCGCCCACCACCCCGATCGGATGGTGGCGCTCGACGCGGAACACGGCACGGCGCAAGGCCTCGGTAGCTTGCCGGCTTCGCCCAGTTACGGAAAGATGGCATTCGTCGACGGCTGGTTCGGCGCACTCGTGGTACCGTTGCGCGGCGCATTGGTCAGCTTCGATGCCGGCCTTTCCTGGCATCCACTCGGCATGACCCCGACCAGCATCGACGTCCAAGACGGCGCGTTGCGCCTGAATGGACCCGACGGCGTGCTGGACTTGGATCGAACCGGCACGTTCACGCGGCGGGACCCGCCGCGCGATGCTTCCCCCGAAAATCCGGTCGCGCAAGCCCTACGTGGCGGCAGCGAGGGGCGAGGCGACGCTCGGGCGAACGAACGCCTCGGCCGCGACGCGCTCAAACTGGCGGTGCTGCGCGGCTTCCGCGCAGCAGACGGCTCGCTGCTGGTGGCCAACTCCGGCATGCTGCTGCGCGTCCGCGCGAGCGACGGCAAGCTGCTCGAAAGTGACCAGCACGCCTATCCCGGCGGCGGCGAATGCAGCGCGTTGAACTACGGCTCGAGTTCGGGGTTCGTGTGCAACGATGGAGCGAACCAAACCGCGCTGTACGCATTCGAGCCGCCGCTCGGCATGCGGCGCGTGCGCACGTTCAGTGGCGCGCGCTACGTTGCAGCCAGCGGTAACGGCTCGTTGGTGATTCGCGGTTCCTGCGCGGCGGCCAACGTCGATTCGCCGGGCAGCTACTGTATCGCCGGAAAGGCCGGCGGTTTCAGCGAGATCCGCGTGCGCGGTGATCTGGGGGTCGAGCGCGTGGTAGCGCTCGCCGACGGCCGGGTGGCGGTAATCGTTCCGCCGCGGCTCGGCGCGGCCGGCTTCTTGTCGCTGATCGACGCTGGCGGGCGCGAGCAGCGCATCGCGCTGCGACTTCCGACTTCCGCTGCCGCCGCGCTGCTCGAAAAGGGGCTCTGGCTCGACGGCTTCGTGGAGCGCTCGCCGACGCCAGAGACTCTGCCAATGCCAAGGACCACGTCGAAGAGGGAAAACACTGGGCTCGCCGGTTGGGTGGCTGGCAATGAGCCGTTTGCGGGTGTGCGCGTCGCGCTCGACGGCACCGTGACGATGGGCCGTCCGGAGAGCAGCATCGATCGCGCACTGATTTCGGCCAATCACGCGCTGCTGGTGGGCCGCACTGGGCGCGCGCAAGAAAGCACGGACGGCGGCTTCGAATGGACGGACGTCGAGCTACCGTCCGAATTCGACGCAGGCCGCGAGCTCCGGGACGACGCACGTCTGCAAGGCTGCTCGGAGCTCGGTTGCGCGTTCGCCGGCTTCGTGCGCGTGGGCTTTCGGACCGGCAGCGCTGCGCCGCGGCTACGCATTGCCAACCTGCCGGCGCCCACGCGCCTGTTGCAGCCGGGCGGCAGTCGCTGGGTGCTGCGCTGTGAGGCGACCGGCGCGGCCAGTGATGTCGCACTCCCTGCCGTCACTCGCGCGCGCGTCGCTGGCCGCTCCGAGGAGACCGCCAGCCCACCTTGGGCGCCGTTTTTCGAGCTTCCGGCGCCCGCCCTCGGCACTGGGGAAATTGGCTACGACGTGGCCTCGGGCGACAGCGAGGGCGGCCTGTTCCGCGCCTATGCCTGGGGCGAACGCGGCGCTGATTGGGCCCGCGTCGGTCACCTACAGTTGCGGCTTTTTGACCGCTTCCAAGTGCGCCACGCGGTTTTTCAGAGCGCAATCACGCGCAGTCCTTGGCCCGATGCGACCTCTGCAGGCGAGGCGTTCGGCTTCGACATCTCCGGCAATCCCACGTCGTGGCGCGCCGTGCTCGACCCCAACCAGCGCGCGGCCGCTCTGCTGGGGAGCTCGCACGGGTTACTCGACTTGTTCTTGTTCGAGGAGGGGAAAACCGTGACCCGCCTTCCGAATGCCGGACGCCTTGGTTTCAATTTTGGAATGTTGGGCAGCGTGGCGAAACTGAGCGATGCTTGGTACCTCGCCTCGTTCAATGAAAATCACAGCTTCATCCTATCCAGGATGGCAAGCGGTCGCGTCGAGCGGCTCGCCGAATTCCCAGACCCCGGGCACGACATCGGCTCGGCCGTCCTGGTGCACGGCGTGCGTGGAGAAGAGCTCGGGATCTGGGTCACTGGCCGCGGTTGGTACTTGTTCCCTATCGACACCGTGAGCCATGCGCTACAAGCCCCGCTCTCGTTGAGCCCGGCTGACTTAGCGGTGATGCCGCCGCCGTGTGTCTCGGATGCAGACGGTTTCCTGCTCACCGGCGCGCCGTCTTTGGAACCAAATTTGCGCTTTTCGGCCGCCAATGAGGGGCTCAGCGCGCGCCGCGTCGAGGCCCAGTTCATCTGGTCGGCGCGCGGGTTGTGCACGCGGGCGCTGGCGGCCGAGACCGATGCACCGCTCGGCCGCGTCGCTGGCAATGCACTCGCCGCATCGACTGCAGTGGTGCCGCTCACCGTCACCGAGCGTCGCCCGCAGGGGCGGCGCTGGGGTTACGTTTGCTCACCCTGACACACGTTGGGGCGCGCAAGGGGGCAGTTGGGTTTGCCAAAATGGTTCCTCATTTCAGATTTGAAATGCTTCGTGCACGGGTGACTACACGCGCCCTAACGTTGGAACGTTCGAGTGTTTTTTCGATCATTGGAGGTTTGCGTTTCGGGTTTCTGGCTGCTACAAACTAGTCGTCCGCGCAGAGCGAGGCTGTCCCCCCCCGGCCCCTTTGCGCGGACACTATTATTTCGCGCGGCGGTCTCAGTCTCCCTACCGGGTTAGAGATTTACCGCACGGCCGTGTTAGCGCTCGTTCAGCTTCGCAGCCATCGCCTGGCCAAGCTCCGTCGCGCGGCGGGTCGCCACTTCGACGGCGTTCATCAGCGTGTGGCGCAGTCCACCGGCTTCGAGCGCGTGCAAGCCAGCGATCGTCGTGCCACCGGGGCTCGTCACCATGTCCTTCAGGCGGCCTGGGTGTTCACCGGTTTCGAGCAGCAATTTGGCCGACCCGTACACGGTTTGTGAGGCCAGCATCAGGGCGGTCTCGCGGCTCAAGCCGACTTTCACGCCGCCATCGGCCAAAGCGTCGATGATCATCATCACGTAAGCGGGGCCACTGCCGGAGAGCCCGGTCACGGCGTCCAGGGCCGATTCGTCGAGCACCACGGAGCGCCCGACCGCATCGAACAGCGCTTTGGCGAAGCGAATGTCTTCCGGCGTCGCGTGCGAGCCGGGCGCGATACCGGTGGCGCCAGCCAACGCGATGGCGGCAGTGTTGGGCATCGCGCGCAGCACGCGGGCGCCCGCCGGCAAGCGAGCTTCGAGCGCAGCCAACGGCACACCCGCAGCGATCGAGATGACTAGCGTGTCCCGCTGGATCTCTCTCGACACTCGTTCCAGCACCTGGCCGATGACTTGGGGCTTCACCGCCAGCACCACGACGTTCGCCCAGGCCAAGAGCTCGGAGTTGTCGGCGTGGGTCTCGATGCCGTAGCTCGTCTCGAGTTGAGCGAGCTGATCGGCGCGCGGGTCGCTGGCGCGGATTTGTTCCGGACGCAGCGTCTTCGATCCGAGCAGGCCGCGAATCAGAGCCCCTGCCATGTTGCCGGCGCCGAGCAGACCAATTTTTCGATTTTCCATGAGATCTCCCAGGCGCTTCAGCCGACGCCAAAGTCTCGCAGTGCTCGACGCAGTTCCTGCGCATTTCGACACGCCAGCACCCCTTCGGGCAACGCGCGATCGTCGGTCGGCGCGTACCAGATGGCCTGCGCGCCGGCGCCGAGCGCTCCGAGCACGTCCGCCTCCCAGGCGTCCCCGACGTGCACAATCTCCGAAAGTTGCACGCCCAGCGCCTGTGCCGCCAGCTGGAAGATGCGCGGGTCCGGCTTATCGACGCCCACCCGGCCCGAGTCGATGACCACGGAAAAGAGCGCGCTGTAGCCGAGCTCCTCGACCAACTCTGCCAGGCGGCCCTCCGAGTTGGAGATGATGCCTACCGGAAGCTCGAGCGAGACGAGCTCAGCGACCAGCTCGAACATGCCTGCGATCGGCTTTCGCCATAGGTTCTGGTTGGGCTGCGCGTCCCACAAAAGTTGCGCGATCTTCTGGGCGTACGCCGGATCGGCCGCTTCAGCGCGGATTTTTCGCACGCCACCGCCGCGCAGGATCTCCAAAATCATGGCTTGCCACGCGCGTGCATGACCGAGCGACTTGGCTGCGCCGTAGGCATGCCAGGCACTCACCGTTGCGGCGCGTGACAGCGCGGGATCGAGCTCCGCACCGAAGGTGTGCACGCGCCGCACCAAGAAATCATGATCCAGCTCGGCCAGGGTCTGCCCGAAATCGAAGGTCACTGCGCGCGGCCGCGGTCTTTGCCCCTCAGTCAAAGAGTCCTCGCAATTTTTCTAGGAAACTGTGCTGCTGCGGTTGCACGTCTTCGCCCAGCTCGCGGCCCAACTCTTCAATCAACTCGCGCGCCCGATCGCTCAAGCGCGAAGGCACTTCGACCGTGACCTCGACCAACTGATCGCCGCGCCCGGTACGCACACGGTACGGGAAACCTTTACCGCGCACGCGCAATACGGCCCCAGATTGAGTCGAAGGCGGGACCCGCAATTTGAGCTTGCCTGTCAGGCTAGGAACGTCGATCTCTCCGCCCAATGCAGCTTGTGCGAAGCTGATCGGCACTTTGCACACCACGTCCTCGCCGACGCGACGAAAAAACGGGTGAGTACCGACTTGGATCACGAGCTCCAAGTTGCCCGGTGGCTTGTCTACGCGCACGCGATTGCCCGCTTGGTTCACGGTGCGCGTCGTGCCGGCCTCGACGCCGGCGGGAATTTCGACGGCGAGCGTACGCTCGTTCTTGGCCAGGCCCTTGCCGCTACACAGCCGGCAGGGTGTGAGCACCACTTGCCCCGTGCCGCGACAGCGCGAGCAAGGCCGCTCCACCGCGATCGGAAACAGTGCTTGCTGAAAGCGCACCTTGCCGCGGCCGCCACAGGCCGAACAGATGTCGACGCGCGTGCCTGGCTCCGCGCCGCGCCCAGAGCAGCCTCCACACGTGTCGAGCCGCTCGTAAGTTACTTCGCGCTCACAGCCGAGGGCCGCCTCTTCGAAGCTCAGCTCCAGATTTTTGCGGATGTCACCGCGGTCGCCAGTGCGAATTCCGAACGCGCCCAGTAGATCGCCGAACAGATCCTCGAAGCCGGCCATGTCACCGAAGTCGATCCCGCCCGGCGCACCGCCGCCGGGGCGGAACGCGGCTTCACCGTAGCGGTCGAACGCGGCACGCTTGTCTTTGTCACTCAAGATCTGGTGCGCGAGGTTGGCCTCTTTGAAGCGCACGCTGGCGCCTGGATCGCCAGGATTTTTATCTGGATGGTGGATCGCGGCCAGGCGGCGGAATGCCGTTTTGATCTCGACTTCGGAAGCCTCTCGGCCAACGCCGAGCACCTCATAGGGGTCGCGCACCCCGCGGGTGTAGCATTTTCGCCGAGAGTTTTCCCCCGTTTGCTCCGCTCGTGGCCTCGGAGGCCAGGAATATACTACCCTGCCGAATAAATGAGCTCAGGCGAAAAGGACGACCGGCGGTTGGGCTATCGAGCACCAATCGAGCTGAAAGTCGAATACAAGCGGCTCAATACCTTCTTCGCGGATTACACCAAGAACATCTCGCGGGGCGGCACCTTCATCGCTACCGACAAGCCGCTGCCCGTCGGCACGGACTTCGTGTTCGCTCTCGGCGTGCCCCACATGGCCGAACCCGTCCGCCTGCGTGGGAAGGTGATCTGGACCACACCCGCAGAAGAGGCGACCAAAGCTAACCCCTGCGGCATGGGCATCGAGTTTCAATACGCCGCGGGCGAGCGAGAAGAGAAAGAAGCCGCGGTCGAGCGGCTGATGACGTCCGAGCTCGGCGGGCACTTGGCCGAGAAGCTGCTCGGACGTAAACCGCAAGGTTGAGTCACTCGCGACCGCCCGCGACCGAGGGATCAGAGAGGGGGCGATCGCGATCCAGCGTCGCACCTCGGAGAGCGCTGAGTGCTCGGATGGGTGTCACGAAGCGCGTCGATCGCCCCCTTTCCGGACCGCGATGGCGTGGTCTCTGTTGACGAGGATCTCGTGATCACTTAGTCGAAGCGGGTGCTCAGCGACGCCGAGTCCTTGGAGTTTGCGAGGAAGCATGTCGAGATCTGGAATAGCCATGAGCTCGACGCGATCGTCGAGCTGTACACCGAGACCGCGGAGTTGGTCTCGCCGCTGGCCGCGTCGCTGAGTGGGGCTAGCGAGATCCGCGGGCGCGCGGCGTTGCGAGAGTACTTCGCGCGCGGGCTCGAAAAATATCCCGATCTGAAATTCGAGATCATCGACACCTTCCGCTGCCAATCGAGCGTTGCGCTCCTCTATTATGGAGCCGGGCGAAGGCGCGTGACGGAGGTGATGTTCCTACGCAACGATCACAAGATCGAGCGAGTGTTTGCGCACTATTCGTGCGTGCAAGGCACTCTCACGGGAGTTTGACGGTCGTGGGCAGCTTGTAGTCAGGCGCGGGCTTGTTGCGCATGGCCAGCAGATCGCGGGCGATCGTCACTTCGACCAAGTCGATCGCGGGACTCTGGACGACGCGTTCGAGATCTTTCGAGGAGTCGCCGCCGGTTTGGAGCTTGAGCATGGCGGCGTAGAAGGTGGCTTCGGTCTTTTCGGAGGCGCTACGCGCGGCGCTGGCCAGCTCTTGATCACTCAGTTTGCCCCGCGCCCAGGCGCGAAGGCGAGCGGGCCAACCGGAATTTTCGTCCACGCCTGCGTAAGCTTCCTCGACCGTGCCGTCGCTCGGCACATTGAGCTTCTTCTCCACGAGCTGCAGCCAGAGCGCGACGTACACGAGATCTTCACCGCCCAGGTTGGCCGCGACGGCGCGCTGCGCGGCTCGACGCGCGGCGCTCAAATCAGCGTGGGTGAGGGCGCGACGTGCGGCGTCCAGTACGGTCGCGGTCAGCTGGTTCGGATCCGAGCTCGATGCTTCGTACGCGCGCTCGGTCGCGCGTCGCGCCGCGAGCGGGTCGTCGTAGTGCTCGAGGATGCGGGCCAGCAGCCGCTCGCTTCGAGCGAGCGTAGGTCCACCCGAGCGCGCGGTCCTTTGCGCGTCGATTGCGCGTGACAAAGCTGCATCGAGCGTCTTGGCGGCGTGTTCCGCATCCCCGTGATCACGATAGACCTCGAACTTCATGTTCAAAGCGTCGGTCTCGGCCAACGGATCATTGGCGGCCTTGGCTAGCTCGATGGCTTGGCCCAAGGTGGAGAGCGCCGCGCCTTGATCACGCTGGCGCTCGATTGCGCTCAAGGTCATCAGTGACTCGAGGCTGGGTTCGGCGCGCGCCGCGGATTGAACCAACGGTAGCGCCCGCGCGAGCTCGCCGTGGCGCGTTTCGAGCGCGCCCATCACGTAGCGGAGGCGCGCGCTGCTCGGACTGACTTTGCCCAGATTGGCCTTGTTTTCGGCCAACGCGAGCAAGGGCTCTGCGTTGTCGAAAGTGCGCCTCGCGCTCGGCAACTGATCCAGCGCATCCTCGGCTACCAGCGCCTTGCCGACGATGCCGAGCGCGAAGCTTACATTCTCGGGGCTCGCTTCCTTGGTTACTGCCGGAGCGAGGACGAGCGGCGCTACTTCTGCCATGCCATAGTTCACGAGCTGCGCGGCCAGTGGCGCCACGCCGCGCATCGAGCTTGGCTCGGCTCGGAATAGTTGTACCGCCGCGCCCCAGGTCGCAGCTTCCATCAGCGTGTGATCGAGCAAGCCGTCAGCGTCTGCGGCGTGCGCGGCGGAATCGAAGAAGTGACACAGATCTGCCCAGGCATCCGCGTCGTTTTCGTCTGCGGCGCGCTCGAGTCGATCGCGCAATTCAGGCGCGATGATGTGACCCAAACCAGCGTGGCCTTCCGCGTCCAGCACGCCCCGCGCGTCCCCGTGCCGGAGATACAGAGCGATCAACGTGTAGCCACCTCCGCGCTGCGCACGGTAAGCCTCGAAGGCTTCGTCGCGGTCCGCATTCGAGTTCATCGGCGCGTCCGTTGCGTTCGATTCCACGGCTCGTTTCAGCCATTGCACGGCGCGCTCGCTGGCAGCGTCGAGTGCGGTCTTGCGAGCTTCGAACAGCGATCGTTGCGTCGCTGACCGCAGATCCGCACCCGCTGCCTGCATCGGACCCGCGCCGTGCGTGGCTTGTGAGAAACGCGCCATCGCCTCGACGTGAGCCTCGACTTCGTCGCGCTCCGGTCCCTTCGGAAGCTTGTCGCGGAGCATGCCGTAGAGCGTCAATGCGTAGCCCTCTTGACCGAGGCGCGCGACCTCCGCCGCACCCGCGCCGAGCGCGCCTTCTGCGCCGTCCAGGGCCGCGTCCTGAAATTCACCGGCGCGCATCAAATAGAACGCGCCGGTCAGCGCTTTCAGCCCGGCTTCGCGTTGACCCGCGTCGAAGCGAGCCTTGGCGCGCTGCAGTTGCCGGCGCACCACGCCGACCAATAGTCCGGTCCGATCGGCTGAAGCATCACCTTGGACCAACACCTTGTAGGTCGCTTGCGCGAACGCTTCGTCCCCGACAGCCGGGATTGGCGGGGCGTTGACGGTTGTCTGGGCCGATTTCGCCTGAGGCGCGTGCCCGGCGCAGCCGGTGCTCGCAAGCGCTGCGCCCGAGCTGAACGTGAGCAGCAACCGGGCACCGAGGATTTTAAAGCAGGCCGACCGGGACATCGTCCGAAGTCTATACCGCGGACGTCAAGCGAGCGCTAAAAGCGCCTGACAGCGCTAGAACGCGAAGTCGCAGTGCAGCTCGAGGCCGGTGCTCGGGGCATCGGCCAGGCGACCGCCGATCGGGAAAATATAGCCGATGCTGGGCGAGATCTTCCCGAAGCGGGCTCCGACCCGCGGCTCGAAGGCGATCTGGAGCCGGGTGGGGGGAGTCGCGCCCGCGGTCGAGTGGAACTCCCACGCGTTGATGGCGCTGTAGGCGAGCCAGGAGTCCAGCGCGCCGAACAGCTTCGGTTTGTCCAGGAACTGATAGGCGATGCCCGCCGAAGTCACGTTGCGGAACGCAACCGACTTCAACTCGTACGTGCCTGCGCCGCTCGGATCCTGCGTCATCCCCAGCTGGCCGCCGAGCTTGAAGCCGAGCACTAACTTGGTTGCGGCGCGCACGCTGAGCGCCTTGCGCTGGTAATCGAGGCCCACGCCGACGATCAGCGGCAAGCGCTTCGGGCCGAACAATTCCGGATCGCGGTAGCCCGACGCGGCATCGGCCATCATGTTCAGATACGTTTGGCGAAGGCCGGCTTGCTCGTTGTAGCCTCCCTGCGCGGTCGGCAAGCCGACCCCGAAGAAAATCGGCAGGCGTGTGAACGGACTGAGCGCGACGCGGTACTCGCCCATCAGCTGCAGCGAGCCGAGCGCGGTCACGGTGGCCTGGTCGCCGTCGAACTGACGTTGGGAGCCGACCGTCCAGGGCAGGCGTGCGCCCAACGTGAAGTCGGGGCTCAGGTCGTAGTAACCACCGACTATGAGCGTGCCGCTGGTCGTTTTGCCAGTCGTCTCATCCGCGCCCGGGCCGGGTATCGGTGCTTTGCCGAAACCGACCAAGAGATTGGCAAACAGGCCCAGCTTGTCGCGCGCGCGGCTCTTTTTGACCTGTTCGGCGTCTGCCTTGGCCTCCCTCGCCGCGATCTCTTCGTCGGTCTCTGGCTTGGCCTCGGCGATCTTCTTTTCACTCTGCTCTTTTTGGGCTGGATCATCTTGATCCATGGTCGCAACCGGCCCATGCGGAGCCCCCTTCTTGCCCTTGGCAGCGAGCGCATGGCCACTGAAAATCACTAGAATGATTGCAAGTCGAAGGCTGGTTCGCACGTGTTTCTCCCGTTTGCGGCGCGGGACCGTAACACGCGGCCATCTGAACGCGCTAACCTATCGAGCTCGCTGACATGACCGACGCACCCGTTCGTCCGCCACCCAAGCGCCTCGCCGACTTCGAGATCATCCGTCGCCTCGGCGCGGGTGGCATGGCTGAAGTCTTCCTGGCGAAGAAGCGCGGCGCCGAGGGCACGTTCAAGGTCTTGGTATTGAAGCGCATCCTGCCCGCTTACGGTTCCTCGCGGCGTTTTCGCACGATGTTCGCTGAAGAGGCGCAACTCGCGACGCGCCTGAACCACCCGAACATCGTGCAGGTGTACGACTTTCAGGACTACGGCGAGGAAGGCCAGCTGCTCAGCATGGAGTACGTGGAAGGCCCCGATCTGCGCAAGCTGATGCGCTCTGCGCAGGCGAAGGGTCAACGTATTCCGCCCTACGTGGCAGCTTACATCATCGCCGAAGTGGCCAAGGGGCTGCACTACGCGCACGAGCGCAAGGACGAAGCCGGCAAGCCGATCGATATCGTGCACCGCGACGTCTCCCCGCAGAACATCTTGATGAGCTTCGATGGCGCGGTAAAAATCGCTGATTTCGGTATCGCTTCGGCCAACTTGTTCCGCGAAGAGCCGGGCGTGCTGAAGGGCAAGACCGCTTACATGTCGCCCGAGCAAGCACGCGCCGAACGTGTCTCGCGTCGCACCGACATTTACTCCCTCGGAGTAGTTTTTCACGAACTGCTCACGGACCGCCCCCTGCACGGGGCGGCGGAAGGCCAGGAGCTGCTGGAGGCGGTACGCGCCGGCGTGGTCGAACCGCCTAGCACCTACGTGCGCGAGCTGCCGGCCGAGCTCGAAGAAGTGGTGATGCGCGCGCTGGCCAAAAATCCAGACCAGCGCTTTCAGACGGCGCGCGACATGGCGGCGGCAGTCAGCCGTGCACTATTCCAAAAGCAGCAGCTCGTCGATTCGCACGTGTTGGAGAACGTGCTCTCCGAACTGGCAACACGCGAGCACACTTCACCGGGCGTGGAGGCGGGCTCGAATCTGGCGAGTGATGGCCAACAAGGCAGTGAAGCGCTCGATGATTTGTCGTCGGTTGCGCACGTCGTGGGTACGGCTGGCGGCGCCAACGAGAGCACCGGCCCCGGGCGCGCACAGCGCGGCCGCGTGGGTCGTGAGGTTCGGCACGTGGCCGTCGTCACCTTGCGCCTGCACGGCTTCGAGCAGCTCGCCACCAGTCTCGGTCGTCCCGCCGCGGCGCGCGTGCTCGAGCAGCTACGCGGCACGCTCGGCGAGGTTGCGTTTCGGCGCGGCGCGCGCTTCGCCTGGGACACGCCGCAAGCCGAGGGCGCGGAGTCCGGCGGTTTTGCCACGGCCGCGCGCGCGCTGGTGGGCTTGATGGCCAACCCCGCGCGCGCGCCGCTCGACGCCGTTTGGCTCGCCATCGACGTGCACGAAGTGATCCGCGGCGCATCGGAAGACTTGCCCGTGGGCCTGTCTGCCAGCGTCGGCATCGTGCGCGGCATCGCCACCGGTGAACGCGATCGAGCGGGCCACCTGATCCAGCATGCGCTGCAGGAGCCGGCCAACCACTTGGCAGATCTGCTCGGTGACCACGCGCCGCCGGGGGTGAGTTGGGTCGCGGGCGGCCTGTACCGGTTGGTACGTCGTGATTTCGTGTGGGGCGATGCGCCCACGATCAAGATCGAAGATGCCGGGCGGCTGAGCTTGCCGCAAGACATGCGTATCTACTCGCTGCTTCGGCCGCACACGCGCCAGGAAAAGCTGGACGAGATGGCCGTCGCGCCCAACGATCTGATCGGTCGCGACGCGGAGCTGGCCGATCTGCACGCGGCTTACTATGGCGTGGTCGGCGCAGCGCCGAACTCGGGGCAAGTGTCGGCGCGTGTCGTGTACGGTGAAATGGGGATCGGCAAGACCGCGCTCTTGGCAGCCTTTCTGAACGAGCTTCCGCCAGACGCGCACGTACTGCGCGTGGAATCTTCACCCGCGCTCAGCGAGGTGCCGTTTGCGACCATCAGCGAGTGGATCCGCGAGCTGACCGGCACGCGCGTCGATCAGCCCTTCGAGCAGGCGCGTGAGCAGATCACGGAAGCGTTCGGCGAATTCGCCGAGGAGCAAGAAGGGCCGGAGGTCGTCTTGCGCATGGCGGAGCTGGCCACCGGCCGCGTACGCCAAACCGTCGATGACGCGGACGTGGCCGAAACGCGCCAATTGATCGCGCTCGGTATGCGCCGATTTTTCGCGCGGGCGGCGATGGACGCGCCGCTGGTGGTGGCTCTCGATGGCTTGCAATGGAGCGATCGCCCGAGCCTCGATCTGATCGTCGAATTCTTACGCCGCGCGGAGCCGCTCAGCGTGCTGGTGATCTTGCTCTCGCGGCCCGAAGATCGCGTCTCGAGTTATATCGAGGGCTTGGTGCGGGTCGAGCTGAAGGGGCTCAGCGCCGAGCATCAGCTCCGGCTGTTGCAGACGCGCTTGGGCGTGAGCCAGGGCGTGCGCCAGGTGTGCGCCGATTTGCTGCCGCGCGCGGGGGGCAACCCGTTTTTCTTGCTCGAAATGGTAGACGCGTTGCTCGAGCGCGGCATGCTCGAGATCCGCGAGCGCAACGGCCAGCAGGAGCTCGTGCAGGTGGAGCGGCTGGGCGATGCCAGCCTTTCTTTGCCCTCGACGCTCGAACAGCTGATCGCCGATCGCCTGAACGAGTTGCCGGCCGAGGAGCAGTCGGTCATCGAATGGCTGGCGGTCGCGGGGGGCCCGCTCGGACTCGCCGACTTGCGGCTGATCAGCGGTGAAGATCTGTCGGAAGCCGTCACCCGGCTGGCGGCGCGCGGCTTGTGTGAGCTGCGTGCGGACGTCATCGACGTGCGTCACCCGCTGACCCGTGACGTCGCCTACCGCGCGCTCGATCGCCGGCGCCGGGTGCGGATGCACCGTGCTCTCGGCGAGCATTTGGCTGGCACACCGCTCGGCAAGGGCCTGACGGCAGCGATCGTCGCGCGCCACCTGGCTCGCGGTAACTCGCGCAAGGAAGCTGCGCGCTTCTACCTGGAGGCGGCCGACGCGGCCCGCGCGAACTACCAAACACAGCTCGCCAAACGCTGCTATCGGCGCGTGATCGCGCTCGTCGCGGAAGGCGACATGCGTTTGCTCGAAGCGCATGAAGCGCTGGAATCCATCTGCCGCAACCAAGGCCGCTGGCGCGAGCGCCGCACCCATCTCAGTCAGTTGCGGGCGCTCGCCCGGCAAGCCAAGAGCGCGCATTGGGCGGCGATTACCCTGCTTCGCACGGCTCAATTCGAACTCGACGCGGGACAATTGTCCAAGGCACTGAGTTCGGCCAAGCGCGGCGAGCTGGTGGCCACGCAGGCCAGTTCTCCGGTGCTCGAAGTGCAGGCCCGCACACTGATGGCGGAAATTTTGCACGACATCGGTGACATGCAGGGCGCGCTCTCGGCAGTCGACCGCGCGCTCAGCACCGCTGAGGGAAATGGTGTGCCTGCTCGCTTGCGCGCCGAAGCATTGCGTCTGCGCGGGACGCTGCTCAGGCGAGTCGGGCGCGTGCACGAAGCCGTGGAGGCGCAGGCCGAAGCGATCGCCGTGTTTCGACAAGCGGGTGTCCGGCGCATGGAAGCGCGCGCCAAGAATTCGCTTGCTTATGCGCTGCTCGTGCTCGGTCGCTTCGAAGACGGCATTGCGCTCGCCCTGGACGCGATTCGCATCGATTTGGCGATCGGTGGGCGTTTCCAAATTGCCAAGACGCTCAGCACCATCGGCGAGTGTTACGCGAGCCTCGGCGATCTGGACCGGGGCCTGGCCTATTTGCGGCGCGCGCGCGACGCCCACGAACGCTACGGGGATCGCGACTCACGCGCCGATACGTTGTTATCCATGGCAGAGATCTTGATCGATTTCGGCGATGTGGATGGCGCGGAAACATTGGTTGGAGATGCCGGCGCGCTGACTGCGGTGACCGGTAGCGCGTTCGACTCGGTGCACGAGAAGATCCTGCGTGCGCTCTTGGCCCGCGTGCGAGGCGATCACGCGCGCGCGGTGATGCACGCCTTCGACGCGCGCCAAGCCGCCGAAGCGCAGGCCTACGTTGCCTTCCACTTCTACGCGATGGCGATCGAAGGGCGTGCGCGCGTGGACATGGGTGAAGAGCATACTGGGATTCTGCTCGCCACCACCGCGCTCGGCGCCATCGATACGCTGCAAGGTTCCGAGTATGGCCTCGCGACGCGCGCCTTGGGCTGCGAAACCTTGCGCGTGGCGCGTTCCCCGCAAGCCGAAGAAATGCGCGAGCGCGCGGCGCGCTACGCGCGCTCGCTCTTGGAGTACATTCGCGATCCGCTGTTCCGACGCTCGTTCGTCGAACGGCGCGTGGTGCAGGCCGTGCTCACCCCACCCGAAGCGCCGTCGGACGCGCCGCGCGGGATCGACAATCCCTTGAACCCATCGCGCTGAGCGTCGCGAAGGCCGGCGGGTAGCCCGCGTTTCGGCGGCGCTGCTCGTCGCCGAAACGGCACTTCATGCACGAAACATGACTTTCGATCGCAATCGGACTGCGAGCGTCGCTGGAGCGTGTTCGTTACCGAAACTGACTCGTTCCGTTCACGACTAGCTCGGCCTGTACCTCGGGCAAGGTATCGGTCAAGGTCGCGCCATTTTGTGCAGTGATCCGTACGTGCGTCGTGCCTCCTCCGAAGCCACTGCCGTTCAGGAAGTAATTGTAATCCTGACGCTGAGCCGGAACGAAGCTCACGCCGTCTTTCGACGTCTCCAGTTTGGCGATTGGAAAGCGGCTGTTCCGCACTTGGACCGCTGTCCAATAGATATTGCTGCCATCTTTGAATTTGTACGAAACGGGACCTTGAGCGTCACAAGCCACGAAGCTCCAAGTGATGGCGATTCGTCCTTGTTCTTTGGGCGCGAGCACGGCGAACGCATCGGGGTGAAAGTCGAGCTGACCTTTGGCGCAATCGGCGCATTCATCGACGATGCGTACGCGCACCTGATTGCCATTCGGGCCAGTCACGTCCGCGCACGCGCCGCACCAAGCGCTGCCTGCCCAGTCGGGAGCGTTCAGCGCCGCGATCCGAAAGTCGCTGGTCTTGTCGTACAGGCACGCCCCGGAGCCGTCAGCGAAGGTATAGAACGTGCCATCACCGCTGTGCTGATCGCCGAACTTCTCGGTCGTGATCACGTTCGTGGGCGGAGGGCTCTGCGAGGCGGCACCTGCTATCGCGGGTGGGTTGCTGCTCCCGGCACCGCCACCGCCGGGCGACGCGGCATCGCTGCCCGAGCAGGCAAGGAGATTGGTCACCACTGCTGCCGCGACACTCAGCGAGCAAATCCTGATCATCTCGGAACTTACGCGCGCGCCGCGGCGCGGGTTAAGGGGTTCGCCTCAGCCGGCTTCGACAGTTGCCAATTCGGATTCCAACTCGCCCAGCGCCTTGGAATCATTCTTTTGCGAGGCCAACTCAATCCCCTGCTTCAGCCAGCTGGCGGCGTCCTCGAGGCGGCTGGCTTCGCGGAGCATTTGTCCAGCCATCAAGTACATGGGTAGGTAGTTGGCGTCGCGGGTGCGCAGGGTTCCGAACGCTGCCATCGCGTCGTCCACGCGGCCCTCTTTTCGATATTCCATGCCCAGGCAATAGAACGCGAAGGAGTCCGCGGCCGCGGAAGCAGTGACCTTTTCCAGCATTACCAGGCGCTTATTCATGCCGAAGCCATTTCCCGGGCGCCGGCGCGAGTCAACGGGACATTCGCGCGGGCAACGGTTGATACGGTGACGGCCCGCCGCGAAGCTGCTACGACCGCGCCCCTGCTCGGGGACGCTCATGCCTGCTGAGCGGAAAGGTCTATCCCATGTTTCTATCGAAGAACCCCTCAGCTCGCGCGCTCATCGGTGTCGGGCTATTCGCCATTTGCCTCGCGTCCGGCTGCAACAAGCCGAAGCACAAGAGCAAAACTTCCGCTCCCGCCGCGTCTGGCTCTGCTGCCGTCGCCGCCGTCGCCCCCCCCGCTGGCCCGTGCCAAAAGTACGCCGCCACGCTGTGCGAAAAAGCCGGCAAGGAATCGGAGAGCTGTCAGGCACTGACCGCCAGTGCCGAGATCCTCTCGCCCGCAGCTTGCACTGCCGGCATCAAGGACATCGCCTATTCGCTCAAGAAGCTCGGTGAGGCCAACAAGCCCTGTGAAGACTTGGTCGGCAAGCTGTGCGCCGCGGTCGGTCCGACCACCGAAACTTGCAACATGGTCAAGACGCAGACCAAGACCTTCCCCGCGTCACGCTGCAAATCGATGCTCGAGCACATCCCCGAGATCACCGCAGACTTGAAGAAGATGGAAGCGGCGAACGCCCCATTGGCCCCGGCGTTAGCGGCTAGCATCGCCAATGGCGGTGCCTCCTTCGGTCCGGCGGACGCCAAGGTCACTGTCGTCGAATTCTCGGACTTCCAATGCCCGTACTGCTCACGGGCGGCAACGGTGGTCGATCAAGTGAAGGAGAAATACGGCACGCGCGTACGCTTCGTGTTCCGCCAATTCCCGCTGCCGATGCACGAAAACGCCCGCGGTGCGGCGGAGGCGGCACTTGCTGCCAACGCGCAGGGCAAGTTCTGGCAGTTTCACGATAAGGCGTTCCAGAACCAGGGCAAGCTCACGCGCGACGGCTTGGAAGGCATCGCCAAAGACGCCGGCCTCGACGTGGTTGCGTTCAAGAAAGCGCTCGACAGCAAGACCTTCGCCGCCGATGTCGACTCGGACGTGAAGCTCGGTGAGAGCGTCGCCGTGAACGGTACCCCCACGATGTTCATCAACGGCGCGCGCGTCGCCAACCCGACCAGTTTCGAAGCCATCGCAGCGCAGATTGATGGCGCGCTGAGCGGCAAGCCGGCGGCGGCCCCGGCGGCGGCTCACCCCGGCTGAGCCGTTGGAGAGCGTTGACTGAGAAGGTCGAGTGGTGAGCTGAGCGGCTCGCTACTCGGCCTTTTTCTTTGTGGGAGCTTGGTGAGAAGAGATAGGCGAGCGAGCGCTCTGAGCGCCGTTCAAGCGCGGCGTAGCATTTGATCGAGCTCCGTTCCCAGCGCAGCCAGGCGCGCGGCACCGAACTCCTTCTTCGCCGTTGCCTGAGCGCGTTTCCAGAGTGGGAAGGCGGCCTCGAGTGCCTTTTCACCGATTGCAGTGAGCGTGACGACCCGGCTGCGCCCGTCGTCCTTGCCGGTTCCGATGCTGAGGCAGCCTTGTTTGATTAGCGGCTGAAGATTACGCGTGAGGGTGGTGCGATCCATCACCAGCGCATCCGAGAGCGGCTTCATCGCGGCTGCGCCCTCCGGAAACATGGCAACACCGACCAGGATCGTCAGCTGCGACTGCCGCAGACCCGATTCTCGCAGCTCGGCGTCGTAGTAGCGGCTCAGGGTTCGTGCGGCGCTGCGAAGCCGCAGGCATGCGCACTCGGCCGCAATCGTGCGTGCCAGCTGCTGAGCATTCTTCATCTACTCGATATAGCGACCCCAGGGCGTCAGCGCTATGGGCCCGCTTGACGTTCCAGATTTTGAGTGCATATGCACTCATCGGAGAACGTGTAGATGCACGCAAATACAAGGTGGCTGATTTTAGTGGGTCTCGCGCTGGCGTTGGCCGGCTGTTCGTCGACTTTGGCGAATGAACCGGCCTTGACCCAAAATCGCGGAATCGAGACGTTCGGTCGGCTCGCGTCGCTGCCCGGCGCGGAGGACATGGTGGTGCTGACTGCGGCGTCGCAGTACCTCGCCGCGCACCGGGAACACGACGGGATGGCGTTCTTTGCTCAGCTTGCTGAAGCTCACCGCGAGCGACCCTTGTTTCGTTCGCTGGAAGGAGTGATGCAAGCGCGGGTCGCTTCCGACATCGCACTTTTGAAGCGAGTCGCTTGGGTAAACAGCGCGATCCAAAAGCTGGACGAGGGCGCCCGGCGGGAGCCAGTACTCGGTCGCTACTTGCGTGGCCTGGTGTTCGCCGGCTTGCCCGCACGCTTCGAGAAGGCCGCCGTCGCTATTGCTGATCTGGAGGCCACTCGGCGTGACCTCGAGCGGCTGCCGTTCGCCGCCGAGCGAGGCGTCATGCATGCCCTGGCGAAGGCTTACGAAGCGATCGGTGATCGGCGCGCTGCCGACTTGAGGCGACGGGCCGGCTCGATCGAGGATTTGCTGGCGGATGCTTCGGTTTCACACGAGGCGGGCTTTCGTTTCGAGCCGCCGCGACTAGTGCGCGAAGCCGACGGTGTCTATCTCGCGGAAGGCTATGATTTCAGCACCATCGCCTTCCTGGTCGACTCAGAAGGCGTGATCGTCATCGACGCCGGCACGACCGAGGCCAATGCCGCACGCGCGCTGAAGGCGCTCCGCGGCGTGACCCAGGCACCCGTCAAGCACGTCATCTTCACCCATGCGCACTGGGACCATGTGGGCGGGGCGCGTAGTGTGATTGAACCGGGGGCGCAAGTTTGGGCCAACGAGCGGTTTCCGGAGGCGCTCGTGCGAATTCGCGACGCTCACAATCCTTTTCGCACCGCCTTCTGGGGTACCGATCCCATTCCACTCCAAGTGAGTGTCGATCACGCAGTCGCGCAAGAGACCGAACTTAGCCTAGGTGCGCTCAAACTCACGATTTTGCCCGGCGCCAGCGGCGAGACTGCGGATGCCCTCTATGTTTACGACCACGGTCACGCGCTGTTGTTCGTGGGCGACGCGTTCATGCCCTATACGGGGGTGCCGTTCGCCTCTGAGGGGTCGAGCTCCGGCTACCTCGAAGCCACGCTCGCGGTACAGCGGTTCCCGGTCAAAAAGCTGATCCATGGGCACCCGCCGCTGACCCGCTATTGGACCAAAGAAGCGATGCCGGGGCTGGAAAGAGCGCTGAGCGCGGTCCGTGACCACACGCTTGCGGCCCTCCACGATGCGCGGCCACTCGCCGATGTGCTGCACGACAATTTCATCCCAGCGACGCTGAGCGCCACGCCCGCCGCTGCCATGCCGTTCGGCGTCACTCGGGATCTGTTCGTGCAACGGATCTACCGCGAGCGCGCGGGCTACTGGTCCGCTGACGGCACGGGCATGGACGAATTCAGCAACGAAGAATGGGGGAATGCCTTCGATCTGATCGGTGGGCGCAATGAAACGGCGTTCGTCAATGCCTGCTCCGATCTGCTGTCGCGAGGGGACGCCAGCATGGCCTTGCGGCTCAGCGACCTGGGGCTACGTAAGTACCCATCGAGCAACGCGCTGCGCGACAACCGCGCGCGAGCGCTCCAGCTTCTACAGGCTCGTTACCAGCAGATCAATCCATTCCGCTTCATTGTCTACTCGGGCTGGTCTGGCCACGACGTGCCGGCAGTGAACGAGTGAGCCGTCCCGCTATTCGCACTTCGAGGATCCAGGCTCTTCCAACGATGATTGCTGACGCCCGACTGTTTCAATTCGCCTCATCTAGAAGCATGCTGCGGCCCACTCGACGGATTGGTTCATTCGATCGGGCGAGCAGGTGGACTGGCGAGATCCGATCATTGCCACCCATGCGGTCGGATGTGTCACGTGTGATCGGCAAGACTGTCACTGCGAGGCAATGCGGCACTCGTGAAGGAGCGATTCACGACCGAGTTTCGCACTCGTACGTGTGCCGGCCATCGGCGTAGAAGTTGCAGCCGCGGCCTCGCTCCCGCTCCGGGAGTAACGGAGGGAATGAAGCATGTCTCGATGGATCCACGCTCTGGCGATGGTGTTGGCGACTAGTTGCGGCGAACACGCGAAGGGGACGACGAGCTCGATCGAGCAGCACGCTGACGCGCCACCTGGCACACGCGACGCCTTCGCGGATTCGCCGCCAAATACCGCGGCGCCGCCCGCTAGCTGCGGCGATCAGAACGGCGGTGGCGATCAGCACATCGACTTCGAAAGCATGAGGGCGGCCAAAATCGCCGAGAAGCCCGAGGTCGTGCAGCGTCAGGCGGAACTCCTGGCGGCACGTTACGACTTGAGCGATCGGCCCGCGCCGGGCGTTCTGATGACGCGCGGCAAGTCCGTACAGCAGGGGGTGCGCGTACTCTTGCCTGGCGTCAGTTGGTCAGATCTCAACACCCTGACCCCCGACGAGATCAAGTCCCAGGACCTGTTTCCGTTCGGGTTCTTCCCGCTGCCTCACCCGAAACAGCCGGAAGGCGGCATGCTCTTCCCGCAGTCCACGATTGACGAGCTGGCTCTGCAGACCGGACGGGATTTGACGCGTTTCGATCTGGACTTCGACCTGCCTAGCCTGTTTTTGCCCGAGTTTCCGCCCGCCATCTTCCTGACGACGCAGCCGAAGCTGGGCGATGTTTCGCAGGGCAAGCTGGTCACGACGGACAACTACTACGAGCTGTTCAAATGCATTTTGAATCCGAAACAGCTCGACGGCCTACGCCTACTCACGACGCCGTTTCCTCAACAACAATTCAACAACATCGACGATCGTCGCTCGGATCGGCCGAGCCTCGGCGTTGCTTGCTTCGACTGCCACATCAACGGGCACACGAACGGAGCGACCCACCTCGTCGGCGATATCCGACCGCAGGAGCAACGACATCGCGTCGATACGATATCACTCCGTGGCACCAACATTCAGCGCCTGTTCGGCTCGCAACGGGCGCTGATGAGTGTCGAGGATTTCACCGAATTCGAGCAGCGCGCGGCCTATTTCGACGGCGACCCGGTGCTCGCGACCAAGAAGGGCGTCAGCCCCCTCGATCGCGGCCTGCAGGTCCAGCCCATGGCGGAGTTCCAGAAGATTCTCGACTTTCCCCCAGCGCCAAAGCTTGGGCTCGACGGCAAGCTCGATCCTTACAAGGCCAGCGCCGAGGAGCTTCGAGGTCAGGAGGTGTTCTTCGGCAAGGGCAAATGCGCGACTTGTCATACGCCGCCCTATTACACGGACAACTCGATGCATGATCTCGAGCTCGGTCGCTTTTTCGAGGACAGGATCATCAACGGCATCTTGGCGACAGCCGAAGGACCGATCAAGACTTTGGCCCTACGAGGCCTCAAAGAGTCCCCGCCATACTTCCATGATGGCCGCCTCCTTACGATCGATGATACGATCGAGTTCTTCAATCTGATCCTCGGTACCGGTCTGACGACACACGAGAAGCAAGATCTGCGGGCGTTTCTCTACGCGCTCTGATTCGAAATGACGAACCGCGATTGACCCAGGTCGCGCCACCGCAACGCGCGGTCACACCCGCTAGCGCAGCTTTGCGTGCAAGCGCTAGCGGTTGAGGGACGGCAGGACGGCTCGCCGCATTAGTCGTCAGCCGTCAGCAGCGGGTCGGCGAACGTGAGAATGAGCGAAATGCGGCCCGTCGCGTCTACTTCGCCTGCATCGAAGAATTCGAGATTCTTGCCGTCATGACGCTCGATAGCCGACCGAAATCGAAACGTGCTTTCCCCCGCGTCAATCACACTCAGAACACGGATCCGTAGTAGCTGCGGATCCGCGAGCACCCTCGAGATTTCGTCGGAGAGTGCTGCTCGCCCGCGGATCTCGCGACTGCGTGTAACGATACGTCCGTGGGCGGCAAAGCACGCTTCGAGCATCGCCGCCCGCGCCTCTGGATCACGCTCGCTTGCCGCTCGGATATAGGTACCCACCGCGGACTCGACCAGGCTTCGCATATCGCATCGTAACATGCGGGGCCCGTCCATTCAGCCGGCGTGCAACTCGACATCCGTGACTGGGACAGTCGTGGCTCCAGACTTTGCTCAACGTCGAGTTCATCGGCTAGCGAAGGCCGTGCCGGGCAACCAAGGTTTAGGCGGCAGATTCGCGCGGATGGCGACTGACGTTGGTCATTGGCCTGCGGGCGGTTGCCAAAGTTCTACCTTGTTTCCTTCTGGGTCGATGACCCAGGCAAACTTTCCGTACTCGGAATCGTCGAACTTTTCGAGAACGTTGCAACCTTCTTCACGTAAGACTTTAACCAGGGCGTGGAGATCCTCCACCCGGTAATTGACCATGAAGGGCGCAGTGCTGGGCGCAAACTGATCACCTTGCGCCGAACCAATGGACCAGACCGTTGTTCCGCTGATCGGCTTACCGTCACCGTCGGCCCAGGTGAAAGCCGTACCGCCCCATTCTTGGACGTCGATGCCGAGGTGCCGCTTGTACCAGGCCTGCAACGCCGGAGCGTCTTTGGCTTTGAAGAAGATGCCGCCAATGCCAGTGACTCGCTTCATGGAACCTCCGAGGGTGGCGCTCTGGAGAGCTGGAGAGCTGGAGAGCTGGAGAGCTGGAGAGCTGGAGAGAGTTCTTTCTGTGGCCCAAGGTATCACGGCTTCGGCTGACAAGCCGTGCGGACGTTCGACGTTCGCCAGCTTCAAGCTGAAACTATGCGGCCAATTGCCCCCTGAGCAGCAGACAGCAAACCTACCACGCTGTCGGCACCCTGACTCTTCGAGTTCGTTATCCCATCCCATGATCGAGCCCGAGACAACGACAGCCCGAGTGGTGTTCAACCTCTCACGAAGCAACGCCCCGCGTTCGACGGCATCGCGCTTTTCCTTGAACGGGGGCTCCGTGGCCAACCAAAACAGGTTGTCCGCATCGACGAAGGCGGCCTGGAGCGCCGCGGCGACGGCTCGACCCAGTGTGCTGGTGCCAGAACCTGACGCACCCGTCGCCAGAACCCGCATCAGCATCTCGCTCTCAAATGCAAACGTAGTTCGGTGGCCTACTGAGGGCCAGCGTGGAATGACAGACGCCGAGGCGGACAGGGTACCGAGGCCTCTGGAGGGCGCCCCTCGGCGCGGGAATGGTACTTCGTGCACGAAGCATAATCTTCCGCGGCAAGAGGACTACGACGGTCGCTCCACGGTCGCTCCACGGTCGCTCCACGGTCGCTCCACGCTCCACGGTCGCTCCACGCTCCACGGTCGCTCCACGCTCCACGGTCGCTCCACGCTCCACGGTCGCTCCACGCTCCACGGTCGCTCCACGC
>Ga0302323_100000691_pt1 | contig 27280 bp, 19 predicted proteins | sample Fen_T0_3_FD_201950 | JGI IMG/M metagenome (GOLD analysis project Ga0302323, IMG submission 201950) | Peat permafrost microbial communities from Stordalen Mire near Abisko, Sweden - Fen_T0_3 | ecosystem: Environmental > Terrestrial > Soil > Wetlands > Permafrost | place: Sweden: Abisko...
GGCGTCATACCGTCGAACCCACGGCTGGCGACCTTGGCCATCATGGTGCCGCTCATGGCGCGGACGGCGCGACCCAGGGCAGGCGGAATGTCGTCGTCCTTCGAGCTACTCACGAGCGCCTACGTCGTCGCAGTGCGGATACATCATCAAGCTGCTTGATCATCTCGTCAACGTACCTTACTTTCCGTCGTTGAGGTAGTTTACCAGATCGCGGCTTCGATGGCCGCGACCAGCCACCTTGGCCGTCATGCCGCCGACGGCGCGCTCCAGGGTCGGCGGAATGTAGTCTGCCTCGGGCGATTCACGAGCAGCTGCATCGTCACACTGCGGATGCATAATCAATGTTCTTGACTATATCGTCAACGTAATTTACCTTCTGTCACAGACATGAAAACGATGATGATCAGCTACACGACCTCAGAGGCGCGCGCCGCGGAGGAACGCGGCGCTGATCCGCGCAGTCTTCGACGAGATCGCTGAAACCTCTCGACAGGAGTCCAACGTGACAGTCTCTGATCCGCATCCAAGAAAGCGTGTTGTAGTACTCGACACAGAGATGAGCTATGTAGACGTGGGCGAAGGCGATCCCATCGTGTTCCTGCACGGCAATCCGACGTCCTCGTACCTTTGGCGCAACATTATCCCGCACGTCAGCGACATTGGACGGTGTCTTGCTCCCGACTTGGTCGGCATGGGGCGTTCGGGCAGGTCGCCAACCTACTCCTACCGCTTCGTCGATCATGCGCGCTACCTCGACGCCTGGTTCGACGCCATGAACTTGAGCAAGGCCATCCTGGTCGTCCATGACTGGGGCTCCGCGCTCGGCTTTTACCGCGCTTACCGCCATCCCGATCAAATCGCGGCGATCGCTTACATGGAAGCAGTTGTCCGGCCGTTCAGCTGGGAAGATTTCGGCGAAGGCGCAGCCGTGTTTCGCGCGCTTCGATCGAGTGAAGGCGAACACCTCGTTCTGGACCAGAACTTCTTCGTCGAAAAAGTACTTCCAGGGGCGATCATTCGGTCCCTCAGCGAGGAGGAGATGGCGGCCTATCGCGCGCCGTTCGCCGAGCGCGAAGCACGGCTGCCGACGTTGATCTGGCCGCGACAGGCCTCCGTCGACGGCGAGCCCGAGGACGTGACCTCGATCGTCCAGGAATATGCGGGATGGCTCAGCCAAAGTGAGATGCCGAAACTGTTCGTCGCCGGCGAACCCGGAGCGGTGATCTCGGCGGGCAGCGCGAACCTGCGGTTCTGCCGGACCTGGAAAAACCAGCGCGAGGTCACCGTGAAGGGACGCCACTTCCTGCAGGAAGACTCGCCCGGCGAGATCGGTGCCGCACTGAGACAGTTCGTCATCGAAGCACGCCGCTGATATCAGACATTTTTAATATCGGAGGAAATCATGAGTGTTTTAGTCACGGGCGCCACTGGTAACGTCGGATCGGTTGTGGTCAAACAGCTTGTTGCGGCAGGGTTGGACGTTCGAGCGTTCACGCGCTCACCGGAACAGGCGACGTTTGCGCCGGGTGTCACTCCGTTCAAGGGTGAGCTGCTCGATGTGGATGCGCTACGGGCCGCGCTGAACGGCGTCGAAGCGGTATTTCTCCTGAGTCCGGTCGTGCCGGATGAGTTGAATGTCACGATCTCCGCTCTCAACCTTTGTCGCGAGGCGAAGATCAAGGCGATCGCTTACCTGTCCGTGTTTCGAGTGGAGGCGACCGCTGACGTTCCACACTTCGCGTCGAAGTTTGCCGCCGAGCGCATGATCGCAGAATACAATATGCCGGTCACTATATTGCGCCCGAACGCATATATGCAAAGCCCGGGCGTCAAGGAGGCTCTCGGCCACGGCGTGTTCCCATTCCCGATCGGGGGAAAGGGTGTTTCGTTTACCGATGTTCGCGACATCGCCGAGCTGGCCGTGCTCGAGATCCAGCGCCGGCTGGCCGCCAAGCAAGCGCTCGGTCCCGAGATCTACGAGGTGGTCGCCGAGGACGTTCTGACCGGAGCAAGCTGCGCGAAACTCTGGAGCGAGGTGCTTGGCCGCCCGATCAAGTACGTCGGCGACGAGCTCGACCCATGGATCCAGAGCTTGCGGGCCTTCGCCCCCAACTGGATGGCCTATGACTTCAGGTACATGATGAAGCATTTCCAGGACGACGGCCCCGTATCGACCCCCGCCGGACTTGCGCGTTTGCGCCAACGTCTTGGCCGCAGCCCGCGCTCCTACCACGACTACGCGATCGAGAGCGCCAAGCTGTGGAGCGCCGCTTCCAAGTAACGAGGCAGAGGCGCTGTACGTCCACGTCCGTGCCTCGCTCGCCGACCCCGAGCCTGAATTGCAAGGAGTCAGTTGAGAATCAACGACATTGATGCAGGGTGAAGCCGGAGTGCCTTGCGCAGAACAGGCAAACCTTGATGAGTTGATCGCAGCGCTGACGGCGACTTCGGTGTCTTCAGTCTTTTGATCGGAGGTCTCTCGCGGTGTTCCGAGACGCTTTCATGAGTGCGTTCAAGAAGGTATGAAATCTATGTCTAGCGAAAATGTGGTGCTTGTTACAGGCGGAACCGGCAGTCAGGGTGGCGCGACTGTCACTCACTTGTTGGCGGCGAAGCAGGTTCGCGTGAGGGTTCTGACGCGGAACTTGGAATCGCCGAAGGCCAGGAGCCTGGCCGCGCGTGGCGTGGAGCTCGTCAAGGGGGACTTCGACGACGTGGCTTCGCTCGGGCCGGCGCTCGCAGGCGTCTCCGCTGCGTTTTCGGTGCAGCAATGGACAGAAAAAGCTGGGACCGCGGGGGAGGAGCTACGCGGGAAGCGGTTCGCCGAGGCGGTCAAGGCATCGGGCAGCCCTCATCTCGTCTACTCCTCGGCGGAGGGGGTCGAGCGGGAGAGCGGGCTCGGCCACTACGAGAGCAAATGGGCGATCGAGCAACACATTCGTGGTCTAAAGATCCCGGCGACGATTCTGCGTCCGGTCGGCTTCATGGATACGTTCGGCGTCCCAGCGATGCAGCGCGGAATGTTCCTCGGAATGTTCAGAGCGAACGTGGGGGGGGCACACCGCGTCCAGTTCGTGGCGACCCACGACATCGGTTGGTTTGCTGCGCGCGCGCTCGAACAACCGGCGCGCTACGCCGGACGCGTCATCCCGCTCGCAGGCGACGAGCTGAGCGTCGGCGACATCATCAGGACCTTCAAGGCCGTCACCGGACGCAAGCCTTGGGTGGCCCCGATTCCTGCCTTTGTGGCCAAGATGATGATGCCGAAGGAGTTTGCGGACATGTTCCGCTGGATCCGTGAAAAGGGGTTCAATGCCGACATTGCGCAGGTGCGGCAAGAATATCCGCAGGTGCTCACATTTTCCGGTTGGTTGAAGAAATACTTTGAAGAACACTGACTCTGGCCCGGCAAGACTGACTTGGCGACGTCGTCGGGATGGCGGTTCGCGGCGCGCGACAATCAGCGCGCGACGTTGCCGCGTGCGACAGGATCCTGCTCGCGATGCAGCTTTGGCCTGGGGTGGCAGGTTCAGTCGTCGGGGGCGAGCTTCAGGCCGGCCGGCAGGGTATCGCCGAGCGCGACGCGCTCCTCGCGGGCTTCGAGGTCGACGACCTGCTCGACCAGGACGGCGGCGCGTTCGCCGCCCGGCATCGCGCGCACCACGGCGGCGAGCCGGGCGCGAGTGGCGTCGTCGAGATCGCGCGTGCGGTCGCCGGTGCGGCGGCCGAGCTGGGCGAGCGGGAAGGCGGCCTTGTCGGGCTCCGGCCAATCCCAGGCGCACAGCGGGACCAGCCAGTCCCGGATCCGCGCCGGGGCGATCACGGCGTTGAGCGGGCCGTAGAGCGGGACGCGCGCGCCGATCCGGGACAGCGCCCAGAGGTGGACGATGTCCTCGCGGCCCTTGCGCGGCTCGAGCCGATGCATCAGCTCGTCGCCGAGCTTGAGCTTGTTGTGGACCGGCAGGCGCTCGAGGCTGGCGACCACGCGCCACATCTCGGCGAGCTCTTGCTTGCTCGGCCTGGCCTCGGTGAGCTTCTTGGTCTGCAGCGGATTGGGCAGCAGCAGCTTGGCGAGCCGATCGTAGATCTGGTCCTGCTGGCCCTTGGCCAGGCCGCCGGCGATCCGCCGCCAGGTGATCCACCAGGCGAGCTTGCCGGGCTCGCTCCTGGGGTGCGCGAGGTTCTCGTTGAACACGCCCCACATCACGCGGGCGCGCCAGGCGTCGAGCGGGGCCCCGGTGCCGGGGCGCAGGAGGAAGCCGGCGAGGCCGAGCCAGCGCTGCTCGTGGTCGGCCGACTTCTTGCGCTCGGCGGCGACCTCGATCAGCGCGTCGAACAGGGCGCGCGACGTGGTGACCGACCAGTCGTCGCGGCGGGCGTCGAGCAGGGCCTCGAGGTCGCGGGTCAGGGTGGGCAGGTCGTCGCCGGCCTGGAACGCGCGCTGGATCCGCGCCTTGGCGTCTTCGGTGCGCGGGTGGGCGTCCGCGGCAGGGTCTCCCGCCGGGGCCACGCCGCCCGAGCGCATGTCGAACGCGACCTTCCAGGTCTCCGGCGCCGGGCCGGAGGTCCCGGCCGGCTCGACGCAGGCGATCTCGAGCGCGCCGAGCTCGGTGATGTGGACCTCGAGCCGCACCGTGACCTCGCCACGGCCGCGCGCGCGCAGCACGGTGACGATCGGCGGCAGCTCGCGCAGATCGCTGCCATCCCCGCTCGCCATCGCCGCGCCCTGGTCGTCGAACGAATCCGCGCCGCCATCGCCGATCGCGACCAGCTGGCCCGGCACATCGCCGCGCGAGCTCGACGAGTAGAGCCGGAAGCTGACCGGCCGGTTGGTGACCAGCTGGAAGTCGCGGGCGAGCTGGACCCGGGCGCCGTCCTCGAGCCCCGACGGCGCCAGGCACACTGCCATGCGCGCCGCGCCGCCGGTATCGACGCCGATGTAGTACGCGCGCGGCGTGCCGCCCTTGATCCGGATCGCCTGGCCGCGGCGGACCAGGCCGTAGTACGCGGCGCCCTGGGCGACCGCCAGCTCGGGCATCGCCGTGGGCAGCTCGCGCGGCGCCTCGCCTTGCCACGCGGCGATCTGCGCGACCACGCGGGCGCGCAGCGACGCCGGGGTCATCGCGCCGCCGTTGAACAGCACGGCCGAGATCGGCGGGCCCGCGTGGCGCGCGAGGAACGCGGCGAGGTGGCGGGTCACCGCGGGGTCGGCCGCGTAGGGCAGGCCGAACTCCTGGAGTCCGCCGCGGCCGCGCACGACCGGTGCGTCGCGGGCGACCATCGGGAAGAACCCGTCGAACAGCACGGCGTCGAGCTCGGCCCGCGAGATCTCGTCGCGCAGCGTGCCGCCGACGAGCTTCGCGCCGCGGCCCGACACGACGATCGGCGCGGTGGCCGGCGGATCGTCGCCGAGCAGGGTCTCCTTGGCGAGCCGGCAGGCGTGGACCAGGCCGTGCCACTGCAGCGCGTCGAGCTTCTTGCCGGTGCGCTCGACCAGCCGCTGCTCGACCCGCTTGGCGAGCGTGAGATCGAGGTTGTCGCCGCCGAGCAGCAGGTGGTCGCCGACCGCGGTGCGCGTGAAGCCATCGTCGCCGACGTCGATCAGCGTGAAGTCGGTGGTGCCGCCGCCGACGTCGAATACCAGGACGCGGTCGCCGGCGGCCAGGCGCGCCGCGGGTCCGCCGGTGCGCGCGTCGATCCACGCGTAGAACGCGGCCTGCGGCTCCTCGAGCAGCACGACCGGCGGGTAGCCGGCCTGGGCCGCCGCCTGCAGCGTGAGCTCGCGGGCCGCCTCGTCGAACGACGCCGGCACGGTGATCAGCACGTCCTGGTCGACGAGCGGTGCGTCGGGGTGGGCGTGGTCCCACGCTTCGCGGATGTGGCCGAGCACCAGCGCCTGGGCGGCGACCGGTGACAGCTTGGGGCCGTCGCCATCGCCCCACGGCAAGATCTTGGCCTGGCGGTCGACGCCGGGGTGGCACAGCCACGACTTCGCCGAGGCGATCATGCGCGACGCCATCCTGGCGCCCTGGTGACGCGCCAGCTCGCCGACCACCGGGCGGATCTCGGTCGTGGCCGCGGCCTGCGGATCTCGGTCGATCCGGGCGACCGGGCGCCACGGCAGCGCGGTCTCGTGCGGCGCCAGATCGAAATCGCCCGCCAGGTAGACGAACGATGGCAGCTGGGGCCGGGCAAAGACCTCGCCCGGCGCGACCAGCTGGGCGACCTCGAACACGCGGACCCGCGGATCGGCGGCGCGCGGATCGACGTACGCCACCGCCGAGTTCGTGGTTCCGAGGTCGATGCCGATCAAGTACCGCGCCACGATCGCGTTGGTACCGCGGTTTGTTGGTTCGCGCCAAGTCGCGCTCGGCACGGCTCAGCCGCGCTCGCGCACCGAGTACTCGAGCTTCCAGCGGCCCCCGCCGTCGCGCGCCACGCACCACAGCTCCAGCGTGCCGACCTCGGTCACGTGGGCCTCGAGCCGCACCGGCACCAGCTCGCCGGCGACGCGCTCGCCATCGCTGGCGATCAGCTTCTCGACCGGGTCGAGCTCGACCAGGCCGTCGCTGTCGGCGTCGATCAGCGCGCCGGCCTCGTCGCCCGACCGGCTCGCCGCGGCGAAGAACCGGAAGGTCTGGATCTCGCCGACCACCAGGCCGAGCTCGTCGTCGGGGAGCGCGACGGCCTGGCCCTCCTCGAGGCCCTGCGGCGCCACGCACAGCGCCTTGATCGGCGGCGCGAAGCCCGGGATCGCCGGCATGGCGCTCTCGATGCCGATGTAATAGGCGCGCGCCGTGCCTCCGCGGATCCGCACGCCCTTGCCGCGGCGGACCTGGCCGTAGTGGGCGGCGCCGAGCGCGACCGCGAGATCGAGGTCAGCCCCGGCGAGCACGCGGACGTCGCGCCCGGCCCACGCGGTGAGCAGCTCCACGACACGGGCCTTGAGCTTGGCGGCCTTCATCACGCCGCCGTTGAACAGCACGTGGCTCGGCAGGCGGCCGCGGTCACCGGCCGAGAACCGCGCCAGGAACTCGGCGAGGTGGCGGGTGATCGCCGGATCGTGGGCGTAGGGCAGGCCGATCTCACGCAGGCCGCCGGCGCGGCGCCGCGCCGCCTGGGCGTCGGCGGGCACCTGGGGGAAGAAGCCGTCGATCAGCAAGCGCTCGGCCTGGTCGCGCGTCACCTCGGCCTTGAGCGTGCCGCCGACGAGCTTGCTGCCGCGCCCGAGGATCGCGATCGGCGCCGAGGCGGGCGCCGCGTCGCCGAGCAGCAGCTCCTTGGCGCGCCGGCACGCGTGGACCAGCGCGCGCTGCTGCAGCGCATCGAGCGGCCGGCCGAGCTCCTTGCCGACCAGCGCCGCGAGCGCGAGGTCCATGTTGTCGCCGCCGAGCAAGATGTGATCACCGACCGCGATCCGCTCGAGCGCCAGGTCGCCCGCGTCGTCGGTGATCTCGATCAGCGAGAAGTCGGTGGTGCCGCCGCCCACGTCGCACACCAGGACGACGTCGCCGGGCGCGAGATCGCCGCGCCAGGCATCGCCGCGGGCCGCCAGGTAGGCGTAGAACGCCGCCTGCGGCTCCTCGAGCAGCGTGACGCGATCGAGCCCGGCCTCGCGGGCGGCGACCACGGTCAGCTCGCGGGCGACCGGATCGAACGACGCCGGCACGGTGATCAGCACCTCCTGCTCGGCCGCCGGCTCGTCGGGGTTGGCGTCGTCCCACGCCGCGCGCAGGTGGGCCAGCAGGCGGGCCGAGGCGTTGACCGGCGAGACCCGCTCACCGCCTTCCATCTCGAGCTCGAGCTCGCGCTGGGCGCCGCGGAACGGCAGGACCTGCGACGTGCGGTCGATCGCCGGGTTGCACAGCCACGACTTGGCCGACGACACCAGCCGGTGGGGCAGCTCGGCGCCGCGCTCGCGGGCGAACGTCCCGACGGCGTAGCGCAGCGGGCCCGACCACGGCAGCTGGAGCTGCGCCGCGGGGACCTCGAGCTCGCTGGGCAAGAGCAGGAACGAGGGCAGGGTCGGCCGCTCGGCGACCTCGCCGGGGCCGGTCACCTGGGCGATCGGCTGGGTGCGCACGGCCCCCTCGGTGTCGGCGACCGCCAGCGCCGAGTTGGTCGTTCCCAGATCGATTCCGAGGATCTTCACAGCTCGACTTCTGCAGGCGCGATGACCATACGATCGATGCCCTCTGCGAGCGCGGGCAACCGGGCGTCTACCACGCGCCAGCCGTGGTGGCGAAGCGTGCCGCGAAACGGCGGCTCGCCCCGGGCTTCGCCGATCAGCCGGATCTCGGCGGCGTCGAAGCCCTTGGGCACCGAGACCTTGGCTTCTTCGGCGCCCGGCATCACCGGTTCGAACGTCAGGTGCTGATCGAGCACCTTGCGGCAGCCGCGGTGGACGTCGCGCGCGGCGGCGCCGATCTCGCCGTCGCTGAAGCCATCGAGCGGCTCGCGCAGGAAGTCAACCAGGCGACCCTCGCGCTGGAGCAGCGCCAGGAGCGCGAGCGCGCCATCGCGATGGTGCTGCGCGGTGGACGCACGCGGCCGCTCGGGCTCGGGCCTGGCCGCCGGTGGGGACGGCGGCCGGACTTCGGGCGTTGCCGCGGACGGCGGCGGGGGCGCCGGCAGCAGCGCGACGGCGGCGGGCGGCAGCTGCTTGCCGAACAGCACCCGGAAGAAGCACGCGAACGCGAGACCCATGCGCGACATCGCAAGGATCTAATGAGGGGACGCGCGGCGGCACAAGCAGCCCCTCACCAAAACCGCCGAGCTCGAGGCCGAAGCCCACGGCACGGAGCGACCACGGAGCGACCACGGAGCGACCACGGAGCGACCAAGACCGAACGTCCGACAGGGAGGCGTGACGTGGCGTGAAGAAGGTCCGCCGCGCGGACGCTCGCCGCGTTCGGCGCGCCGCCGATCGGCGAGCCCCACCAGGTCGCGATCTCGATCGCAACTGCTATCGATCATCGACATCGCGCGCGGGTGGTGGTACCTGTGGAACAGCGGCGCTCCTGCATGGCACGCATTCTGATCCTCTGGAACCAAATCGACGACGATGTGTACGAGCACTATCGTCGCGAGGGCAAGCGCGCTCCTGACTGGGACCCGACGCTCGAGGTCGAGCCGTGGCAGACGGTCGAGCAGGAGATCGAGCTGATCCAGCGCGCCCTCATCGACGGCGGCCACACCGCCTACCACTTCAACATCCGCGACACCTTTCAGAACCTGCTCGAGGCGGTCACGGCGGATCCGCCGGACTGCGTCGTCAACCTGGTCGAGTTCTTCCACGACGACCCGGAGCAGGAGCACAACGTCCCGGCGCTGTTCGAGCTGCTCAACATTCCGTACACCGGCAACCGCCCGCTCGCGCTGTCGCTGTGCCAGCGCAAGCCGCAGGCCAAGGCGCTGCTGGCGGCCTCCGGGTTGCCGACCCCGCGCGGCGTGGTGATCGAGAAGCTGCCGGTCCCGGCCGACCTCGGGCTGCGGTTCCCGATGATCGTCAAGCCAGCGCACGACGATGCCTCCGGCGGCATCGATGCCGGCTCGGTGGTCCACGATCGCGCCGAGCTCGAGGCCCGGGTCACGCTGCTGTTGACCGAGCACACGATGGCCGCGCTCGTCGAGGAGTACATCGCCGGCCGCGAGCTGCACTGCGCGATCCTCGGCACCGAGGCGCTGCCGCTCTACGAGATGCAGTTCAAGGGCGGCGTCGACGACCAGGGCCGCACGCTGCCGCACATCATCACCTACCGCGCGAAGTGGGACCCGTACAGCCGCGACCACTACGCGGTCGAGAGCAAGTGCCCGCCGGACGACCTCTCGCCGGACCAGATCGCCGAGATCCAGGACATCGCGCTGCGCGCGTTCCGGACCGTCGGTTGCCGCGACTACGCGCGGGTCGACATGCGGCTCGAGGAGGCCACCGGCCGGCCCTACATTCTCGAGGTCAATCCGAACCCGGATCTCGCCGATAGCTGCGCGTTCGCCGCCTGCGTCCGCGCCAGCGGGCGGACCTATGGCCAGGCGATGAACGAGCTGGTCCACTACGCGCTCGAGCGCGCCAAGATCCAGCCCAAGCGCTACACCGGGCCGACCGACACCCTGCTCTCCGAGTACCTGGCGCGCCGCACGGCCAGCAGCAGCAAATAGCGCGGCGGACCTCGTGAAGCTGTACGCGATCAGCGATCTGCACGTCGGGTTCGAGCCCAACCGCGTGCTGTGGGAGGCGTTGCCGGCCCAGCCGGACGACTGGTTGATCCTCGGCGGCGATCTCGGCGAGACCTTGGACCACCTGCGGTTCGTGCTCGACATCGCGACGGCGCGGTTCGCGCGGGTGTTCTGGGTGCCCGGCAATCACGAGCTGTGGACGCTGCCCAGCGAGCGCACGGGCCCGGACTCGCTGCGCGGCGAGCCGCGCTATCTGCGACTGGTCGAGCTGTGCCGCCAGCGCGGCGTGATCACGCCGGAGGATCCGTACGTGCGGTGGCCCGGCGAGGGTCCGCCGACCCTGGTGGTCCCGCTGTTCCTGCTCTACGACTACTCGTTCCGGCCCGACGATGTGCCCGAGCACCAGGCGCTCGCGTGGGCGCGCGCCGCGGACCTCGAGTGCACCGACGAGGTGCTGCTGCACCCCGATCCGTATCCGTCGCGCGGCGCGTGGTGCCGCGCCCGGTGCGCCGCGGCGCGCGTCCGGCTGGGCGCGATCCCGCCCGATCACCGCACGATCCTGGTCAACCACTTCCCGCTGCGCCGCGAGCTCGCGCGGCTGCCGGCGATCCCGCGGTTCTCGATCTGGTGCGGTACGCGGCTGACCGAGTCGTGGCACGTCGACTACCGCGCCCAGGTCGTGGTGTCGGGCCACCTGCACATTCGTTCGACGCGCTGGATCGACGGCGTGCGGTTCGAAGAGGTCTCGCTCGGCTATCCGCGCCAGCGCCGCGCGGGCGGCGAGATCGTCGATTATCTGCGCGAGATCCTGCCCGGCCCGGCGGCGCCGGAAGCGCCTGAGGTGCGTGAGGCGCCGGAAGCGCGTGAGGCGTGGCGATGACCGCCTGGCAGGCCCCGCCCGAGACGCTGGCGCTGGTCGCCGGCGAGGCCCACGTGTGGCGGCTGCGGCTGGTCCAGCCCGCCGGCGAGCTCGCGCGCCTGGGGACCACGCTCAGCGACGACGAACGCACCCGCGCGGCGCGGTTCTACTTCGAGCGCGACCGGTCGGCGTTCACGGTGGTGCGTGGCGCGCTGCGCACGCTGATCGGCGGGTATCTCGGCGTGGCGCCCAGCGCGCTGGTGTTTGGCTATCGCGACAAAGGCAAACCGTATCTCGCAGCGCCGGGCGGTGATCTGCAGTTCAACGTGTCGCACTCGGGCGACTTCGCGCTGCTGGCGTTCACCCGCGGCTGCGCGATCGGCGTCGACGTCGAGCGCCGCCGGCCGATGCAGGAGCTCTACTCGCTGGCGCAGATCTCGTTCTCGCCCGACGAGTTCGCCGCGCTGTGCCGGCTTCCGGCCGCCGCCCAGACCGACGCGTTCTTCGCGTGCTGGTCGCGCAAGGAGGCGTTCATCAAGGTGACCGGCGAGGGCATCTCGCAGCTCGCCGACTTCGACGTCACGCTGGCGCCGGGCGAGCCGATGCGGCTGCTCCGCGTCAAGGGCGTGGCGCCCGACGCCCTGCCGTGGTCGCTGCACGAGCTCCCGGTGATCGCCGATCACGCGGCGGCGCTCGCCATCGAGGCGCGCGAGATCGAGATCCGGTGCTGGGACTGGCCCTCGGCGCCCTGACCATCGACCTCACAGCGTGGGGGCGAGGTCGACGAACCGGAAGCGTCACCGCCCCGGTGGACCGTCGGGGTATAGCTTCGAGACGTGGAGCGCGGCGACGTTGAGCGCGGCCTCGAACCGGCCGAACACGCGGCGGGTCGCGGCGACCAGGCCGGGCGGGCCGTGCCGCGACACGAACGTGGCGTCGATCGACGTGCCGCTGAGCATCCAGGTGGCGAGCTCGTGGATGATCGCCTCGCGCGTCCACGGCACGCGCTTGCGCCCGGTGGCGGGCTCCGCGGCGACGGGCGCCGTGGTCGGTGCGGCGGCGGGTGCGGGTCCGGGCGCGGGCGGGCTGGCCGCGTCGGTAGGGCTCGCCGCGGCGGTCGCGCTGGCCGCGTCGGTGGGGACGGTCGCCGGGGCAGGGGGCGCCGAGGCTTCCTCGAGCGGGGCGGGCGCAGGCGGCGGGGGAGGAGGCGGAGCAGCGCGGCGTGGCGGCGTGGCGACGCGCGGTCGCGCAGTCACAGCAGATCTGGCAGGGGGCGACTTGGCAGGGGGCGACTTGGCAGGGGGCGACTTGGCAGGGGGCGACTTGGCAGGGGGCGACTTGGCAGGGAGCGACTTGGCAGGGAGCGACTTGGCAGGGAGCGACTTGGCAGGAAGCGACTTGGCAGGGAGCTTGGCAAGGGGCGACTTGGCAGATCGACGGTCGAGCTCGAGCTTGATCAGCGCACGAACGGCGTCGAGCGCTAAACGTCGAACGTCGGACTGGAACCGATCGATTTCATCGGCCAGCGCGACGCGGTGGTCGGAGCGCATCATGTACCTGCGATCATCGTCGAACCGGTGAGTTGGATCTGCTCCCGTCTCAAAAATTTGACACGCGATCGATCCTCGGGTGGCTGCCCTGCCGCGGGCCCATCCACCGTCGCGATGTGCGCGCCGCACCGCACGTCGGATCGGCTGGAGCTTTACCTAATTATTGTAGGCAGTTACGTTTCGTGATGCGTCTCGAGGACGATCAGCGTCAATGCGCCGCAGGCTCGTCGAGGCGTAAAGACGTGTAGAACAAAGCCTGGAAGCGTCTCCAGAAGACGTTGAGGTTGACCAGGACGTTGTCCCAAGGCGTTGAGTTTGACGGCGACTCCACCGTCGACTTTGCACCTTGACATCATCGCAACCGTCGCATCCTCGTCGAGGGTTCGCGCCTGAGCGGGTCGATCAGAACAAGCGCCCGGGGCGGTGCCAGCCTCGCAAGCATCCGGAATGGGACCGTCGCCCGCGCTGCCGAACGTATTCTGGTCGACCCTGTGAGGCGGCGATACCGGAACTGGACAACGTCTCCGTGCAGCGGTTGCGCGCTGCACGGGTCGACCTGCCCGAGGCGAGGGGTTATAGACGAAGGCCCGTGTCGGCTCCCCGCAGTTCTCCCGAGCGCGTGCTGGCGGTGATCGCCGAACGCCACCTGACGCTCGAGCTCGGCACGCTCGACATCTGCTTTCTGGTGGCGCTCTACGTGCGCGGCGAGGCGGCGGGCTTGACCTCGTTCACCGAGGCGCAGCTCGAGGACGTGTTCGCGCAGGCCAGCGCGGCGGTGGCGCCCGAGACCGATCAGCTGCGCCGGCGCGCGACCCTGGCGATCCAGCGGCTGCGCGATCAGCGGCTGCTCGCCCGCGTCGACGGCCAGGGCGTGGTGCGGACCGGCGAGTTCGCGCTGTCGCGGCTCGCCGGCGGGATCGTCCAGTTCTACCTCGAGGAGGACGTGCTGACCCGCGAGACCCTGGGGCTCCTGACCCACAGCCTGCAGGTCGCGCTCGCCGGCGTGCTCGAGGCGGCGCGCCGCGCGATCGGCCCGGCCGCGTGGCAGGACGGCGTGGTCGGCCCGCTGCGGGTGACGATCGCGGAGCTGGTCGCCGGCATCGAGCGTCGCCAGCGCGGCCTCGACGTCCAGCAGGAGGACTTCCAGGCCGAGATCCGGCGGCTGCTCGAGGCCGACTGGTTCGGCGCGATCGATCGCTGCCAGGATCTGCTCGAGTCGACCAGCGCGACGCTGCGCGAGCTCAACGAGGTGCTGCTGCGCGACACCAGCGTGCTGCTCGCGCTGCTCCAGGATATCGAGGAGCTGGCGGTGGCGGCCGGCGAGGCCGAGGCCGAGTCCGCGGCGCACCGGCTCATGGATCAGGTCGATCGGATCGCGGCCTGGGGCTCGGCGCGCCAGCGCGCGTGGTCGGAGTACTTCCAGTACGTCCACCGCTACCTGCGCGACGTGGTGCGGCTCGATCCGACGCGCGCCCTGATGCAGCGGCTGCGCGACCAGCTCGCCGGGGCGGCGGGGCGCAGGTTCGCGCTGGCCTATGCCGGGGCGCCGCCGATCCGGCTGTTGCGCACGGTGGCGGCGCTGCCCGATCGGCCGCCGGTGGTGCGGCCGCGCGCGCCGCGCGAGCGCGAGCCCGAGGCCGATGCCGGCGAGGATCCGCAGGTCGCGCTCGACGCCAAGGTCTGGCGCTCGCTGGGCGGCGGCGCGGCGGCGCTCTCGGTGGTGACCGGCGAGGTGACCGGCGAGCTGCCGGCGCCGGAGCGCTTCGTCGAGGCCGGCCGGGTCGCGCAGACCGTGGCGCGGCTGGCGCGGGCGGCGTCGGCGATCGAGCGGCCGTGGGTCGCCGTGGGCGACGATCTCGAGATCGAGGACTGGGCGCTGGCGGCGCGGCCGGGTGGCGCCGCGGCCCCGGCGGACACCGCGAGCGCCGAGCCGCCGCCGGGACCCAAGCCATGACGCGGCCGGGCTACGCCCAGCTCCAGGACGTGATCCTCGATCCGGACTTTCCGGAGCTCGATCTCGCGCTTCGCCGCGGCCGCCACGTCGATCGCGACGACGTCGCGTGGTACGCGCTGCTCGGCGACGCGCAGGATCACCTCGAGGCGTTCTACCGGCGCTACGGCTGCGAGCTGGTCCACAAGACCGATGGCTACTTCTACCTGCTGCCGACCGGCGACAAGCTGTCGCGCCGCCAGCTCGCGATCGGCGACATGCTGGTCGGCCAGGCGCTCGCGCTGCTCTACCTGCATCCGTCGACGATCGAGCGCGGCGGCCTCCACACCACCGAGGAGCTGATCGCCCAGCTCGCCACCGTGATGGGCAGCGACGCGCTGATCCGCGCGTTCAACCCCAAGCGGCGGCGCTACGACGAGCGGGTCGCGCAGAAGACCGTGCGGTCGCGGGTCGGCGAGTCGGTGCGGCGGCTCGCGAGCCTGGGCTTCGTCGAGATGATGGAAGCCGATCAGCTGCGGCTGCGCCCGGCGCTGCTGCGGTTCGCCGAGCCGGTGCGCGGGCTGTCGGAGCCCGCCGAGGCGCTCGCCCGGCTGGTGGCGCAGGGCGAGATCGCGCTCGAGGACGAGGGGGCGGTGCCGGCGGACGCGGCGGCCGACGACGACGACGGCGACGGCGAGCGCGAACCCGCCGGGTCCGACGACGGCGACGCCCTGCCCGACGACGACCGCGGCGACGGCGACGCCCCATGACCCGGGCGCGGATCGCGGCGCTCGCGCTGGTCAACTGGAAGGGGGTGTTCTACGAGCGCTACCTGCTCGATCGTCACGTCACCGCGCTCGAGGGCAGCAACGGCGCCGGCAAGACCACGGTGATGATCGCCGCGTACGTGGTGCTGTTGCCCGACATGTCGAAGCTGCGGTTCACCAACCTCGGCGAGAGCGGCGCGGTCGGCGGCGATCGCGGGATCTGGGGCCGGCTCGGCGAGCCCGGGCGGCCGTCGTACGCGGTGCTCGATCTGGAGCAGGGCACCGAGGACGGCGACGGCGCGGCGCAGCCGCCGCGCGGCGGCGAGCGCGTCGTGGCCGGGGTGCGCCTGGTCCGCGCCAGCGAGCCGACCGTCGAGCCGACCGCGTTCCTCATCACCGGGCTCGCGCCGCACGTCCGGCTATCGGACATCCTGCTCGCGCGCCGGCTCGACGGCGATCACGTGCCGCAGCTCGACGAGCTGACCGAGGCCGTGATCCGCGCCGGCGGCGCGATCGAGGTGTTCCGCACGATCAAGGACTACTTCGCCCAGCTGTTCGAGCGCGGCATCACGCCGATGCGGCTGGCGACCGACGAGGAGCGCGGCAAGCTCAACGAGATGCTGCGGACCAGCATGACCGGGGGGATCTCGCGCGCGCTGACCTCCGAGCTGCGCGGCTTCCTGCTCAAGCAGGAGACCGGGCTTGGCGACACGCTGTCGCGGATGCGCGCCAACCTCGAGGCCTGCCGGCGGACCCGCGCCGAGGTCGCCGAGTCGCGCCAGCTCGAGCGCGAGATCACGGCGATCTACGAGGCCGGCGCCGAGATGTTCGCGGCCGCGGTCCACGCCGCGCGGCTCGCGACCGCCGAGTCGGCCGACCGCACCGCGGCGGCGCAGCTCGCGGTCGACGACGCGGTGCGCGTCCAGCGCGACCGCCACGCCGAGATCGCCTCGATCGAGGAGCGCGAGCGCGAGCTCGAGGGCCGCCGGGCCGCGGCGCGCGCCGAGCTCGCCCGGGTCACCGCCGAGCGCGACCGCCGGGTCGCCGCCCGGGCGATCGACTTCCGGATCGCCGAGCTCGATCGCGAGCTGGCCGGGCTCGACGCCGCGGCCCGCGAGGTGCGCGCGCGCCAGGCGGTCGCGGCCGCCGAGCGCGCCGCGGCCAAGCACGGCCGCGAATCGGCGCGCGAGGCCTACGATCGGGCGTCGCTCGGGCTCGCCCACCTGCAGCAGGGCCTCGACGAGCTGGTCCGCCGCGCCCACGGCCATCGCCAGCTCGGGCGCCGGCTCGACGAGGCCCGCGGGTTGCTCGCGCGCCCCGCGCTCGTGCCCGAGACCGCGGCGGCGGCGCTCGCCGAGCTCGACGATCAGCGCGCGCGCGGCGAGGCCGAGCGCGCCGGGCTCGATCGGCAGACCCGCGATCTCGAGGCCCGGCGCGACGAGTACGCGCGGGCGTGCGCGGCGCTCGCGGCGATCGATCCGGCGGCGGCCGCGCTCGGCCCCGAGGCGCGCTACGGCCACGCGCGCGGCGTGATCGCCCGGCTCGCCGAGCGCGACGCGGTGCTCGGCCGCGCGCACGAGCTCGAGCGCGATCAGCGCGACGCCGAGCGGCTCGCCGCCCGGCAGGCCGCGGCGCGCGCCCTGGCGGGCCAGCTCGGCCTGGCGATCCCGGCCGCCGATGGCGCGGCGGCGACCGCGGTGGTCGCGCGCGAGCTCGACGCGATCGAGCAGATCGTGCGCGAGGCCGAGGACGCGGGGCGCCAGGATCCGGTCGCCGATGCCAGGCCGCGGCTCGCCGAGCTGCGCGCGCGGCTGGCGGCGACCGACGAGCGCGCCGCCGCGTGGCACCACGCGACGACCGCGGCGGCGCGGCTCGCGGCGTACGCGCCGGCGCGCTCGGGCGCAGCGCCGCCGGAGCCGCGCGCGCTGGCCACCCGGGCCGACGCGATCGCCGTGCGCGATCAGCTGATCGCCGAGCACCACGCGGTCGTCGCGCGGCGCGCCGAGCTCGACGCCGCGCGCGAGCGGACCCGGCTGGCCGCGGTGGCGCTCGAGCGCAGCGGCACCGGCATCGATCCCGAGCTGGCGCGGCTGCGCGACGAGCTCGGCGGCGAGTTGCTCGCCGAGCGGTTCGAGGACCTCGACGCCGACGTGGCGGGCTGGGTCGAGGCCCGGCTGGGGCCGCTGGTCCACGCGGTGATCGTCGACGATCCGGTCGCCGCGGCCCGGTCGATCCAGGGCTCGGCGCGGTCGATCCCGACGGTGTGGCTGGTCGCCGCCGGCGCCGCGCTCGACGTGACCGCGGGGCCCGACGCGGCCGCCGCCGACCCCGCGCAGCAGCGCCTGCCCGGCGCCGCGGCCGAGCCGGCGCCGGTGACCGAGGCCGCCGCCGTGGTGCGCGACGCGCTGGCGCGCGCGGGCGCGGCGGCCGACGACGTGATCTGCCGCGAGCCGTTCGGCGTGCGGGTCACCCGGCGCGTCGATCCGCCGAGCCTGGGGCGGCGGGCCCGCGAGCGCCAGGTCGCCGAGCTCTACGCCGCGATCGCGCGCGACGGCGACGCGCTCGACGCGCTCACCGGGCGGGCGGCCGCGCTCGCCGGGTGGCGGCGCGACGCCGACCAGCTCGCCGCGCACCTCGAGGCCTGGCTCGCCGGCGATCCGGCGCACGAGCGCGCCGGGCTCGAGTCCGAGCTCGCCACGCTCGAGATCACCGCGCACGCCCAGCACGACCGCGTCCGCCAGGCCCAGGCGCGGGCGACCGAGGCGCGCCGCCGCCGCGATGGCCTGCGTCGGCTGCTCGGCGACGCCGGCCTGCTCGACGGCCCCGACCACGCCGCGCGCGCCGCCGAGCTCGCCCAGGCCCGCGCGGACCTCGCCGCCACGCGGGCCGAGCTCGAGCGCGTCGCGCCCCACCGCGGCGTGCTCGCCGATCACGTCGACGTGTTGCGCCGGCCGCCGCCCGATGAGGATCGCCGCGCCGAGCTCGCGGCCCGCGCCGCGGCGCTCGCCGCCGAGCTCGATCGCGGCTACCTCGCGCGCGGCGCGCTCGAGGACGTGCTCGCCCTGCGCCACGCCGCGGCGTGGGGCGACGCCGAGCAGGCGCTCGCGGCGCAATCGGGGCTCGCGCCCGCGCTCGAGCGCCAGCACGCCGACGCGCGCGCCCAGGTCCAGGCCGCCGAGCAGGCCGAGGCGGCGGGCGACGCCGCCTGGGAGGCCGCGACGGCCGCCGCCCAGGAGGCCGAGGCCCAGGTCAGCGCGGCGCGGGCGCACCGCGATCGCGCGGTGGCCGAGCGGGTCGCGCTCGGCGGCGACGCGGACCCGGAGACCGCCGACGATCCCGAGCAGCGGGTCGCGGCGGCGATCGAGTACGTCAACAGCATCGAGGCCGCGGTCCGCGCGCTGGTGACCGCGGCGGCGCTCGCGACCGAGCGGCGCGATCAGGCCGCCAAGGCCGCCGAGGACGCCCGCGCCCGGCTGACCTCCGAGCTCCGCAGCGCGGCGCCCGCCGCGGCCGGGTGGGCCGAGCTGCGCGAGCGCGCCGAGACCTTGGGCCTCCTGTCGCCCGCGCTGGGCAGCGCGCAGCACGCCGGGCGCACCAGCATCCAGCTCACCGCGGATGCGTGGAGCAAGCGCGAGGTCCTGCTCGACCGGGTCGCCCGATCGCGCGGCGGCGTCGAGCTGGCCGACGCGGTGCGCGAGCTGCCGCTCGACGGGCCGAGCTATCTGAGGGCCTGGCAGCTGACCCGCGACTGGCTGCGCCACCGCGTGCCGGCGCAGGTCGTCGAGGTCGACGAGCCGCTGATCGCGCTCGAGCGGCTGCGCAGCCACCTCGACGTGCTCGAGGGCCGGCTCGCCCGCCAGGAGAACGACCTGCGCGGCGCCTCCGAAGATGTCGCGCGGGGCATCGACATCCAGCTTCGGCGCGCCGGCGGCCAGGTCCGCCGGCTGAACCTGCCGCTCGACGGCATCCAGTTCGGCAGCGTCCACGGCATCCGGGTCGAGCTCCGCCGCATCGATCGCATGGAGCAGATCTTGCGTGCGCTGCGGCTCGGCGAGGCCCAGGAGCTGCTGTTCATGTCGGCGATCCCGATCGAGGAGGCGCTCGACGAGATCTTCCGGCGCTACGGCGGCGGCCGGGCCGGCGGCGAGCGGCTGCTCGATTACCGCGAGTACCTCGAGCTGGCGGTCCAGATCCGGCGCCAGACCGCGGGCGACTGGGAGACCGCGAGCCCGACCCGGCTGTCGACCGGCGAGGCGATCGGCGTCGGCGCCGCGGTGATGATGGTCGTCCTGACCGAGTGGGAGCGCGACGCGAACCTTTTGCGGGCGCGGCGCACCAGCGGCAGCCTGCGGTTCCTGTTCCTCGACGAGGCCAACCGGCTGTCGCGCGACAACCTCGGCGTGCTGTTCGATCTGTGCCGCACGCTCGATCTGCAGCTGCTGATCGCCGCGCCCGAGGTCGCGCGCGCCGAGGGCAACACGACCTACCGACTGGTCCGCCACGTCAACGACGACGGACGCGAAGAGGTGATCGTCAGCGGACGCCGCGCCGCGTTATCCGAAGTTCCGGCAGCTGAGCCGCCCCTCGATGCCCCCGCGCCGCCGCCGGAGCCGCCTGTGGCCGGTGAAGCCGAATCTCCGTAATCGATCACAGCCACACTGCACGGCGCCCATATATCGAGTCTGCGCTCGATGCCGCGCTGTGTTATCAGTGATCGACGTACGTCGGAACGCCGCGTCATCACAGCGCCAGCCGCATGGTGGCGCGCGGTCTTGCGCCGGAGCGCAGGACCCCGCGATGATGACGTCGACGAGAAGTTGCCCGCGATGTCCACGCTGAAACGACGTGTCCTCTTGGCGATCTACATCGCCTTTCTGGTCGTCCCGATCTACTGGCTGATCGTGATGTCGTTGAAAACCAACGAGGAGATCCTCGGCCAACTCACGATCTTTCCGCATCACCCGACGCTCGCCAACTACATCACGATCTTGACCGAATCGACGTGGCGGTCGGGCTACATCAACTCGCTCGAATACGTGCTGATGAACACCGTGCTGACGCTCGCGGTCGCGCTGCCGGCGGCGTACGCGTTCTCGCGCTACCAGTTCATCGGCGATAAACACCTGTTCTTCTGGCTGTTATCGAATCGGATGGCGCCGCCGGCGGTGTTCTTGCTGCCGTTCTTTCAGCTGTATTCCAGTATCCACCTGATCGATACCCACATCGCGGTCGCGCTGGCGCACACCTTGTTCAACGTGCCGCTCTCGGTGTGGATCCTCGAGGGCTTCATGTCCGCGATCCCGCGCGAGATCGACGAGATGGCGTACATGGACGGCTATCGGTTTCCGCAGTTCTTCGTGCGGATCTTCCTGCCGCTGATCCGGTCGGGCGTCGGCATGGCGGCGTTCTTCTGCTTCATGTTCAGCTGGGTCGAGCTGCTGCTCGCCCGCACGCTGACCACGACCAACGCCAAGCCGATCGCCGCCGTCATGACGCGCACGGTCAGCGCTGCCGGCATGGACTGGGGCGTGCTGGCGGCGGCGGGCGTGCTGACCATGGTGCCGGGCGCGCTGGCGATCTGGTTCGTCCGCAATCACATCGCCAAAGGCTTTGCCCTGGGGAGGGTGTGATGGGCTGGATGGCCTGGACGCCGCAGGGCGCCGCGCTGTTCGGGGTGATCATCGCCGCGCTGATCGGCATGACGATCTGGGAGCTCAAGTCGCCCACCATCGAGCGCCGCGGGTTCTTGCCGATGCCCACGACGCGGGGCGATCGGTTCTTCATTGGCCTCTTGACGACCGCGTTCATCGTGATGGCGTGGCTCGGCTTCACCGTGGCGACCCCGTGGATCGCGCTCGCGATCTCGCTGGTCGCGATGGCGGTGATCGGACGCTGGGGGTAGCCATGACGCTGTCGCTCGAACACATCGACATGACGGTCGCCGGCGAGGTCCACCTCGCCGACATCAACCTGGCGCTCGTTCCCGGGACGCTCAACGTCCTGCTCGGTCACACCGGCGCCGGCAAGACCACGCTCTTGCGGATCATGGCCGGGCTCGAGCGGCCGACCCGCGGCGTGGTCCGCAACGCCGGGGTCGACATCACGAAGCTGCCGTCGCGCAAGCGCTCGGTCGCGCTGGTCTACCAGCAATTCATCAACTACCCGTCGCTGACCGTGCGCGACAACATCGCGTCGCCGCTGCGGCTGCGCAAGGCCCCGGCGATCGACGCCCGGGTCGACGAGCTCGCCAGGCTTCTGCGCATCGAGCCGCTGCTCGACCGCCTGCCGGGCGCGCTGTCGGGCGGCCAGCAGCAGCGCGTGGCGATCGCGCGCGCGCTCGCCAAGGGCGCCGAGCTGGTGCTGCTCGACGAGCCGCTGGTCAACCTCGACTACAAGCTGCGCGAGGATCTGCGCGACGAGCTGCGCGCGCTGTTCGGCACCGCGACCGTGGTCTACGCGACGACCGATCCGGCGGAGGCGCTCGCGCTCGGCGGCACGACCATCCTCATGCACCACGGCCGCGTGCTGCAGCACGCCTCGGCGCTCGACGTGTATCACCGGCCCGGCTCGGTCACCGCGGCGCGCGTGCTGAGCGATCCGCCGATGAACCTGTTCGACGGCCAGGTCGCGGGCGGCGCGATCGCCCTGGCCGACGGGCCCAGGATCCCGATCACCCGGGCCGCCGGCGCGCACCTGGCGCAGCTGCCCGACGGCGGGTACTGCTTCGGCGTCCGCGCCAGCGACTGCCACCTGCGTCCGGCGCCCGGACACGTCGCGCTCCGCGCCAAGGTCGAGCTCAGCGAGATCAGCGGCTCGGAGACCTTCGTGTACCTGCGCGGCCCGGGCGGCGTCCAGTTCATCGTGCAGCAGGACGGCGTGTATCACTATCAGCTCGACGACGATCTCACCTTCTATCTCGATCCCGATCGGCTGCTCGCGTTCGAGCCGGGCGGCGATCAGCGGCTGGTCGCGTCGTACCGCGAGACCTCCGCAGCGCCGGCGCCGCGGGCCGGCCTGGAGTCGCATGGCTGAAATCATCCTGCAGGGCATCTCGCACGCCTACGACGTGAAGCGCGGCACCGCGGACCGGCCGGCGCAGCTCCCGCCCGCCGAGACGCTGGCGCTGCGCGACGTCGAGCTGCGCTGGCGCGACGGCGGCGCCTACGCGTTGCTCGGCCCCAGCGGCTGCGGCAAGACCACGCTGCTCGGCATCATCTCGGGCCTCATCCAGCCGACGCGCGGCACGGTGCGGTACGGCGGCAAGGACGTCACGATGCTGTCCAGCCGCGAGCGCAACATCGCGCAGGTGTTTCAGTTCCCGGTCGTCTACGACACGATGACGGTGCGCGACAACCTCGCGTTTCCGCTGCGCAACCGGGGCCTGGGCGACGCCGAGATCACCCGCCGGGTCGATCGGATCGCCGACAGCCTCGAGCTGACCCCGGTGCTGGCGCGCCGCGCGACCCGGCTGACCGCGGATCAGAAGCAGATCCTATCGCTCGGCCGGGGGCTCGTGCGCGAGGACGTCGCGGCGATCCTGTTCGACGAGCCGCTCACGGTGATCGATCCGCACCGCAAGTGGCTGTTGCGCCGCAAGCTCAAGGAGATCCACAAGGAGTTCCGCCACACGCTGATCTACGTGACCCACGATCAGACCGAGGCGCTGACGTTCGCCGACGAGGTCGTCGTCATGCAGCACGGCCAGGTCCTGCAGCGCGGCACGCCCGAGGCGCTGTTCCGCCGGCCGGCCCACACCTACGTCGGTTACTTCATCGGCTCGCCCGGCATGAACGTGGTGCCGTGCGAGGTGGTGCGCGAGCCCGGCGGCGCGCGCGTGCGCGTCGGCGGGCACGTCATCGCGGTGTCGCCCGAGGCGGCGGCCGCGGCCGAGGCGGCCGCCGGATCCGCCGATCGCCTCGAGCTCGGCATCCGCCCCGAGCACGTGCGCGTCGCCGGCGACACCGGGGACGCGCTGGCGTTCGCGGTCACCACCGTCGAGGACCACGGCCGGTTCCGGATCGTGACCGGCACGCTCGCCGGCTCCGATCGCCGGCTCAAGATCCGGATCGGCCACGGGGAGGGCCGCGACGTGGCCGTCGCCGCGGGCGGCACGATCCCGGTGCAGTTCCCGTCCGAGTATCTCTGCCTGTATCGCGATAGCCGGATCTTGGCGCCGATGGCGCCGGTCGTCCCCGATGCGCCGGGCGCGCCCGCCGGTGCGGAGCTCCTGCCATGATCGAGAAGACCCGAAGCAACCGCGCCTGGCTGCTCGTCCTGCCGATGACGATCCTGGTCGCGTTCAGCGCGATCGTGCCGCTCATGACCGTCGTCAACTACTCGCTCCAGGACATCCTCGGGAACACGAAGGTCTATGTCGGATTCGAGTGGTTCCGGAAGGTGCTGCGAGATCCCGAGTTGCACGCCGCGTTCCTGCGCCAGCTGCTGTTCTCGTTCTCCGTGCTCGCGATCCAGCTGCCGCTCGGCCTGGGCATCAGCCTGGTCATGCCGCGCCGCGGCTGGGCGGTCTCGGCGTCGCTCGTGGTGCTCGCGCTGCCGCTGCTCATCCCGTGGAACGTGGTCGGGACGATCTGGCAGATCTTCGGACGCAGCGATATCGGCATGGGCGGCTCGACCCTGGTCGATCTCGGCCTGCACTACAATTACACGGCCAACCGGGTCGACGCCTGGCTCACCGTGCTGGTGATGGACGTCTGGCACTGGACTCCCCTGGTCGCGCTGCTGTGCTATTCAGGCCTGCGGTCGATCCCCGATGCCTACTACCAGGCCGCGTCGATCGACGGGGCGTCGAACTGGTCGGTGTTTCGCTACATCCAGCTGCCCAAGCTGAAGAACGTGCTGGTGATCGCGGTGCTGCTGCGATTCATGGACAGCTTCATGATCTACACCGAGCCGTTCGTGGTGACCGGCGGCGGCCCCGGCAACAGCACGACGTTTCTCAGCCAGTTCCTCACACGGCTCGCCGTGGGTCAGTTCGACCTCGGCAACGCGGCGGCGTTCTCCCTGATCTACTTCGTCTTTATCCTGTTTTTCTGTTACGTATTTTACACGATCATGAACCGCCTCGGACAAGGATGAAATACATGCACACGAGAACAGCATATCGAAGCTGGCGGTGGCGGTCCGGCGCGACCGCCGCGGCCGTGGCGCTGCTCGCGTCCGCCGGTTGCAGCAAGAAGCAGCCCGCCGCGGGTGCGGGCAGCGGCAGCGGCAGCGCCGCCGCCGGTTCGGCGCCCGCGGCCGCCGCCGCCGCGGTCGATCGTTCGGCCGCGGTCGCGAAGTGGATGGCCGAGTTCCAGCCGACCACGCTGACCCCCGAGCAGCAGACCGCCGAGCTCAAGTGGTTCCAGGACGCCGCCAAGCCGTTCGTCGGCATGGAGATCAAGGTCGTCTCGGAGACCCTCGACGTCCACAGCTACGAGTCCAAGACGCTCGCGGCCGCGTTCACCGAGCTGACCGGGATCAAGATCACCCACGATCTGCTCCAGGAAGGCGACGTGATCGAGAAGCTGCAGACCCAGATGCAGTCGGGCGAAGCGATCTACGATATGTACGTCAACGACACCGACCTGATCGGTACCCACTATCGCTACGGCGACGCGGTGGCGCTGACCGACTTCATGGTCGGGGAGGGCAAGGACGTCACGCTGCCCACGCTCGACGTCGACGACTTCATGGGCAAGAGCTTCGGCACCGCGCCCGATGGCAAGCTCTACCAGCTGCCCGATCAGCAGTTCGCGAACCTCTACTGGTTCCGCTACGACTGGTTCCAGCGCGACGACCTCAAGAAGAAGTTCAAGGCCAAGTACGGCTACGAGCTCGGCGTGCCGGTCAACTGGTCGGCCTACGAGGACATCGCCGACTTCTTCACCAACGACGTCAAGGAGCTCGACGGCAAGAAGGTCTATGGCCACATGGACTACGGCAAGAAGGACCCGTCGCTCGGCTGGCGGTTCACCGACGCCTGGCTGTCGATGGCCGGCACCGGGAGTAAGGGCCTGCCCAACGGCCTGCCGGTCGACGAGTGGGGGATCCGCGTCGAGGACTGTCATCCGGTGGGCTCGTCGGTGAGCCGCGGAGGCGAGGCCAATAGCCCAGCTGCCGTGTACTCGTTGGTCAAGTACATCGACTGGCTCAAGAAGTACGCGCCGCCCGAGGCGTCGGGCATGACGTTCTCCGAGGCCGGTCCGGTCCCCGGACAGGGCAACATCGCGCAGCAGATCTTCTGGTACTCGGCGTTCACCGCGCCGCTCACCAAGCCCGGCCTGCCGGTGGTCAACGACGATGGCACGCCGAAGTGGCGCATGGCGCCGTCGCCGCACGGGCCGTACTGGGAGAAGGGCATGAAGCTCGGCTATCAGGATGTCGGCGCCTGGACGATGCTTGGCAACGTCCCGCTCGAGCGCCGCAAGGCCGCGTGGCTCTACGCGCAGTTCGCCGTGTCGAAGTCGGTCTCGCTGAAGAAGTTCTTTGTCGGCCTCACGCCGATCCGCAAGTCCGACGTCAACTCCGACGCGGTCACCAAGGCCGCGCCGAAGTACGGCGGGCTCGTCGAGTTCTACCGCAGCTCGGCGCGCAACCTGTGGACGCCGACCGGCACCAACGTGCCCGACTACCCCAAGCTCGCGCAGCTGTGGTGGTCCAACGTCAGCGAGGCCGTCACCGGCGCGCTGACCCCGCAGGCCGCGATGGACAAGCTCGCCAAGGAGATGGACGACGTGATGGGCCGGCTCGAGCGCGCGGGCATGAAGAACTGCGCGCCCAAGCTCAACCCGGAGAAGGCCGACAAGGAGTGGATCGGTCAGCCCAACGGCCCGAAGGCCAAGCTCGCCAACGAGAAGCCCAAGGGCGAGACGATGTCGTACGAAGCGCTGCTCGAGTCCTGGAAGTAGGGGCGCCTCATAGGTGAGATCTTGAGGGCTGTCCCCGACGGGCCCGGCTGCGCCCACCGGACCTGGAGCGCCGGGCAGCACCCTCACGGACCCGCGCAGCTGCCACGCTCAGGGTTCCTCCTCGGACCCGCTCCGCCTCGGCGCTGCCCCCGGGCGTTCTCTGCTCCGCACCACCCTTCCGGGCCGCGGCCACGGCGGTCGGCGTGCTCTCCCTACCGGTTTCCGCCCCGCGGGCTACGGCGCTTCGCGCCTGCCCGCTGGGGGGGCGCTCGAGAAATAACACCCAGGAGTCGCGCAGGTGCTGCCAGTCCAGGGCGTCGAGCTGCATCAGGAAGTCGTCGCGCAGGGTGCAGATCCAAGGCGGATCCAGACCTGAGCGTGAAGAATCGCGGGGTTGGCGCGAATTGGTTGAGATTGGCGATCGGGAGGATCAGTCTCCATGGCGATGCCACCGAAGAAGCGCCCAGTCGATCGCAGCAAGCCGTCACCGCCGCCATTCACCCCAAGGTCGACGGTCGGGTTGACCTGCGCGAAGATCTCGAGCTTGCCTTCGTTTCCTCACAACTCGAACTGACTGAGCCTGTAGGTCACCTTCCAGAGAGCGAATTGCGCCCTGACCCGTAGCTTCGAAGGCTTTCCGGCGAGCAGGCGACGCACCTTCGGCGGTAGCTCGCGCTGTGCTTTGTCCACGCGTTTCGCAATCTCCTCCTTTGTGTTGTCCTCCTTGGACTTCTTGCCGTTGTGATCCTGGTTGGGCTTTCCGTCGTGGTCGTCGTGATGCTTCTTCGGCGACGCGCCGTCGTGGTCGTTGTGATGCTTCTTCGATGACGTGCCCTCGTGGTCGTCGTGATGCTTCTTCGGCGAAGCGCCATCGTGCTCGTCGTCGTGATGCTTCTTCGACGACGCGCCGTCGTGGTCGTCGTGATGGTGCTTGCCGGACTTGGCGTCGTGCTTGGCTTTCCGCTTGCTCTTGAACTTCTCCGCCAGGCCCTTGAGCTTCGCGCCGACCTTGCGCGCGGCGCTGGCGAGCTTCTTCAGCAGCCAGTTGGCGACGAAGTCGAGCACGACCACGGCCGCCGAGGCGAGCA
>Ga0302323_100000692_pt1 | contig 27252 bp, 30 predicted proteins | sample Fen_T0_3_FD_201950 | JGI IMG/M metagenome (GOLD analysis project Ga0302323, IMG submission 201950) | Peat permafrost microbial communities from Stordalen Mire near Abisko, Sweden - Fen_T0_3 | ecosystem: Environmental > Terrestrial > Soil > Wetlands > Permafrost | place: Sweden: Abisko...
ATCAGCGACTTTCCGACTCGTCACAACTATGGGCTCGCACTGCGGCAGGAAGTGATCGAGCGCATCCTCGCCGCCTGGGTCTCTGAGCTCTCGGTCCCGATCTATCGCGGACGCGAAGTGACAGGCTTCGCGCAAGACGACACCGGCGTCGACGTCGAGTTGACAGGCAGCCGTTCGTTGCGAGCGAACTACCTCGTCGGATGCGACGGCGGTCGCAGCCTGATCCGCAAACGGGCCGGGATTGATTTCCCCGGCTGGGATCCATCGATCAGCTACTTGATCGCCGAGGTGGCGATGAGCGAAGAGCCCGCGTGGGGCATGCGTCGTGACGAACGGGGCGTCAATGGCTTGGCCAAGCTGGAGGACGGGATGCGCGTGCGCGTGGTCTTGAACGAGCCATACGTCAAACAGGGCGATGAGCCGACGTTGGACGACCTGCGCAAGGCCCTCGTCACCGTTTATGGGACCGACTTCGGTGTGCATGACGTCACGTGGCTCTCGAGGTTCACTGATGCGGCCCGGCAGGCCGCGTCTTACCGCGCGGGACGAGTGCTGTTGGCCGGTGACGCGGCGCATGTGCATTCCCCCACAGGCGGACAAGGACTCAACATCGGCGTCCAGGACGCGGTGAACTTGGGCTGGAAGCTGGCCCAGGTGGTCAGCGGTAGATCGCCGGAGAGTTTGCTCGATAGCTACCAGACCGAGCGCCACCCGATCGCGGCTCGAGTGCTCAATCTCACGATGGCGCAGACCGCGGCCGGTCGCGGGGACGACCGCACGAACGCGTTGCGCGCGACGCTAGCCGATCTGTTTTCGATGGATGAACCTCGCAAGCGTTACGCCGCGATCATGTCTGGTCTAGACATTCGCTACGACCTCGGTGAGGGACATGCGCTCCTCGGGCGACGCATGCCCGATCTCGACTTGGCCAGCGAAAACGGCAGGCAGCGGCTGTTCACGCGACTACACCAGGCCCGCCCAGTCCTGCTCAATCTCGCCGAGCCCAGCGCTCTCGACATCGCTCCCTGGGCCGATCGCGTGGAGCGGGTCGATGCTCGATATGCCGGCGTGTGGGAGCTGCCCGTGCTCGGTGCGGTGACGGCTCCCAGCGCCGTGTTGATTCGCCCCGACGGATACGTGGCGTGGGTCGGGGCCGGTAACGACTACGGCTTGCGCGATGCATTGACGACCTGGTTCGGACCGCCCGTTGCAGCGTAGCTTGCGCAACGCGACGCCGAAGGCTACGTCGCGCTGCGTCCGCTTTCTGTGACCATCAACCCAAAGAGACGAGTCGAGGAGCTGACGGTTGAGGTGTGCGCCGTGGATGAACAGGCACCGCCAGCAAGACGATAGGGGACTTGCTTCGGGAGTTTGGCCGCTGGGAAGGCGAGAGCGGTCCAAGCACACCGTCGAGCCGCCGAAATAGCCTGGCGCGGCACGGTCCAGGCAGCCGAAAATGCGGCATGCGTCGCCGTCGACCCCTCGCGGAGCAGCCCCTCAACGCTCGAGCTCCCCCTGGATGTGGGCTTCTAGCTCTGCCTGCGCAGCTTCAACGCCTGCGCGGGCGCGCTCGACTTCGTGTTCCGCTGTCGCGAGCTGCGTGGCGATGCGGTCGCGTTCTTGCTTCCGTTTAGCGAGCGCTGCCTCTGCGTCACGCCGTTCGCTCTCCAGTTTTTCGCGCTGGGCTTGGCGTTTGGCTTGTACTTCCGCTAGGCGTTTGCGTTCTGCGGCCTCTGCTTCCGCTTGGCGTTTGCGTTCTGCCGCGTCTGCTTCCGCTTGGCGTTTGCGTTCTGCGGCCTCTGCTTCCGCTAGGCGTTTGCGTGCTGCGGCCGCGCGTTGCTTGGTGGCGCCCGAATCATGCGTGGCGCGAGCGTTGCCGGCTTTCTCGACCGCGTGCGTCGCGGAGAGTGGCGCGGGTTCCTGGCGCCCGGCAGGCTCGTTTGCATCGTGTCTGGTGCTCGAGCTCGCGATTCCAAACGCCTCGAAACCAGGCGGATCGCGATCCTTGCTGAGCGCGCCCGGGGGGTCCGGGTCGAAGCTCCCAGCGGCGGCCAAGCCCGATAGCGTGGTCGTGACTCGGCGCAACGTGGCATCGTTGGCGCTGTGCCCGCCATCGCTCAGCAGTTGCTGAGCCCGCGCCCCCAACCTCACGATCGCCCGACGATGCGCGGGGCTTGCCGAAAGCGTGCCCGCTCGAAGTTGCGCCGCCGTGTCGAACAGCTCATCGAACGGCTCGCGTGCATGGTACCACAACTGATTGACCGCCCAGGCCGAGATGCTCGGGCGCTGCAACTTGGCCAGCTGCGCCGCACCCGACTTGTCGCCCGCGGCCTTGAGCTCCCCGGCAAGCCGTCGCCGCTCGCTCACGAAAGCTCCGTGCGGCGCTCGATATAGCGCCAATACGGCTTGATCGTAGCTGCTGCCCATGGTGCCCATGCTAGCCGTCCCAAGGGGGACGGTCGAGGTACCGCGTCCGAAGGTGGTTCAGCCGGGCAACGCAGAAGTTGCATCTGTTCCGGCCGGAAGCTGCAGAATGTGCGCCGCGCTAGCACCGAGGCAATGTCAGGGTGTTCAGCATGAATTCCTAGCTCCGCCACGCCGTAGCATCGGCTGAGCTTGCGGCGCAGATCAGGCACGAGAGGTCCCGATCGACGGCGTGGGCTCCACACCCATTGTCAAGCGGCGCCGCGAGAAAGCAGATTTCGAATGTTGGACCTAGATTCATTTTCTTCGGCTGCCTATGTCCCGAGCCTACCCATCGACCTGGGCGTCGACCCGCTCCTGCTGAAGGCGGTGATCTATGGCACCGAAATCGGTCTGAAGATGACCGGCGCGAAACTCGCGCCGATCGGCACGAGTCGCATCACCACGTCGCGTCACGGCATCACGGTGATGGTCGGTTTGGTGGGTCGGCATTCGGGTAACATGGCGATCAATTTGTCCGAGGCCGCCGCGCTTCATCTGGCGGGCGGCCTGCTCGGTACGCCGTTCCAGTCCATCGACGAAGATTGCATCGACGCAATCATGGAGCTTGGCAACATGGTTGCCGGCGGTATCAAAGGGACGCTGGTGGACACGAACTTCACCGTCGACAACATTTCGCTTCCTTCGGTCGTTATCGGACGCAATTACGCGATGGGCTACGCGCGCGGCATCTCCGCGGTCAGCGTGGAGTTCGAACTTCCCGAAATGCCGTTTTCGAGCATGACGGCGCGCTACTTCTCGACCACCCTCTCGCTACTGCGGACATCCGGAACCTAGTGCGAGCAGGAGTCGGGCCGAGCGCGTCAAGCGATGCTCGGTACGCCGATTGACTAGCTCGACCTAACCAATCGGGTGTTTGGTGGGTCATGGCCGCGTCGCCGCTCGCGCTCGTTGCTTGCGGCGGATGGGGGTGGCCGGCGTACAGGGCCCTGAGAGATTGGAAGAGCTGGGCGTACCGGCGCGACGCCGGAAGCGATCCCTACTGCGCCGAGGCTTCCCCGGTGCGCGCTTCAGCGTCCACGCGCTCGGCGACGCGCTGCTGCAGGTTGGCGATGCTCTGGCCTCGCAGGTGGTCATATGCAAGACGAAACAGCCACTCCGTGGCGCGGGCATCGGCGGTCGTTTTCAGGCGATGAACGACGAAGCCCGTGCTCCAACGAAATGGTCGAGCGAGCTTGGCTTCAATCAGTGAGTCGCGCAGGGCGCGCGGCATGGCGATGTGCGCTTCGGGATAGAGGTGCAAATGCCCGAGCTCTTGCTCGCCCACGTAAAAGTCAGCGCCGTCGACGATCTGCTCGTTGCCGAGTTGCCAATGCGTGCGTGCGTGGACGCCGTTCCAGCCTTCGACGCTGCAAGCAACCGACTCGGACGACCCATCGAGGGCTGGACGCGGCGCGAAGTGGCCTTTGTCGCTGAGCTTCATCATCCTTGGGCTATGCAGCCGTTCTCTCCAGCGTCAATTGGCTGGCGCCCGGCGAGAGCGGGTAGTCTTGAGGTTGGGGGGCGATCGCTGGTACGCCGACGCAGCTCGAAGCGACGCGCGAGCCTCGCTGCGCGGCTACGGTTCGATGTCCCTGACCTGGCTCGCCTAGAAAAAATTCGTGAAGTCCGGAATAATTGCGCGCAGGCCGTGGTCTCGCTGTGGTGGAGTTTTTGAGGGAGATGGCGCGTTCGTGCGCACTCGTGACGCAAGTCTGGCGCGTGCTGGCGCGACCCGTGATGCGGCGCGCGCTCGCACTCGCCATCGCGGTCGCCATTCCCGCGTTCGTGTTGAGCGCGGGCAACGGCCTTCGCGCCGCGGATGTGATCGCCTGGTCGCATCGCTCGGCGCTGGTGCGCTGTGGGCTGTGGGCCGGCTGGCTCGTGCTATCGGGGCCCGTGCTGCGTATCGCGTTCGTCGCGCCGGGTTCGGTCAGCTTGCGCGCTCTGCGCTTGCCGCAAACTCCGCTGTTGCTTTCGCTCATCACGTTGTGCGCAGCGGTGGAGCTACCGTGGCTCGCGCTCTTCGCGCGGGGTGCGAGCCCAATCGAGACTTGGAGCGCGCTCACGGGAGCGATCAGCATCAGCGCTCTCTCTATCAGCGCTCGGGCGCGGCCGCGTGGCTCGGCTCTCGCGCTGCTAGCGCTGCTAACGCTGATCCTCGCTTGCGATCCGCCAGCGCTGGTAGGGGCCGTTTCGAGCACGCTGGCGTTGCCGATCGCGCTGCATGCCGCTCAGCGGGACGCGCTCGAACAACCCGCTCTGCGCTTCAAGCTCACGCGGCCGAGCGTCGCACTGACGGCCCTTTATACCTTTCACCTGCTGCGCCTGCTGCGCGTCGAACGATCGCGGCTGAGCAGCGCGTTCGGCGCGGTCGCCGTCGGTTCGGCCGGCCTCTTGCTCTCACTGCGCAATGAGCCGAGTGAGCGCTCCTTGCCTCGCGTGCTTGCCGTGCTGGCGCTGCCGCTGACGGTTGCTGCCGCCGTCTCCGTCGCACCCTTGCTGGACAACGAGCGCCGTTTGCAAGCGCTGCTGCGTTCCTTGCGTGTGCGACAGAGCAGCATCATTTTGGCATTTCTGCTCGCCGTTGCCACGCCGTCGTCCGCGCTCGCCGCGGCCAGCGGCGTGGTAGTCAGCGCTGGTGCGCCGCTCGGGATTTCAGCTTCGTGTGGCGCGCTTTTTACCTGGGCTCTGGCTCTGGCCGGCGCGGTCGGCCTTTGGGGTCGCTACTTGGAGCAGCGATCGCAACGCTCGGCCGGCACGTTCGTGGCGGGCGTGACGCTGATTGCACTGCTCGCCACCGCTGGAGCTTACGGATGGTGATCGTGGACGCGCGCGGCATTCAGAAGTCACTCGGCCGGCGCTCGGTGCTGCGCGATATCGACCTCCGCATCGTACGCGGCGAGCGCGTCGTGCTCTTGGGCGACAACGGCTCTGGCAAGTCCACCTTGCTGCACATCGTCGCGGCGGTCATCGAGCCGGACGCGGGCACCTTGCAGGTCTGCCAATCGTTGGGCTTCGCCCCGGAAAAGCCGGACATCCCCGAACATTTGCTGGTTTCGGAGTGGCTGGATCTGGTGGCTTCGCTGAAAGGGCTAAAGCGCATCCCCGCCCTGCCTTTCGGCGTGCACGAGCTCGCCGCGCAGCGCGTCAGCGCGCTTTCGTTCGGTCAGCGAATGCGCGTGTCCCTTGCCAGTGCCTGGCTCGGCGATCCTGAGCTGCTCGTGTTGGACGAACCCAGCAATGGCCTCGACGCAGCCAGCCAAGCCGAGCTCACCGAGCGGCTCCGAGGATCGAGCGCCCTGATTGCCACCCACGACCGGCACTTCGCCGCCGCGATCGCGACGCGTGTGATCGACTCGAGCCGCAGCTAGACCCTCACCGAGCCCTAGGAGCAACTCGTTCATGACGACGTCGCACGTGCGCACCGCGCGTGCTCGGGCGCAAGCGTGCGCGCACCGTGGCCCGCGCCCGCGCAGCGCCAAAGGCGCGAGCACGACCGGCCGCGCAATGACGCTCACGGCAAGGAGCAGCACTAGGTCAGTGGTTCGAATCCACTGGGGCGCGCAAAGACTTCAGGGCACAATGACTGGGCTCAAGACGACGACGCCCGCAAGTCCGCCAACGTGACCATCAGGAGCATCGGATCGAGCGACGAGGCATCGAAGCCCAACCGCAAGTAGAATGAGGCGGCATCCTTGGATCGTCACCGGGCATGCCGAGGTCCGCGAGGGAGAGCTGAGCAAGCTGGCTTCGCTGGCAGCGGCCGCCACGAAAGGCGGTTCACGCTCGCGGACTCGAGCGACACGAGCAACCAGTCCCTAATCCTTGATCTCTGGCTCGACGAGCTGAGTGAGCAACGTCAGCGACTCTTGCCAGCCGAGGTAACAAGCCTCGGTGGGGATCACGCTGGGGATGCCTTCCTGCACGACGGTCAGTTCCGTGCCGACGGACACCTTCTTCAGCGTGATCGTCGTCTGCATCTGACCGGGGAGATTCGGGTCGTCGAACTTGTCGGTATGACGAATGCGTTCGTTGGGCACGAGCTCGAGGAACTCGCCACCGAATGAGTGGCTATGCCCCGTCGTGAGGTTCATGAACGACATCTTGTACGTTCCGCCCACCTCGGCCTTGATGTGGTGGACTTTGCCCGTGAAGCCGTGCGGCGGCAGCCACTTGGCCATCGCGTCGCCGTCCAGGAACGCACGGTAAATCCGCTCGGCGGGGGCGCGAAGTACTCGGTGAAGTTTGACGATGTTCTCGGCCATGGTGCTCTCCTCCTGTGAATACGTGCGGCAATCACTGCGACCAGCAGCTATTTAGCATCCGCATCTGGAAGGGCGACGAACGAGACCGGTCCAGATCGACAGGGGCCGGCTTATTTTTCTGAGCGCCGGTTGGCCCGCGTTTTCCTGGCAATTTGCGGCGGGAGGCCCCAGTGCCGGCCGGGCGGCTGTGGCGTGCGTGTCGCGGGGTGGCTTCGAACGCGATCGCACGGAGCGACCCGTTCGGCCAGCACAGGCTCACGGATCGAGTCGGACGCCGTCGATCGTGATTTCGGGAGCGGTGGACGATCGCTGGTGTCTCGGTGCGGGTTCCGGTTTCAGGGTGGTGCGGTCGGACTCCGCATCTTCGAGCTTGCTCTTGGACCGTGGCTCCGCGGCCTTTCGCGCTTGAAACCCGACATCGACGATTTCGCGCCCAAGCATTTCGAGGGCTCCCAAGATGCCGATGAAGCGGGCCCGCTCGTGCTCTGCGCTGGCAAGCTCCTGCTGATCGAGCGCGCGCCCTGCTTCCAATTCGACGACGGTGGCTTGCGAGCTGGCCAGCCTCGCCAGCGCAGCGTCGCGCGCCTGTTCGAGCTCTGCGCGCCGTTCGGTCAGCTCTGCCTCGCGCCGCTTGGTCTCACTCAATTCGGTCGACGAGGACGAGTGCTCCGACTCGGCGGTCAGCGCGCGCGCGAGCGCGCGTTGCTCGCGCTCCTCTACCGCTTTCAAATGTTCGCTGAGTCGAGCGCACTCGGCCGCGCCGTCCGCGGAATCACGGCTCAAGGACTCGGAGAGGTCGCGCAACGATTTTTCTTGCGCCAGAGCGCGCGAGGTCCACTCGTGCGCGGCGTCCAGCTCTCCGGCCTTGGCCTCGTTCTGGGCGCGGAGCGTTTCAAGCAACTGGCTCTGTTCGAGATCGCGCAGGTGCGCGGCTTCGAGCACTCGCTGAAGGCGGGTGATCTCCATTTCTCTGACATTCAGCTCAGCCGCGGCTTCTTCGCGCGTCTGACGCACGGCTCGCTCGCGCTCTTCCTGAGCTTCGCGATCAAACGCCGCGCGTTGCTCGAGGATCGACAATTCGAGCTGACCCAGCTGCTGGCCGAGCGCCGCGCCACGCGCCTCGCTCTTTTCGATGCGCTCCTCCGCGTCCATCAGCCTACTCTTGGTTTGCCCGAGCGTGCGCTCACTGTGGGAGAGCCGTGCCATCGCCTGAGCGTAGCTGGTCGCGTTCTCTTCGGACTCCTGCTGCTGCCCGGCCAGGGCCTCGAGGGCTTCGGCGAGCTGTCCCTCAATCTCCGCCATGCGCCGGTGGTGTAAGGCCGGCCGCGCTTGGACTGCACTTCGCTCATCGGCGCCAAGTGAGGTCTCCGCTACTTCGGCAGTGCGGGACGGGTCGTTCGCCTTCGCGTCATCGGGACCCCGGCGTGAGTTGGGAGCACGAAACCTCTTGCTTGCCGGACGGTTCATGGTCGCGCTGGTTGCCCGCTTTCTGAAGAACTCAACGGCCAGTCGATCTTGAAGCTAAAGACGTTCCTACACATTCCTGCCCTCGATTCCGGCGCGCGACGGATTTCACGTTGCCGCGATGGGCAGGCGTGCCGCAGCGCCAACGTGCGCACTTTCGTGCAGCTCGCTCCAGTGCTCCCCAACGCGCCGCGCGCCCGTTGTTACGTTGCCAGCTTCTTGCCCGCTCGCCCACAGTGTCGCGGAGTCGATGTCGTACACGCAGGCAAGACCGTAAACCGTTCGAAAAAACTGGCTGCGACGCAGCGAGGCCCGTCGCTTCCACGCGCGGCCTTCACGGACTCCAGCTTGGCGACGTGTCGCCGGCAGAGCGCGCGACCGACGACGGGCCGAGCCCGAGCAGGTGCCAGGCGTCGCGATACTCTTCCATGCCGCGAAATGCGCGCGCGTCGCGAGGCCAATCGGCGTCGATCGCCAGCATCGCGAGCACGAGCGTCGGACGGAGAATGAAGACTTCGGGGTCGGCTTCGCCAGACGTGAAGTCCACGAACACGTACGAAACGTTCCTCCCGGAGGGGCGCCAGTCTACCGCGCTGAGCTCGAAACGACCATTCGGGCTGGACGAGCGCACCCGCAAGAGCGCGACCCGGCCTCCGTCGGCCGTGCACGCCATCAGCTCGGCTTGGCCAGCCGCCGTTGGGGAAGCCGCGTACCCGCGCTCCGCCAGGCGGTAGAGGACGTAGTAGTTGGCAACGGCACGCGGCTCCACATCCCTCGCGCGCGACGCTAACTCCATGCCTCGAACGCAGCAACGACCTGTGGAGACGCTGATCGGCGTCGAGCTCGACCGCGCCGATGCTTCGCCGGGAAGTGGGCGCAGTCATGAACAAAAGTCGGTCGCTCGAAGTTTCGCTCGCTCCCTCGTCGGAACACTGACTGCGCGTGCGCACTCTGGCGTCGGGGCGAGGGAGCCGGCGTTCGCATCCAGCAGCGACTGCTCGACCGAATTCGTGGCTTGAGCTTTACCGCTGAGGCTACGGGGCGACCGCGGTGGCACGTGCGATGAAGGCAGCGTTCGTAGGGCACACGGGGCGGAACATGTTAGAGATCGAGAGCGTCGTCTGTTGAAGCCCGAGGGTCTGCGATCTAAACGTCAAGGTCCACACTCCGTTGTTCGATGCCAACCCCTGCAAGACAAACGCCGGATTACTACTGTCCAAGATCATACCAGGATAGCCGCTAAAGTACTGGATGGACACACTCTTCCCGGAGAATCCGACAGGCACATCACCGAAGTCGATATCCGGGGGTGGCTCGACCGGGTATCCCAGGAGCACCGAGTCGATCTGGATGGAGCGTGATTGCGAAGGTGCACCTTCAACATCGACGCTCAGGATTGTCGATGCATTCGGCAGATTCGCCGTGACACTCACGTCAACGGCTCCACCCATCGGAAGCGTCGAGCTCAGCGGGGCGACGACAAGCCCTGAAAGGTTGCCTGAGAGATGCCACGTGAGCGGGCCGCTCGAGGCGTTGGTAATGGTAAACTTGCCCGTGGCTGGTGGGCAGGTTCCCGAAATAAAAAGGGACTGGGTCGAAAGCCTGAAACTGACAAATTGACCGCCACCCGCCCCGCTCATTGCCCCATCGCCAGCCACACCGGTGCCGGCCACGCCGCCAGTCCCGGACAGACCACCGACTCCCGATGCGCCACCGACTCCCGATGCGCCACCGACTCCCGATGCGCCACCGACTCCCGATGCGCCACCGACTCCCGATGCGCCACCGACTCCCGATGCGCCACCGGCGCCCGATGATCCGCAATGGCCGCTAGGATCGCCATGACCCCGCGGGCCACCGTGGCCTGGTCCATCGCCGTGGCCAGATGGACCGCCATGGCCCGGTCGATCCGTTTGCCCCTCATGTCGCGAGGGTGCGGAGAGCGGTTCCGACGCGTCTGCGATCGGTTCGTTGGCGTCGCTCGACGGCAGCGACGAACTGGAGCAGCTCACACAGCAGAGCAACGTCGCGGCGAAGTAGCCCCATCCATGTAGACTCGCCTTCGGCCCGATCGTCTCGTTGGGATCGCGATTTGCACGGAGCATGTTGGACTCCATCCTTTCGGGGCTTGGGGACCCACGGGGCAGTTTCGCAGGTATTGCGGGTCGTCACAACCTGCCCATTCGCGATCTGAACGGGCGCGACGAAATTACTATGCGACACATCGCACCACAACGCGATCAGAAACACAGTACGCGAACTGACATCCTATGCGCATTTGCCACGCGCGCTTCGCGCGAGCGGCTCGGCTCACCAAGCTGCAACAGGAACGGATTGGAGGACGCTCGAAATGATTCAACTTGGCCAGCATGGCTCGCCAATACGCTCAGCGCGCTTGCTACCTCGTCACGGCAGGGGATCCGGGAAGACCGCTGTCATCGCCTCCGGAAGCTGGGGGCGTTCGAAGCTGGGGGCGTTCGAAGCTGGGGGCGTTCGTCGAGTCGCGACGAAGCCCTTGCCGCAACAGGCATTTCTGCGGGGCGACTTGACGGGCCCCATGCGCTAAGAGCGCGGGCGAGTGCTTTGCGGTCAGTGCGAAATGCACGCACTACGGCGGCAACTTGACGCGCGGGACCGTAGTTGGCTGTACCGTGCGTTGTCCGCTACACCACGCGCGTTGCGCTGGTTGGCGGTAAAGGGCGCGCGTTTCTGTTTGCGGAGCGGGGAAGCACTCACGCCGCCCGCGCTCGATCCAGTTGCCAGTTGGGTGGGTGCTCCAGAAGAGAGGCTCGCGCCTATTCGTGCTGGGCTAGGCGCAGCGACGAAAGATGAACTCTTTGGGGAAGCGAGTGCGCTTCTAGTGAGACGTGTTCCAACAAAAGATTCAGTTGCGGCGAGGGGCGCTGATTGGCCTGCTAACGCTGCTGTTTGGCTCGCGCCTGGGGCAGGTGCAGATTGGTGGGAGCGACCGTGTCCAGCATCGCCGCTCACGGGGCGCCTTGATGACCCCGCAGGTCGGCTCTTACCTCGAGAAGCGTCTGCGCCCTATTGGCCGAATTGGGCCATGACGAACACCGGCAAAATACTGTTCGACGTTGTGCCGTCTCCAAGCTGCCCCATTTGGCACAACTGTGGCCGGCACCTGTACAAGCGGCCACGGCCCCCGAAAGTCCCACGACCGTCACCGGTGAGGGGCGATCGGTAGTCGTGCCATCGCCGAGCTGACCGTAGTTATTGACCCCAGCACTGGACGGTTCCATCCAAAGTCGCGGCGCACGTTCCGCTTTCGAAGATGACCCGCCCTTCCGAGCGAGAGCTGCGCGCGGGTACGTGCAGCTCACCTTCACGCAAACTATCGGTGAACGGACGGGCCGCGCTGGCTCCGGCTCAACGACGGAGGCGGTTGGGTAACCAACACTTAGCTCGTATTGCTCGGCCAAAGGGACTCGTATGCCACGAGCCCTGTGTTCAAATGGGTCGTCTGCCGGTCGCTGACTGAGGCGGCTTTCGATGGCTTAGACCCTGCCTTGACGTCGTTGATGCCCGCGAGCCATCCTCGGTTTGCGCCGGAGAGAGCCTTGAAGAACGTGGTCCGCGTGTGGCTCGTCGTCGCCCTAGTGCTGGCGTTTCTTCCCTCGTTGGCAAGCGCGGAAGGCAGTAACACTCCGTCTTCGACCAGTGGCTCGTCGCGGTTGCAAGCGCTGGCACGCGGCGCAGACGTGCTGGGCATCGAGCCGTCCGCCGTCTACGACGGTGAAGCGCTCGTGAACGCCAGCGGAGGTGTCAGCAGAGGCGCGGCATATCTTGGCGCGTTTCGAGTGCAGCTTTTGTTCGACGCGGACCGCGGCTTTGGCTGGCGAGGCGCTAGCTTCTTTGCGAGCGTGTTGCAAACGCACGGTGGCAACCCGAGCGACCTAGTGGGTGATGCGCAAGGCACGAGTAATCTCGCGGCGCCTCCCGGAGCCCAGCTGTATGAGGCCTGGTTTCAGCAAAATCTGGTCTCCAACCGCTTCTCCGTGCTCGCCGGGCGCTACGACCTCAATTCTGAATTCTACCGTTTGCAATCCGCTGGCCTGTTCGTAAATAGCTCCTTTGGGACCGGTCCTGAGCTCGGGCAGAGCGGCCAAGGGGGGCCGTCGATCTTTCCCAACACCTCGTTGGGCGCTCGCCTGTCGCTCAAGCCTGCGCGCGGCGTCGTTCTTCGCGTAGCACTGCTCGACGGAGTGCCGGTCAGTCGCCCCACCGGGTCGCCGGGGCTTTTTGCTGGGAGCGATGGACTCTTGCTCGTGGCTGAGCAGGCCTTCCTCAATCGGTCTAGCGACGTGCGGCGCACGGTCAATCCACGCCTCCGGATCGGACGAAATTCCGGGCTACGGCCCTACCGGCACAAGTTTGCAGTCGGAGGCTGGTGCTACACCGCACGCTTCGACGATCTCAGTCAACGACAGCCTGATGGTCGAGCCGCGCGGCACATCGGTAGCTCAGGCGCGTACCTGATCGCCGACGCGCTGCTCCGTGGCAGCTCCGCCGTTCAGTCGGCACAGGTCAATGTCTTCGTCCAGGTGGCGCTCGGCGACTGGCGCGTCAATCGTTTTGGCTTCTACACGGGGGCTGGCGTGGTCGTCTCCGGCCTGATCCCGGCGTTGGCGAATGATGAGTTGGGGCTGGCGGTTGCGGTAGCGCGAAACAGCTCGCACTACCTCGACCTGCAACGAGACAATGCCGTGCCCGTGAGCGGCAGCGAGGCATCCCTCGAGCTCACATATCTCTTCCAGCTCGGCCAACACCTCGCGCTTCAGCCCGATCTCCAGTACGTGCTCAGACCGGGTAGCGACCCCACGCTGAGCAATGCACTGGTCACCGCGCTCCGTTTCGAGCTTCACACTTGATGTGTGCCAAGGCGGAGCGTGCTCCGCCTTGGGAATGCCTCCGTTCCAGTTCGTGGCCATGCGCGCCGTTCGACGAGCCTCGGTGACTAACGAATGTGTCGCGAATCAATCGGCGTCCGAGATTCGATGAGCCCATCGACATCGAAAGACCGCTGCGCCTGAACGGGCGCTCGCGCCCCCGCCACGCACCTCGCTGCTCGCTCGGTTCCCGGCCCGCCTCGAGAGACCCACACGAGGCGCCGGCGGCCACGGCGCCTCGCGCTCGGCGACATCACCCCGAGGACGAGCGAGACTTGCCCCGCCGCAAATGCACGAGAACTTCCTGCGCAAGCCGCCGAGGAGCGGCTGCACTAGGACGGCGATCCGAAAGTATGACCATGGCTCGAGTCGCACCCGTGGCGTATGAAGAGACGAGTAGCGTGCGGCACGCTCCAACCGTCCGCAGTTGGAACGCGCAAGGTGCGGGGCGGAAAGCCAATCAAGGAGGTAAAGATGTCGAACTTCAAGGGACAGTTGCACGTGCGATTGGGTGAGAAGGTCACGATTGAGAACCTGCAGGAGATCGTGGCGCAGGTTGCCAAGCTCTCGGGATGTCCAGCTTGCGGCATTCTGGGCTTCGATCTGCGGCTGAGCGGCGATCCAGTAGAGGCCGGGCAACTCGCGAAGCTGCATGGCGTCAAATCCATCGACTTTGGTGGGTGAATGACCGTGGTCAGCGCGGCCACCTGCACGACACTCAAGGCGCCCGCGCTGGCCGCGACCTATGCCGGTGACGACCCCGAGCTCCTCCGCCGGATCGCTCCGCTGCTGGACGTCATCGAGATTGCCCCCGATCCGATCGCCCGGGCGGTGGGATCGAGCACGCGGATTCGTCGGGACGTGCTCACGGAGTACGCAAACATCGCGAACGACGTCGGTTTCACGGTTCATGGCTTGGGCCTCTCGATCGGCTCCTTCGACTCTTGGCACGACGACCATCTGCAGGTGCTAGATGAGCTTTTCGAGCAGGTCGAGGTCGCCTGGCACAGCGAGCACCTGGGCTGCACGCGAGTGGCAGGAGAAAGCCTGGGCACGATGTTGGCGTTGCCGCGAACGACAGAGGCGATAGATCTAGTGTGCGAGCGCGTGCACGCGCTCCAGCGTCGCTACGGCATCCCATTCTTGCTCGAGCAGGTCGCGGGGTTACTTCCGGAATCTTCTGCCGAATACTCACCGGCGGAGTTCCTGAACGTGATCGCGCGCGAAAGTGGCTGCGGCTTGATCCTCGATGCCTACAATCTCGAGTGTGATGTCCACAACCACGGCCTGGATTTGAAGCGCTTCCTCGAAGAGCTCGACTTCTCGACCGTGCGCGAGGTTCACCTTGCAGGCGGAGTTCGCTACAAGGGCGCGCGCTTGGATATCCACTCGAGCGTCACCGAGCCCGAGACGCTGGCGTTGGCGGTCGACATCGCGCGACGCGCCTCTGCGCTCGAGCTAGTGACCTTCGAATTCTTGAAGGAGGCCGTGCCCCTGCTCGGGCACGACGCAATTTGCCGGGAGCTTCTGCGGGTTCGCGAGGCCCTTTCGCTGTGACGCCTCTCGAGCGCGAGCAGCGGGGAATTCTCGCCCTGTTGAAAGGGCGAGGCCTCGCCAGCAGAGATCCGTACCTGGAACGGATCTCCAACTCCCCCAGGCTCGAGATCTTGCGCGAGATCGCCGTGCGCTGGCGCATGTATCAGGTCGAGGCGCAGTGCCGTTACACGTCGCGCTTGCTGAAGAGGCAGCAGCGATTCGAACAGGTGGTAGGGCAGCACTTCATCAGCAATGCAACTTCGCCATTCCTCGAAACGTTCACGCTCGATTTCTTGCGCGCGCTCGGCGCTGACGCGGACGTTCTGGTGCGCGAGCTCGCAAGTTCGGAGCTCGCCATCCTGATCGCGCACGAAGGCAAACAGGAGGCTGTCGAAATTCACTGGGATCGCAATCCCGACCTAGTGTTCAGCGCGCTCGAAATCCATGGACCGGTGCCACTCCCGAGCGCGGGGGAGCATTTCATTCTGCGGGTTGGCTCGGAGATCCGTGGCCTCGTGGAATGCGTCAGAGAGTCGGCGACCGCTGCACCACAGTGATCATTGTAAGTCGACGACACGGCAATGCCTGATTTCGTCAGGCACCGACCACTGATCCACGTCAGTCGCGCTGAAACCGCGCAGCTCGCAGTTCGACGCGCAAAGCGATGCCCGCCAAGCGCCGGACGCGGGGCGCAGACGAATGACCGTGGCAAGACGAGCGGGCGCATTTCAAAGCTAACTACGCGCCGAAACGCGGCCTTCCTCAACCGGCCTTGCCGAAAAACACTGGACAATCCCGTCGAAGTCGCAAGCTCGTTCTGAATGGCCGGCGCCCAGCGCGCAATGTCCGTCGATCACCGCTTTGAGAAAGCTCGCTGAGCTGAGCGCTGCACGCCGCGCCAGCCAGCGATAGGACAATCCGCGCGCCTTGCGCTCCGCATACAGTGCGCGCAAAAATTCGCGGTAGTCGGAGTAGCCGAAGACGTCCAGCGTCGAATCGTTGCTCATCGCCTTATAAACTCTTTCAGACGCTGCTCCTACACGCCAGTCGCGCAGCTTTGATTTCGTACTCCGTCGGAGTACGGGGCGTGCGCGAAAGCTCCCGAGCAACGCACAATTTCTGGGAACGATTGTGCTGCCGCCCCGTTAGCAGGGGCATGCAGGACTACGCTCGACGAGACATTCTGAGACTACTCGGTGTTTCAGGGGTCACGTTCGCCGCTGGGCTCTGGGGCCGCGCTAGCGGAGCACCGCTGACCGAGAGCCCTTCCGGTTCGCTGTGGGGCCAAATAGTAGCTAGCTGGATGCCCGCGCGCGCTGTGCCTTCAGTCGTTGTGCGCACCGGCCGCGACCCACGCACGCAGCGCTTCACCCGCCGTTGCGTCGGGGCCCTGTGCGTCGAGCGGCATGTTCCCGCCGGCAGGATTGATCCACGTGAGCGGTGAGCGATGCGCATCGACGATCGCCGAGCGAGCAGGGTTTGTCGAGTCGATCAGGCCGATCTGCAGCATGCCCGCGTAGCAGTCGTCCTTGGTCGGCCCGCAGCGCCAGACCGTGTGCTCGGGATCCGCGTGACAGCCGGCCGTCGCGCAATGGCCAGGCGTGCCGGGTCCGAAGTACATCGCGAAAAGATTGGCGTAGCTCGGCGCCGTCGTCACGTCGACCGAGGGTTGCGTGTCCGACGTGGAAGTGCCGGGCGCAGAGCCGCAGCCAAGCGCGAACCCAGCGAGCAGCAGCGCGAAGCGTGCAATCGATGCAGTCATGTTGGCAACAACGAAGGCGGCGCTGAAAGGTTCCACGTGCGAATCGACGGAACGATTGCGCGGGTGGTTCGTTGAGTCGTGCGAGGTCACCATCATGTATCAACAATCTATTTGCGCCTTCGCCCTCTTGGTCATTGTCGCGGGCTGCTCATCGAGCTCCGATCCCGCCGCCGCTCCGGCGGCTTCGAAGCCGCATCGCAAGGCATACGTTGGGCTGTTCGGGGACCAGTCGGTTGCCGTGCTCGATACTGTGAACAACCAGGTGCTGAAGACGATTCCAGTCAGCGCGCCAGACGGGCTGATCGTCACTCCCAACGGCAAGAAAGTCTACGTTTCGAGCACCGATACGGGCACCGTGAAGGTGATCGAAACTGCCAACGACACGTTAGCCGGCACGATCACCGTAGGCGCCAAACCCGCGGGCATCTCCGTAACGCCCGATGGTAGCCGAGTCGTGGTGTCTGTCGGTGGCGAAAGCCAGGCGGTGATCATCGACACGGCGACCGATACCGTGATCAAGCACGAGTCGGTGACCGCCGCCCACGCCAGCTGCATCACTGCGGACGGCCGCTACGCCTATATCGGCTCACAAGCCGCGGACGCACCCGCGATCGTCGAGCTCGACATCCTGGGCGACACCCCAGCGCGATCATTTCCGGTGGATAAGTCACCGCGCATGCTCTCGTGCACGACAAACACGATCTACTTCACGGCCGTCGGGCTCGACGCCGTCGAGACCATGGATGCTGCTACGGGCTCGTTGGGCACACCGATCGCGAGCGGCGGCTCCCCGCACGATCTTCGCGCCACTGCCGACGGAAAGTACGAACTCGTCGTCAGCCAGAGCGCGGGCGATCTCGAGTTCATCGACGTCGCGAGCCGTATGTTGGCCGGCGCCGTGCCAACAGGAAAGCTCGCGCATTGGATTAGCCTACTTCCCGACGGAACTGCCGCGTACGTGACCAATGAGGGCGACAACAACGTGGTCATGGTTGACCTCGGCGAGCGACGCGTGACCGGCACGATCGCGATTGGCAACGGGCCCCGCAAAATGGCGCTGCAACCTTAGGGACCTTAGGAGCCAGTCCCAAAGCCCCGAGGAGCTTTCGTTTGCTTTCCGAAACCAGTATCGCCCGCTTCAAGCCAGCCGGATGGTTTTCCGGAGGAACTTTGACCCACGCCAGATCGCGAGCCTGCTTACCCTCGCTTGAGAATCTTAGCGGCGACCAGCGCAAAAAGTCCGAGGACGATGCCTGAAACGACGCCGACCACCGGGCCCATCATCAGCATCATGAGTCGCGGCGAATCGGGCAGCGGCATCGTCTTCATCATGGCCGCTTCCTGTGGGTGCCGTGCCAGGTAGCTATCGAAGAACAAGATGTGAAACGAAGTGACCCAAACGCAATTCGCGAGGCCAACCAGCAACCCGTGGAGGAAGTATTTTCCAGAACAGCGCTGCGCAATCAGCCCTGCGCACACCACGAAGATCGCGAGCCAAAAGACCGGCTCGATGTTCGACGGGATGACGAACACCGTGCCAAGCGCCATCGCCAGGCCGAACAAAGAAAGCAGAAGGACTAGTTTGATGTTCAATGTCTTCATGTTCGGGCCCAAGGTGAGTCAAACTAAGCTTCCAAGCGGTGTCCGTCTAGCGCCGCGCACGATCCAAACTCGGCGGCCACGTGTTGTCCGGCAAGGCATGGGGAAAAAGACTACCTGAAGTGTCCAACTGGCATTCTGGCGACCACCACCCAGTGGGCGCCGCTGGCGCGCGAAGCGCGGAAGTTCGTCGGACAAGGCAGCGCCTGATGTCGCGCTGGCCGTCTGGCACATTCAGGGAAGCACCTAGTACTGGGCCACGTTCTCCCTTGCGACGACGTTGATCGGAGACGTAATCTCCTGCTCGGCGCGCTCTCGGGGGTTCAGGCTGCGCACCACGGTTCGCATCAGTATGCGGCCCATTTCGCGGGGATTGGTGTTCAGAGTGGCCGTGAGCGAGCCGTCCCAAATCGCCTGGAGTGCCGCGCGCGTGCCGTCGAGGCCGACGATGAAAATTTCCCCCGCCCGTCCGGCATCCGCCACGGCGTCGCTCGCGCCCAGCGCCATTTCATCACTGACGGCAAAGATTGCGTCGATCGGCAACTTCTGCAGCGCCCCCGTGACCACCTGGCGAGCCTTGCCGCGTTCCCAGTTGGCTTGCCGAGTCGCCACGATGCGCATCTGGGGATGCCGGGCGATTTCGGCTCTAAACCCGGCGACCCGATCCGCAGAAGTCGTGTTCGTGTTGGTGAGGCCCTTGAGCACGAGGATCGACCCGCGGCCCCGCAGCATGCGTGCCAGATAACGGCCGACCTCGCGCCCCGCTTCTTTCTGCGGATAGCCGATATATGTGACGACCTGTGCGCCGTCCATCCTGCGGGGAGTGTTGAAGAAGAAGACCGGCACCCGCGCCTTGTTGAGCCCGCGTACGATGGGCAGGATCGACGCGGACTGCGGTGCGAGAGCGATGGCGTCGACCCCGCTGCGGATCAAAGACCGGCAGATGCTGGTCATGCCATGGTGGTTCGACTCCTTGTCCGGAGCGCGCACGATCAGCTCGATACCGCCCAGTTGCTCGATGACGTCACGCACGCCAGTGAGGACGTCCGCGTAGTAGGAGCTGGTCAACGCCGGGGGGCAATAGGCGAAGCGGATGGACTTGCGCGAGCGGTTGAGCGACACGCCAACGCGGTTGCGGCCTTCCTCCTTGGCTAGGTAGAGCGCCTGGTCGGCACGCTCGATCAGCTCGGCTTTGTTCTTGGCGTTCGCGGGCACGCCGGCCACGCCGATGGACACGGTGAGCCGCACGTAGCGCGCGTCGGGGCCGACGCGAAAGGGCAATTCGGCGACGGCGGCCCGGATGCGCTCGGCCAACGGCAGCACCGTGTGTGGCGAAGCTTGTGGCAGCACGAGCACCATCTCCTCGCCCCCGTAGCGTGCCGCGAAGTCGTAGCTCCGAACGCTTCTCTGCAGCACGCCCGCAATCGCCTTGAGGGCGGCATCACCTTGGGGGTGCCCAAAGGCGTCGTTATGCCGCTTGAAGTGATCGATATCGATCATCATCAAGCTGACCGGGTGTCCGAGTCTCTGCGCGCGGTCGAGCTCTTTGGAGAGCGTCTCCTGAAAGTAACGGTGAGTGTACAGGCCCGTCAGGCCGTCGACGTTTGCAACCTTGGAGTAGACCGAAATCTTCTCCAGATAGACCGCATGCTCGATGAGTAGCACGAGGCTGATGCGCGCCGCCTCGATCGCGGCGACTGCGGACGCCCCCGAGGTTTTGGCACGCTGGCCGAGGACGAGCAGCCCGAGTGCCTTTCCGGCTCTGTGCAGCGGAGCGATGATTAGTCTCTGGACCTTGAGCGGGCGCAGTACATCAGGCGGCGCGACCAGCACGACCTCTTCGAGGGCGTTGAGCGCCCTTTCGGGGCGTGGGCTCGCGGCATGGTACGGGGCGAGCTCCGCGCACAGCTTGTCGGCGAGCGGTGCGCTCAACCCCGAATATGCAACTGACGTCGCCCCGCGTTCCTCATCCTTCCAGCGCACGACGAGAGCGAACGGCGACCCGGTCAGCTTGACCAAGAGCTGTGCGATTTCGCGCAGCGCCTCCGGCGCGTCGGCGGTCGCCAGAACGACCTTTTCGATCTCGGACTGTAGCTTCGTGGCGCCTTGCATCTCGGATTCAGCTCCTGACTCGGTTTTCACTCAGGTGGTTCTACGGCCGACAGGACCTTGTGCGCTTAATCGGCTGGGGACAAGGGCTCGAGATCTACATTTGGAGTCCGAAAGCCCGTGATCTATCACCATCGCATGGCCACCTTGGCGGCGTCGCAGGGTTCTCGACCATGGCCCGACTTTCGGCTGATTCCAAACTCGCGACAGAGCTCCGTCATCGCTTCTCACCCTTGATGTACTCGCCAACCAGCAATAGCCGCTTGTCCATACGTGTGCGCTTCTTCCCGGCCATTCAATCTCCTTTTTTGAAGAGCGACCCTCGACCCGGCGCAGCGTGTCACCTATGTAAATCGGACTGCTGGCATTCGAACCGCCGTCTGCAAACGCGCCGCCGGGTTCTCCACCGGGATTTTTGAATCCGCGCTGCAACGCGCGAGGAAACGGCGCGCACGCGATCAGCGCGAACAATAGCCGAAAGGATTGACCCCTGCGAAGTGGCATCCCTGGTGCGCCATTTCATCAAACAGAGCGAAGACGGCATCTGCTCCGCACAAACCACCGCGGCTGCCACAGCAGCGACCGCGGCTGCCACAGCAGCGACGACGCCGACTTCGGCCATTTCCGCGACCGCGCGAATAGTGAAATCATCCACCTTGCCAACGCTCACGCGCCGGTGCAGCGAGCCAGCTCCGTACTGCACGGCAGCCATCGACCCCAAGTACGTTGCCCCAGCCGCCGTTCGTGAACCAACGACCTGTATTGACTGGGCCGAGCTCCTGAAGCGCATCCATGACGTCGATGCTTTGGCCTGCGCGTGTGGCGGCCGCCTGAAGTTCATTGCGCTGATCCTCGAGGAGGATCCGGCTCGCGCGATCCTCGAAAGCCTGCACCTTCCATCCGAGCCCCCTCCCATCGCCCGTGCAAGATCACCCGACTGGCCCGAGCCGATCCCACTCGAAGCGTAGCGGGGCGGGGGCCAAGCGAGCGAAGGCCCCGGTTCTGGGCCGCCGAGAACGAGGCCTCCGCCTCGAGGCGAAGGCCTGCGGCAGTCCCTGACCCGGTCAACGCAACCGCAATTGCTCGCCTCGTCAAGTCCGCAGGAAGGCTGATCGACGTCGATGTGGGCCTCAATTCGCGCCAAGGGACCGCAAGCGCGGCGCTGGATCATCGAGGGCGAGCGCGGTTATGAGTGGACCCCTGAAGGCCGCTGCCTGCGGTGCGATCGTCGTCGTGTCCGACCCGAGCGCCACTAAACGATGTTCAGCCTCGAATCCAAGTGAGAATTGCGGGCTTGCGCGGCACGGACGGCTAGGGTCAGCTGGATGGATGCGGGCTTTCGTTGGCTTTTCGCTGGCTACTTGGATGGTAATTGCGAGCTTCAGTGCGCCAGCGACGCCGTGCGGGGCGTTCGTGGCTCGCGCGACCAAAACGGTGCCAAGCTTGGCGGTCGAGCAGACTCTGATCCTGTTCGATGCCAAGGAAGAGCTCGAGCACTTCGTGCGCGAGATCGCCATTCGCGATCCGAGTCCGGGCTTCGGCTTCGTGGTTCCAGTGCCCGAGCGGCCGGAGGTTGCCAAAGTCAAAACAAACCCGTTCGCCAAGCTTGCCGCAAAGTTTCCGGTGAGCTCCGGAGTTTCATTGGCTGGCACGCAGAAGGGCGGGTTCGGCGGGGGCATCGCCGCGGCTCGCGCGGTAACGGTTCTCTCGCGCGAGAGGGTTGGTAGCTTTACTGCCTTCGTGCTGGCCGCGAGTGACGCGAAAGCGCTCGAGAAATGGTTTTCCGACAACCAATTGCGGGTCTCCCCGGAGGCCGAAGCGTGGCTCGCGCAGTACGTGAAACTGGGCTTCTATTTCGCGGCGCTGCGCTACGAAATCCAAGAAAAAGACCTAAAAAGCACAACCGCGCGGGCGGAGACCGTGCGCATCAGCTTCAGGACGCCATTGCCGTTTTATCCCTACCGGGAGCCCGCGCATGCCACGCCCAGTAGCCTTCCGCGGGACTTGGCGGTTTGGTTGGTTTCGACCCAAGCGTACACCCCGGTCAGCTTGTTCGAGTCGGTGAGTACGTCGCAGACTGCCGTGTCCGAGTGGCGGCGTCCGCTCGTCGAGCACGCATCGAACGCGATTTCTCGCGTGGCGCTGGTATCGGCGCTGAGCGACGAATTGTCGCAGCTGCTGCCGTCGAATGTGGACCGGGCGGGCGAGGGAGAGCTGCCGCTCCGGGTGCAGGTCTTCGAAGACCAAAAACGCAGTCGCGCCGGCTTCGGTGACATCGTGATGGTGCCGCAGCGTCCCGCTCCGCTGACCGGCGTGGCGCTGGCACGGAGCCGCAAGCTGATGGCATCGCTCGACCCCGCGGTGGTGCCATGAACGGTCGGTTTTGCCGAGACCTGACTTGCGTGCTCGGCCTGGTCGCCTGTTGCTCGTTGCTCGCGGGTTGCCGGCGCGGTTCAGTTGCCAGCAATGGCGCGCACGCCAAGCCGAGCAGCGCGCTGCCGAGCTCTGCCAAGCGGTCGATGACGCCCGAAGAGGAAGCGCAATTTCTCGGGAAAGATCCGGAAGAAATGCCGCTGCTGCTCGGGCCCGGCGCGGCTTTCATGAGCGCATCCGAGCGCGAGCAGCGCCTAAGGGAGCTGCTCAGCGGGCAAATTCCGAGCGAGCGCTTGCCTCTGGTCGATACCGATCCCGACGCGCCCCATGACCCTGACCTCCATGCTCGGCTGACGAGCACCGCTCTCGGTCGCTCAGTCGGTAAGGTCGAAGTCAACGTCGGTTTGCCCAAGCGCCTGTCGGGCACGATCGATGAAGCTCAGGCGAGTCGGACCACGCTGCCCATGCGGGGCACCTTCGAAAGTTGCTTCCTGCGTTGGGTGTGGCGGGACGGAGACGCGCCGCCTGACCAGCAGTTCGACGTCGAGCTGCTGGTCAAGGACGATGGCAGCGTCGGTTCGGTGACGTTCGAGGGCAAGCAGGTCGCGACGCCCGCGGAGTTCTTTGCCTGCGCGCAGGAAGGCGCCCGGGGATCGCAGTTCGAGCCGCCGCCCAGCAAGCCATCGCGACTACGGTTCTCCGTCGACGTGAGCACGGTCGTGCCGGGTGGCCTGGCTGGTTTGAAATGAGCCTGACCAATGGCGTCCTACGTTTCGAAGTCGAAGTGCGTCCGCCCGAACGCCCGTGTTCCACGGCGGAAGTGAACCGACGCGCGAGGCTGATCCAGCACCGCCCTAGAGGGCCCACTCAACATCGCTTCGCAAAGGTGGACGAGCTGGCTAATCACCTGCGGGTTACTGGGCGGGCACGGGGCTGTGCCCCAAACATTCCCCGGGGAGGCTCAGAGGCGGCGGGCTGCACACGCCGACCGGCGCGACCCCGCCCTGCGGGGGGCCAGAGCCAGGGCAAAAACGGCTCTCGCACTCGAGCTGACTCCTGCAAGTGTCACCGATGCCCAACGCCGGTAGGCATTGCCGCGTGGCAGTCGTGTCGCAGTACGTACCCACGGAGCACTGCGGACTGCCATGGCACGAGTCGCCGGCGACTCCTTGCGCCACGCACTCGCCTGCAGGCGAGCAATAAAGGCCGTCACTGTTGTAGCAAGGAGGGGGCACGCTCGAAGCGCTCGAGCTGCTCTCGATGCACGCGCCTTGGCCGATACAGGTCGCAGTGCACGCGTCGCCCAGCTTGCCGTGCGGGACCACAAGGGGGGGGGTCAGCACGCACGTCCCAGAGGTGTCTTCATTGTAGAGGTTCCGCATCACGCACACGGCGGGGACGCCGTTTTCTGGTGCGCAAGCGGCATCGAGGTCGCAGTCCCCGCCCACCGGGACGGTGCCGACGAACACCGTTCGGCAATCGTCATTCAGAAACCCGGTGGGTGCGGTGCAGCTCTGCGCGATGTCCTGAATGCCGTTGAGACAGCGCTGGGCCGCCGCAGCGTCGAGGCGCGAGCTTGGCACGGCCTCGGCCTCGAATTGCTGCGCGATGGCCGGCCCTATCGCCGTCTTGCATTCGGTAGCGTCGAACGGGAAGCTCGAGGCACCGCAGCAGGCACCGAGTGAGTTGCAGACTTGCGTCGTCGCCTGCGCGGCGAAGTTTTGGGCAGCGCCGGCTTCGGAGCTACCCGGGCGAGCCGCGCTACCACAGGCGCTCACCGCCGCACCGATCAATACAAACGACCCATACACGACCCGTTTGATCGCTGTAACCTTGCGCAGCACTTTTATTGGCTCTCGGCCTCAGTTGAACCACACTCGCAGGTTCGGAGCAACATCGTGCCCTCGTGGAGCCTGCGTGGAGCCTTGGTGTTGATGGTCACGAGGCAACGACTCGCTGAATTGGTGTCAATTGAACATCGATATCAAAATACATTGCGTAACAAATGGCGAGTCACGGCTTGGCGTGAACGCGCGTCGTGATTCGAACGACAACCTACGAGCTTAGTAGGTTGGCAACGTGGCCTTCGCGCGGGCCGCGAAATGGTCGAACAAGCGGCGCTTGCCGAGGTTCGGCGCGACGCATGGGTGCGTCGCTGCCAGCAGGATGAAACGCAGGAATTCAGCCATGCGTCGATTGAACAAACCATAAACCCAGCCGACGATTCGCAAAGCCCAGACCGGCATCGCCACGAGCCGCGGCCGCAAACCGAGTGCAGCGAACGCGGCTTCGGCGATCTGGCGCCGCGAGAGCGTTTCCGGTCCCCCGATATCCGTCTCCGTAGAACCGGTCGCTTCGACCGCGCGCAGTACGGCTTCGGCCACGTCACGCTCATCGATCGGATTGGTTACTGCGCTCCCGTCGCCAATCACTGGGACCGGCCCCTTCAAGGCCATGGGCAACATTTCCGCCAACGCGCCGAATACGCCGGTGGTACGCACGAAGCCAAATTCGACCCCTGAGGCGCGCACTGCACTTTCGACCCGTGCGTGGGCCGTGACGTACTCGGTGTTCGCATACACGGGTTCGGTGAACACGCCGACATAGACGAATCGGCGAACGCCCGCGCGCCGCGCCTCGGCCAGCAGATTGAGATTTGCCTTGAGATCGACCTCGGCGAAAGACTGTCGACCTTTTCCGCTGGGCGCGACCGGCGCACCCAACGCCGAGATCACGACATCCAGCCCCTGGCAGGTTCGTTCGATGCTGGCAGCGACCGTGGCGTCGAGCAGGCGGACCTCGTCGACTATCGGTCGCAGCCGCTCCGCGCGCTCCGGGTCCTTGGAAATAGTGCGTACGAAGTGGCCGTGCTGTTTCAGTAGTAGCGCCACCTCGCGACCAACGACGCCCGTTGCACCTGCGACCAAGACCTTCATTTGCCGCTGCCCTTCTTCTCGGAGACACCCAAGCCCGCTCGAACCAGCTCGATCAGGCGACGTTCGGTGAGACTCGGCCCATTGTCGAACGCCAACGCTTCGAACACTTGAAAGCTCGTCAGCGCGGCGAGCAACGCTGTCGCTGCCGCGACGTCGAGACAAGTGCCGCCGCTTGCGACGAGGCGTGCCGCCAAGTGAGCCAAACTCTGCCGCCGCTTGCGCTCGGATCGTTCGACTTCGACGCCCAATTCGCGGTCGAGCGTGGCGAGTGCGAACAACTTGCGTATCACCCGCTGGTGCCGAGCGTATGCGCGCGTCGACTCGCGGAACGTCGCGTACAGCGACTGCTCGGGCTCCGGGAGACGCATGGCGGCGTAGATGCGCTCGGCCTTCATACGCCGCCCGAGGTCTTGAAAGATGGCCACGAGCAGCGCGTTCCTCGAGCCAAATTGATTGTAGAGCGTCGCTCGCGTCACGCCGACTGCGCGCGCCACCGCATCGAGGCTGAGTTCGTGACAGGCCGGACCCGCGAGCAGCTCGTAAGCCGCGGAAAGCGCTTGCGCGCGAGAAGCGTCGACCGCCGTTGCCCTTCGGCGCATGTCGTAGACTCGCGCAGCCATTCCCCGAGCTCTACAATTTAGTTATACATAGCGTCAAAGCAATACTGACGTCCCGGGACCCTTCATCGCAAAATTGCCGCGCAAATCGGCTTCGAGACCTGCCGACGATTCGACTTGGTTGATCGTGCGTGAGGCTCTACCCTTGCCGAAATGGAGAACGAGATGCGGGCCAAGATCTCCGCGCTGTTGGAGGCCGTGGTCGCCGCCGACGGGGTCATCCGCCCGGAAGAGCGTGAGTTCGTGCGGCGCGCGGCCAGCCGCTGGAAGCTGCCCGAGCCTGACGCCCCGCTCAGTCTTCGCAATCTCGGGAGCGCGATGGAAGTCCTCCGTGCGCTGGACAGCAACGCCCAAGCCCGAGTTTTGGCGTTATTGGTCGACGCCGCAGCGATTGATGGCCACCTCGATCCACGCGAGCACGCTCTGCTCCTGGCAGCGGCGGCCTCATTGGGGATCGAAGCGGTGGCGTTAGAGGAACGTCTCACGCAGAGGCTGAAGGCCTCGACAGCGTCCTGAGCTGTCCAACCCGAGTGCCCCCCAGCGCTGGCAGCGCGGCCTCTGGAACCGGCGCGAACGACCGGCGCGAGCTTATTCGCGCAAAAGCGTTTAGGTAAACCAACACTCAACTCGTGTTGCTGATCCGCGAAGACTCGCGTGGACGAGCCTGGTGCTCAAGGGCGTCGGCCGTTCGCTGACTACAGGGCCTTTGGATGACCTATCTCCCGCGACCTTGCCGAGGAGCGGCACGGCGAAGAGCGCCACCAGACTGAAGAGCCCCTGCAGGACCAAGAACTGCCCGATCGAGACCGACTGCTGCTCTTGGACTGCCGCGGTCTTTGCCGCGAACTGCTGACGATACTCAGCGGGAAGCAGCCGCAACACGATAGCAACGCCCACGGCGCCGATCACCAGCAGCGCTCGGACGACCTTCCTTCGAAGCGAAGCGAAGCGACGTTGCAGCGCCGTTGGGGATAAGAAGACCAAACGGTGCGGCGGTCGGAGCCGAGCTCGTGAACTTGCCGGCTGCCACGGGTGATGAGCGCATCTCGGAACCGTCAGGGCTGCGCTAACCATTGGTTAACCTGAGGTTTTCTATGCGCAGTCGTCCGTCCGCGACGGTTCGGGCTTTTTCGGGACGGGCTGCGCTGGCGGAGATTCGGAATTAGCTCCGCCGGCGGGTGTGGGGGGGTCGGAATTCCCCCAGCCGGCGGGTGTGGG
>Ga0302323_100000693_pt1 | contig 27232 bp, 22 predicted proteins | sample Fen_T0_3_FD_201950 | JGI IMG/M metagenome (GOLD analysis project Ga0302323, IMG submission 201950) | Peat permafrost microbial communities from Stordalen Mire near Abisko, Sweden - Fen_T0_3 | ecosystem: Environmental > Terrestrial > Soil > Wetlands > Permafrost | place: Sweden: Abisko...
GGGTCCGGGGGAGTGCTCGATACAGGGGTGGGGGGAGGATCGGGTGGTCTCGTCCTCGATGGTCCCGTCTTGGGAACGGGTGGCGCCCAGAGAACTGGCGGAGCCGGCGGCAAGAGCGATGCCGGCTCGGCCACCGGCGGCGTGCGCGGCACAGGTGGTGCTTCAGTCGGCGGACGGGGCGGTTTCGACGCGGCCAGCACCGGTGCGCGGGACACCGTCTCGGACCGAGGCGCCGATCCTGGCCCCGAGGTTGTGCCTGACCTCGGTGCAGATCTCCGGCTCGATGTGCCGAATCCCGGGCCCGATGCGCCGGACGCTCTCGGCCTCGACTTGTCCCCCGATTCCAACTCTCTGCTGGAGGGACTGGTCGCCTACTACAAATGCGACGAGACCAGCGGCACGACACTTTCGGATTCGTCAGGCCACGGATACCACGGGACGCTCAATGGCGGCTTCAGCTTGGACTCGCCGGGGAAGGTCGGTAGAGGCCTGGCCCTGACCAAGTCCGGAAGTGGGTACGCTTCGTTGCCAACGCAAATATTTGCGGGCTTGAAGAATGTGACCGTTGCGACGTGGGTGCGCGTGCGCACGCTCGATGGCTGGGCGCGCGTGTTCGACACCGGCATCAACAAGAACGTCCCCCTGGCGCCCCCCGAAGGCACCCAGTACATGGCTCTGATGCCGAAGAGCGCGTCCAGCGGCAACCTTTACTTCGCCATCAGCGTCAACGGATTCAGCCACGAGGAGTCGTTAAACGGGGCAGTTACCCCGACGGACAAGTGGCAGCACGTTGCCATCGTGCTCGACGGGGCCGCGGGGGCTGGCTGGCTGTACATCGACGGCAACCCCGTCGTGACCAACGAGCCGACCGGGATTCAACCCGACGACTTGGGTGCCATTGACTACGCATTTCTCGGCAAGTCGCAATTCACTCAGGATCCCTACTTCGACGGAATCATCGACGAATTCAGGGTGTATAGCCGTGCGCTGTCGGCCGCCGAGGTGCAAGCCCTCTACGCTTTCACGGGGCTGTGAAGCGACGCGTTCGCGGCGCAGGCGCGCGTTCAAGTTGTTCGCGGATCGTTCGATGAGTGTGGGGGCGGGGAGTCTCGAAGGAGCGTGGAATGATCAGCTATTTGTGCGAGACGGGGCTGCGACAGGTGACTCAAAGTTTGGTGGCGCTCTACCGACCGACGCCCGACGCGACTGGCCCGTTGATCGATGCGCTTCGGTTGATTGCGCAGGATGCAACCCAGCTAGACCGGCCGGACATCAAACGCGCGGCCGAGCAGGCCGAGGATACCGCGAGGGAGCTTCTGCTCGGGGCTGCTGACGGCCATGCGACCTGCGTTCGTGGGCTGATGGAGCTGGGTCAGGTGCTGCTCTTGGCCCTGGGCGCAGAGGCAGCGCACCCGGTGGAGAAGGCCGAGGGGTTGGTGCGAAGGCTGTTGGTGGTCGACGACAGCCGCGTGGCAGCAGTCGCCCTTTCGAGAGCATTCACGCTGCAAGGTTTTCTGGTGCGCTCGGTTGCCACGATGGTGGATGCCCTGGCCGAGCTGACGATATTCCAGCCCAGCGTGCTGGTCAGCGACGTTCATATGCCCGATCTCGACGTGGGCGTGCTTTCGCGCGTCTTCCGTGCGCTGTCTCGGGGAAGGTCGTCGCTCGTCGTCTTGGTGTCGGGAACTACGGGGGTCGAGCTGGATACTCGCCTCGCTGAGGTAAAGCCGGACGGCTTTGTCGCAAAGACTTCGGGAACCAAGCCAGTGGTCGAGTGTGTGATGCGCCTGTGGGAAAAGCGCCAAGGGGCGTCGCCGGCGGCGCCGGGAGAGTGACTGGGGGCAAGCTCGGAGAGCGCCCGCGGGCTCCCTTCTCTTTAGCGGATTTACGGATGCCTTCGGCGCTTGAGGGCGATCAGGCACAGCCCCATGATGAACACGAAGGGTAGTCGGCCTCCGGATGGCACAGGACCGACCACGAAGCAGCTGCACCCGGACCTGGCGGCGATCTTCAACGGCGCGACATCTCCACCGCTCGCATCCTTGGCTTCAGCAAGTTTGCCATCGGAGGCCACGCCTATACTGTCTGCTGGATTGCCGGCATCCACCCCATTTGCGGCATCGACTGGATAGTTGGCGTCGACTGCATAGCTGGCGTCGGTGACGTTCCCGGCCTCCACCGCTCTGCCCGCCTCGGCAACGTTCCCGGCCTCCATCGCGCTGCCCGCCTCGGCGGCACCGATTGAACCGTCCACTCCGGCAATTCCGGCGTCCGGGCAGTTGAGCCGGCCAGAATTGACAGCGAAGTTGCGGAAGAGGATCTGCGCGCCACCGCTCTGCTTGTTGAATACGTTGTCACCGGACCAGGCCTGAATCGCCAGGGTCACCGGTTCGCTGGGCGCGGCGGTCGAGGCAACGATGGTCCAGCTTTTCCCGGGAGAGGCGAAGTAGGCGGTGACGCTGCCCCCGCTTCGGTTGAGGCGAAGTGTTCCCTGCATGTCGGAAGTGGGCACGTCCAGGAACGAGCCGCTGTGGGGCTCGAAATCGGTGAGGTAGACCTCGCTTCCCGGCGTTTGAACCGGCACGTCGGTGGCTGCCAAACTGTCCCTCTCGACGGTGGCGCTGAAGCCCGATTGGGCGAGGGCACTAAGTCCTGTTCTCACGCCGCTGCGGGTCGGCCATACGACAAGCTGGTAGTCGACCTGGATGTCGAAATCCCCTTCCACCGCGCACAGGCTGTACATCCCCGACACGAAAGTCGTACCGTGCGCTGTCCCGGCCAAGCCCATGAGGACGCCGTCGCTGGACGGTGTGAGTTTCACGTCGGAGCTCGACGGGGAGGTCGTCCAACGCGCTGGATCGACTTGTGGGCCAGTCAGAGGATCGGACCACACAGGCGCCGCGGAAGCCGGCGTGGAAAACCCGACCGCGGTGACAACAACGGTGAGGCTGAAGCGGAGCATGACGGATGGGCCGAAGCGAAAGCCATTGTCCAAGGTGATCTCCTATTGGGAAGAGCCGCGCACGCGAAGCTTCCTCGACAGCGGTCCGGGCGGAAGCGGCGAGTCTACCGACGTCCAGAGAGCGTGGATACGAGATTCTCGCCTTCCGGCCTATACTAGAGGCGTGGCCGTCTACGCTTGCACATTTGCCAAGTCGTCCGCTGTTCTCCTGTCGTTGCTGGCAGCGACCACGCTGCTGCCCTGTGCGTGCGGGCACGGGAACGGTTCTTCAACGAAGGATCGCCTCGAGAAACGCATGCCCGACCAGGGCTGCGCAGACGAGCTTCCCGCCGGCGCGACGGACACTGCAGCCGCAAAGGAGCGCGTCGTCCAGGTCGTGTTCAATGGCGACGTGTTTCTCGGCTTGAGCGTGTCCTTGTACGTGGCCGTGCTCGATCCCGATACGCAAACCACGCGGAGGCTGTGGCGAGGTAGGTTCGGCGCGCTTGCCGAGGATGGCTCTGTCGGACTGGCGTTCGGCCCCGACGCCACGAAAGGCGTCGCGCTGGAAGTGTGGGACCTTGCCTCGGATCAGAAGCTCGGTGCGAAACCCGTCGACGACGGCCTTGCAGATCTCCGAGGGCCGCAAGCCCTTGCGGTCGCTCGTCGCGCTGTGGTGTTTCGGCAAGGCGAGGGCGAGTGCAGGGACTGTCAGGACCTCTCGGCGGTGCCATCGTCGAGCACCGTCGTTCACTGGGATCTGGCGACGGACAAGCTCTCCCCGGGGATTATCGACCAAGCCTGTGGCGCCAAGTCCATGCTTTCCACCGACGGTCGATACTTCCTTTGCGTGTCGGGCGAGGGCGACCACGTCAGCTGGAACGATCTGGCAAGCGGCGCTTGGCCAAGCTCGCTGTCCCCCGCGTCCGACTGGCGGCCGTCTGCGCGTGCGAAGAAGGATGGGGAGCTGCCCGTGGTGGAGATCAGCTCGGCGCGCCTCTCTCGCGCGGGCACCGAGGTCTACCTTGCCTACCGCAGGTCGGCCTATCCCGACGAGTCCGGCGGCCGCGCGCCCCGCCGTGGCTGGCGCCTGGAGCGGTGGACGCCGACATCCGGCGACGCGCCCGCGAGGGTCAAGGTCCTGGCGTCGGAGCCCGTGCAACTTTGCACCGACCTCCTGGCTGTTTCACCCGATGGGAAGCTCACGCTCTTCGGCGGCGCCAACCATCGGGTCACGGTTCGCCGAGCACCCGACTACGCGGCGGTCCCCCTCGGCGAAAGCACCAAGGCATCGTCCGCCGCGTTCTCGTCGGATGGCGCCTGGTTCGTCACCGGCCACGACGATGGGCACATGGAACTGTGGGACGCAAAGACCCTGAAGTCGCGTCTCAGCGTCCACCCGAAGTGGCGCTCGGACGATTGAGCTAGTACACGATCCCCGACGGGATCGTACAGTCGTTGGTGCAGAACACCTGGGCGTTGGGATCGTTTGGCGCGGGCTCGAGTTGGCCGTCGAGCTTGACGCCGTTGTTGCCACCCAGGTCGCATTCCTCGCCTAGGTCGTTGTCCACCACGCCGTTGCCGCAGGTTCGCGGGCTCTTGCAGCCGATGCTGCACGTGTCCTCGCCCGAGCCGGCCTTGCCGTTGTCCTTGCCCAGGTCGCATTCCTCGGAAGCCACCGGCGGGCCTTGCACGGTGTTGTCGCCACAGAAGGCGCCCCACTTGCAGGCTTTGGTGCAACCGCCGTAGGTCGCGTCGCTGTTCGGGCCGGGGCAACCAGCGGGCACCTTGTTCGCGTCGGTGCCGCAATCGCATTCCTCATCGGCAACCGTCACCCCGTCGCCGCAGGTCGGAACGCACTGGGTCTTGCCGCCAATGAAGTTCGCCAGGGTCAGCATGTAGTTCGAGCCGCAGCACCAGCGCTCGGCCTGGAACACAACCACTTCGTAGACGCTGCCGATGCTCATCTTCAGATCGACGGTTGTGTACGACGATGGCGTATCGCCATAGCCGACCTGGGCGGTGCCCTTCGACGCATCGAGGATGACGGTGCCCACCGAGCGGTTGTGGATGCCTGGCATTTCGACCGTCAGCGTGCCATTGACGAACACCCAGACGTCGTCGTCCCCGGTGAACCTGAGTTTTTCGTTGCCCTGGTACTGGAACCAGTAGCGAAGCTCAGTGGTGAACGAGTAGTTGTGATCCGCCCAGCTATTGCCGAAGCCGAGCCCTTGATACGCGTGACACAGACGTCCATCAGGCTTGGACGAGTCGAACGGGGTGGTCCTTGGTTTCCCTGTGTTTTGGTCGACGAGCGGCTTGCTGAGATCATCGAGCGGGAAGAACCCGCACAGGTCGTACCAGGGCTGATCGGTGTCGCTGTTCATCGCGTAGGTGGTTTTATCGGACGCGTTCTGCAGCAAGTTCAGGTTCTGGTAGAAGGTTTGGTTGACGCCGCTCACATCGCGATACCACTGGTCGAAGTAGGTCTTGCCAGTGAACCCGATTTGCTTCGGATCCGGAACCGGATCCGGCCCTGCCCAGACTGGCTTGTGTTCCTTCGGATCCAACGTCGACCGTAGGACGCCCTTCCCTTTCTGGAGGCTGTCGTCGCAGCAGTAAGTTCCGAAGTCGGGGTGCCCGGTCGGTGGAGTGCTGTTCGAATACGATTCAAAATCGCGTGCGATCATGGGAATGGTCAGCTTGGACGGCGGTTCGTCGAAGAAAGACTTGCACGTCCACCCCCCCTCGATCTTGCAGTCGTGCGAGCATCCATCGCCGTCGGCCACGTTGCCATCGTCGCAGTCTTCGATGCCGCGCCAGAGGATCCCGTCGCCGCAGGTGCTCTTGCATGCGCCGACCGCGCTGGTGTCCGTGCCACACTTGGGCTCGCTCTGGCAGGTCGAGGAACAGCCGTCGTACGGCAGAATGTTGCCGTCGTCACAGGTTTCGCCGGCCTCTTTCTTGCCGTTGCCACACACGGTCGGCTTGCACGTGCTCGGACTGCCAGTGCAGTCGAACCCAGGCTCGATCTTGCACGTCGCCGAGCAGCCATCGCCCCCATCGGTGTTGCCGTCGTCGCAGGTCTCGAAGCCTTTCACTTGGCCATCACCACAACGGGTGGAGCACGGCTTGCCCGGCACGCGGCAGATGTAACCGGTCTCGACCGTCTGGCAGTCGGAGGAGCAGCCGTCGCCGCTCTTGGTGTTGCCGTCGTCACAAGCCTTGTTCGAGGTCAGGATGCCGTTTCCGCAAACACCAGCGTACTCACAGGGTTTTCCCTCTGTGGGGCAGTTCCAGTTCGCCTCGATCTGACAAAGCCGGCTGCAGCCATCGCCGTTGGTGGTATTTCCATCGTCGCACTGCTCGCTGCGTTCGATGACGCCGTCACCGCAGGTGCCGCCGCGGGGCCGGTCGATGCCCGCGTCCGTGGCAGGGCGCGCGTCGAGATTCACGAACACGGTTCCCGGGCCGCCGCTGCCACCACCGCCGCCGCGTGGTCCAGGACCCGTCCCGGCTCCACTTCCCCCTTGGTCGCCGGTGATCACCGTGGCATTGCTGCAGGCGAACATTGCCAGGAGGCCCGTGGCAACGACGGCGAGCGGTATTGGCTGCGCCGATGTAGAGCGAAAGCCGGGGCAATGGAACAGTCGATTTGGCTTCATATCAAGCACCTTGGATTGCCTGTCTGTCGTTGGATCGATCCTCAGCACGATTGTCGGACAGAACCGTGCCTTCGGCAATGCAGTGGCGCTTGGGCTTTCCGTGGCCCACCCGTCGGCGGAAATCGCTCGCTTTTGTCGTTCGCCCAGGGCGGCAAACTGCTGGGTAAGTGCTGGGGTGCGGCTGGTTGACGCGGTTAATAGGTCAACGTACTCGAATGCAGTCGGTCATTGAGCGCAGGCATGGAGGCCCGGGAAGCAGCTCGTGCTCAAGTCTTTGCAACCCATGCCCGAGGGGCAATCGGCGGACGCGAGGGCCGGGTCACAGAGGTAGTACCCGAAGGTATAGGTGCCCGGATTGCAACGGCTGACGTTTGCGTCGCAACGGACGTCCCACCCGCCATTCGAGCAACTGTTGTTGCCTTGCAAGCAGCAGAAGGTGCCGCTCGGGCACTCGGCCTTGCTGTCGCAGGGAACGAAGCTCGGGTCCGAGGAGGTGCCTCCCCAGTTGGCATCGCAGAGGTTGATGGCGTCGGTGTAGTTGCAGCCGCCCTTGTTGGCGATGGGGCACGAAGTGGCGCCATCCAGCCCGCAGGGCACGGTCGCCAGGGTGCACGCGCTGCCGCTGGTGCCGCACTCGTATCCGTCTTTGCAGCCCGTGGTGCTGAGCGCAGTACAGCCGGAGCCACAGGCGGTGGCACTGGCGCAGGTGAAGTTGCCCGGGCAGGGCGCCGTTTGGGTGCCGTTTACGCAGGCGCCAGCCCCATTGCAAGATCCCGAGGAGGTCAGGACGCCGTTACTGCAGGTCATGGCGCTGCCGCAACCGACGCCGGCCTTGGCGGGGAGGCACTTTCCATTTTCGCCTCCGGTCTTGACCGCCGCGCAGGCCATGCAGCCACCGGTACACGCACTCTCACAGCAGACACCGTCCACGCATTGTCCGGACCCGCACTGACTAGCGTCGGTGCAGGCGCCGCCGACATCTGTACCGGTTCCTGTCGCTGTCGAGGTCGACGTCGACGTGAAGGTCCCGGTGGCAGTGTGGGTCGAGGTTGAAGTCGAGGTCTGCGTGGACGTAGCAGTCGATGTGGTGGTGTTCGTCACCGTCACCGACGTGGTGTTGGTCAGGGTCTTGGTGTTCGTGAGGGTGTTGGTGCCGGTCACCGTAGTGGTGGAGGTCCTCGTATTCGTGACCGTTGGAGTGCTGGTGTTGGTCATGGTGACGGTTTTTGTGGTCGTCCGGATGGCGGTCGACGTGTTGGTGTCGGTCACCGTACCGGTGGTGGTCTTGGTCAGCGTCTGGGTTGCCGTGTACGTCGGGTGATAGGTCCACGATTGGGTGGCTGTGCCGGTTCCCGTACCGGTGGCAGTGAGTGTCTTTCCACCTCTGCCGGCGTTGGAGATGGTCGATGTCTGCGTCGCCGTGACGGTGATGGTGGTCGTGCCCGTTGCGGTTCCCGATCCGGTGACGGACGCGGTCGCCGTTTTGGTTTCGGTACGATTGAACGTGCTGGTCATCGTAGCGGTCACGACTCTTCCGGCGCTTCCAAGCAGGTAGTCAGTCGTCGTGGTTGTCGAGGTGGTGCCGCGCGTGTGGGGCCACGAAGTGTAATAGACCGTGGCGGTGTCCGTGGCGGTCACCGTCCCCGTCAACACATAGTATTGGGTATAAGACAGCACCTGGGTTTGTGCTTGAGTCTGGGTGGCAGTGTATGTGCTGGTGACCGTCTTGGTCGCCGTGCCGGTCGCGGTCGCTGTGGCGGTCAGCGTGGCCGTCGCGCTGGCGGTGGCGGTCGTCGTCTTGGTCTGTGTCGCGGTCACGGTGGCGGTCGAGGTGCGCGTCGCTGTGGCGGTCGCCGTGCTCGTGCTCGTCTGCGTGCTGGTCGATGTCTTCGTGGCGGTCGCTGTCGACGTCTTGCTCGTGGTGTTGGTCAGCGTCTTGGTTTCGGTCATCGTCACGGTGTCGGTGATAGTCCGGGTCAACGTCTGCGTGACCGATTCCGTCTGGACGGCGGTCGTTGGCGCCGAGGCCGTCGATTTGATCTGTGCGGCTTGCTGTGGAGATGTTTGGCTGCCACAGCCCAAAGCTAGAGCAAATGCTCCAACCACAAACAACGCTCTCGATGTTGTCATGACGTCTCCCCAGTGATTGATCGATTTCGGTGAGTGCCAGCCGCCACTCGGCCTTGGCACGGAGCATCTAACAGGTTTTGCTACCATGCGTCAATGGACCCGTTTCGGCAGCCAATGGGATACTCCCGGCGGGACTGCTCAGGGCGGGCAAGTCTGCTAAGGTGGGGCCGTGAATCCAGAACATTTGCGTGCGCTGCTCGAATCCGTCCGCGATGGAGGAACCAGTCCGGACGAGGCCATGCGCGATCTGCGCGACCTTCCCTTTCGTTCGCTGGGCTTTGCCCATGCCGACACCCATCGGCATCTGCGCACGGGGTTTCCGGAGGTCATCTTCGGCACAGGCAAGACGACGGCGCAGATCGCCACCCTGCTGGCCGAGCTGGGGCGCGACGGCGCGACGGTGATGGCGACCAGGATCACGCCGGCGGTTGCGAAAGAGGTCGGGGCTGCGGTGCCGGCCGCTCGCTACATCGAAGCGGCGCGTATCATGGTGGCTGGCCCCGTGCTCGAGCCCACCCGCGGACGCGGCACCATTGCCGTGCTTTCGGCGGGAACTGCGGACATTCCCATCGCCGAGGAAGCCGCAACCACTGCAGAGCTCGACGGGAACAAGGTCGAGCGCATCTTCGACGTGGGCGTCGCGGGGTTGCACCGCCTGCTCGCGCACCGGGAGACTGTCGAGAAGGCCGAGGTGTTGGTGGCGGTCGCGGGAATGGACGGGGTGTTGCCGACGGTGGTCGCGGGGCTGTTTTCCCGGCCCGTGATTGCGGTCCCGACGAGCATTGGCTATGGCGCGTCCATGGGAGGGATCTCGGCGCTGCTGACCATGCTCAATTCGTGCGCGACGGGGGTCGCGGTGGTGAACATAGACAACGGCTTCGGGGCCGGACGGATGGCCTCGCTGTTTAACCGGGTTCGCACGTAATGGCCGCCAAGATGCCCAAGGGGCTGCACCTGCATTTCGATCCGTGTTCGGGGGTGGCCGGCGACATGACCGTTGCAGCGCTGGTCGATGCGGGAGTGCCGGACAAGGTCGTGCGAGACGCGGTGAAGGCCATGGGAGTGGCGGGGCTCAAGATCGGTTTCGAGAAGAGGAAGCGAGGAGCGTTTGTTGGGTTGGGGTTCACGGTGGATTGGCCGGGGAAGAAGGAGGAGGAACGGGGGAGGGACGGGGACGGGCACAACGACGGACGCGGGCACGGGCACGACCACGGGCACGGAGACGGGCACGGCCACGACCACGGCCACGACCACGGCCACGACCACGGAGACGGGCACGGCCACGACCACGGGCACGGCCACGACCACGGCCACGACCACGGAGACGGCCGCGGGCACGACCACGACCATGACCACGGCCGGGATGGCGGGCACGTTGGTTCGAAATCGGGGAAACCGCACGAGCACCGACGGTACGCGGAAATCCGTCGGCTTCTTCGCGCGGCTTCGCTGGACTCGGGCGCGAAGAAGCTGGCTGGCGATATTTTCGCCCGCATTGCGACGGTCGAGGCTGCCTTGCACGGCATGGAGGTCGAGAGGGTTGCCTTCCACGAGGTCGGGGCTTGGGATTCCATTGCGGATATCGTCGGGGCGGCGGCGGCGATTGCTTGGCTCGAGCCATCCAGTGTTTCGTCCACGCCTCCGGTCCTGGGCAGCGGCGTGATTCGGACCGCGCACGGGCTGATGCCAGTGCCGGCACCGGCTACGACCGCGATTTTGCGCGGGCTTCCGGCACTGAGCGAGGGCAAGGGGGAGCTCACCACGCCGACGGGGGCCGCGATTCTGGCCGCTGTCGTGACGTCGTTCGGCGCACCTCCGCCCATGCGGCTACAAGCGCAGGGTTTCGGGGCGGGGACCCGCGAGTTCGCCGATCGACCGAACGTGCTGCGAGTCATCTTGGGTGAGCCGATGGGCCGAGCCCTGCCGCCGTCAGCGCCCGAGATCGTCTGCGTGTCGGCGAACATTGACGACATGAATCCCCAGCTCGCCGAACCGCTGATGACCGCGCTGTTCGAAGCTGGAGCGCTCGACGTCTGGTTCACGCCCATCTTGATGAAGAAAGGACGGCCCGCGCTGGAGGTTTCCGCGCTGGCCGAACCTGACGGGCTGCCGGGCATCGAAAACGCTTTCTTTGAGCATTCAACCACGCTGGGCCTGCGGCGCCAGGTCCTGCAGCGGACCGTTCTCGACCGAGCCTTTGCCGAGGTGTCGACGGAGTACGGCACGGTTCGGGTGAAGCTGGCCGCCCGAGGTGGCGAAACCCTTGGCGCCACGCCCGAGTTCGACGACTGCCGGCGGCTCGCCGCGCGTGCGAAGGTGCCGGTGCGGCGGGTGTTGGCCGAGGCCAGCGCCGCTGCGTTCGCGCTGGCGTTCCGCCGAAAGCGAAGGTGATGGCTCGCCGGTCCGGTGGTTCGTCCGTGGAGGGCTCGAGGGCAACGCCTGCCGGCATCGATATGGCCAACGGGCTCATTCGGATGATGGCCGAGGCGGACATCCTTATCGCGATGACGGATCTCGACGGGAAGCTCGTGGCCTGGAATCCGGCGCTCGCTCGCCTGACCGGATGCGAGGAAAGCGAGGGGAGGGGCCGGAAACTTGCTGAATGGCTGACCGGACACGGGGTCCGCGATCTTGCGGATATCATGCTCGAGGTGAGCGACCGAGGCGAGGCAGTCCGGTGCGAGGTGCGTCTACCCGGTACGAGTGGCATGGCCGCGGCGGCGTTCAACGTCATTCCCGTGCGGGGACAGAACGAATCTGCCACCGCCGTCATGGCGGTGGGGCACGATCTCACCGCGCTGCGCGGGCTACAAAGCCAGGTGTTGCACGCGGAGAAGCTGGCCACCGTGGGGCAGATCTCGGCCGGGGTTGCGCACGAGATCAACAACCCACTCACCTCGGTGCAAGTATGCGTCGAAGCGGTCTTGCGCAAAGCCATGCTGGCGCTCGAAGGCCGGGTGCCCAACGCGTTTGAGCCGCACGACATCGAACGTTTGAAGAAGATCCAAGAAGGGGCCGAGCGGATCCGCAAGTTCACCCGCGACCTCACGACCTATGCCAGGCCATCGGGTAGCGAGGTCGAGCCGGTGGACTTTTCGGACGTTGTCGAGCATGCGCTGTCCTTCTGCGAGCCGGTGCTTTTCGCGGCGAAGGCGATGTTGGTGCGCGAGCTCTGCAGCGACTTGCCCACCATCTGGGTGGTTCGCGACCACATCATGCAGGTGGTGACCAACCTGGTCAGCAACGCCGCGCAGTCGCTTGCGGACGCTGGGGGAACCGTGACGGTCAGGACTTACCGTGCTGGCGAGTCGGCGCTGGGGTTGTCGGTGTCGGACAACGGCGAAGGCATTCGCGAGCAGGACCGGGCGCGCGTGTTCGAACCGTTTTTCACTACCAAGCCGGCGGGGCGTGGCACTGGACTCGGATTGCCGGTGGTCAAGAACATCGTGCTCGCCCACGGCGGCCAAATCAGCTTCGAGCCCAACCCGGGCGATGGTACGACCTTCGTCGTATCGCTTCCCTTGACCACGGAAACGGTTGGCGCCGGCAGCCCCTAGAAGTAGAAGCAACACGATGAAAGCAGCGCAGCTCACCGAGATCCTGGAGACCGTCGCGACGCAATTGGGCGTCAAGGTTCGCTACGAAGCCCTGGCCGCGTCCGGACCCACCGGGGGTGGGGGCCTTTGCAAACTGAAGGGCGACTGGTGCGTGATCATCGACAAGAAGACGGCTCCATCGGAGCGTGCCTCGATCATGACCGATGCCTTGGCGAGCCTGGATACCGACAAGGTCGACATGCCGGCGAAGGTTCGGGAGATGCTGGCCCAGCGCCGGGCGGCCCTTGGAAGGACGTCGTAGCCCTCCGGGTCTACAGCTCGTCGGTCAGCGCTCGGATCTTGGCGGACAGCAGCGGGTCGTCCGCCAGGCGCTCCCGAAGGGCGGCGCCGATCTTTTCTCGGGCGGCGGGGGCGGCGTGGATGCCCAGCTGTTGGGCGACGATTCGGTCGATCACCTTATCGATGGCGGCCTCGGGCGTGAGCTTGCCCGCTTTGAGGGCGGCGCCGATATCGGACACCGACGAGGAGTGGGCCTGTGCCGAAGGCTTGGTTTGAACGTGAGCCGCGCGCGATTTTTCGCTGGCCTTGTCCAGCTTGGCCGCAAAATCGCCGGGCTTTCCGCGACCCACGCCCGACAGTCTTCCCAATGTTCCAGGCGACCCGGGCGTAGCTGGTCGGGAGATCTTCATGGCCGAGGACACAGCCTAGCATACGCGGGCCCAAGGTCGATGCCTTGGCACGGCTGGTCCTGGTGATTCCATGGTGGTCTGGGTGGTCTTGGCCAGCCTGCCGCAGATCGAAATAATGAAAGTACTAGACCTACAGTCAGGACCATTTCCGCGGTAAGGTGTCGCCCATGAAGAAAGCCCACATCGAAACGACCGCAGGCGAGATTGTTCTAGAGCTGTTCGAAGACGATGCCCCGGGCACGGTGGCCAACTTCGTGGGGCTGGCGACCGGCACCAAGGAATGGACGGATCCGAAGACGAGCGCCAAAGTGACCAAGCCATACTACGATGGCCTGGTGTTTCATCGGGTCATCGAAGACTTCATGGTTCAGGGCGGCTGCCCCCTGGGCACCGGCACCGGCGGACCAGGCTTTACCATCAAGGACGAGCTTAGCGGCAAGCGTCAGAAGCACCTGCGCGGGTCGCTTTCCATGGCCAAGACTGCGGCGCCGGATTCGGGCGGGTCGCAATTCTTCATCTGCCACAGCCCGCAGCCCCACCTCGACCGCAAGCACACCGTGTTCGGCCAGGTCGTCTCGGGCATTGAAGTGGTGGACAAGCTCCGCAAAGGCGACAAAATGACCAAGGTGTGGATCGAGGGTTAGCTGCTGCGGCCGCTTGACTTCAAAGGCACTCGTGGCCGATAAGGAAAAGGCCAGCGCCAATAGCTGGACGCTGGGCACGGAAGCCGCTTGAACAAACCCATCCCCTTCGGCAAGTACTACCTCCTCGAACGTATCAATGTCGGGGGCATGGCCGAGGTCTTCAAGGCAAAGACCGTCGGTGTCGAGGGCTTTGAGCGCATCGTGGCGCTCAAGCGCATCCTGCCCAGCATCGCCGAGGACGAAGAATTCATCACGATGTTCATCGACGAGGCGAAGATCGCGGTGCAGCTACAGCACGCGAACATCGCCCAGATCTTCGACCTCGGCAAAGTCGACGATAGCTACTTCATCGCGCTCGAATACGTGAACGGCCGCGACCTGCGTGGCATTTTCGACGACCTTCGCAAGCGCGGCGAGCGCATGCCCATGTCGCAGGTCTGCTACTTCATCATGCAGCTTTGCGAGGGCCTCGACTACGCGCACAACAAGCGCGATACCCAGGGCCGCGAGCTGAACCTGGTCCATCGCGACGTTTCGCCGCAGAATCTGCTGCTCGGCTTCGACGGTGAGGTCAAGCTCATCGACTTTGGTATCGCCAAGGCCGCGGGCAAGGCCTCGAAGACCCAGGCGGGGATTCTCAAGGGCAAGTTCGGGTACATGTCGCCCGAGCAGGTACGCGGGCTGCCCATCGACCGGCGCAGCGACATCTTCGCGCTCGGCATCGTGCTTTACGAGATGCTGACCGGCGAACGGCTGTTCATCGGCGAGAGCGACTTTTCCACGCTGGAGAAGGTGCGCAATGTCGAGATCATCCCGCCCTCGTCGTTCAACGCGGAGATTCCCGAGAAGCTCGAGCGTATCGTGCTCAAGACCCTCGAGAAGAACGTCGAGGACCGCTACCAGAACGCCATCGATCTGCACGACGATTTGCAGCTATTCATGCATTCGGTCGGGCAGTTTGCGTCGCGCAAGGATCTGTCGGCCTGGATGAAGCGGACCTTTGCCACGGTCGCACCCGATTCGAGCACCAACGAATCAATGGATTTCGAAGAGGTGGAGGAGATCGAGGAACTGGAGGCCGATCCGGTTTCCGAGGATTCCGCCGAGATGTCCGGGCCGGCCACGGTCAGCGCCAAAGGCGGGGCTGGCGGGGCTGGTCCGAAGGGCGAGGGCGACGAAGACTTCGGCTGGGACGAGGAAGAGCGCGAGACGCAGATCTTCGACAAGGACCCGGCGCAGCTGGACAAGGAAGCCCAGCAGGCCAGTTTCCTGACCGAGGGCGGCGACAAGACCGTCGCCATGGCTCCTTCGGAAGAACTGCTGGCCGAGATGGGGCAGGCGTTCGGCGATCAGGTTCCCACGCGGCCGACCGGGCAGCAGGTTTCCAGCGAGCAGCCAGGCAATCCGACGAACCTCAGGCAGACGCAAATGGGGGTGGGCGAGCTGGACCCCGAGGCGACGCCGTTGCCTCCGCCGAGCTCGTTCCCGACTTTTTCTTCGCAGGGGCAGGCGTTGCCACAGCCGAGCCAGAAACGGTCGACGACCTTGCCGACCGCAGGCGGCACGGGCGAGTCTCCACGTTCGCCTTTCGACCTGCCCAAGCCGACCTTCCGTCAGACGCTGATCGGCGGGCCTCAATTGCCAGGGGCGGCGCTGCCCGGTGGGCATCCGGTGGGCACGCCGGCCTACCCGACCTATCAGCCCGCGCAGTCCATGCCGATGCCGGGCTTGCCGGCGTCGGGCTATCCTGGCGCTGCTTTTCCTGGTGCGCCAGTCATGCCGCAGGCGCTGCAGTACCCGCCGACCGAGATGTTCCAGCCGCAGCAATCCATGTCCCTGCGGCAGCCCTCGCGGCTGAAGTACTACATCGCCTTCGTGGTCTTCATGATCCTGGGCGGCGGCGGGGCATACATGTTCATGACTCGGCCGGGGAAGCTGCAGGTTGCCGTGAAGCCCGCGGATGCCCGTCTGTCGGTCGACGGCGTGGTCATCAGCAGCGACCCGCCGTTCCTGCTGGAAAAGCGGCCAGGGGTCTATCGCTTGTCGGTTGCGCGTCCTGGCTACGTCATCCGCGAGCAGAACGTGCAGATCGCGGCAGGGCAGGCCGGGCACATGGACATCGATCTCGAGCCGTCGCCCGACACCGGATTCGATCTGACCAGCCAGCCATCGGGCGGCCTGGTGTGGCTCGACGGGCAGCCGCTCGCCATCGACGAACAGGGCAAGCAGGCGACCACCAATTTTCACGCCTCGCGGATCGCGCCCGGCGCGCACGTCATCGAGATCAAGGGCAACCCGCTGTACCAGATTTGGCGCCAGGAGTTCCTGCAGGAACCCGGACGCACGGTTCGCTTGCACGCGGACCTGCTTTCCGTCGCTGGGACCGGCAAGGCGCCGGTACCCGGCAAGACACCGACGACTGCGGCTCCGCCCTCGGCGCTGCCGCCCTCGCCGGCTGGGCCGCTGCTCGGCGGTTCCGACAAGGGAACAGACAAGACAGAGAAGCGTGGCAGCGTTCGCCGCGGGGGGGGCGGCCCCAAGCCTACTACCGTCAGCAGCACCGGCGGCGGCGAGGACGACGTCTTCGAAAACTTGAAGCCCGCCACGGGCGACAAGAAAGTCAAGCCCAAGCCCACCGCGACCGCGGCGTCCCGTGGCGAGGACGATATCTTCGAATCGCACGGCAAGTCCGACAGCACGGGCGGCGGCACCTGTGTGGCGACCATCAGCTCGAAGCCTTGGGCCGAGGTGAGCATCGACGGCAATCCGACCGGGAAGATAACCCCGCTGGTGAACTACTCGATGCCATGTGGCAAGCACCGGATCACTTTCAAGAACGCCGATCTGATGATCGAGCGCAATGAGAGCGTCACCTTGAAGGCAGGTCAGCCGTTCAAGAAGATCTTCTCGCTGGTGGAAAACGACCTGTAATATCTCCGGTCGCGCGCTCTAACGGAGCGGAACCGGTCATATATGGAATCCCTACCCAGCAAGGACAGCGGCCACGGGCTCACAGAGGCGTGGCAGGAGTATTACCGCAAGGCTGCCTTCGAGGCGCCTGCCCACCCTGGCGCCCGGGACTTCCTCGAGCGCGATCTGCGCGAGACCCTGCGGCGGTGGATTCCCCAGGATGCGTCGGTGCTCGACGTGGTTTGCGGGACGGGCGAGCTTTTGGCGGCGCTGCCGAACCAGGAACGTCTGGGCCTGGCGCTGTCCCCCGAAATAGCCGACGAGGCCCGCCGCAAGTATCCCGACCTGGCTGTCGAGACCACGGGCTTGGCGGACTTGTCGGCGGGGCGTGAGTTCGACGCCGTAATCTGCAATCGCCTGTGCCACGGGGTCGCCGACATTCGCAATTTGCTGGTGCGGATGCACGAGCGCCTGCGCGCCGGCGGACGCCTCTATCTGGTCGCCTACAATTACCTTTGGGAATTGCCCACCCGCCTGGCCGAGTTGGCCGGCTTCAAGTTGCCCGCGCCCACGTCGAACTGGCTGTCGCACAGCGATCTCGAGAATCTGTTCCACATCGCGGGCCTCGAGACCGTGCGCTTCGAAGACCGGATGTTGCTGCCGGCTGACGTGCCCGGGCTGGCGCCGCTCTTCAATCGCTACCTCGGCAAGTTGCCCGGGTGTCAGCGGCTGTCCATGTACCGCATCTACGCCCTGCGGAAGCGGGAGGTGACAGCCCCAGCGCCCAAGGTGCGGGTCAGTGTCATTGTGCCTACGCGCAACGAAGCCGGCAATGTCGCCGCGGCCATCGAACGCACGCCGGTCCTGGGCTCCGAGACCGAGCTCATCTTCGTCGAGGGCGGTTCGACCGATGGCACGTGGGACACCATCCAGAAAGCGATGGCCGAGTACCGCGGCCCCCTCAAGCTCAGTGCCTACCGTCAACAGGGCAAGGGCAAAGGCGATGCGGTTCGGATGGGATTTTCCAAAGCTACCGGCGACATCCTGATGATCCTCGACGCCGATTTGACGGTGCCGCCCGAGGAGCTGCCGGTGTTCTACGACGTGATCGCACGTGGGCTCGGCGACTACGTTCAGGGGACACGGCTGGTGTACCCGATGGACCCCGGTGCCATGCGCTTCTTCAACAAGATAGGAAACGTGGCTTTTTCCCAGCTGTTCACCTACCTGCTTGCGCAGCCCATCAAGGACACGCTGTGCGGAACCAAGGTGCTTTGGCGGCGCGACTACGAACGCATCGCCGCGGGACGCAGCTTCTTCGGTGACTTCGATCCGTTCGGCGATTTCGATTTGATCTTCGGGGCGGCCAAGTTGAATTTGAAGATCGTCGAGGTGCCGGTCCGCTACCGCGAACGCGTGTACGGCGAAACCAACATTTCGCGCTGGAAGCACGGCTGGCTTCTGCTGAAGATGTCTGCGGTCGCGGCTCGCAAGCTGCGCTATGTCTGACAAGCAGGTTCCCCAGCTTCCCGCGGAGGTCCGCGAACGGACGCTGGCGCGGTTCGAGGAACACCGTCGGGCCTGGAATTCCAATCCGGCGCTGCGACTTTGCTACCGAGATTGGTACCACCTCATTCGTGCGAATCTGCCGTCGCAGGAGCTGGGGCCGTGGGTCGAGATAGGCTCTGGGCCGGGGCTGGCCAAGGAGTTCATCCCCCGGCTGGTTCTGACCGATATCGTGCAGGCGCCCTGGCACGACCGTCAGGCCTTGGCGGAATCGCTGCCTTTCCAGTCGGACAGCGTCGGCGCGCTGGTTCTGTTCGATGTCCTGCACCACGTGGCGGTGCCGCCGACATTCTTCACCGAGGCCGACCGAGTGCTGCGCCCAGGCGGCCGCATCGTGCTCATCGAACCCTACGTCAGTCCGATTTCGCACGTCATCTACAATCGTTTTCACGAGGAGCCGGCGATTCTATCGGCTGACCCCCTGGCGCTTGCCTCTGCCTCTACCGCCGAGCCGAAAGATCCGTTCACCTCGAACCAGGCGATTCCCACTTTGCTGTTCAGTCGGGACGGCGGTCGGCGTTTCGTTCGTGCGTTCCCCAGTCTGGTCGTGACGCGCGTGCGACGGTTGGGGGGGCTTGCCTATCCCGCGACGGGCGGCTTCAATCGGCGCCCCTTCCTGCCGTTCCCGCTTTGGCGGACGCTCTACTTCCTCGAAAACCTTCTACCCGAGCTTGCGTTTCGCCTCTTCGGTTTTCGCATGCTGGTGGTCATCGAAAAGCGGTAGTCGGGTCTCGGGCTGCGTGGAACGTCGCTAGTCCTTTAACCACGCCGTGCACTGATACAGGGACAGCGAGACGGACGCGAAGGGCGGTAACGCCTTTCGCCGGACCGGACGAAGCACCCGTCGCAATGCCGCGTGAATGGTCGAGGGGGCAGTGACGTGGTGGCTTTCGATGGTGCCGAAGCCGATCATGTGGAACAGCTTGGTCATGAGCCCATTCACCATCGGATAGCCGGTGACCAAGGTTCCGCCCTTGACCAAGGCCCTGGCCAACGCTTTCGCTGCGCCGTCGGCGTTGGCAATGTGCTCGAGCACGGACAAGCACACGATCACGTCGTAGCTTTCGGCGGCCAGACTCTTCTCGTCGAGCAAATCGGCCCGGAGCAGCTCCGCTTGGCAGGAAGGCGCGATCAATCGATCGAGGCCATCGGCCAGCACCAAGTCGCTGCCGTGGTATTCCGCGAAACACGACGAAAGCGTCGGAATCAGCACACCGCTGCCGACCCCGACTTCTAGGATGCGCCGTCCGCTCGTGGGCAGGAGGCCGAGAGCCATTCGTAGCCGATGACGGAAGAGCCAGCCGACGGCCGGGTGGTAGTAGTAGGGCAGCGGATCATGCTCGTCGTTGGGCTTGAGCGTGCCCTTGGGGGGCAGAATAAGCTTCATGGTTCGGGTGCCGTTGCTTTCGGCCTTTCCAGGATGGCCTTGGCGGTTATGCGCTGGCCTGCCACGATGGAGAAAGCCTCGGGCGCGTAGGAGAAACGTTCTTCGATCATGCGCCGATAGGTCTTGAGACCCTCCTCGAGCTGGTCGGAGGAGCGCTCGGCGTGCAGAGCGATGAGTTTGTTGTGGATTTGTGTGCGCGCATCCGGATTGGTGGCAACGGCGTAGGCTTGTTCCAGGTGGCGGAGGGCCAGATCCTCGGCGCCCTGCTTGGTCAACATGCGGGCCACCAGGTTGGGAATGTAATACGGTACCCCTTCGTAAAGCGCCGCTTGTCTCAGCCAATCCACGCCGCGCTGGCGCCAGCCGGGGACGCGGGGGTCGTCTTCGCCAGCATCCTGCGGTAGCTCGAAAAGGTAGTTGAAGCCGATCTGGAACGGATACTCCCAGTCGAAGGGAAATGCCTTGCGTCCGCGCTCGAGAACGTCAATCGCAGCCAGGACCATGTCGGGTGTGATTCGCTGGCCGTTGTAGATGAGCATGGCCGCGCCAGCCACGTACAAGCGCTGGAAGTTGGGGTCGAGATCGATGGCCGCGTGAAGGTACTTCGCCAGCCATTTGGTCGGAACACGGGCGTGCATCTGAGTCCCGAAGTAGACGTTGGCGCGTGCATGAATCAGGTCGGCGGCGAGCTCACTGTGGCCGAGACTCGCCACTTTCAGCGATGAAGACGGCGGTAAGTAGAACGTATCAGCCTCGGGCGGCCAGTGGCTGCGCAGGCGATTGGCTCGGTCGAGGCACAGGTGCGCGACGGCGAGGCACGCGAGCGTGGTCAGCACGGCAGGTACGGCCGAGCGAAGCTTCGACGAAAGCCCCGTGTCGTCGCTTGGCGCAACCATCATGGAACCTAGAGATCGGGCAAGGGCGTTCGATCTGCAGCCTCGGCGCTGGTGTCACCGCCGGTGATGCCTAGCTTTGACAGGCGGTAGCGCATCGAGCGGAACGATACGCGCAGAAGACGCGCCGCTTCGGTGCGATTGCCGGAGGTCTTCTCGAGAGCCTTGATGAGGATCGTCCGCTCGTACTCTTCCAGATGTCGCTCCAGGTCCAAGCCTTCGTCGGCGATGGCGGCGAAGGCATTGACCGACGGTGCCGCGGCTTGCAGTCCAATGAGGTTTGGGAACGCATCCAAGCCTAGCCAGTCGGTGGTGGCCAGCGTGACGGCGCGCTCGATCATGTTCTCTAGCTCGCGTACGTTGCCCGGGAAGTGGTACACCATGAGGGCCGACATGACCTCGGGTGCGGCCCCGACCACGTTCCTCCCGTGCTCGGCGGAGAACTTGCGGATGAAGTGGTCGACGAGCAACGGCAGATCTTCGCGCCGTTCTCGCAGCGGCGGCAGCCGCACCTGAATGACGTTGAGGCGGTAGTAGAGATCCTGCCGGAAGGTGCTCTTCTCCACTTCCGTTTCCAGGTCGCGATTGGTGGCGGCGACGATACGCACGTCCACTTCGCGCTCGCTAATGTCGCCCACCGGCTTCACCTTGCGTTCCTGAAGCACACGCAAGAGCTTCACCTGCATGGATACTGGCAGCTCGGCCACTTCGTCTAGCAGCAAGGTTCCGTTGTGGGCCGCTTCGAAGAGGCCCCGCTTGTCGGACGTGGCACCGGTGAACGCGCCTCGGAGGTGACCGAACAGCTCCGACTCGAGCAGGCTTTCGGGGATGGCGCCGCAGTTCACGCCTACGAACGCGTGGCTGGCCCTCGGCGACAGCTCGTGCAGGGCTCGCGCGGCCAGCTCCTTGCCGGTGCCTGACTCGCCGATGAGAAGCACGCTGGTTCGGGTCGACGCGACCTTGCGCAAGATATCGAACACCCGCTGCATGGGTGGTGACTTGCCGAGCAGGCGCTCCAGCTTGTATCGGCCCTTGATCTCGTCGCGGAGCGTGACGTTGTCACGCGAAAGGCGACGCTTCTCCATGGCGCGGGACACGACCAGCCCGACCTCGTCGATCTTGAAAGGTTTGGTCAGGTAGTCGTGTGCTCCCGCCTTCATGGCGGCGATGGCGGTCTCGGTCGTGGAGAACGCGGTGACGACGATGACCTCGGTGTCGGGATGCAGGCGCTTGGCCTCCGCCAAAACCGCAAGCCCATCCACATCGGGCATGCGCAGGTCGGTGATGACCAAATCGAAGGCACGCGCTTTGAGCACCGCCAGTGCTTCTTTGCCACCCGCTGCAGCCTCGATGCGGTATCCCTCGCGGCGCAGGTAAATGCCGAGGAACTCGCGCATCGAGCGCTCGTCGTCGACGATGAGAATGTCCCCGGTCTGGGTGGTCATTGCATTCGCTTGCGAGCTATCAGGATCTGGAACCCGCCGAAATTGCGCAAGAAGGGCATGTCGCACGCGATGCGTTCGGCCCTCTCCATGAACCCAGCGAGCCCAGGCACCTGGAACACCTTCGAGGTCGGCGTCAACACCCGCACACCACGCATGCCCACGTATTCGAGGCAATCGGGCAGGTAGCTGCGCGCTGTCTTCATGCTGTCGTAGCGGGTATAGACGTCGCGGTCGGTGGTGCCGTCCGCGATGGGCGCCGCGCCGCCCAGGACCTTGGCCAGGTAGCGCAGTGAAGTCGGGTTGTAGAACTCGAGCAGCAGGTGGCCGCCGGGGCGGGTCACGCGTGCCATCTCGGCGACCGCTTCGCGGATGGGCGGTACGTGCGCCAGCACCTTCATGCTGTAGACCAGGTCCGCCGAATTGTCCGGCAAAGGCAAGGCGGTGAGGGAACCCTGCACGATACGCAAGCCTCGCTCTTTCGCCCGAACCAGCATCCCATGCGACAGGTCGAGGCCGATGGCCGAACGACCTACGCGCGCGGCTTCGGCGAGCAGAAGCCCGGTGCCGCACCCTGCTTCGAGGATGTCGAGCCCGGTGCCGTATCGCCGCACGAGGCCGAGCTCGAGCTCATCGATCAATCGGTGGTAGCCACGATGGCGCTCGCGTTCGTAGGTGTTCGAGAATTTGTCGTAGTAGCTCTGCGTCGAGCGAAGCTCTTCCATGGACCGCACGATTATGGAGTCACCCGAGAAAAACCGCGAGTGATTCGTTAAGCGTGGACGAAAGATCCAGGGGCCGGGACTAGAACAGATCGGCCCAGCGGCACAGCTCGATCTGGCGGTCATTCAGCACGGCGCGGACCCGGGCCGAGGTCAGCGCGAAGGCTTCGCTGTTGCGGGGCGCGGCCAGCAAGTCCCCGTCGAGATCGGGGTGGCAGAGGATTTCGTGGCTGCCATGTCCGAGCCGGCCGAGAATCTCCAGAACCCGAACCTCGTCGAGCCGTCCGCTTTCGAAGAAACCCCAGCTTTCCGGACCATGACGGCGGGCGCCCATGTCGCGGCGGCTGAACCATGCCATGCTCGCCATTGCTGCGGTTTCCACGGCCCGGCGGGGGTCGGCAGCCCAGGACAAGGTCGGCTTCTCGACCGCCACGCGCAGACCTGGGATGGCGTGTCGGCGAGCGATCTTCTCTTGGGCCTGGGCGACGACGGGAAGGAATCCAAGCCCATCCTTGCTGCATAGGTGATCGATGGTCAGGCCCACATCGCGCAGCCGCGATACTTGGGCATCCAGCTCCTGCTCGACCTCGTCGGGTTTGAGCGCGGCCTTGGCCCACCTGAAGACCACGTCGCGCGCCCGGGGCGGAAATTTTCCGTCGGGGCCGAGCAGTGAGGGCACGGTGTCAACTGGCGCTACCGGAGGCCCGTCGACCAGCGAGAGCAGGACCCCTACGCCGAGACCCGGCACCGCAGCCAGGGCTTGCTTCACGGAAACAGGATCTGCCGCGTTGCCGAGCACCGACGTGCTGGTCACGATGCCACTTCGGTGGGTTGCGATGACGCCGCAGTCCCGCTGGGCAGACGCACCGAACCCATCGGCATCGACCACCAGGCGAACGGAAGGGCCAGGAGAGGGCATTCGCGGCTGTCTATCATGTTCGGCCGGCATATGACGCTCTCGACGCGTCGGCCAAGTCCTTTTGCGGGCGGCATGTCAGGGGTCGGGCGTGTAGTATTGCGAGGTTCATGAAGTCCCAAGCCCGTGCCCGTCGTGCAGAATCTCAAAACGAGCTCATCCCTTTTCCCGCGCGGGTGGTCACCGGCCAGCTTCCGAACGGCCTCAAGGTCGTGACCATCGAAACCCCGCACCTTCACACCGCGTCGGTGGGGCTTTACGTGCGCACGGGCTCGCGCTACGAAACCGCCGAAAACAACGGCCTTTCGCATTTCGTCGAGCACATGCTGTTTCGCGGGTCGGCGGGGTACCCCAGCTCCTTCGCCCTCAACTCGGCCTTCGAAGACCGTTGCGGGATGTTGTCGGGCGAGACCGGTCGCGACTATTCGCTTTACCAGGTCCAGCCCAAGCCGGGCGATCTTCAAACCGTCTTGCAGATCTTCGGCGATCTGTTTTCGGCGCCTCTGTTTGTGGACATCGACCTCGAGCGCGCCATCGTCCTCGAGGAAATCCTCGAGGACTTCGACGAACGGGGCCAGCGCACCAACATTGATGATGTCGGCCGAGGTCACGCGTGGCCGGGGCACCCGCTTGGCTTTTCCATCACCGGTCCCGAGAAGAATATTCGTCGTTTCACCCGCCGCGACGTGGAGGCGCACTTTCGGCGCTACCACGGAGCGCGGAACTTGGCGCTTTCGGTCGCCGGTCCGGTCGATAGCGCAGACGTCATGACCGCTGCCGCCAGTGCCTTCGCAAAGCTGCCGTCGGGTGAGTTGCGTTCTCCTCGTCCTGCGCCACGAACCTTTCCCGGTCCGTCCTTGCACTGCGTGCGAACCGATTCGGCCCAGGTGGAAGTGCAGATTCTCTTTCGCGCCATCCCAGACCATCACCCGCAGTTTCCATCGTTCGTGGCCTTCCTGCGGCTGCTCGACGACGGCATGTCCACGCCACTTCACTACCGGGTTTGCGATCGCAAGGGGCTCGCGTACCACGTGAACGCCGGCCTTGACCCTTTGGCCGACACGTCGCTGGTAGAAATCTCGGCGGCTTGCGCATCGGAGAAATTGCCCGAGCTGGTCAGCGAGATCTTCAGCGTCGTGCGCGAGCTGCGCGATGAGCCTATCGCAGCTACAGCCATCGAGAAGGCCAAGCGGCGTTACGCCCGCGATCTCGAGGCCGGTTTCGACGACGTCGACGGCCTGTGCTACTGGTTTGGCGACAGTCTTCTATTTGGTCGGCCTTTGCGCAGCCCGAGCGAACGCTACAGTCGCATGGCCGAGGTGGACGAGGCTCAGATCCAGGGCATCGCTCGGCAGGTCTTTGTGCCCGGTCATCTGGTCGTCAGCACGGTTGGAAGCTTCGACCCATCTCTCATCCGGAAGACTCGCGCGCTGGTGCGGGCGTTTCGCTGAGCTGCCGTGGCGGCTATGGGGCGGCCGAGGGGACGGGCGGCGAACCCGAGGGCCGGCTCCCAGTCGAGCCATCGTCTGCGCCCGTCTTGCGAAAGGCACGTCGCGCAGCAATCAGCTTCTCGCGCTCTTGCTGTTCCAGCCGGGAAAAAGCAGTGTACCGGGAATCGCCCAGGAGTTCGCGTTGGCGTTTTCCGTACGCATCGATCTGTGGGCGATCGTCCTTGGGCTTGTCCGCCTCGACGGGATGCTCAATCCTGAAAAGCGTGGCGTCCCGGAATTCGGTGAGAGCCTGCCGGAGCTTGGCTTTGTCGCTTTCGTCGAGGCCCATCGCCACCGCAGCGGACTCCTCGCAGAGACTGGCCAATTCGAGTCGGCTCATCTCCATCTTTCTCACGCGCTCCGGGGTCATCTTGTTCTCTTCCTGACTCGACCGCTGCTGTATCCAGGCGGCTCGGCGTCGGTCTAGCTCGCGCGCGAACGCTGGTGAGGGCGATGTTGCCACAGAGCGCGCGTCGTCCCGCATCGTCGCCGCCACGGGCGATGGCCGGGGCATGGGTTCCGCGACGCCTGTTCTGCCATCACGGCCTTTGCACGCGACCATCGTGGACGCCCCTACCGCAGCGACCGCGACCGCGACCGCGACAACGACAACGACGATTCGCTTCATATGCCTCGATCCCCGAGGGTATGTCGCAACCTCTCTGATGACAAGACAGTGGCCGCGAAAACCGCGAAACCGCTGGCGTGGAGGAGTTCGGCGCGGAGGTGTGGCGGAGTTCGGCGCGGAGGTCCGGTTTGACAGTGGCACAGGACGGGCGGACACTGGATGCGCGTGCGCATATTCGACTTGACCGCAGTCTTCGTGGGTGGGCTCCTCGGCCTCGGTTGCTCCGGTGACAGCTCCAGCGACGGAGGGCTGGTTCACCTGGACGGTCCGGGGAGCCCGGATGCCCCATCGGTGGGTTCCACCTTCCAGGTGTACGACCTTCTCGAATGTGGGCAGTCGGGCTACCAAACCATCGCGACCGCTACAGGCGGCAAGGTTGCCTTTGCTAGCCTGGCCGCGACCGGCAAGCAGGACGCCTGCACGATCGAAGGTCGCTCGGGGACAACTGCGGATGTTTATGACGTGTGCGTGGTCCTGCCATCGGCGACGGGATTTGCGGGCAGCATCGCAACCTCGCAACCCTACGCCGCCAAGATGGGCGTGGGGATTGCGCTCGACAAGGGCGGCGTACCCGTGCTGGCCTACACCGGCGGTCCGGCTGCGGGCTTCCGGTGCGGCGCCTCGGACATGCTGATGGCAAGCGTAAGCGGGGGAAAGCTGGTCACCCCGCGTACCATTGCGGCAGGATCCCAGTCGACCGGGATGCCCGCCGACCAGGCCCCGAACTGTTCGGCCCAGGACGTCTGCAATCAAGGCGACGCCACCGGCTACTGGCCGTCGATTGCCCTCGACCCCCAGTCGGGCGTGCTCGGCGTGGCCTTCCGTGATTTGCACTTTGGTTTTGCGGACACGGACTTCGCTAGCTCCGACGTCGAATTCGCGCGCGGCGATGCCTATGCGGTCTACACGGTCGACGTCGCCCGTGGCGGCGGTACCTACAACCGCTTGGCCTTTTCTCCCACCGGCAAGGCCGCGGTCGCCCACTACAGCCTCGACTACATGCCGGCTGTTTGGCTCGACTACGAAACCGCTCAAGGCTGGCGGTCGCAACAACTCTTCACGGGAAAGATCCTCGAGTCGTTGGGGTTTGGTATCAGCACACAGGGCCTGTATGCGCTGGTCTACTTCGATGCCACGAACAAATTGCTCATGTACCGTGAATCGAACGATGGTGGTGCGACCTGGACCCCGGCGGACTACATCGACCGCGACGGATTGACCGGCTACTACCCATCGTTGGCGTTCGACGACCAAGGCAATCCCGCCGTCGCCTACTATCGATGCAACGAGTATGGGGCGGGCGATAGCTGCAACGCGGACAAGGATGGCCTCTACTTGGCGAGGCACCGCGCCGGAGCGTGGGAGACCCGCAAGGTGCTGGGTGAGTCCGGTGTCCTCGACGGTCGCTACACCGCCCTGGCCTTCGTGAACGGAAAGGCCGTGATTGCCTACCAGTCCTCCTATTTTGATACCGTGGCCGCGGCCAGCAAGACTGCCCTGCATATTGCCCAGGAGATGTAATGACACGAGCTCTGCCAGTCCTGCTGTTTGTCTGCGCCCTCGCAGCGTGCAGCAGCGATCCGAACCGCCTCTACGGAAGCGTTTCGCAAATCTACAAGCTGGATTTCGACCGGGTGCAGATCTTCCGCATC
>Ga0302323_100000695_pt1 | contig 27182 bp, 26 predicted proteins | sample Fen_T0_3_FD_201950 | JGI IMG/M metagenome (GOLD analysis project Ga0302323, IMG submission 201950) | Peat permafrost microbial communities from Stordalen Mire near Abisko, Sweden - Fen_T0_3 | ecosystem: Environmental > Terrestrial > Soil > Wetlands > Permafrost | place: Sweden: Abisko...
TGATGAACGGCAGCGCCTGCCCCTCGATGGCGATGACGGCCCGCCGCGGCCAGGCGTCTTCGAACGCGACGCCGCTGATCGCAGTCAGGATGTCGATGCGGTTGGGCACCACGCCGATCTGGAACACGGTGTCCGGGCGAGCCAGGTCTGCATCGCTCAGGTCGAACAGCGGAGCGCCAAAAGCGCGCAACGCGATGATGACGTGCGCCGCGTTGTCGGGCGCGGGCCGCACCCAGATGTCCAGATCACCCGTGGCTCGCGGCAGGCCGTGCGCTGCCAGCGCATGGGCTCCCACGATCAGGTAGTCAACGCCCGCCGCGGACAGTGCGGACAACATCTCGACGAAGTCGGGGTTCATCCCAATGTCCGTCCTTGAACGTCCATGCCTGGGCCGTGAGCTGCCAGACCAGGGCCACGCGCTCGGCAGGGCTCAGGTGCTCGACGGCGTCTGCGCTCCCCTCCTCGGCAAGGGATATCTTGCGCGTGCGCCAGTGACTGCGGTCTCGCACGGTGCATTGTCGCAGCTTCGACAGAACGTCGCCAGCGCACAAACGCTAGAAGCCAGAGGCAACGGCAAGCGGAGGTCATAGAACGCTCGCCGGGGAGATCTCAGGGTCGGCTCTCCTGAGCCCATGCTTCTGAGACCGCGCGGCCGCGCGCGACGTCGTCCAACACCAGGATGAGCTGGTGGTCGTGGTCACTGTAGAGGACCTCGATGTTGACGCCGGCCTCGGCCATACGGCGTGTGAGAAGGCCAAGCTGGCCAGGCACACCCTGCTTCAAGCGCTGGACAAGGACGTCCCGCTGCGCGAGGACGCGGATGCCAGCCGCTTCGAGCGCCTGGCTCGCGGCCGTCCCGTCGGCGAACAGGAAGTGGGCCACGCCGCGGCCGTCCACCACCCAGGCGCCTCCGCCCTCGATGCTCACCCCGGCGCAGCCCAGGGCTTCGCCCATTTCCGCGAGGGCGCCCGGCCGGTTGTCCAAGGCAATGGCTAGATCCTTCATAGTCTGCTCCCTGTTGTGACCGGTGCGCCGTGAGCGTCACCCGAGAGGGGCTCGCAGCGTACGTCGGTCTTGACCGAGCGGGCGATGAAACACGACTCGTGCGCTTCGTGGTGCAGCAAGACCGTCTCGTCGGGCGTCGGTCTCTTGTCGCCGCTGAAGAGGACCTCAGGGCGAAGCACCACGCGCGTCATGGCCAACGTGCTGGAGGCATCCTTCTCCAGGATGCCGATCGCTTCGTCCCGGTAGCTCTCGACCACAAACCCGCGCTTGGCAGCGAGGGACAGGAACCAGAGCATGTGGCAACTGGAAAGGCTGGCCACAAACGCCTCCTCCGGATCCACCGCGGCCTCCACGGACAACGGCAGCGGCACGACGTGCGGGGACGAGGACGCCGGCACCTCGATGCCGCCGTCGAACAGCCAGCGATGCCCGCGGCTGTAGCGGTTGTCCGTAAAGGCCGCGCCGCCCCGGCTCCATTCGACTCGTGCCCTGTACTCGGCCATTCGCTCACTCCTCTCGCTCGGTCCCCTACGGAGAGTCGTCACGCCCGATGGGGCGCTCGCACGTCAGCTATACGACGCCGCTGGCTCAGAGGATCTTGTGCCGTTTCTGTGGTCAGCTCTCGCCCGCTTCCGCTCCTCGCCGCTAGCGGACAACGCCGCTCGACGTAGCGACGGGTAGCAGGTGCGCACGGACTCGCAAGTCCGATCCCAGAAACGGATCGACCCGCTCCTCGATCCCCGGAGGGTAGTTGAGCAGAGTCTGTATGGCGGGTGCCGGCGTACGCCTGTAGCCGGCGTGAGCCAACCCGCTCGACCAGCGTTTCGGCCAAGTGAGCGCACCAAAGCCGTACGAAGCCTCGGACTGCAGAGATGTCCACCGCTGCGACTCTGTACCGCGCACGAGCACGCCGCCAGGCCCGAGCGCTCCGTGGAGTGCGAGGTCAAAGGCCAGATCACCCTCCCGTACCGGCGGCCCGCACCAACGCAGCGCCGGATCCCCGCGGCGCGACGAGATCCGGACTTCCAGCCGATTGCCTGAGAACCCGATCCAGACAGCGGTCGGCGCGTCCGAGTCGTTCCAGCCGGTGAGTAGCGTCTGCTCGGCATCCGCGCGCCGCACTCCGCGTCCCTCGAAACGCAGGAGCAGAACGTCATCGGCCGCTGTGCGGCGCACGGAGTCCTTTTGTGGTAGCGCGACGCCTTGCTCTTCGAGCGCACGCCACGTCGTTGCTGGCGGACACTCGAACGGCCACTGCCCCTGTTCCCGAACCTTGCCTTCCGCGTCCACCGCCCGCCACTCGAGCTGCTGCGGCCCGATCCCGATCTGCGCGAAGTGAAAGTACTCCGTTTGCGGAGGGTATAGGAGCGGGTAGCCGCCTCCTGCCGAGCAGATCTGCGGGATCCCATCGTGGATCTGCACGTCGAAGGCAATGATGTGCGCGCAGAGATAGGCGGCGACGCGGTGCTTGACGAGCACCTTCCAGAGCGACTCGGCGTCCTCCGCGCGGATACGCCAGCACGGCATGGCGTAGCCGTTCACCGGGAAGGCCGGGAAGTGCCCTGCCACGACTTTGTAGCGCGCGTCCGCGTGATGTGCGAGGGCGTCGTCCACCCAGCGCCAGTCGATGCAGCCATGTTGGCCTCCCGAAGTCCGGCCGGTCGTGTCCGCCAGGATCAGGACGGTATCCCCATCGCGCCAGACTGATTGCAGGCCGTCCGCGGAAGGCTCGACGCCACGGGGCAGCCGCGACGCCGTCGCTTCGTTGAAGATGCGGCGACTGGCCGCGTTGTAGCAGGTGTGGTTTCCCGTGAGGTGGTGGATCGGGAGCGCGCCAAGTGGCGCGGCTGCCGCCCACCACTCGCGCCATTGCTCGCGCAGGTCGGCCTCGTCCGCGGTCAGTCCCCAGACGTGATCGCCGAGATGGAGGAGGCATTCCGGCGGCTGCTCCAGGCGGCCGATCTGCCGGACGAGAGCCCCGAACTGATCCGCCGCAACACCCCTTCCATGTGCTGTGGTGTCCCCCACCATCACAAAGCGCCGGCCAGTCCCCGCTGACTGAGACCCCGCGCGCGCGGGACGCGCATGGGCAAGCGCTGCGATCGCGCCCAGCCGGACCAGTATGTCCCGCCGGCTCAGGCTTGCGGGTTCTCTCGTTGCCTCTAGAGCGCGTAGCGTCGTGTCTATCCTGTCCACTCTAGGTCTCCTGGCCCTTGATGAAGATGAAGCCGCTCCTGGGAGCGTACTCCCGCGTCGCCTCCTCCGTCGATGTCGCGGGATCTAGTCGCGGGATCTAGTTCTCTTCTGACGGAGAACGGACTGTGATTCCATCGACGCTGTCCAGTCTCGCTTGAAATCCCCATCCTCCAAAGTCCTCCGCCACGACTGCCAACAACTCATTCGTGCCTTTCTTCAGGTTGAGGAAGACCGCGTCGTTGAAGCTGATCCAGTCGCCGTCGGCCTTGTTCCTGCTGAGAAAGGCGCTGTTTCCCCAGAACAGCGGGACTTGATTCAAGAAGATCGTGACGGCATCGCTGTAGCCGAAGTTCATCCTGATGCGCCTGTCTTCCTGTGCGTCGATGAATGCTCTCAAGATGGCGTAGTCGGGGCTTCCTGCCGTGGCTGCCACGCGAGCGTGATAGGCAGTGCCGTGGTATCTCGTGATATTGACCAGCCCCGACACATCGACCTCGGGCGTGATCCAGCTCTTGATCTCAGCCAACTGCCGCGCTGGATAGGCCGGCACCACGTCGACACTCGGTATCGGATAGGAAGGCGACAGTTGCCATTTGGCCAGAACAGTCGGCGGGAACACGATCTCCTTCGGCGGGACAGGCGCGCTCTTCTCGTCCGTCTGATAGGAGAAGTTCGAGAAGTAGACGCCGCCCTTCACGGTCGCTCTCAGCCCCACCGACCCTCGCTTGAGTCCCAGCTGCAGATGGTCCATGACCATGGCGGGCTTGGTCATGTCCGCGACGAAGAGCGCAGCGGATTCATTGAGGATCTCGATCTTCATGTGCACCCATTCGTTCTTGGGGACGTCCACCGGACCGATGCCTCCGGGTCCGCCGTTCAGTTGCCAGCAGGGCACCCCCTTGAACGCGGGGGCATACTGAACGCCATCCTGAACCAGGCCATTAGTCTTGTGTGTCCGAAGCCAGCACCACTCGTACTCATCGAGAGACTGGACGCGGAACGTGAATCCCGCGAACTTCACCTCGTCCGTGATCCACACGTCGACCTCGATGGTCCCGTTTAGGAGACAGGCATCCTTCACGTAAGCGGTGCCGGTCAACGCTGTTCTCCCGCCAAAGGACACGATCTCGGCGTTGTCATTCAGCTGCCAGTGGTCGGCATCAAACGGGACGATGCGTGGCGTGTCCTTGCTGCGTCGGCTGTCAGCGGGCTGAGCCGTCTGAGCGAAGCTCGGCGCGCCTTCGCTCAAGCAGAGAACGAGCGACGCGATGACGCTGGCCGAGGGGATCATTCTCATGCGGGTCCGACCTGCTCCTGCTTTCAGAGGCTTTCTGCGATTCACGTCGAGGTCTCCTTTCGTTGGGCACAAGCCGGAGTCGTCACGCCGATAGCGGACGTGGCGCGGTTGGCCCCGGGACCACACGCGTGCACCCTCGATCACTTGGACGAGAGCCGGAGGGGGTCTGTGACAGTGGCTCGCCGGACCCAGGCGAGAATTCGCAACGTGCGGTTAGGTCAGGAGATCCGGCGAGAGCGTGGCGAGCACCTTGCGCAGCATGGCCGCCGGGTCAGAGCACTCGTAGAACGGGTGGTCACGGTAGACGTTGGCGCCGAACGCCTCATAGGCCTGCCAGAGCTCGTCTGCCCGCGCGCTCACCACCTCGCGGACTCGGCGACGGCAATCCGAGGTGAACTGCAGCTTCTCCGGGTCGAGGAGGCCCTTCTGGAGGAACCCCCCGGTCTTCCTGGCGCACTTGCAGGCGCTCCCGGGATTCACCAGGCTGCAGCTGCCATTCAGATACTTGTACAGGTCGCGCCGCGCCCGCGACAGAATCTGGCGGAAGTTCGCCGGCATCACGCCGACGATCTCCGCGCCCGCATCGTCGGTGGCCCCCAGGATCTCGCCGAGGATGAAGACCAGTCGCTGCCGGCCGTCGAAGCAGAGCAGCACGCCGGTCGTGCAGCCGATCTTGGCCTCCTCCACGAGGATTTCGAGCGGCACCGGGACAGTGCGGGGGTCAGGCAAGTCGAGGTCGGGTGTGCTGGCCAGTATCCGGTCTCTGTCGGCAAACGAACGGAGTGGCGCCGAGACCGTCCAGCCCTGCCTCTGCAGATCGAGGATGTGATTGACCGCGATTCGATAGAGCCACGTGCGGAACGCGCTCTCACCCCGAAAGCCAGACAGGCCCTTCACGATCTTGATCAGGATCTCCTGTGTGGCGTCCTCCGCGTCGGCCCGCCGCCAGAGCATGCGCATCGCGATGTTCAGGACCCAGGGCTGATGATGGGTGAGGAGCTGCTCCAGAGCTTCTCGGTCGCCGGAGCGGGCCTGGGCCACCAGCGCCTCATCGCGGGACTCCGTGGCGGCCTCGGCAAGTGGGTTATCCATGATCAGGCGACAGCGCGATTCGTCAGGAGCCGCTGATGGGCGGGCGCGGCACACGCGCCAACTCTGCTAGGACGGTCGAGTGCAGCCAGCCGTTGGTCGAAACGCCGGAGCCGGCCTCGACCGACGCATCGCCGGACACGTCGCTGAACTGGCCGCCTGCTTCTGGAAGGATGACGCCGAGCGGCGCGATGTCCCAAGGCCTGGCGATGGGATCGAACATCACCTCAGCCCTGCCTGTGGCCACGAGGAAATGGCCGTAGCAGTCGCCCCAGCCGCGCGCGATCTTGGCCTGCTGGCGCAGGCGTTGCCAGGCGTCGCCATAGCCGAGCCGCTCGATCGTCGTCTGACACCCGTCAAGGAGCACTGCCTCCTCGAGCCTCTCGATGCCTGAGACCCGGCACGCGCGGCCGTCGACGAACGCGCCACCTCCCTTGCGCGCCCAGAGCGTGTGGCCCAACGCGTGCAGCGCGATCACGCCCACGAGCGGTGCCCCGTTCTCGACCAGCGCCAGGAGGGTGCCAAACAACGGCACACCACAAATGAAGGACTTGGTGCCGTCAATGGGATCGATGATCCAGCGCCGCGCGTGCTCCGCGTTCGACACGCCGAGCTCCTCACCCACGACGCCCCAGGCGGGCGTTTCACGTGCAATGACCGCGCGCACGAGCTCCTCGGCCTTGCGATCCGCGATCGTCACGGGGGTGTGATCGCGCTTGGTCTCGACCGCCAGGTCCGTCTGATAGTGCTTCATGATCTCGCGCCCGGCTTCACGGACCATGTGAAGCGCCAGATCGAGCTCCTGCTCGTACATGCAGTCGACCTCCCGCGCGGAGGCTAGCACATGGGGACGCGGCAGCAGCAGCCGCGACCAATGCTCGTATCGAGGTGACGACAGAGTACAATCCCACCCTGCGTTCTGATCAGGGACTGATGAGACATCGAAGAGGCGACGCGTGAGTGGAGTGAATCAAGCACGAGGCCGAGCGCTGCTGTGCAGTGCGGCATGCCTTCTCGTAACCGTCGGGGTCGCGGTGTGGGTCCCGGGCTCTGCCGAGGGCCGCGCCGATCCGGCAGGTCTGCGGGTCGTTGACCGGGCCGAGCTGGCCGAGGCCATGCGCACGCATGGCAACTACGATCTCGCGGCCACCACCAACGGTCCTCGGCTTCAGGCGGAGGTCTTCTTCTGGCTGGCGCGGCGCGCGCTCGTCTCTCAGCCACAGGGCAGCCGCCTCTTCATCGGCCACAAGGACTGGTTCGAGGTGTTCCTCGATGTCGCAAAGCTCAAGGCTGAGCAGGCGCCCCTGCCGGCCCGATTGGTCTACCAGTACGGCCAGGACATCGAGCTCGATTGCCGGCCGGAGCGCGTCATTCAGAGGATCAGCGGCGGACGGCGGGCCCAGTTGGCGCTCAACGTGAAGTTCTGGTGGGAGACGACGGCGAACCCGGCCGACGAGTTTCACTATCTCGACACCACCTCGACGCCGGAGCTGAAGGTCACCAACAGCCGTGTCATCACCTATCGCCTGGTCGACCTTGGCGATCAGGTCCTTTTCGACGACGTGCGCGGCCTCACCGGCCGGCCCACCACAGGTCTGCTGGGCCTGCTCTTCAAGATCATCGGCGAGGGGCGCATCGTCAGGACGCAGGTGGCCTACTCAGCCGATGGCATCCAGGTGAGCCGGGTCGTGGCACAGAAGCTCTTCTCGCGCACGGTCACGGTCGTGACGTGGCCGAACGGCCGCACGGAACCGGAGATTCCAGCGCAGCGCGCGGATCTCGTGGCTCTCAAGCAGCGTCTCGATCAGTCTGTCGAGATCGAGTACCAGCCGCTGGACCGCTAGGACTCCGGCCGGCCTTGGTGTGCTTTGGGTCGCCGCCTATTGGCCGGCTGTGAGCTCGGCCGCCTCGCCGAGATCGACAAAGTCCGCGGCCTCTATGGTGTCGAGCTGTTCGAGGTCCGCAAGTAGCGCGTGGGCCTGCTCACGCGTTAGCCGGGCAAGAAAGGCCGTCGTCGTCTCCCCGGGCGTCTTCTCGCGCTGATAGTGCTCGATGAGGCGCGCCACGACCTGCTGCATGCGCCGCGCCGGCACCTTGGCCACGATGCGGCCGAAGTCAGCACTGCCAGAACGGATGCCGCCGCCCACCAGCACGAAGTACTGCGGCACAGCTTTGTCGTTCAACTTGCGGATGCTGCCCTGGAAACCGATGGTAGCGATATGGTGGCGGCTGCATCCGTTCGGGCAGCCACTGATCTTGATGGACGCGTCCGGCGCTGCGTCGACAAGATCCGGTCGTGCGCGCAGGTAGTCCCCCAGCATCCGGCCGAGGCCACGCGAGTGAGTCACGGCCAGGCGGCACGACTCCGCTCCGGGGCAGCTCACAACGTCGGCGAGCGAGCCAGCATCGGGCAGCCCCAGACCGGCCGCGGCTAACAGCTCGTAGAGCCTTGGCGCCTCAGCGTCTGGCACCCAGCGCAAAACGAGGTTCTGCTCCGAGGTCGCGCGCACGGCGCTGTCGCCGTGGGCTTCGCAGAGCGCTGCGATGATCTCCATCTGGGCGGCCGTCAGGTCGCCCAGCGGCACCGTGATCGTTGCCGTGCTGAAGCCTGCTTGTCGCTGCGGGCGCAGATTCGTTCGCGACCAGCGGGCCCAATCACGTGCGACCGACACCTGTGGCGTGATGCCTGGTCCGCGGAGCTCATCCGTCCGCATCAGCTCGTCTATCTGCGCGGGCGTGGGTGGCGCTGGTCGCTCCCAGCCCGGCGCTGCCTCCTCCGGCGCCTGATTCGCGTCGAAGGGTAGCTGCGCGGGCCCCGAGTCCTTGAGCCGCGCCAACTCCGCGTGGACCTCGTCTCGCCAGCGCTCGAATCCAAGCGCGCCGATCAGGAACTTCATGCGGTTGCGCTGTCTGTGCTTGTAGTCACCCAATCTCTGGTAAACGTGCAAGACGGCCTCGGCCAGCACGAGAATGTCGGCGGCTGGCAAGAACTCGTCGAGCAGCCATCCGGATCGGCAGAGCGTCGACGTGCCGCCTCCGGCCGTGACGCGGAAGCCGCGTTCCGAGGACCCGTTGGAGCCGCGCACGCGCGCCTGGAAACCGATGTCGTGGATCGCGAGGCCGGCGTGGTCGTCGCTGCAACCTTCCCAGGCGATCTTGAACTTGCGCGGCAAGATCGCGCTGAGCTCGTGCCGTAGCAGGTGCCGGGTCAGCGCGTCGGCATACGGTGTCAGGTCGAAGGGCTCGTCGGCGGAGACGCCTGCGAATGGGCAAGCGCTGATGTTGCGCACGGAGTTGCCGCAGGCCTCCCTGGTCGTCAGCCCGGCCTGCGCGAGCCCATGAAGCGCCGCGTCGTAGTCGCTGGGCTTCACAAAATGGAGCTGGACGTTCTGGCGCGTCGTGATGTGACCAAAGCCACGCGAGAAGCGCCGCGCCGTCTCTGCGACGGCGCGTAGCTGCGGTCCTGACAGAATCCCCTGCGGGATCTTGACGCGCACCATGCTGACGCCGTCCTGGCGCTGGTCATACACGCCATGCACCAACCTGTACTTCCGCCATTCCTCGGCGTCCAGCTCGCCGCGTTCGAAGCGCTCGAGGGTCGCGACGAATGTGTCCACCTCAGCCTCGTTGGCGAACGACAGCCGCGGGCGTCCGAGCACTCTCGGATTGTCATAGGCACTCATGCGCTTGTCCCTCCCAACGAAACGTCGGCCCTGACCCGCGAGCCGTGCATTGCCAGCGAAACCACTGCGCCGATCACGATCGTGGCCGGACCGTCGCCTTCGATCGCCGCAGGCCACGCCAGGCTCTCAAGCGTGCCCAGCCACTGCTGTGCGGCCGCTGTCGAGGCCGATATCAGCACCGCGACCGGCGTCTCACGCGGCCAGCCACGCTCGAGCAGCAGGCGCGCGATCTCAGCGCGTGTGCGGAGTCCCATCAGCACGACGACGGTCACTGTGCCCGGTACCAGACCTACCAACACCGGGGCATAGGCGGACGGTGCATGCCCGGACACGACGACGCAGGCCGAAGCCAGGCCCCGGTGGGTCAGTGGAATGCCCGCCAGCGCGGGTGCGGCGACCGCGGCACTCACCCCCGGGATCACCTCTGTCGGGATGCCTGCTGCGGCCAAGGCCAGTGCCTCTTCTCCGCCGCGGCCCAAGACAAAAGGGTCCCCGCATTTCAGGCGCACGACGTTGAGACCACGCCGCGCCCAACGGATCAGCAGGCGATTGATCTCCTCCTGCCTCACGCTGTGGGAGCCTGCGCGTTTGCCGACCGGAAAGCGCCGGGCGTGATGCGCGAACGCGACTAGCTCCAGGGACACGAGTGCGTCATAGAAGACGATGTCGGCGGCCTGCAGTCGTCGCAGTCCTTTGACGGTGATCAACTCGGGATCTCCTGGCCCGGCGCCAATGAGCGTCACGCGGCCGCTCATGCCTCTTCTCCCTTGGGCTCCTGGTAGAGCCGCACCAGTGCGTCGTACAGCAGGCGGCGGCGCCTTGGGAACGGCGTTTGGTCTTGACGCCACTTCAGTCGCTCGCGCTCCGCCGTATCGAGCCACGTCTCGATCTCGTCGGGTAACAGCGCGTCCAATGCCTGACGCAGCAGCGCTGCCAAGGCCGGAGCACGCCCGCCCGTCGACACGGCGAGGGTGACACCGGACTTGTGGACGACCCCGCCCAAGTAGGCGCTGGCGTTCGCGGGATCGTCGACCGCGTTGACGAAGAGGCCGCGTGCCTCGGCGAGACGAGCCACTTGGCGGTTGACTTCCGGCGGCGCCGCAGCGACAACGAAGGCCATACCTTTCAGGTCCTGCTCCTGGAATTCGCGCTGCACTATCCGCAGACCTTGGCCCTCAAGCACCGGTAGGATCCGCGGCGCTACGAGGGTGACCTGCGCTCCGGTGGCGAGCAGGGCGTTCACTTTTTGTGCGGCGACCGTGCCGCCGCCGACGACCAGCACGCTCCGCCCAGCGAGCTTGAGAAAGACCGGCAGGAGTCTCGGTGCCGCTTGCATCTTAGGCCTCCTCGCCAGCTGCTTGTGACCGCGGGCACAGGGGCGGGGTTCGGGCTCGCCAGTGAGCCGTGTCGGCGCGCATCGTCCCAGGGGCACCTGCGAAGAAACGGTAGAGCAGAAGACCATCGATGACCGCCACTGCCAACCAGACGCCGTACGCGGCCGGCGACGCGATCAGACCGACGGCAATGAGCACCGTCGAAAGACCAAAGGCCACGATCCAGGCGTCGAAGCTCATCGAGATCCTGCGGAAGGTCTCAGCTCGGATGCGGCGGATCAGGTAGGCGCCGGTCGGCACTCCCAGGGCCACGGCTGGCAGGATCAGCAGTAGCAGTCCGGCACTCTGTCGTGAGTAAAGACCGAGGAACAGGTAGGCGAGGGCCGTGAGCGTCGACTCGGTGACGCGCACCAGCGCCAGGCCCGCGCGAAACTCATCTTTGACGAATCCCTGATTGTTGAAGAGCAAGGCCAGCGGCGGACCCGAGATCGTCGTCAGCGAGTAAAGCACGCCGATGCCAGCGCCGAAGGGGACTCCTATGGCGCGCTCGGCTCGGAGCGGCCGCCGCACGCCACCCGCCTGCAAGAGGATCAGGGGTAGAAGCAGCACATACGTCCAGAGCTTCAGCCAACCCGGGTGGAGCGCGAACAGAATCAGGCTGCCGCCACAGATCCCAAGCGCCAGACCGATGAGAATTGGAAGCACCCGTTTCCAGGCCAAGGGCACGCTTCTGCGATTCACGAACAGGACGTAGGAATTGAGCGCGACCTCCACCAAGACCAGGGCCGGGTTCAGGATGCGGTTTGTGTAGAAGATCAGAGCGAGCGGGACAGCGAGCGACGAGAAGCCGTAGCCCAACGCCCCGTTCACCGTCGCTCCGAGTAGGCTCACCGCAAACAGGGTTGCGGCTCCGTAGTACTCGACCATGGTCGTCCCTTTCGTCCTGCCCGGATTGCCGGCCGCAGCCACGACCGGCAATCGTGCGCTCTGTTATGTGCTCGCGACGTTGGCCTTCGTTTCCTTGACCTTGAGCGGACGCGTGTGAATGCCGCACTCACCACCGCACTTGCTGGTGCCCACCCAGCGGCCGGCGCGCTCGTCTGGACCGGTTGAGATCCTGGTGCACGGCGCACAGCCGAGCGAGCGATACCCTTGCGCGTAGAGCGGGTTCACCGGCACCTGGTTGAGCGCCAGGTACTGCCAGATCTCACGCTCGTACCAGACCAAGATCGGATTGAGCTTGCGCAGACCCTCATCGCGCTGCTCAAGCTCCCGGAAATCGGTGCGCGTGCGGCCCTCGGTGCAGCGCAGTCCGGTCACCCAGCAGGTGACGTTCATCTCCGCCACAGCCTGGCGCGTCGGCTCGACCTTGAGCAGTCCGCAACAACGGTCTGGGTCGCTCTCGTGCAACCGATCGGGAATCTCGACGTCGTTCTTGAACACACGCAACTCAGGAGAGCGCGCGGTCGTCTCGTGCATGAATGCCACTGTCTCGGCCGGCTTGAAACGCGTCGTGACGATGAACCCGCGGATCTTGGGATTCACTCGCTGGGCAAGATCCCAAACGACACACGAGTCCTTGCCCAGGCTATTCGCCACGACCAGTCCGTCGCCGTACTCCTCGTAGGCAGCGGCAATCAGGTCGAGTGAGCGCGCAACCTTTTGCGCGTAGTTCAGCCCATCCACCAGCTGCTTCAAATCGTCTCCTGCGTTCTCTTCGGCGACTCTGCTGAGCAACATCGGACCTCCTTGACCTGGAAAACCAGCTCCTGATCCAGCGCAAAAAACATCAAGGCCCGGGGACTTTCGCCACCCGGGCCTTGTGTTGCTGCGTTTGGATGTGTTTGCTTCTTAGCTGCTGATCCTCACGCGACGCGACGCAACCACTCGACCAGAGCGGTCCCTGCTGCAACAGCAACAACAGGCGTATTGGGCAAACGTCGCGTTCACAAACCGGAGACTATCGTGACCTCTGCAAACGTGTCAAGAAGAACGTGCAGTGATCGATGTTCTTTTCGTTTGCCAAATCCGAATGCGCCGTTCGATTCGTACGCGTACTCCGATGCCTAAGCCACGTCTTACGGACGGCTCCCGGCGCGCCGCGCCTGCTTCGTCCGAGATGACGCCAGAGCGACCGTGGCTGCTCTCAGCCCCGGATGTGAAGCGCCTCCTTGACGACTACCGCGATCTTGTCAACGGTGTATGGCTTGCGAATGTAGGCGCCGGCGCCCAAGGCCTGCGCGTCCTTCACTTGTTGGCTCTCGGAGAAGCCGCTCGCGATGACCGCCTTCTGACCGGGTCTGATCGCGATGATTCTCCTGTATGTCTCCAGGCCGTCGATGCCTGGCTCCATGAGCATGTCGAGAATCAGTAGGTCGACCGACTTGTGCTTCAGGTGCTCGACGGCCTCTTCGCCGCTGGCTGCGACGGCCACCGAGTAGCCAAGCTTCGTCAGCATGGCAGCACAGAGATCCCTCTGCATCCTGACGTCATCAACGACCAGGATCGACTCTCCGTTGCCAAGATGCTGGCCGAGCCTCACATCCGGCGTCTCCGCCGGCGGCTGCTCCCTGGTCGCAGGCAGGAGCATCGTGAAGATCGACCCTCTTCCCTGCTCGCTGTGCACGTCGATGAAGCCATTGTGATCCTTCACGGTTCCCCACACGATCGCCAACCCGAGGCCCGTTCCGCTGCGACCCATCGCCTTTCTGGTGTAGAAGGGTTCGAAGATCCTGTCGAGATCCTCGCGCGAAATGCCCTTGCCGGTGTCCGCGACTGCCAGAGCGACGTACTCCCCCTCTACCATGACCTCATAGCTGCCGGAAGGTGTGTCGATGTAGACGTTCGTGGTAGAGATCGTGACCTGTCCGCCGTTCTCGATGGCCTCCATCGCGTTGAGCACCAGGTTCAGGATGGCCCTGGCCAGATGGGCGGCTGAGCCCTGGATGTTGAGGGCCGCCGGGTTGAGGGCCGTCGCGACTCGGACACTCCGATGTCGCGCCCGCAGGCCCAGGAACTCCGCTGACCTCATCACGCCGGAGACGACCTCGTTCAGGTCAAGCACCTGTGTGGCGGTGATGCTCCGGCGCGCCATGATCAGCAGGTCCTGGACTACAGCTGCTGCCCGCAGTCCCGACTCACGGATGGCCACGAGCGCCTCGCGCATGGGACTGTCCTCGGGTAGGTCAAGGAGCATCAGATCCGGATAGCCGATCAGGCTGCTCAAGATGTTGTTGAGGTCGTGCGCGACACTTCCGGCAAGAACGCCGATCGCCTCCATCTTCTCGGCACGTTTCAGGCTGGCCGCCAAGTCCCGCTTCTCGGTCTCAGCCCGCTCGCGCTCGGCGATCTCTTGCCTGAGTCGGTCGTTGCTCTTGACGAGCTCGGCGGTGCGCTCTTCTATCAGCGACTCCAGATGCGCCTTGTGTTGCTGGAGCTCGCCTTCGTACCGAAGGCGCTCCTTGAGCTCCTGCCGGAGACTCGTCGTCAGGTCCCTGATGCGTCCGATGGCGCCGCTGAGAATGACCGTCACGATGATGGCGGGTATGCCGTTGGAGACGAAGCGATCGAAGCCGATCCCGACGATGGATCCAAGGACCAGGGCCTCGACTCCATGAAGGAGCGCGTAGCGGATTCCCCATCGCATGCCAAAGAGAGCGCCGAAGGTGAGTGGCAGTAAGTTGCCGATGATGAAGACGCCGTCCGCCAGTCTGCCATGGAGCGCGAAGAAGAAGGCGCTGAAGATGACGAGGAAGCAGAGAGCAGCGACGAATGGATGGGATCGGATGTCCCTGCTTCGCACCGGGCTGGCCTCCTCGCGGTGAATCCTAGAACCTACGACTATTCTGACATCGCGGGCCACGGGGACGCGAGCGAGATGCGCTCGCGGTCGACGCGCCGGTTGGGAATTGGCTCAGCGGTGCGCGATCTGCGAGCCGGACGAGGCGATCGCTGCGCGGCCAGCAGCGGCGAGCAGCGCGCGCACGGCCTGCGCGTCGCTCACGCTGAGCGGGGACAAGAGGTCGCTGCGCGAGAAGGCATGCTGCATCAGCCCACGTGCACAGTGTTCCTGACCGGGAGCCAGGGCGTGCACCAGCTCGTGTGCGACGACGCGCGCGACGGCCTGCGCCAGCTGCCGGGCCTCCATCGGGCTCAGGACCTGCGAAAGCGAACGCAGCCCGAGCGTTTCGCGGATGGGATCGAGCAGGACCGTGACGACGCGGGGGCCTTTGCGCGTGGTCGTGCCAATGACCGGTCGAGCGGGTCTGAGACGCGCGGTGTCGGTGGCCAGCAGGACCACGGGCACCTCGTCGTCTGGAACGTCCTCGGAGCCGACGCCGATGCCTCCGTGGCGCCAGACGATCGCTACGTCAGTCTGTCGGAAGAAGGTCGTCAACTGGGCCGCGATGAGGCCGAAGTTGGAGCGGACGAGGCGATCGACGTCATACCAGGCGACGCGGACGACGCGCTGCGGGCGCGTGCCCGAGCTTGCCGAGGGGAATTCCACCAGCGGTGGATCCGCGGCAGGGCGCACGCGTTCGATGGGCGGCTGCGCCAGAGGCGAGGTCGCCAGCGTGGCCTCGCCGCGCAGCGGCGCGGCACCTGCCAAAGCGAGCAGAACGAAAGCGAGCGCGACTGGGACAAATGCGGCCCCCTGGCACTGGTCGACTCCGCGTGGGTCCATCGCCCTCCTCCTCGGCGCCACGTCACTGCGGCGTCCTCGTCAGAACTAGACGACGCGCCGAGCTGCACTGTTTCTCCTAAGTGACGAAGACCGAGGCACTTCTCCGCGGCCCGTCACGGCGCACACGTCACCGGTATGGCTGCCTGCGCCGTTCGTCCCTCAGCGTCCGCAATCGGTCACAGACGATCGGCAGCGATGCGCCGCGGGACGAGAGGGAAAGCGCCAGGGACGGATTGGCAGTGATCGGGCTAAGGCACCACGTTGTCGAGCAGCGATTGGAGACGATCGCGGTAGCCGCGCGAGAGCGTCAACCTGCGACCGCTCTTGAGCAGCACGGTGTACTCGCCGTGAAAGGTCGACTCGAGCTGCGTGACGCGCTCGACGTTGACAATGGTCGAGCGGTGGATGCGCACGAAGCGGCTGGGATCGAGGCGCGTCTCGAGCGCCGAGATGGTCATGCGCAGCAACTGCTCTTCGGAGCCGCGGCACAGGCGCAGATAGTTTCCGCAGGCCTCGATGCAGTCGATCTCCTCGGCGCGGACAAAGGCGATGCGCCCGCCTGACCTGACCACGAGGCGCTCGAGGTACTTCGGTCGCGTGGGAAGGCTCTTAAGCAAGCTGAGCAACTCAGCGCCCACCCCGTCGGCCGCGCGCTCCTGACTCCGCACGCGGTCAAGAGCGCGACGGAACCGATCCGGGTCGACCGGCTTCAGCAAGTAGTCGACGGCGTTCACCTCGAAGGCGCGCAGCGCGTACTGATCGTAGGCGGTGGTGAAGATGACCCTGGGGAAGGTCTCGCTGCCGACAGCTTCGATCACGTCGAAGCCGTCGACCTCTGGCATCTGCACGTCGAGAAAGACCAGGTCCGGACGTTCGCCTTCGATCTTCTCAATGGCTTCAGCGCCGTTCTCGGCCTCCGCGATCGAGTCGATGCCTGCCTCGCCTGCCAACAGCTGACGGACCCGCTGGCGCGCGAGGGGCTCGTCGTCAACGATCAGGACGCGCATTCAGCCGGACTCCGTCACGGCGTCGACACCGGCACGCGAGCCGCGCTCCGTTCGCTCGCGGGCTCAGTGGCCTCCGGAACGGCCGTGTCCAATATGGCGGCACGGAAGGGCAACCGCAGTGTGGCCACCGCGCCGCCACCCGGTCGCTCGCTGAGACTCAACTGTCCGGCCGCTCCGTACAAAGCCTCAAGACGCAGGCGCGTGTTGCGGAGTCCCAGGCCAGCGCTCTGGCCTGGTGGGCCAGTGCGACTGAGGCCGACGCCGTCGTCCGCGACCTGGAGAAACAGCTGAGCGTCCTCACGCCGCACGTCGAGCGCGATCGAACCACCTGCGATGCGACTACCGATCCCGTGCCTTATGGCGTTTTCAACGAGCGGTTGCAGGATCAGGCTCGGCACGCAGGCATCGAGAGTGTCGGGGGCTGCGTTCACCGAGACGCGCAGCCGTTCGCCGAAACGCACGCGCTCAATGTCGAGATAGCGCTCCGTCAGGTCCAGCTCCTGCTTGACTGACGTCTCTTGACCCGTCGGGTTGGCCAAGGACTGCCTGAGCAGCTCTCCCAGGCGCGAGATCATGCGCTCGGCCGCAGCGGGATCGCTGTGCATGAGCGCGGCGATCGCGTTGAGTGTGTTGAAGAGGAAATGCGGATGCATCTGCATGCGCAGCGCGTCGAGGCGGGCCTGCGCCAGCCGCGCTTCGAGCTGGGACGCGTGCACCTCTCGCAGACGCACCGCTCTCTGGTAGTGCAAGGCCCATCCCACGGCGACGATCTGGGCATAGTTGAAGATCGTGTACACGTAGATGCTGAATAGAGGGCTCGACGCCAGCTTCTCGATGATCCCTGCGCGCAACCAGGCAACGCGAAAGGAGAGCACGAGCGAGTCGTCCACGGCGGCAAAGAGGGCCATTGCCAGGAACAGGCGCGGTAGCGACCGCCAGCGGTGACCGCGGTCGAGCGGAAAGCGCCAGGCCACGACGAGGAAGATGGGCGTCAGCAGTGCCGACGCCCAGTGATCAGTCAGATACGGTAGCAGCGTCCACGGCGACGTCGGTTTCAGATGCCCGCGAAAGCCCAGCGCGTCGGGGATGATCAGGTAGGCCCAGAGCGCGGTCCACACGGCAAAGCTGATGCCCCAGGCGCGGAGCCAGCGACGCGCGCCGGAATGCCAATCGAGGATGGCGGAGTCTGGAGCGAGCGACATGACGACCGCATGGTAGCGACGCTCGCGCAGGGCCTGCAAGAGAAATCGCACTCGCTGAGGGCGCTGCACCGGACGTCCCGCGACTCGTCACAGAGCAAGGCCGCCTCGTCCCAATCGACTTGCCGTGCTCGCGGTCGGCGGTTTAGCGTTGCGGTGCGATGCGCTAGGGCTGAGGCCGGGCGCACGCATCTCCAGCGCTCGAGTACTCCCTCGTCTCGGGCAAAGACCCCTGGGGGGTGCCAGCCCTCCCAGGGGCGCCGTTTGTCAGGCGCCGGAGCGACAGCCCATCGCACAGTGACACTGCCAGGCGGGCCGAGGGCGCAGCTCGTCGCGTGCGCGTCCACGTGCGCCTAGCAGGCTGGGCAGCATTGCTATACATTCGGCTGACGTGCTGCTACCAAGGAGACCGCATGTCACTAGATTCAAGCGTCCCCGTAACCGAGCAACTCATAGAAGAGGTGGCAAAACTGGTGCCGGAGTTCCTGCAAGATCCCATCGATGCCCAGATGTCCGGCGGCGGGAATGCGGCCTGCGCGGTCATCGATGAGAAGGGCCTCGTGCGAGGCCGGATCTTTGGGACAGACAAGGCCAAAGCGCGCTGGTCCTTCGGCATCGCCAACCGCAAGGTCATCCAGGTCTGGAGCACGGGGTACGCCACGGGCCGTTTCGAGGAGTTGGTGTACGGCGGTCAGCTGGACGATTCGGTCTTCGGCATCAACCGCCCGGATTTCATCGGCTGGCCTGGCGGTGTGCCACTGCTTCTCCCGGACGGCACGCTCATCGCAGCGGCCTTCTCGGGATTTCGCGGCAAGAAGGACGTGGAAATCATCGAACGAGCGGCAGCGAACATCCCCGGGCTGCGCGTCAAGAAGGACTAGATCTGGTGTTGCGGTTCTGACCGCTGGCCGACTCGCGGCCGAAACTCAGCCAGCGAGCGGCTAGGCGAGCGTGTCCTGACCAGGCCGTTTTTCCGCTACGATGACTGTGTGAAGGCTGCGCCGCTACGTGTGGCTGCGCTGGCCGCGCCTGCCAGGTGCACCGCGGTGTTCGGTGCACAGTGACGGCGGCTCCGCGAAACGAAGGATATTGTTCAGATGGCGAAACAGAAGGACGACCTCGAAGCAGTCCGAACGATCGTCGACGTGCTCCAACCGTTCGATACCTCTTTGCAGCGACGCATCGTCCGTTGGGCCGCTGAAAAGCTGGATCTGTCGCTGCCATTGGGCGCGGAGCCGGTTCCGGACGCGCCGTTGCGGCGGCCACCGGCGCCGCGCGCGCGCCGGCCGCACGCGCGTGCCTCGGCACCAGCCAGCTCGGCCCTGCAAGCGTTTGTCTCATCCAAGCGTCCCCGCAATGACACGGAGTTCGCCGCTACTCTGGCCTACTACACACAGGCCGTGGCGTCTGCCGGCCATCGAAAGCCCGGCATCAACGCCTCGGATCTAGTCGCCGCCTGCGACGCCCTCAGCCGCAAGCGTCCGCCGGTGCCGGGCCAAACGCTTCGCAACGCGCGTGCCGCGGGAGTACTCACGAGCAAGAAACCTGGCGTGTTCACAGTCAGCCCGGCAGGCGAGAAGCTCATCCTCCGGACGCTGCCGCGCGACGCGAAAGCCGCGAGCGCGCCGGCACCGCGCCGAGGACACCGCGGCCGCAGGGGCGGCGCTAAACGCTAGGCGCCGCTGCGCTAGAGCCGTACCGGTAGACGCCGGCCCAGCTCGAGTCCGCGCGGCGAGACGCGCACCGCGTAGGCGAGCGCCTCCACTCCTCGAGCGACGACGCGGCGCAGGGTGCGCGCATACAAGGGATCGATCGCGTCCGCCGGGCTGACCGAGTCGCAGTCGTTGCGCATCAACAGGTAGAGCAGCACCGCCCGACGCCCTTGCCGCGCCAGCCGCGCCAACTCGAGCAGATGACGCTGCCCGCGCTCGGTGACCGCGTCGGGAAAGAACGCGCCGGATCCACTTCGCAGAGTCACGCTCTTGACCTCCACGTAACATTCGGCACCCGCGTCTCCCAGCGCGAAGTCGAGGCGGCTGTGCGGCGCGACCCGGACTTCCGATCGCACCGCGCGATAGGACGCCAGCGGCTCGATGCCGCCGGCGGAGAGCGCTTCCCGCGCGACGTGGTTGGCTCGCAGAGTGTTGACGCAGACCCAGGCGCCGCCCACACGCACCAACTCCCACGTGAAGCGCAGGCGCCGTCCAGGCCGTGCGCCCGCGTCGCTCAGGAGAACCCGCCCTCCAGGCTCGGCCAATCCCAGCATGGAGCCAGGGTTCGGACAATGGACCGTGATGCGGTCGCCGCTGGCAAGACGCATATCTGCGAGAAAGCGCTTATAGCGGCGTTCCAGCGTTGCGCGGATGAGCGGCAACTCGAAACGCATACCGCCTCAGAGCGTCACAACCTCGACGCGGTCCTCGTGGACATAGAGCGTGTGCTCCGCCTGCGCAATCGGCGCAGCGCCGGTATCGACCAATGGACGGTAGGAACGCAACCGGCCTGAGGTCGCAAGCGAGGCCACTGCGGCGGCGACGCGCTCCGGGGAAAAGGCGGACAGCTGGTGCGCTGCGAAGGGCAGGCCTCGGAACGCGCGCAGCGCCTCGATCAGCTCGGGGTCGTCCAACTCGACTGGCGCCAGAGGATCCAGACGATGAATGCTGGCCACGCCGCGTTCCTCAACGCGGCCGGCGCCGTCTGTCGCAAAGACCTCGATCGCCACGACTGTGCCGGGCTCGAGGCGCGTTCTCGGGTCGCCCTCCGGATAGTTTGGGACTGCGGGCGGACAGTGCACCGTCCAGCGCCCGACGCCGTGGCCACACAGGCCCTCGACCGGGCGCAGCCCGCGTGAGAGAAGCGTGGTCTCGATCGCCATCGACACGTCGTAGATTCTCACACCCGGCCCGGCGACGGCCAGGGCAGAATGAAGCGCTGCTTCTGCGGCGTCAACGAGGCGCTGGCGTTCAGCGCGCCCGCCAACATTGACCGTTACGGCCGTGTCGACCACCCAGCCGTCGACGTGCACGCCGATGTCGAGTTTGGCCAGGTCCCCTTCGCGGAATAGCGTCGCGTCGCTCTCCGCAGGGCAGAAGTGAGCGGCGATCTCGTTGATGGCGACCTGGACCGGGAACGCGAGGCCGGCCCCGAGACGAGCGATCTCTGCCTCCACCGCTGATCGCACTCCGGCCACTCTGCGGCCCGTGTCAATCTGGGCAACGCCGAGGCCGCGCGCGACGCTCGCGACTCGGCCGGCCTGGCGCAGAGCGGCGAGATCCGGAGCAGACACGCTCGACTCAGCCGTCTCTTCTCATCACCGCGACCATCTCGGCGATGAGCTCATCCGCACGGCCCGCCGGAACGAGACAGGTGCCGGCCCCGCGGTGTCCGCCGCCTCCGTAACGCGACATCAGGAAGCCGACGTTCGTACGGCTCGTGCGATTGAAGATCGCGTGGCCCACCGCCACGGCCACGGTGTCCGGACGCGGGCCGGCATGTACGCGCAAGGAGACGTTGGCAGCAGGGAAGAGCGTGTAGACGAGGAAGCGGTTACCGATCGGCACCGGCGCGAGGCCGCGGAAATCGGTGACGATCACGTTTCCGTCGAGGCGCGAGTGCGCGAGCGTGATCTCGCGAAAGCGAGCGTCCTGCGAGCGCATGCGCTCGACGCGCTCGCTGACCTGGGGTTGGGCAAGGATCGCCTCGATGTCGCGCTTGGCGCTGAGCTCACGCAGCAGCAAGTGAAAGTACTCCTGATAGGCGCCGAGACCCGTGCGCGGGTCCAGCGTCAGCCCGAGCAAGATGTGGCCGCGCGGTGCGACGACGTCCTCGATCGTGAGCTGCGCCGAGTCCAGCCGGTCGGTCGCGGCGACCAAGGTGGCATAGTCCTGCAGCTGTGGATGCTGGGGCAGGTAGTACTCGTACGCGTTACGCGCCGCGCTAGCCGCCAGACCGTAGCGCCCGTCAAAATGCTCGGGCGGTAGCTCGTTGCTCGCGGTCAGCAGGTGGTGGTCGAACCATTTGCCGCAGCCGGGCGCATAGGGCAAGTTCGCCAGGATGTCGTTCGCGGTCGCGGAGAAGCGCTTGTCGGTGACGTCCTGCGGGTGGATCAGGACGACGTCCTCGACCTCCTCACAAGTCGTGACGATCACGGCGCAGGTGAGGCCGTCCAGGTCCGCCCGTGTCACCAGCCGCATTGCCTTTGCCTCCCGCGCCCAGCGGGCTGGCCGCACAAATGGTAACGCCCGAGACCTGAGGTCCCGGGCGTCGGATTCATCGAGGGAAGTTACTGGACTTTCGTGACGTTGGTCGCGCGTGGCCCTTTCGGGCTGTCGGCAACCTCGAAGCGCACGCGATCACCCTCGTTGAGCGTTCGGAATCCCTCGGCCTTGATCTCGGTGTGGTGCACGAAAACATCCGGTCCGCCCTCGCGCGACAGGAAACCAAACCCTTTGGCTTCATTGAACCACTTGACCGTACCTTCGACCATGAACGTGCAGGCCTCCTTCACCTCTGACTAGCGCCCCGTCTCCTGCGCGCCCACGGAGCGAAACCGCCGACCGCGGGAGGCTGACCCCGAACGCCACTGTGGCCATTAGCTCGAACGCCAAACTAGCAAAACGCGCGGCAGGCTGTCAAGCCAAAGCAGCGAAGCTACGGAGCCGGCGGCGCCGGCGTTCCTGCCAGGAACTGCTTAACACCGTCGACCTGCGGGCTCGCAGGCGGATTAGTCGCCAGGTATTTCGTGAAGTAGCCCTTGGCCGCCTCGTTGTCATTGGCGCGCCGCGCGATCTGGCCGAGCATGAAATAGGCCTGACCGGCCTGCGCGCCGTCCGACATCAGCGCAACGAATGCGTTGAGACGCTGCTTAGCGGCAACGTCGTCCTTGCGCTGATAGGCCATACGGCCCGCAAGCAGGAAAGGCATCGCGGCCTTCGGGCTCAGCTCCATCACCTTGACCAGCTGCTCCTCAGCTCCGGCTTCGTCCTTGGCAGCGATGAGGCACTGCGCCAGGTCCAGACGCAGTCTTGCGTCGTCCGGCTTCCCAGCGATCAGCTTTTGAAGGTGCGGCGTAGCGTCGGCGAACTTCTTGTCCTTCAGAAGCAGCGCGACGAGGTTCACGCGCGCATGCGCCACCGCTGCCGCCTGACCAGGGTCGGCCTCCATTTTCTGGATGAAGGTCTGCAGGTGCTCGGCCGCCTTCACCGGCTCCTGCTTGGCCACGAGGGCCAGCCCGAGCCAGTAGTGCGCCATGTGCAGCTCGGGATTGAGCGAGAGCGCCTTCTCCAGCGCGGGAATTGCAGTCGCGAAATCGCCCTTCTGAACCGCCTCCTGGCCTGTCGTGAAGGCCTCCACTGCAGCGGCGGTCGCCTGGTCACTAACGCCCTGCGCCCAGGCGAGAGTGCCACAGAGCGCGAGAACGAGAGAAAGCAGTCCCTTTCGCATGCGCATCACTCCTTACCCCCGGCTGGGGAGAAGAATCCGGGAGGGCCTACCACAAGGCCCCCCTTCCTAACTACGTTGTCACGCCTGCTAGCCGTTGTCGCGCCTTCTCGACCTTTTGCTGAAACACGAGCAGCGGGTCGGCCGGGCCGGCCTTCAGTCCGAAATCGTACGTCCGAGCCCCGCGCACCTTCACGGCCAGCGTCTTTCCGAGGTAGTCGACTTCGAGCCGCTCGATGGCCGAGAGCGGTACGGCAAAGGCGTCTTTGGCATTCGACGTGTCGTAGCGCAGACCCGCGGCTGTCGCTACGAGCCGGCCAGAGCAGCTGCCCAGCGTATGGTGGTGCACGACGTCGAGGGCCTCATCAAGATGCACCTCCTTGAAGCGCACGCTCACCGTTTTCGGTCCTGGCGGAAGCTCAAGGGCCTGCTCGTACATGTCGTATCCGTCTGCCGACACAGTCAGACGGTGCGGGCCGGCGGTCAACTCGGGCAGATCAAGCGGTGTTCGACCGCAGAACTTCTGGTCGAGGAATACCGACGCGCCGGCCACGTCGCTCTCGACGCGAAGACGCGCCGGAGGCCGGGCCAGCCGTGCGCGCAACTTGGTCGTCACGTTCGCGATGACGTGCGCGTCCTGCTCCCAGGTCTCGTACCCGGCAAGCTCGATGCGCAGGCGATGAACCCCAGGAGCCACTCCATCAATCAGGCGCGGTGCTGCTCCCAAGGCCTTGCCGTCGAGGCTGACTCGGGCGCCGGTCACGTCCGTTGCGACCTCGAGCGATCCGCTCGTGACACTCTGGGCACGCGCTGGCAAGGCCGCACTCGCTTGCGGTCGCGCTTCCGCTGGCGCCAAGGAGCCAGAGCGCGGCGAGCAGTCACTCAGTAGCCCCGCGGTGATCATCAGCGCCGCGCCAGCCGCAAGAGCCAGCGGGCGAATACGACCGCCTTCGGCGCGAGGCGCGTTCTCTGCACGAAAAGCCATGGTGTCTTCGCCACCTTCCGGGGCATCCCCGTCAACCTGCGGACTCTAGCTTCTGACCCCGGTGTAGCGCAAGCGCTTGCCCGCAGCGCCTGGTGTCGCCTATCCGGGTTCGCAGGTCAGGTAGCGCGGCTGCCACATGGCCTCAGCCACAGCGGCCGCGACCCGGGAATCGTCGATCGGCCGGCCGACGCCCGTGTCGCGCGCGGTGCGCACCACAGCCTCGGCCACCTGTTGGGTGACTTGCCGCAGGTCTGCCACGCGCGGATAGAGGCTGCCAGCAGCGAGATCGTCGCTGGTCACGAAGTGCGCCAGACATTCCGCGGCGGCTGCGAACATGGCCTCCTTCACTTCGCGCGCCTGAGCCACGAGACAGCCGAGGCCGACGCCAGGGAAGATGAAGGCATTGTTGCCCTGACCGACACGGATGGCGCGCCCTTCGTAGAGCACCGGCGCGAACGGGCTGCCGGTGGCGACCAGGGCGCGGCCGCCGGTCCACTTGAGCAAGTCCGCGGGAATGGCCTCTGACTTCGAGGTCGGGTTCGATAGAGGCATGATCACCGGCCGCTCGCTAAAGGACGCCATCGCGCGCACTAGCTCTTCGGAGAAGACGCCAGGCTGGCCGGAGGTGCCGATGAGGATCGTTGCTCGAACGGCGCGCACGACTGCGTTGAGGTCGCGCGGAAGCCCGGCCGCAAGGCCGTGACGCGCGGCAAGTTGCGCCGGCCAGGCAAAGGGCCGCTTGTAGGCGTCGCGGATCTCCCGGTCGTCGGCCAACAGACCGTCGCTGTCCAGCAGGACGACCGCCTCACTCAAGGCGTCGCCGACAAGGCCGCGACGCGCGAGCGTGTCACGCAGCAGCGCGGCAATTCCAATGCCTGCGGCGCCTGACCCGAGTATGACGACACGTTGACGCTCCAACGGAACACCGGTGATGCGGCAGGCGCCGAGTATCCCGGCCAGAGTGACGCCCGCGGTGCCCTGAATGTCGTCGTTGAACGAGGGCAGCACCTTGCGGTAACGCTCGAGCAAGCGGAACGCAATACCCTTCTTGAAGTCCTCCCACTGCAGGAGCGCGCTTGGAAAACGCTTCATCACGGCCTGCACGAACTCCTCGATCAGCTCGTCGTACTCGGGGCCGCGCAAGCGCGGATGGCGGTAGCCCAGGTAGAGCTCGTCCTGGCGCAGCTCTGCGTTGTCTGTGCCAACGTCCAGGCTGATGGGCAGGGTCTGCGCAGGGTGGATGCCCGCTGCGGCGGTATAGATGGTGAGCTTGCCGACAGGGATCCCCATGCCGCCCGCGCCCTGATCCCCGAGGCCCAGGATGCGCTCGTTGTCGGTGACGACGATCAGACGCACGTCGTCGAACGGCGCGTTACCTAGGACTTCATGGATGCGACCGCGATGCTCGGGCGTGATCCACAGGCCGCGCGCCCTGCGGAAGATGTGGCTGAACTCCTGGCAAGCCCGGCCGACCGTCGGCGTGTACACGATGGGCAGAAACTCCTCGAGGTGATCGAGCAGCACCCGGTAGAAGAGCGTCTCGTTGCGGTCCTGAAGCGCGGCCAAGCCGATGTACTTCTCGAGCGGGTCGCCTTTTCGCAGGACGTTGTCGTAGAAACGTCTGGCCTGCTGCTCCATCGTCATGACAGCGTCCGGCAGCAAGCCGCTCAGCCCTAGGTTGGCACGCTCCTCGGCGGAGAAGGCCGTACCCTTGTTGTACGTGGGGTGACGCAAGAGCGCGCAGCGCCGATAGGGGACTTGTACCCGTTCGACGCCATCGGCAGCGCGGACGATTCGATAGGAATCCATGGGCTCTCCCCTTCGGGTGGCGCACAGGGCCGTTCGCACGAGCCAGACGTCCCGGCACAAAGTGTATGTCGGAATCGGGGAGACTGGGTGATAATCCGCTGGGATCGATCATGACCGCCGCGCTCAGCGTTGCTCCACCCGACTATATCTTCCTGACCGAGTTGATCGGCATGAAGGTCTTTGACCTGAAAGGCCAGCGCATCGGCCGCGTGCGCGACGCGGCTTTGGTGCCCACTGTGCATCCGATGCGCGTGGACCGCTTCCTGGTCGGTGGTGGCTGGGCCTGGATGACTGTGCGCCATGACCAGGTGCGCTCGATCGGGCTGAACGGGATCTATCTGCGCGCGGAGCAGCTCACGCCTTACCACGACGACGAGTACATGCTGCGGATCGTGCAAGACCTGCTCGATCAGCAGATCATCGACGCCCAGGGCCGCAAAGTCGTGCGCGTGACAGACGTCAGCTTCACCGTCGCGCGCGAAGACGACCACGACGTGCTGCTGCTGCACGACGTCGACATTGGGATTCGCAGCGTGCTGCGCCGCGTGCTGCAGGGCTTGCTGCCGCCGCGTTGCGTGCGTTGGCTGCAAGCACCCATCTCTCCCAAGTCGATCCCTTGGGATTACTGCAACATCATCGAGCCAGACCCGCAGCGCCGCCTGCGACTGAACATCACTCCGCACCGCCTCGAGAACATACATCCCGCCGACCTAGCCGACATCGTCGAGGAGCTGGCCCCGGACGACCGCGAGGCCATCCTGGGATCCATCGACAGCGAGGTCGCTGCCGAAACGCTCTCCGAAGTGGAACCGCGCATCCAGGCAAAGATCGTCGAGGCCCTGGACCCCGAGAAGGCCGCAGAGATACTGGAAGAGATGGCCCCGGACCAGGCGGCCGACCTGCTGGCCGAGGTCAAGGAAGAGACCTCCGAGGAGATTCTCGAGGAGATGAGCCTAGAGCCCAAGACTGAGGTCGAAGAGCTCCTGGAGTTCGGCGAGCACACCGCCGGCGGTCTCATGAACCCCGAGTACGTCGCCATCTCTATGGAGGCGCGCGTGGCCGATGCCGTCGACGCTGTGCGCGAGGGCGAGCAGCTAATCGAGGGGCAGAACACCTTGTTTCTGCTAGACAGCGAACAACGCCTGGCCGGCGTAGTGCCCCTAGCGCGGCTACTGCTGGCAGCGCCCGAGACCCCCGTCAGCGATCTCAGGTCTGCGGACCTGATCCACGTCGATGCCAAGGAAAAGAAGGCACGTGTTGTCGAGCTGTTCGACAAGTACAATCTCCTGGCGCTGCCTGTGGTTGACGCCAGTGGCAAGCTCCTCGGCGTCGTCACCGCCGACGACGTCATCTCTGTCCTGAGGCAGTCGTGAGCGAAGAGACCCATGCTGAACCTCCTCAAGCGCCTGCGCTATCACGTGCTGGTCTTCTTCGCGGTCGTGGGGCCAGGCTTCA
>Ga0302323_100000696_pt1 | contig 27115 bp, 24 predicted proteins | sample Fen_T0_3_FD_201950 | JGI IMG/M metagenome (GOLD analysis project Ga0302323, IMG submission 201950) | Peat permafrost microbial communities from Stordalen Mire near Abisko, Sweden - Fen_T0_3 | ecosystem: Environmental > Terrestrial > Soil > Wetlands > Permafrost | place: Sweden: Abisko...
CGGCGCTGGGCCTCGGTGCCGGTGCGCTCGGCGGCGACCGCCTTGTCGAGCACGCGCTTGAAGTCCTTGGCGGCCTGGATCGTGTTGCCGAGCTTCCACTCGCACCACGCGATCTTGAAGGTCGCCAGATCGCTGGTCGCGGCGTTATCGGGGATGTGCTGGTAGGCCTCCATCGCCTTGGGCCACTCGGCGGCGGCGAAGAAGTGCTCGCCGACCATCATCCAGGCGTCGCCGTAGAGCGGCGACTCGGGGAACCGCTTGATCACCTCGTTGAACCGCGCCAGCGCCTCGTCCTCGCGCTGGGCCTCCTTCTCGGCGAACCCGATCAGGTAGGTGACGAGATCCATGCGGCGGAACTCGGGGTACTGGTCGTGGAGCTCGAGGTAGAGCGCCTCGGCCTCGGCGAGATCGATCCGCGGCTCGGCGGGCTGCGCGCAGGCGTTCTGCTGCTGGGCACACTTCTCGACCGCGCGCGAGAACTCGTCCATCTTGACGAGGTAGAGCCGGCGCGACTCCTCCCACAAGAGCTCGGCGAGCTTGAACGTGCCCTCGGCCCGCGACTCGCCGGTCGGCTTGGCGGCGAGGAAGTTGCGCAAGAGGCCGATCGCCTCGAGCCGCTTGTCGTCGCGCCGCTTCTCGGTCGATTGCAAGAGCGTCTTCAGCTCGGCCGACAGCACCGGCGCCTCGGGGGCCGGCGGCCGCTTGCGGATGTAGAGCTCGGAGCTCGGGCCGCGCGAGGTATCGACGTCGCGATCGATCTTCTGCGCGCGCGCGACCGCCGGGCCCAGGGCGAGGCCGAGGACGACGACGAGCGGCCAGCGGGCGGGGCGCGTCATCGCCAGCCCTCGTACTCGTCGGCCCAGTATTCGCCCTGCCACGGCCAGTACTCCTCGTCGTCGCCGATCATGCTCGCGTTCCACATCTTGCCGATCAGCTCCTCGGGGAATCGCCCGGCGGCGAGATCCTGGACCTCGATGTCGAGCTTGCGCTTCTGGCCGATGATCGCGTCGACCTTGCCGAGCTTGGCCTTGTCGAGCACGCGGCGGGTCTCGGCGTAGAGCTTGTCGACCGCCTGCTGCGCGAGCTTGTCGGCGGCCTGCTCGAGCTTGCCCAGCAGCGCGTGCGACGCCTGGTCGAGCCGGCGAGCGTCGGCGACGTCGCGCTGGATCATCGGCCGGATGCTGGCCTGGGCCTGGGCGACCACCTGGTCGGCGGCGCGGTCCGCCGCGACCACGGCGGCCTGCTCGGCGGCGCGGGCGCGGGCCTCCAGCTTGTCGAGCCGCGCGGTCTCGTCGTCGGCGTCGCCCGGCAGGATCGTGCCCTCGGCGCGGGCGCGCGCGAGCTCGGACTTCTGCGCGCGGATCTGCGCGGTCATCCGCCGGAGATCCTCGACCACCGCGTTGGCGTCGGCGAGCTGCTCCTGCTCGATCGTCCGCGCGGTCGAGATCTGCGCGACCTTGGTCTCGCTGACCTGGCGCGCCAGGTGCTGCCACGCGCGGACCACGGTCGGCGCGGTGATCGATTGCTCGCGCATGCCGGTGATCGCGTCGGACAGCCGCAGGAACCGCGGGTCGAGCCGCAGCAGCGCGGTGACCTCGTCCATCACCGTCCTCGGCAACGCCTTGCCGGGCTTCTTGCCGGCGACCTCGCCCGTGCCCTTGATCTCGTGGAACCGGGTCAACGCGGTGGCGAACAGCTGCTTGCGCAGCTCGGGGGCTTTGCGCACGCGGTCGATCTGGTCGACGATCGGCTGCAGCTTCGCGGTGAGCGCGTCGTACCACTGCTGGGAGGAGTCGAACTTGCAGTCGGCGAGCTCGACGTAGCCGGCGAGCAGGCTGGCCTCGGGCCACAGCGGCGACGCCGGAAACGTCTTCAGGAACTCCTGGACCAGGTCGCGGGAGGTCGCCAGCTCGCGCTTCTGATACATCGACCACGACGCCTCGAACAGCGCGTCGGGCAGGTAGGCCGAGTCGTCGGGGATCTGGAAGTAGTGGTAGTACGCGTCGTCGTACTCGCCCTGCTCGTGGGCGATCCGGCCCAGGCCCAGGCGCGCGAGGTCCTTGATCGTGAAGTAGCGCTCGTCGACGACGAACGTGTACTTGTCGGTATCCTCGGTCGCGGTCAGCTCGCACATCGCCTCGGCGGCGTCGCGCAGCTTGTTCTGGCGCGCGCGGATCACGCCGCGCAGGTAGACCGCCGACGAGTACAGCCGGCTCTGCTTGGAGATCCGCACGAGCTCGCCCTCGGCGTCCGCGAGCCTGCCGGTGTCGTAGGCGGCGCGACCGCGCAGGTACGAGCGCTCGCCGGCCGCGGACGGTGGGATCGGATCCGCCGGCCCCACGGCCTCGAGCCGCGCCAGCACGCCGGCATGATCGCGGGTCTCGAGCGCGATGTCGACGACGCGGCGGTGCGCCGGGCCCCAGTAGGGAGCGCTCGGGCCGCGCCGCAGGACCGCCTCGAGCGCCTCGAGCGCAGCGCCGTAGCTGCCGGCGCGGGCGAGCGCGACGCCGAGATCGTATTCGGCGTTCTGCATCTCGACGAAGTCGGCGAACGCGGCGTAGCGCGGCGACTTCGCGATCGCGTACAGCGCGACCGCGGCGCTGGCGAACGCGCCGTCGAGCACCAGGCGCTCGGCGGCGCCGAGCTCGCGGCGCAGGCTCTCGAGGTTGCCGCTCTCGACGTCGATGAGCTTCATCGCCTCGAGCGCGGTGAAGTACTGGGCCAGGGGATCGTCGGCGGCGGGGCGCTCGGCGGGCTTGCCAGCGGGCGGGGCCGCGGTGCCCGGCGCGGCGGCCGCGGCGGTGGCGACGAGCGAGACCCAGACCGCGGCGGCGCGCGCCGGGCGGCGGGCGGCGGTCACTTCTTGCCCCCCACGGGCGGCGCCAGATCGACCGGCGCGGTCTCGACCGCCTTGGCAGTCTTCACCGCGACGTCGATGCCCAGGCCGTAGCTGCCGTGCTCGCTGCGCTTCCACTCGTAGGCGATATCGCCAGAGTCGCGGGCCTTGGCGGCCACCAGCAGGTCCTTGCCGGCGACCGCCTTGACGACGATCTGGCTCTCGGTCGACGACGTGAACGAGTCGTCGTCCTTGCCGGTCGCCTCGACGTGGAACGTGATCAGGTGGCGGCCGGGGGCGATGTAGCCATCGAACCGGATGCCATCGTCGCCGCCGATCGCGCCGCCGGCGTCCTCGTAGACGCTGGCGCCGTCGAGCCGGATCGACGACCTGGCCGGCGTGTAGTAGCGCGCGGTCGTGTAGGTCAGCTTGATCTGGACCCGCGTCGAGTACAGCTGGCTCGCGACCGCGTTGGCCCGGGCGCGCGACTTGAACAGCTCGTCGCGCAGCGCGAGGTACTCCTGGCGCAGGCTATCGACGTCGGCGCCCTCGGCGGGCTTGGCCGGCTCGGGCTCGGGCGGCTTGGCCGGCTCGGGCGCGGCCGGCGTGGGGGGCGGGGCGACGACCGGGTCGGGCGCCGGTGGCTCGACCGGGGCGGGCGGCGGCGCGGGCTTGGCCGGCTTGCGCGGCTTGCGCGGCGCCGCCGGGGCCGCGCTCGTGGCCGGTGCGATCGCGACGGCCGGTAGGAGTGCGAGCAGCGCAACAGTCTTCCAGCGAGCGAGCATCGGACGAGTCTCCCCAAGATGACGTGATGCGCGACGACCGCGCGATCAATTGTGAAACGGCAAGAATAGCGACAGGCTCGCGGTCACGGCGCTGTCGTTGACGAGGAACCGATCATCGAGCAATTCCTGGCGGAACGTGCGATTGCGCGCGTCGATGCGGAACGCGAACGCCTCGGTCAGGAACAGTTTCATGCCGAACCCGAGCACCCCGGCGGCGCCGCGGCTGGTATTGGAATCGATCACGCCCACGCCGGCGTCGGCATGAAGGTCGAAGTGGACGATCGAACCACCCAACCGGAGTTTGCCGTACACGGGACTCCACACCAGCAGCGACTCGGCGAAGATCTCGCGCGAATAGGTATCGGTGAGGACCGTGGCGCGATGGTCCTCGAGCGCGCGGATGATATCGGCGTTGGCGTGGGTCCACCATCCGGCGAACTCGACCGCGGTCTCGTCGGTCATGTGGTAGGTGTACGAACCGCCCACGATGTAGGTGCTGCTCAGCAGGTCGCTCGCGTAGTAGCCGCCGCCGATCGAGATCTCGTGACGGCCTTGCTTGACGAACAGCCGATCGACCGCGCCGCGCCGCTTGCGCTTGATCGCCAGCCGATCCGCGATCTCCTGATCGATGCACATCGCGGTCGAGCCCAGCGGCGGCTCGCCGGGCTTCGCCGGATCGGCGGCGCCGGGCCTGGCTTGCTCGGCCGCCGCCAGCTTCGAATCGCCGTCGGCACGGGCGGAGGGGGTCACGACCGCCAGCGTCGCGGCGAGCATCAGCGGTGCGAGCCGAGGGAGGCGAGGGAGCAAGCAACCGCGCATCACAGCCCCGATGGCAAGTAGACCGCGAGCCCGGCGGTCGCGACGAGGTTGTGGGTGTAGCGGGTCTCGCCGGCGATCTCCTCGACGGCCATCAGGTCGCGGAGGTCGATCCGGATCGTCACCGCGCGGGTCACGAACAGATCGATCGCGCTGCCGGCGTCGAACGACAGCCCCTGAACCGCGTCGTGGAACACGCGGCCGCCGCCGGCGAACAGCATGATATCGGAGTGCACGATGCCGCCGCCGAGCTTCAGCTTGGCGTGGATCGGCGACCACATCAGGTTCGCCAGGCCGACATAAGCCATGCCGGGCGCGAACCGATTGTCTCCGAAGAACTTGCTGAGCGGCGAGTCGAGATCGAGGGTGAGCGGCGTCAGATCGAACTCGAGGTTGACCCCGAAATCCTCGGTGACGAACATGCCGAGCGAGCCGCCGGCGATCCAGTTCGACGAGGTCAGGTCGCCGCCGAACAGGCCACCGTGGGCGGCGACGACGATCTTCTTGTTCTTGATGAAGTTGCGCTTCTGCACGCCGCGCGGCTTGAGCTCGGCGCCGAGCTGGTCCTTGATGGTTTGATCGAGGCACGATGGCAGCGGCGCATCGGACGGCCGGGCGGGCGCGGCGGGCGCGGCCTGCACGGCTTGCGCGCGCGCCCCGCGCGCGCCCCCGACCATGGCGCCGGCGGCGGCGCCGGCGCACAGCACCATGGTCGCCCGTGACAAGCGCTGCACTCTCGGGACCGTACTCTCGTTGGATCCGCCAAACAAGAAACCTGGACGGCGATCCGCCGCGGCTCACCGCCGCAGACGCGCGAACGTGATCGCGGTAGCATTCGCCGATGGAGCCCATGACGGGGACGCGGATCCGGCGTGAAGCCACGCCCGCGACCGTCAACCTGCGGCGCTGCAAGCTCGTCGTGATCAAAGGTGCGCAGCGCGGCACCGAGCTGGTGATCTCCGGCGATGCGTTCCGGGTGGGCAAGGCGGCCGAGAACGACCTCGTGCTGAGCGACGAGACCGTGTCGCGCGTCCACTTCGAGATCATGCGCGACGCCAAGGGCTACCTGGTGCGCGATCTCAAGTCGACCAACGGCACGTTCCTCGATGGCGCCGAGGTCAAAGAGGCCTATCTGCGCGCTGGCTCGGTGATAGGTCTCGGCGCCTGCGAGCTCAAGTTCACGCCGTTCGAGGAGCGCATCGAGATCCTGCCGAGCGAGAAGGAAGCGCTCGGCGAGATGGTCGGCAAGTCACCCGCGATGCGCGAGATCTTCGGGCTGGTCGAGCGGATCGCGCCGACCGACGCGACCGTGCTGATCGAGGGCGAGACCGGCACCGGTAAGGACATGATCGCGCGCACGCTGCACCAGCTGTCGCCGCGGCGCGACGCGCCGTTCATCGTGGTCGACTGCGGCGCGGTCGCCGGCACCCTGATCGAGAGCGAGCTGTTCGGCCACGAGAAGGGCGCGTTCACCGGCGCGGTCGCGGCCCGCCAGGGCGCGTTCGAGCTCGCGAGCGGCGGCACGGTGTTCCTCGACGAGCTCGGCGAGCTCTCGCTCGATCTGCAGCCCAAGCTGCTCCGCGTGCTCGAGCAGCGCGAGCTGCGCCGGGTCGGCGGCACCAAGATCACCAAGGTCGACCTCCGCGTGATCGCGGCGACGCGCAAGGACCTGAGGTCCGAGGTCGAGAAGGGCAAGTTCCGCGAGGATCTGTACTTCCGGCTCAACGTCGTGCCGATCACCGCGCCGGCGCTGCGCGAGCGCCGCGAGGACATCCCGCTCCTGATCGACGCGATGCTCGGCAAGCTGGCACCGCGCAGCGGGATCGTGCTGTCCGACGGCACCCGCGCCGCGCTGATGGCGCACGACTGGCCGGGCAACGTCCGCGAGCTCCGCAACGTGATCGAGCGCGCGCTCGCGCTGGGCGCGGATCCCGGGATGCTGGTCGCGCCGCTCGGCAACGAGATCGCCTCGAAGGGCGCCCAGCTACGCGACGGCATCGAGTTCGAGCCCGGGGTGTCGTTCCGCGACACCAAGGAGAAGTGGAACGAGCTGTTCGAGCGCCGCTACCTGGCGTGGCTGATCAAGCGCGCCGACGGCAACATCTCCAAGGCCGCGCGCGACGCCGACATGGATCGGAAGTACCTGCACAAGCTGCTGCGCAAGTACGGCATCACGGTGGCCGCGGGTGCTGGCGCCGGCGCGGGGACCGACAGCGAACCCGATAGCGACGACGAAAATTAGCCGCGACGAGCGCGGCGAGAGCTCCCCCGGCGGGGAGGTGCGGGGTGGACGCCGAGGCTTACCCGACCGGCGGAACGCGGGTCGCGAGGCGAGACACGTAACGCGACGCGGTGCGCCGCTTCAAGATGCCTTTGGTGACGGCGCTGTCGATGATCGAGACGGCCTGTTTGACGAGGCCGGCCGCTTCGTTCGCCTTGTCGTCGACGGCGGTGCGCGCCTTCTTGACTGCGGTACGAAGCGACGCCATCGCCGCGCGGTTGCGCGTGCGATGCTTGATCATCTTACGATTCTGTTTCTCGGCCGACGCAATATTGGCCACGGGCAATTCTCCTAAGGGGAGCGAGTGGTTAACCCGGCCGGGCGCCCGAGTCAAGGCCGCATTGCCCAGGCCTCCCGCTCGTCGGCAAGCCTGGGGGGATGGACGAGATCGCGCGCAGCCACCGGCCGGTGATCGTGTTCCACGCGTTCCACGCGTTCCACGCCCGGCGCACGCGCGGCGCCTCGAGGATCCACAGGTCCGCGGGAGTACCCACCGCGATTGTGGATAACTTGCGGAGCGCCTGGTGACTGAACGGCTGATCTCATCGAGATTGCAATCACTCGATCGCGGCTGCACAAAAAAGCATCACTTTCGTCACTCACCTCTTTGGCTCGCGTCGCTTCACGTCCGACCACAGCGCGTCCATCTCCTCGAGCGTCGAGGTCTGCGGCGTCCGGCCGCGGGCGGTGAGAGCATCCTCGACGCCCTCGAACCGACGCTGAAACCGCGCGCTCGCGTCGACCAACGCGACCTCGGCATCGACGCCGACCTTACGAGCTAGGTTCACGGCGGCGAGCAGCAGATCGCCGATCTCGTGATGCGTCGCGTTGGCATCGCTCGCGCGGATCGCCTCGGCGACTTCGCCGATCTCTTCTTCCACCTTGGCGAACGAACCTTGCCAGCCCGGCCAGTCGAACCCGACCTTGCCGGCCTTGCCGGTCAGCTTCTGCGCGTAGGCGAGCGCCGGGCCCGGCTTGACCCCGGCGAGCACGCGGTCCTTGCGGACGCCGGCGGCGGCCTTCTCGGCGCGCTTGATGTCGTCCCACTGGGCGAGCACCTCGGCGCTCGTGGTGACACCGGCGGTGTCGCCGAACACGTGGGGGTGGCGCCGCACGAGCTTTTCGCAGATGCTCGCGACCACGGCGTCGATGTCGAACGCACCTTCGGCGGCCCGCAGCGCCGCGTGAAACACGATCTGCATCAGCAGGTCGCCCAGCTCCTCGCAGTGGCCGGCGGCGTCGTCGCGCGCCATGGCATCGAGCACCTCGTAGGTCTCCTCGATCAGGAACGGCCGGAGCGTCGCGAGCGTCTGCTCGCGATCCCACGGGCAGCCGTCGGGGGCGAGCAGGCGGTCCATGATCTCGACGAGCCGGGTCAGCGAGGCGCCGGGGCGGGCGGCGACCGGGGGGCTGGCTGCGCGGGCAGGGGGGCTGGAGGGCTCCGGATCCATCGTGCCACCATACCGGATTGCCGTGCTATACGAGCCGTCCCGCGGGCCGGTGGCGCGTCTGCGGCCGCAACCACCATGCCCGTGACTCCGAAGTCCATTCGACGCGAAAAACTGTCGTTCGATGACCCGTCGGCGCTCCAGGCGCTGTGCGGCAGCAACAACGCGCGGCTCAAGCTCATCGAGCGCACCGCGGGCGCGCAGATCCACCTGCGCGGGAATGAGATGACGATCGAGGGCGACGAGGCCGGCGTCGCGACCGCCAGGTCGGCCACCGAGCAGCTCTACGAGATGGCGCTGGCCGGCACCTCGCTGTCGTCGGACGATGTCGTGCGCGCGGTCAAGCTGCTGCAGGGCGACGGCGCCGCCACAAACGCGATCCAGGACGTGTTCGGCGAGGTCATCCTGACCCCGCGGACCGGCCGGCCGATCGCCCCCAAGGGCGCGACGCAGAAGGCCTACGTCGATCTCGTGCGCGGCAACGATATCGTGTTCGCGGTCGGACCTGCCGGCACCGGCAAGACCTACCTCGCGATGGCGTTCGCGGTGCGCGCGCTGCTCGACAAGCAGGTCCGCCGAATCATCCTTACCCGCCCCGCGGTCGAGGCCGGCGAGCGCCTCGGGTTCTTGCCGGGCACCCTCGAGGAGAAGGTCGATCCGTACCTGCGGCCGCTCTACGACGCGCTGCACGACATGATCGACGCCGAGCGGCTCGAGCGGTTCATGGCCGATGGCACCGTCGAGGTCGCGCCGCTGGCGTTCATGCGCGGCCGGACGCTCAACGACTCGTTCATCGTGCTCGACGAGGCGCAGAACACCACGCCCGAGCAGATGAAGATGTTCCTGACCCGCATGGGGTTCGGCTCCAAGGCGGTCATCACCGGCGATATCACCCAGACCGACCTGCCGCGCGGCCAGCGCAGCGGGCTGCGCGATGCGCTCGAGCTGGTCGAGGATATCCGCGGCATCGGCAAGGTTCAGTTCAGCGATCAGGACGTCGTCCGGCATCCGCTGGTCGCGGCGCTGATCCGGGCCTACGATCGGCGCGATCGCGCCCGGTTCGAGGCGCGCGAGGGCGGTCCGGCCGGCGAGGTCGGCGGCGCTCCCGCGGCGCCCCCGGCGGCCGCGCCAGGCGCAGCGGAACCGAGGTAGGCTTTGGCGGACATGGTCGCGAGCCCCGACGAGCTGGTCGGCGCGGTCGCACGGGATCGCCGGATGAACGGCTACCGGGTGCGGCGGCAGGGCGACGGCTGGATCGAGCTCGAGGTGGTGGCGCAGCGCGCGCGGCAGCCGGTGTTGCTCGTGCTGGCGTGGCCCGAGGTGTGGCGCGACGCCGCGCAGCTGACGCCGCACCTGGTGCGCGCGCGGTCGGGCAACTACGGCCTGATCCTCGTCGGCTCGGACGCCGAATTCGAGGACGGAAGGCTCGATCAGGTGCCGGCCGATACCGACGTCACGCCGGTGATCGCGCCGCTCGGCATGACCCGGCTCCTGCTCACGCTGCGCGGCCGCGCCGAGGCGATCGTCCAGCGCATGGCAGGTGCCGCCGGCGAGCTCGAGCTCGAGCGGTCGCGCCACGAGAACGAGATGATGATCAAGATCGGCCGCGCGCTGTCGCAGGAGCGCGATATCAAGAAGCTGCTCGCGATCATCTTGCGCCACGCGTGCGACGTGACCAACGCCGACGCCGGGTCGATCTACATCGTCGAGGGCCATGACGACGACGTGCTGAACCGCCGGCTGCGCTTCGAGGTGTCGCAGAACGACAGCCGGCAGCTGCCCGAGGGCAGCCGGGTCATGGCGGTCTCGGCGACGTCGATCGCCGGCCAGTGCGTCCTGTCAGGCGACCGGATCAACATCCGCGACCTGTACGCGCTCGACGCGCCGGGGATCGGCAATAACCCGTGGGGCTTCATCCACGACCGCTCGTTCGACGACCACCACCAGTACCAGACCCGGTCGGTGCTCGCGGTCCCGATGATCTCGGCGCGCAACGAGGTGATCGGCGTGATCCAGCTCATCAACAAGCGGGCCCAGGGCTTCCTCCAGCTCGAGCTGGCGCGCGACTTCGAGGCCGGCGTGGTGCCGTTCGACGAGATCTCCGAGACCTACCTCGTCGCGCTGGCGTCGCAGGCCGGGATCGCGCTCGAGAACGTGCTGCTCTACGGCGAGGTCAAGGCGCTGTTCGACGGCTTCGTCAAGGCGTCGGTCAGCGCGATCGAGGCGCGCGATCCGACGACGTCGGGCCACTCCGAGCGGGTCGCCCGGCTCACCGTGAACCTCGCGATCGCGGTCAACGCGACCGACCACGGCGCGGTCCGCGAGGTCCGGTTCTCGGATAACGATCTCACGCAGATCGAGTACGCCGGGCTGCTCCACGATTTCGGCAAGGTCGGCGTGCGCGAGCACGTGCTGGTCAAGGCCAAGAAGCTGTACGAGCACGAGCGCGAGCTGATCGTGCAGCGCTTCCAGCTGATCAAGCGCGGCTACAAGATCGAGGGGCTCGAGAGCAAGGTGCGCTACCTGATGGAGGCGTCGCGCGCCGAGCTCGCGGCGCGGCTCGCCGGCATCGACCGCGACGTCGCGCACAAGATCGCCGAGCTCGACGACATCATCCGCTTCGTGCTGGCGGCCAACGAGCCGACCGTGCTCGACGAAGGTAGCTTCGGCCGCATCGCCGAGATCGCCGCGATGTCGTGGCGCGACGATGACGGCGCCACGGCGCCGCTGCTCGCGGCTGGCGAGGCGAGCTGCCTGCAGATCCGGCGCGGCTCGCTCACCGAGCAGGAGCGCCTCGAGATCAACAGCCACGTCGTGCACTCGCACAACTTTCTGCGCCGGATCCCGTGGGGCCGCGCCCTGCGCGATGTCCCCGAGATCGCCGCCTCGCACCACGAGAAGCTCGATGGCTCGGGCTATCCCAACCGGCTGCGCGGCGCGCAGATCCCGGTGCCCGCGCGGATGATGGCGATCGGCGATATCTACGACGCGCTGACCGCCAGCGATCGGCCGTACAAGAAGGCCATGCCGGTCGACCAGGCGCTCGATATCCTGGGGTCCGACGTCCAGCGCGGCCAGCTCGACCGCGATCTGTTCGAGGTGTTCGTCGCGGCCAAGGTCTGGACGATGCCGTGGCGCGCGCCGTGAGCCTCGATCTCCTGGTCGATGCGACGATCGCGGTGCCGGCCGAGCTGCGCCGCCGGCTGCGCGTCGAGCTTGCGCGCATGGTCCGCGCGGCGGCGCGCCGCGACCAGCGCGCGGATTACGAGGTCTCGCTGCGGCTGGTCGACGACGCGGCGATCCACGCGCTCAACCGTGGCTATCGTCACAAGAACAAGCCGACCGACGTGCTGGCGTTCGCGCAGAAGGAGGGGCCCGCGGCGGCGATCCACCCCGCGATGCTCGGCGATATCGTGATCTCGGTCGACACGGCGCGCCGCCAGGCCAGGCGGGGGCTGTACCGCGAGCTGCTCCACCTCGCGTCCCACGGGCTGTGTCACCTGCTCGGCTACGATCACCGCGACGACGCCGAGGAGCGCGAGATGAACGCGCGGGCGGCCGCGCTGCGCGCCGAGGCGATCCGTCGGGGCCGCGTCCGTCCCGCCTGACGCCCGCCGATCGGGGTGCAGCGGCGCGTCGCACGTGACATGCTCGGCGCGACGCATGATCGCGCTCGTCTCGCGCCGACTCGCCAGGTTCGTCGTGGTCCTGTTGTGTGCGTGCGGGGCGCCGCCACGGCCGGTGGTCCGGACTGGCCAGGTCGACGGCGCGGCGCTCGCGCGGGCCACGCGCAAGGCGCGCGAGCTCGCGCGAGCCCGCGACGATCATGGCGCCGCCGAGGCATACCTCCGGGTGCTGTCCGCCAACCCGGACGACGCGCAGGCGCTGTACCTGCTCGCGGTGTCGGCGCTGCGCGCCGGCGATCGCGGCGCCGCGATCGGCGCGGTGTCGAGGCTGGCCGAGGTCCAGAGCGATCTGGTGCCGACCGCCGACGACTTCGGCGCGCTGGTCGGCGACCCCGCGTTCGACGCCGCGGTCGCGCAGATCACCGCCCGGGCGGCGGGCTACCGCACCAGCAGCGAGGCGCTCCGGATCGCGGAGCGCGGCCTGCTCGCCGAGGGCATCGCGTACGATCCGGTCGGCCAGGCGTTCTACGTCGGCAGCGCGGCGCGGCGAAAGATCGTGAAGCTGACCACCGGCGGCGAGGCCGTGGATTTCACCTCACCGGGCGCCGAGCTCGACGCGATCGGCGGGCTGCGGGTCGACGCGCGCCGCCGCCGCCTGTGGGCCGTGACCGGCACCGATCGCCGGATGGATGGTTTCGTCGCCGGCGAGCCCGAGCGCAACACGCTGATCGAGTTCGACCTCAAGACCGCCGCCGTGGTCGGACGCTACCCCCTGATCGGGCCGGCGAGCCACTCGATCAACGACGTGGCGATCGACGCGAACGGCCGGCCGTTCGTGACCGACACCGCGTCGGGGCAGCTCTACACGGTGCAGCCGGGTGGTCAGACGCTCACCCCGGTGTTCGCGACACCGCCGTTCTTCGAGCCCAACGGCCTGGCCTTCGACAACCGCGGCACCACGCTGTTCGTCGCCGACGCGACCGGTGTGTACCGCGTCGATCTCGCGTCGCGCACCGTGCTGCGGCTCGGCCAGCCGATCGGCAGCTCGCTCGGGATCTTCGACGGCATGTACTTCGTCCGCGATCCGGCCGGCGCGCGGCTGGTCGCGATCCAGTCGCTGACCGGCCCCGGCCGCGTGGTCTCGGCGCGGCTCACGCCGGCGCTCGACGCGGTGACCCGGGTCGACGTGCTCGAATCGGCGCATCCGCTGTTCGACGCGCCCACCACCGGCGCCGTGGTCGGGCGCTGGCTCTACGTGATCGCGAACAGCCAGCTGTGGGCGCCGCGCGTGCCGCACGCCACGATCATCCTGAAGACGCCGCTCGACGGACCCACCGGGCCGCCGTAAGACGGACGCCGGGCCTACCCGAGGTCGAACAGCAGGAACTTCAGGTAGCGGCCCTCGGGGAACGCGGGCAAGACCGGGTGATCCGAGGCGGCGCCCGCGACGGCGCGCAGCCGCAGCGGGGCCAGGCCCGCGACCTGCTCGAGCAGATCGGCCTCGGTGACGTGGCTCGAGCACGAGGCGAACGCGAACCGACCGGTGGGCTCGGTGACCGCGAGCGCGGCCGCGGCGAGCTTGCGATAGGCGGCGAGCGCGGCGGGCTTGGCGCGCTCGCTGGGCGCGAAGCTCGGTGGGTCGGCGATCACGAGATCCCAGCGGCGGCCTTGCCTGGCGGCGCGCGCCAGGAAGTCGAACGCCTCGGTGGCGATCCGCTCGTGGGTCTCGGCGGGCAGGCCGCTGAGCGCGACGTTGCGCTCGAGGCCAGCGATCGCCGGCGGCGCGATGTCGACCGAGGTCACGCGGGTCGCGCCGCCCAGCGCTGCGTGCAGCGAGAATCCGCCGGTGTACGCGAACAGGTTCAGCACGGTGCGGCCCGCGGCGTGGCGGCGGATCGCGCGGCGGTTGTCGCGCTGATCGAGAAAGAACCCGGTCTTCTGGCCGGCGCGCACGTCGACCGCGAACCGCGCCTCGTCTTCGCTGATCACCAGCTCGGCCGGCGGCGCGCCGCGCACGGCCTCGCCCGCGCTGGTGGCCCCGGCGGTGCGGCGGCGCTCGCCGCGCAGCCAGGCGTGCTCGATCACCGCGCCGCCGCGCTCGAGGCCGGCGAGCACGTCGGTCAGCCGGGGCCGCCAGAACGCAGCGGCGGCGGCGCCGTCGAACACGATCACCGCGGTGGTGTCGTAGAGATCGACGACCAGGCCCGGGCAGGCGTCGCCCTCGCCGTGGACGAGCCGCCGGCCGGTGCAGCCGCCGAGCACCGGATCGCGGGTCCGCCGGGCCGCCGCGGCCTCGGTGCGATCGTGGGTCCAGCCTGCGTCGAGCAGGGCGCCGGGCTCGGCGAGGACGCGCGCCCGGATCGCCGACGTGGGGTCAGCGAACGCCAGCGCGATCTCGCCCTCGGCGTCGGCGATGGTCACGAGCTCGCCGGGGAGGATGCCGCCCGGAAGCGGCGCGAGCGCGCGATCGTACAGCCACGGGTGGCCGGCGCGGATGCGATCGCGCAGCGGTTTGATCAGCTGGAGAACGGGCAGCTGGAGAACGGGACGCGCGCCGGATCGCGGGCGCTGCGGGCCGCCGCTCACTTCAGCAGGACGTCGGTCAGGATGTACTTGTGCGCGTACGCGTTGAGCACCTGGACCACGCCGACGTTGGGCACGAGCCAGAGCCGGTTGATCCAGTTGGCCGGCAGGTCCATCGGCTTGGTGTCGGGCTGCGCGTGGTCGAGCGTGACCCGGCCGGTGGTCGTCAGCGCGAGCCGCTCGGCGGTGTAGAGGCCGACCGAGGTGTTGAGCCGCTCGGGCTGCTCGGGCGTGAACTGGCGCTCGAGCTCGAGCTTGCCGCTGTCGAGCTTGGCCTCGACGCCGGTCGTCGGCGTGCGCGTGAAGTGGGCGACGATATCCTCGCGCCACGGGCCATCGCCGATCGTGCCGTTGGCCAGCTTCCAGGTGGTATCCTTGGGGCGGTCGAACTTGTCGAACGTGATCCCGAAGTAGCCACCGGGCTCACCGGCGAAGAAGAAGCTATCGGGCGAGATCTCGAACTTCTTCGCGTTGCACGTGATCGTGCTCGTGATCGTTCGCTCGTCGATGATGTGCTTCTTCGGGTCCTTGCTCAGATCGGAGGTGGTCTTCTCCTCGAGCGTGACCACGGTCTCGGGGCCCTTGGTCTCGACCGCCTTCACGGTGACGACCACGGTCATCGGCTGGGTCGGCAATAGCTTCACCATGTCGGGGAGCGGCTGCGTGTCCGACTGGACGAAGCCGTACGTCCATCGATTGCCCTCGACGAGCGGGAGGATCCGCGCGCCGCACGCACCGGTGGCCTTGCCGACAGGGCCGTTGACCGGCTTCTTGGATTGAGCTTCCGTGACCGAGGGCACGAGCACGATCAGCGGGAGTAACGCAGCGCCAAGGAATCGCACCCTTGGTTCATACGGCACCCCAGCGCCCAGGTAAAGCTGAGATGCCTTACAGGGTGATGCGTAGTTTTCGATCCAGGGTCGCAAGCCGACCCAGCTCAGCGTGAGGCTGATTCCACGGTGCACGCGAGCGTCGGAGAACCTCGGAGCTTGAGGCAACCGCCGTGGCGACCACCACGGTCTCCTCGCCGAGACGGCGCCGAAACATGGCCGATCGGCGCGCGACTCGGCGGCGGCCGTGGTCAGCGCTCGCGGTTATCGCGCTGCGCACCGTAGACGCAATTGGCGTCATTGGTGCCTTCACACATCTTCTGGATCAGCCCGCGAAACCGGTCGTCCTTGCGCACCTCGGCAAAGTCCGGATCGAGCGCTTGCTTGCGGCCGAGCAGGCGATCGAGGTGGGCCTCGACCTCGGCGTGCTTGCTCGGGTGCGGCCGCATCTGCAGCAGCCGGGTGAGCAAGTTGATCGTGCACTGGTTGCGGCCAATCGTCGCGTAGGCCGCGGCGAGGCTGTACGTGGCGCCGACGTTGTACGGATCAGCGCGCAGCGCGGTGATGAAATCGTCGACGGCCTGGGTGACCAGATCCTCGCGGCTCGATCGCGTGACCTCGGCGCTCTGCGCGGCGCGCAGCCTGGACTTGCCTTGCTCGGCGAGCCGGTTGCCCTCGGGGATCGACCGTGCGTCGAACGGCAGCGGCTTGCCCTCGCTGCTCGGGTCGACCGGATCGCAGTCCTTCTGCTTGGACCCCGCCTGGGCCCCGGCCTCGGCTTCGGGGCGCAGCGGCGGCGGTGGCGCGGTCAGCTCCTGCTTGCCGTGGCAGCCGAGCAGGAACACCACGCCGATCGCGAGCGCGCGGCCGGAGATCATCGACCCACCGCCGCGTCGGCGTCCCGGCGGTAGCGCCGGAACCACTGCGCGTTGTCGCCGATCGAGTCGATCGCGGCGGTCGCGCCGTGCGAGAACTTGGGGTTCGCCTGCAGGCTCGCCAGCCGCTTGAGCATCGCGATCGCGCAGCCCTTGCGATAGACCCGGTCGTAGGCAAGGGCGAGCTTGAGCGTCGCCTCGGGGTTGAACGGGTCCTTGAGCAGCGCGTTGCGGTAGCGCTCGACGCCTTCCTTGAGGAGGCCGCCCTGGGCGCCCGGGTCGGTCGCGCGATCGGCGTTTGCCATCGCGGTGTCACCCTCGGCGGTGAGCTGGCGCGACACGTCGGGCTGCTGGCGCACGATCTTGGCGTCGCCGTGGAAGTCGGCCTTGCAGTCCTCGATGTCCTTGAACGGCGCCTCGACGGGGAGATCGGCTTCCTTGGGCCGCGCCTTCTTGTTCGGCGCGACCAGCTTCTCCGGCTTGCCGCCGTACAGCGGCTGGCATGCGGCGAGCGCGAAGCTCCCGGCCAGCACGACACCCACCCCCAGGCGTGCCCAGAACGAACCGCTACCCATCATGGCGCGACGGTAGCGCGAGGGTGCGCGAGATTCAACGCTAGCGGGGGGCGATGAACCGCAGGATCGGTGCGGCGAACGGCGCGGTGGCGGCGAGCAGCAGGCTGCCTGCGATCGCCGGCTGGAGCGCGATGGTGTGGAGGCCGTGGCTCGCGACCCCGGCGCCGACCATGGTCAGCGTCAGCGCGCCAGCGGCGCCGAGCGCGAGCACGCCCCATGTCTTCAGCTGCAAAAGGCCGCGCAGGCCGACCGCGACCAGGACCAGCGCGGCCAGCGACGCGATCATCGAGGCGCCGTCCGGCTTGGGGGCGAACGCGTAGAGCAGGATGAACGGAAGGCTGACCCCGGCGCGGATCACCGAGCGGCCGAGCCGCTGCACGGCGTTGTCGTCCATGTGGAACTTCTTGCGCCACTCGTCCTGGCCGTCGTACGGCTGGCTCATCGCCTCGCCCCACAGGAACAGGGTCGCGGCGAGGTGCGTGCCGCCGACGAACACCAGCACCGGCTCGGCGCCGATCTGCCACATGCCGATCGCCGCGGTGATCACGCCGTACAGCCCGACGCCGACGGCGTACCACCGCGCCCAGAAGTAACCGGCGACCAGCGCGAAGAACGCCAGACCGTAGACGCCGGCGATCGCGGCGAACGCCTTGGTGAACTCCGGGATGAGCTGCGAGAAGGCGATCACTCCATAGAACAGGAAGTAGAAGGCCATGATCGCAGCAGCGAGGGCACGACGTTCGCCGACGAGCTTCATGCCGCCAGTATAGCTCGGTCGATCGAAACGGCGACGCCGAGTTACTTGCCCGCCGGGGCCGGCGAGCTTGGAAACGACTTCTGGACGATCAGCCGGAAATGTTTGTAGCCGGCTTCCTTCTGCTTGGCCGAGAACAGCACCTCGATCAGCAGCCGGTAGGGGGTCGTGCGGTCGGCGATGATGAGCAGCTCGGGCGCCGGGGCGGCCGCCGGATCGAAGCCGGGCTGGCGCTGCCGGGCGGCGTCTTCTTCGTGGTGCAGCGCGGCAAGGAAGTTGGTCAGCCGGGGGATCTTGAGCCCGGTGGCGCCGCCTTCCTTCTCGGCGGCATCGACGTCGCCGTTGGACACCGAGACGATCGACTTGGCTTCCTTGCCCGCCGAGACCACGATCCCGGTCCTGGTGATGATCACGGTCGACGCGCCCTCGGGGAGGTCGTCATCGGACAGCGATTTGGGCAGCGTGACCGTGCCGGCGGTGAGCTGGGTCGAGCTGACCGCCGCCTGGTAGATGAAGGCGACCAGCAGGATCGTCATCATGTCCATCATCGGCATGATGTTGAGGTGCCGGATCTCCTCGCCCTCGGGGACCCGGGCGACGGCCTTGCGGACGATCCGGCGCGCTTCGCGCTGGGTGAACGACATCTACTCGAACCCCGAGGAGAACAGGATGTCGTGAAACAGCGCCATCCGCGCCGGATCGTAGGGCGCGCGCGCGGTATCGAACAGCTTGCCGCCCGGCGAGATCGGGTCCTTGGCCTGCTTGAGCGCCGGATCCTCGGTGGGCAGCGCGCACGGCGCCACCTCCTTGCCGAACGCCGGCAGCTTGCAGCGCATCGCGCCCATCACGCCGACGATGGTCGAGTAGGGGATCGAGCCATCGGCCATGAGGATCGCCTGGTAGGTCTCGGCCTTGCGCTGCTTGCCGGCGTAGCGCCGGCTCGCGATCTCGAACAGCGCGTCGTTGATCGCGCGGTAGTCGAACACGGGCGCCGGATCGTCGTTCTGGCTCGCCTTGCACTTCTGGGTCTGGTCGTCGCAGGCGTTCGACTCGCACATGTAGGCGCCATCGCACGCCTCGCCGTCGCGCCCGGTGCGCTGGAACACCTGCTTGGGCGTGGTGAGCGTGCCCTCGAGTCCGGTGATCGACCACAGGATCGCGCGGTCGCGTGTGACCGACACGACGAGCTTGAGCGGCTGGTCGTCGGGGCTGGTCGACGGCGCCGTGGTCGCCGGGGTCGGCGCGGTCTGCTTGTCCGGCAGCGTGGTGTCGATCTGCACGAGGATCAGGCCGGCGGACACCGATGCCAGAAGGAACAGCATGAGGTTCGTGACCATGTCGAGGTACGGGATCAGGTTGAGCTCACCGCTCTCCATCTCCTCGAGCTCGATGGCATCCTCGCGCCGCTTGATCGCTGCGCGGGTCTTGCTGCGCACCCGTTGCGCGGAGTACAGCATGTCAGGCCGACTGGTTCTCGTCCTCGGTCGGCGCGCCGGGGGCGCGGCTCTGGACGGCCGAGGCGCTGCCATCGGCGAGCAGGTTTTCGAACCGCAGGCTGAACGCCTCGAGGTCGGCGACGACCTTCTTCATCGCGGCCGACAGCAGCAGGTGGCCGATCATGCAGAGCAGCGCGATCGAGAGGCCGAACGCGGTATTGTACATCGCCTCGGAGATCCCATCGGACAGCCGCTTCTGGCGGTCGGCCGGGTTGGCCTCGCCGATCGACGCGAACGTGCGGATGAGGCCGGTGATCGTGCCGAGCAGACCGACCAGGGTGGAGATATTCGCGAGCGACCACAAAGCGCCGATCCGGGTCTTCACCTCGGGTAGCGTATCGGTCATCGTCTCTTCCATCGCCTGGGCGACCGCTGCCTCGCCGCGATGCAGCCGGTTGAGGCCAGCCTTGGCGACCCGGGCGACCGGCGCCGTGGTGGCATCGCAGAGCTTCTTCGCGCGATCGACGTTGTTGGCCGAGAGCAGCTTGCGGAGCTGCTCGAGGAACGCCTTGGCGTTCAGGTGGCCGCGGCCCAGGAAGTAGATCGACCGCTCGACGATGAGGCCAATGACGATGGCCAGGAACAGCGTGTTGACAATGAAGAACGGCCCGCCTTTTTGGAAGACGTCACTGAGCCAACTCATCGATCGATTGCCTCCGAGCGAGGGGCGTACCCCTGGGAACCTGCGGGTGTTGTAGCGACATGCCAGTTGCGTCGTCAAGCCGTGCGATTGGCGGATTCACCTGAGTGAACGATAACTTACTTGTGAATCCGCGGGGGGCAAGTGCCGCCGTCACATGCTTGGAGCACCGGCCGTGATCCAGCGTTCAATCGCGTCGAGTTTCTGGCAACAAAGCTGCGGCGCGCCCTGGGGCATCCGGCCCGCGGCGGGCAGCCCGGACGCGGGCGGCGAGGCGCTGGCCGGCGCGATGTCGCCGAGCATGAGCAGCAGGTAGCTCGCGGCGAGGTTGTTGGCCACGACCATCTTGCGCGACGAGTCGATGTGCGACGTGAAGCCGACCAGGTGGGCGTAGCTCCTGCCGGGCGTCAGGTCGACCGTGCTGCTGTTGCCGGCCGCGCCGTTGTGGCAACCGCTGAAGTTGCATCCATCCTTGAACACGTTGGCCTCGATCCAGGCGAGGTCGGAGTGGCCGACCGCACCGGTGCACGACGGGATCGTCGTGCTGACCTGGCAGCCCCGGGGATCGGCCGCGCCGCCATCGGTGTCCACGACGGGGTCGTTGTTTTCACTGGACAGCGAGATCCGGCACCCGACGAGCAACAGCGCAACGGCAGCGAAGCGAAGCATGGCGAGGAACCTAACACGGGTGACGCGACCGGTCGCGCCGACGATAATGCGCATCGACTTCGATCACTCTGGCGCAGAAGTGTGCGGCGAACGCCGTGCAGCAGTCGTACACCGGTCACGGAAGCGGGGCAGGAAGCACCGGCGCCGGGACGAGGTCGTAAAACGATCGGATCGGCGGGCCAGCGAGAAACCGCGCCGGCAGGGTGCCGCGGACGAACGGCATCCAGACCGCGTCGCTGGACGGACCCGTGGGATCGCCGCTCCACGGCTCGACCCGTGCAAACGTCACATTGGCCGGCACCGGAAAGTCACGAACCGGGGTGCGCGGGTGCGCCCGCTGCATGAAGTCGAGCCAGATCGGCACCGACACCCCGCCGCCGGTGATCTTGTCGCCGATCGGGGTCGAGTCGTCGCGGCCGATCCACACCGAGCCGAACAGGTCGGTCGTGAAGCCGTTGAACCACACGTCGCGGTAGTTGGCCGAGGTCCCGGTCTTGCCGGCGATCGGCCGGCCGAGCTGCATCGCCCAGCGCGCCGTGCCGCGGGTCACGACGCCCTTCATCAGGTTGATCATGACGTAGTCGACCTCGGGCGAGATCACCTGCGGCCCCGGGGGCTCCTTGCGCAGATCCTCGACCACGTTGCCCGAGGTATCGGTGACCAGGTCGAAGAACCGCGGCGTGATCCGGCGGCCGCCCGACGCGATGCCCGCGTAGCCGGCCGCGACCTCGAGCGGCGTGAGGTCCGGCGTGCCGAGGCTGATCGAGATATGGCGGGGGATCGGCGAGGTGACGCCGAACCCGCGGAGGATCTCGATGATCCGGTCGAGCCCGACCGCGACCGCGAGCTGGACCGAGATCGTGTTGAGCGAGAACGCCAGGGCGGTCATCAGCGTCACGCTGCCCAGGTACTTGTTATCGTAGTTGGCGGGGGTCCAAACGCCGGTCGCCGTGGTCACCGAGAACGGGCCGTCGGTCAGCCGGTCGACCGCGGTCTTGCCGGCCTCGAGCGCCGCCGAGTAGATGAACGGCTTGATCGACGAGCCGACCTGGCGCTTGGCCTGGGTCGCTCGGTCGAACTGCGAGGTGTTCCAGTCGTAGCCGCCGACCATCGCGAGGACACGCCCGGTGGTCGGCTCCATGACGATGAACGAGCCCTGGAGCGCCGGGCGCTGGGCCAGGGTCACCTGCGCGCCGTCGGCGGTCAGCCGCACCGGTAACAGATCGCCCAGGCCGACGACCCTTCCGGTCTTGGCGTCGCGGAACGCGCGGACGTCGCGGGCGTCGGCGTCGATCATCGGCAGCCGCTTGGGCCCGAGGTCGACCACCACGGCGGTCGTCTGGCGCGGCAGGTCGGCGACCATCGCGCCGTAGGTCTGGTCGGTGATCAGCTGATCGGACACCGCGGTCGTATCGTCGGTGGCGCCGGTGATCGGGTGCGCGGCGCCGCCGGTCCACGCCGCGCGGCTCGCCGCGGCGACCACGCCGATCGGGCCGCGGAATCCGAGCTTGCGATCGAGCGCCTCGAGGCCCCTCTTCAGCGCGCTCTCGGCGGCCGCCTGCATGCGGGTGTCGAGCGTCGAGTAGAACTTGAGGCCGCCGCGGAACACGTCCTTGTCGCCGTAGCGCTTGGTCGCGAGCCGGCGAACGTGCTCGACGAAGTAGGGCGAGGCGAAGTGATTGAGGTCGCTGTCGTCGACCAGCGCGAGGGGCTCGGCGAGCGCGGCCTGGTACTCCGCGTCGGAGATGAAGCTGTCCTGCCGCATGTGGCCGAGCACGTAGCGCTGGCGCTCGCGGGCGAGCTCCATGTTGCGATGCGGCGCGTACTTGGTGGGGGACGCGACCAGCCCGGCGAGCATCGCGGCCTCGGCGATCGTCAGGTCTTCGACCTCCTTGCCGAAGTAGGTGCGCGCGGCGGCGGCGACGCCGTAGGCGCCGTGGCCGAGGTAGACGTGGTTCAAGTAGATCGACAGGATGTCGGCCTTGGTGAGCTCGCGCTCGAGCCGCACGGCGAGGATGACCTCCTTGGCCTTGCGGCGGTACTTCTGCGCCTTGCGCTCGCGGGCGTATTGCTCCGGCGTGTAGTCGAGCGCGCCGAGCTGGTCCTCGCCGGCGAGCAGGGTCTGCTTGATGATCTGCTGGGTGATCGTCGAGCCGCCCTGCTTGATGTTGCCGTCGGACCGAAAGTTGGTCCACGCCGCGCGCACGATGCCGAGCAGATCGAACCCCTTGTGCTTGTAGAACCGGCGATCCTCGGCCGATAGAAACGCGGCCGGGACGTGCGGCGGCAGCCGGTCGAGCGCGATGATCTGGCGATTCTCCACGGAGAACGCGCCGATCTCCTCTCCGTCGGACGACAGCACCACGGTGCGGCGGTTGGGTGGCTGCTGGGCCAGGTCCTTGGGGAGCTCGTCGTTGATCGTCTGGATGGCCAGGTAGACGGTCGCGGCGGCCAGCGAGGCGCCGTAGATCGCCAGCAGCACGCCGAGCCGCAGCATCGACAGGGCGCGGAGCCGGCGGCGTCTGCGGCGCTTGCGAGGGATCGCGGGCTCGGCCACGGTATGGTTCAGTCTATGGGGAACCGGCGATGGCTGCACGCGACGGTCGCGATCGCGATGTCGGCCACGGTCGCAGGTGCGCAGGGCGTCCCGGTGGTGCCTGCCAAGCCGGGCGTGGCGCCCGGCACGTCCGCGGCCAAGCCAGGCGCGCCCGCGAAGCCACCGGCGGGTCCGGCCGCGCCGGCGGTCAAACCGTGGGACTCGCTCGGCGAGCCGGCGCCGGTAAGTCGGCCGAGCGCGCCGGTGGCGCCCGGGGCAGCCGCGGCAAAGCCAGCGTCGCCAGCCGGTGGCGGAAAGCCGCAACCGGCAGCGGCAACGGCGGGCGGCAAGCCGCCACCGGCAGCGGCAGGCGGAAAGCCGCAACCGGCAGCGGCGGGCGGCAAGCCGCCACCGGCAGCGGCAACGGCAGGCGGGAAGTCGCCACCGGCAGCGGCAACGGCAGGCGGGAAACCGCCACCGGCAGCGGCAACGGCAGGCGGGAAGCCGCCACCGGCAGCGGCGACGGCAGGCGGGAAGCCGCCACCGGCAGCGGCAACGGCAGGCGGGAAGCCGCCACCGGCGTCAGCGACGGCGACGGCAGGCGGGAAGCCGCCCCCGGCGTCAGCGACGGCGACGGCAGGCGGGAAGCCGCAACCGGCCTCCGCTGCGGCGGCGGGGGCCGCTGCATCCGCCGGGTCCGCTGCGGCCAAGCCGCCGGCAGGACCGGCCCGGGCCGACGCGGTTGCGGCGGCACCGATCGCGCCCTCCGCGACGCCGGCCGGCAAGCCCGTCGGCAAGCCCGGTGACGCCGAGGCCGACAGCGAGCCCGCCGAGGTGCCGCCGTGGCGCGCGCCGCCAGCGCGGTTTGCCGTGGCGCCGTTCGAGAACCGCGCGAACGTCCGGGTGTTTGACTGGCTCATCGCCGGAGCGCCGTTCGAGATCAGCGAGAAGACCGAGGCCGTGCTGGGGCTCGAGCCGACCGGCGGGCCGCTGCAGGTCGGCAGCGCCACCGTCGAGCCCGAGCCCGCCCCGATCGCGGCGTTCGCGGCGCAGCGCCGCGCCGCGTTCGTGATCACCGGCTGGGTCCAGCGCCCCAACTGGCAGCTGCGGCTCGAGCTCACGCTGTGGCGGGTCGTGGCCGGCGGCGCGGTCGTCGTGGGCGAGGTCCAGCGCACCGGCGACGTCAAGGCGTACCACCAGCTGCTCGGCGACGCGCTCGGCGAGCTGTGGTCCCGGGGCGGCGGCGTCCCGGTCGATGCCGCGCACCTGGTGCAGCTGCAGCGGCCGCTCGCCAAGGATCTCTACGCCGTCAACTTGATGGGCCGCGGGCTCGGCCACCTGCTCGCGGGCCTCGCGGCCGAGGCCGCGCAAGCCGCCCAGGTGGCGCAGGCGGCCAAGCTCGCCAAGGCCACCGGGCTGCCGCCGCCGCCCGCTCCTCGTCCGTGGCCGAACATCGCGCTCGAGCTCAAGGCAGCGGAGCACGATCTCGAGCGCGCGGTGTTCATCGATCCCGCGTGCTTCGAGGCGCAGCGCCTGCTCGGCGAGCTGTACCAGGCGACCGCGGCGGGCGATCCGCGGGCGGCCGCGCGCGCAAGGACCAAGTTCAACTACGCGAGCGATCTGGCGCCCGACGACATCGCGTCGCTGCGCGCGGCGGCGATGGCGGCGGCCCAGGCCGGCAAGCACGAGGCGGCGCGCGTGCTGTTCCGCCGGCTCGTGGTCCGGCGGCCGTGGGACCTCGACGCGCGCTACGAGCTGGGCGCCGCGATGTGGCGCACCGGCGATCCGGCCGGCGCCGAGCGCGAGCTGTCGCAGGTCACCGTACAACTGCCGGATCAGCTCGCGGCGCGCCGCGTGTTGGTGCTGATCCACGCGTCCCGCAGCGATACCCGCAAGCTGGTCACCGAGCTGGAGGCGATCGCGTCGCGCGCGCCGGCCGATCTCGAGGTCAAGGCCGACCTGGCGACGGCGTACGGCGCGCTGGCGCAATGGGACAAGGCGATCGCGGCGCTCGAGGCGATCGCCCCGGCGCGACCGGCCGACGTCGCGCTCGACGTCCGGATCGGCGATGCCCACCGCAAGCACCGCGATCTCGATGGCGCCCTGGCGTGGTACGCGCGCGCGGCCAAGCTCGCCCCGGAGTCGAGCTGGCCCGGCGACGCCGCGGCCCAGGCGCTGTTCGACGCCGGCAAGCTGGCCGAGGCGCAGCGCGCCTACGCGGCGCTGCAGCGCTACCGCGACGAGCTGCCGGCGGCCGAGCACGCGCTCGGCGCGATCGCGTTCGCGCAGGGCAAGCCCGACGAGGCGGCGCTCCACCTGCGGCGCGCGGTGGCCGGGCTGCCGCGCGAGCCGATCGCGTGGCGCGCGCTGATCGCCGCCGAGCTCGCGCGCCGCGACCCCGTCACCGCGCTGCGCGACGCCGCCGTGGCGCTGGCGGCCTGGCCGGACGACGGCGCGCTGCACTACCTCGCCGGGGTGGCGCACGGCATGGCCGATGATCGGCCGGAGGCGCGCCAGGAGCTGGCCGCGGCCGCCGCGACCGATCCGACGCTCCCGGCGGCGCGGGCGGCGAGCGCCGCGCTCGCCGCGCTCGACGCCGGCGGCGGCGTGACCCTGCAGTTCACGCCTGAGCTCATCCGGCCGTGGGGCGACGCCGACGCGCTGGGCCACGCGCTCGACCATTACGCGGTGATCGCACAGGCGATGGCGCGGTCGCGCGCGGCGTACCAGCAGCAGGTGCTGGGCCTGCTCGGCGTGCTCGATCGCGGGCCGTACGCGCCGGGCAAGCACGAGCCGGTGCGGCGCTGTCCGTTCGCGCGCGTCGCGCCGACCTGGGCGGCGGCCCGGAAAACGCTCGACGCGATCGCGCGGCTCGGCGTCGAGCTCGAGGCGACCTGGCGGTTCCTCGCACGCCACGACGAGGTCGGCGCGACGGCAAGCCTCTTGCCCAACCAGCGCACCCAGGTGGCGGCCGCGCGCAAGGGGTTCCGGCTGGCGCTCGCAGATATCGCCGAGCATCAGGCCGAGTGGAGCCGCGGGCTCGGCCCCGAGCTCGCCGCGGTCGGCTGCACCGATCGGCTGCTCGCCGCGGCGATCGACGATCCGCCGCGCTACCAGGTCGTCGAGGAGGATCGGCCGGAGGCGATCCCAGCGACCCAGCCGGCGCAGCGCCCGTCGCACGCGACGTTCTACGTCGACAACACGCAGTGTCCTGATCCGGTCGAGGTGTGGATCGACGGCGCGCAGCTCGGCCTCGTGGCGCCCGGCCGGCGGAGCGCGCTGGTCACCGACGGCGGCGAGCGGACGCTGTGCCTGCTCGCGCCGGGCTCGGCCCAGTGCGGCGATCGCGGGACGGTGCGTCAGGTCTACCTGCACGACGGCTGGTCGGTGACGATGCGTTGCCCGAAGTAGGGCGGAAAATGGCGTATGGTGGTGCGTGCAGATCCCGCAGCTGTATTTTGCGTCGCCGCGGGCCCTGCCGCGGGCGGACAAGCTGCACGGCCGCGTCGTCGTGCTCGACGTGGCGTTCGCCGCGACGATCGGCACCACGGTGTCGTTCGACCTGGTGACCCGGCCGTTCCTCGACGCGCTGGGCGACCGGCTCGCCGCGTGGGTCGATCACCACGACCACGAGAAGCACGCCGCGTTCGCCGGCGATCCCAGGTTCGTGCTGGCGACCAAGGCGCAGCACGGCGCGTGCCCCGAGATGGTCACCGCCGAGCTGGTCCGCCAGACCGGGCCGATCGACTGCATCTGCACTCACATCGATCTCGACGGCCTGTACGCGGCCGCCAAGTGGATCCTCGGCGGCGTGGAGCCCTACGCCGGCGCCGATGACGATGCCCGCGCGATCGATACCCGGGTCGGCGCGCCAGGGCCGACCGCGGTCCGGATCGATCGGGCGCTGCGGGCGCGGTTCCGCGACGATCAGCTGAAGCGCGCGGTCGTCCAGTTCCTCGTCGGTGGCCGCCACGCCGGTGTCCACGACGACGTGATCGCCGACGCCGCGGCCGAGTTCGACCGCCGCGCGCACGGCACCGGCGAGCTGGCGGCCCGGTTCACGATCCGCGGCCGGGTCGCCGTGGTCGATACCGCCGGCGCGCCGGGCCCGTTCGACAAGACCGACCTCCTGCTCGCCGGGCAGGCCCGGGCCCCGGTGTCGATCGTCCGCGATTCCGGAATGCTGACGATCGCCGCGGCGTTCGATTCGGGCTGGGACTTCGTCGGGCTGTTCGAGATCGGCGGTGGCATGCCCACGCGGGTCACCATCCCCGAGCAGCGGCTCGACGACGTGATCGCGAAGATCAACGACGCGCCGGCCCCGGTGCCACGCCAGGGTCCCGAACCCGACTGACCCAGGTGGGC